>Ga0194055_10000612_pt1 | contig 28937 bp, 29 predicted proteins | sample SepL449m_MetaG_FD_155482 | JGI IMG/M metagenome (GOLD analysis project Ga0194055, IMG submission 155482) | Anoxic zone freshwater microbial communities from boreal shield lake in IISD Experimental Lakes Area, Ontario, Canada - Sep2016-L442-9m | ecosystem: Environmental > Aquatic > Freshwater >... | reverse complement strand
CAACAATCTCCTGGCCAACTTGGCCGCCAATTTGTCGACTCTCAAGACCGCGAATGGAAGATAAATCAGCGACGGTGTGCGGTAGCGCGTGCGCAATTCCGAGTAGTGCGATATCAGAGAGAACACGTCGTGGCGGCATATCGTGCTGCATTGCCTTGCGCTCTCTCCACTCAGCAACTGACTGAGCAACACCACGCGATGCTGGCTTTAGCGTGCGTACTTCCTTAATGCGCAACCATGCATCTGCTGGGTTCTGTGGTCCATTCGGGCGCGTTCGAAGTTCTTCGCATGCTTCCGCGGCCCATGATGCTCTGCCCAACTCGTTGAGTCTGGCCATAATGCTGTCATGAAGGACGAATAGATAGTCAACGTCGCTCACTGCATATTTCTGTTGATCGGCGGTGAGTGGACGTCGTAACCAATCTGTCAACCGATCGCCTTTTGGCAGAGAAATTTTCAGCTCATTCTGGACAAGGGAGGCCAACGACGGTGTTGACATCCCAATGAAGCCAGAAGATAATTGCGTATCGAAGATTCGCTTTGGCACCGCACCGGATGCGTGTTGCAGCACTTCGAGGTCTTGTTGAGCGGCGTGAATGATGCACAGCGAATCAGATGCGAACAATCTGACCAGCAATGTTGCGTCAATTGCTAAAGGATCAACAAGTGCTGTCGTTTCGCCGACGCGAATTTGTAACAGTGCGAGCTTCGGATAATACGTTTTTTCTCTATGAAATTCGGTGTCAAGTGCGTAACGCTCGGATGCACCAGCTTGATCGATCAACGCGTTAAGCGCAGAGTCATTATCTATCCACATCATTGAAGTACTGGCCTATTCGCCAGTAGCAACAGCATTGCCTAATGCGATCCAACCCGTTGTTCCGCCGGCAATGTTGACGAGATTGTCAATATCGAAATCGGCCAAAAACTGACAGGCGCGCATGCTGCGTCCACCCACTTGACAGATCACATACACGGTGCCGTCATGTCGGAATTCATCAACACGATCCTGAACAGTCGACAATGGAATGGAAATTGCTGTTGGCACATGGCCGCTCGCGAATTCGTCTGACTCGCGAACATCAATGAGTACCGCTCCAGATGCAATGAGCGACTCTAATTCCGATACAGATATTTCAGCGATCATGTTCCTAATCCTATTGCACGTCAGAGGGCGTATTGACGTTCGTCAAAACTTGGCTCACGAAATGCTGGTCGTAAACTTCGAGGCCATTGATTGCTCGGTGAATGGCTCGTTCTCCCGACGCAAATGAACCCAACATGTGATCTCGCGTGGATTGAACGTTCCAACAACTGAGTAACCAATGTCGAAGGTGAGGTGATTGGTCATCTGCAGCTACAACTACGTCGTGGTGAGAACGCATGCCAATCAATTGGTCAAAAGAAGCGCTATCAAAATACGGAGTGTCGCACGGGGCGAATACAACAAACTCGGTCGTTGCGATCTCCAGAACGTCACATATTGCTCCTAGTGGACCTTGTCCTTCGCGCTCTCCTGTCACCCATGGATAATTCGCAAAATACGGACGTTCTAGTTGTGGTCCTACAAATGATGTTTCGTGAGCGACTGCTTTGCTCAGGTTGTTGTAAACCACAACCGCCATGGGTATTCCGCCAATGATGTGCAACAACTTGTTTGAACCAAAGCGCGAGCTCTGTCCTCCAGCGAAAACGAAACCAGATGCTGGTGCACTTTTCAAATTAATTATGGTTTCCCATTCGGATCACACTGCAGCAAAAATTGCTCGCAACGCATTGCCTCATCGGCTTCACCAATTTTTGCTGCAGATCGCGCTAGACCATCTAGACAATTGAGAAAGCCATGATTCGTGGGCGCAGACCAACGCACGTAGCCGCTGCCCTTCCACCCATTGGCGCGCAGTGCATCAAGGCCTCGGTGGTAACCAACTCGGTAGGCCATGTAGCTCTCGATTGCGTCTCTTGCGACATCTCCGAGTGCTGCCCAAGCGGCGAGGTATCGCGGATAGTTAGCGACAACTCGTGCGACCGCATCGCGTCGATCTCGAGCAGGCGCCGCGAGCGCCCCATCAAGGGCTGCTTGCATCGTTGGGTCGACCACAGGAAGCACTACGTCCGGAGGACCCATGCCAGAAAGATTTACAGTTGAACTCATTAACCCACCGTAGACGAGAAACTTTTATGAAGGTGGTTTTACTGGCAGAATATAGCGATGATCGCTATTTCGTTCAATGCCGACAGCATTAAGAATTATTCATTGATGGCAATGGGTGGGTCTTTCATCGGCTTGCTGCTTGTTTTGAAATTTGCTAAATCAATCGTCTCGAAACTTTTGCTGCTTATTGTGTGCGTCGGTATCGGCGTTCTCGCATTCACACAACGCGACGCTGTTAACACGTGTATTGCTGCTGCGAACCAGGAAGCACAAGCTGGAACGCCGTTCAAAACCACCTGTACGTTTTTTGGTCAACAAGTGTCGCTCTCGGGAATTGTTCACCAACCATGATCGGTGAGCTCATAGCGAATATCGATGCCTGCCCAACAGCGCACCATGTAGTTGAGCGAGCCTCATCAATTCTCGTTTCCCAGGGTTTCGAACAAGTGGCTCTGGATTCTGCTTTTCAATCCAGCCATCTTCCGAAAAGTTTTATCGTAAGCGGTGGTTCCATCATTGCTTGGAAAAATGGCCAATCAATCGCAACTGATGGGGTCCGAATAGTCGGAGCTCACACCGATTCGCCGGGTCTTCACATCAAGCCAAAACCGGATACACAAATATTCAACTGGCAGCAATTGCAAGTTGAGGTGTACGGAGGCCCACTGCTCAATTCGTGGCTAGATCGTGATTTGGCAATTGCCGGGCATGTTGTGCTTCGCGATGGAACTACGTCGTTATTTTCCTCAGGTCATCCTGTAGCGCGCATCCCGCAACTCGCCATTCACCTGGATCGTGATGTCAACGATAAAGGTCTCATTCTCAATCGGCATCAACACCTCATACCCATTTGGTCAATCGGTCCAGCCACCATTGATTTCGAACAATGGCTAGCGCAGCGAAATTTCGTTTCTACTTCTCAAATCGCGTCATGGTCGGCACAGTTGGTCGATACCCAGAATGCCCAGATCTTTGGTCGCGAAGAAGAATTCATCGCCTCATCGCGGATTGATAATCAAATATCGTGCTGGGCTGCGGTCTCGTCATTCGTTGCTGAGAGCGGTGACTCACCGATGATGATTGCACTTTTCGACCATGAAGAAGTTGGTTCGCAAAGCGCAAGCGGTGCAGCAGGGCCGTTGCTTGAACATGTCCTTGAGCGCCTCACTGCTGTGTCCGGGGCTTCGCGATCGGAGTACCTAGCTGCGCTCCAGAAAAGTCATTGCGTGTCAGCGGATAACGCGCATGCTGTGCATCCGAACTACACCGATCGGCATGAGTTGAACAATGCTCCACAGATCAACGCTGGAATCGTGGTGAAGACCAATGTCAGTCAGAGATATGCAACTTCAGCTCGTTCGGTGGTACCGATTATGCACGCTGCTGCAACTGCAGGAGTGCAATTGCAGGCGTTCTCATCTCGTAACAACATTGCATGCGGATCAACCATCGGACCAATTACTTCTACACGCATAGGAATTGAAACGGTAGATATTGGCGTTCCTCAACTATCGATGCATTCCATCCGTGAAATGTGTGGAACGAAAGATCCAGCCGACTTAGTTGCTCTTTTAGGTGCGTACTTCTCTCGCAGCTAACTGTTCAGGCGATCAGTCTGTTTGCTTCATCCAGAAGGTTCTGAAGTTCGTTCTGGAGTTTCACCGTTAGTTCGCCAATCTGTTCGCGTGAAGCTCTGCCGCCGCCGGGGATTTCTGTAGCAATGGGCATTCCAATAACCATTCGGCACTTCTTAAACCGAATTGCCTTTGAGCCAGAGCGCATCACATCTTCTGTGCCCGCTATGGCTGCAGGAACAATTGGAACTCCGGTTTTCAAAGCAATATATGCTGCCCCGTCAAACAGTGGTTGTACTTCTGGACCGTAATGTCGGGTGCCTTCTGGAAACATGACGAGCGGCTCCCCACTTTGCACTATGGCGATGCAGCGTTTCAGGGCCTCGAGATCTGCTGATCCACGCGTGACTGGAAATGCGCCAAGACCCGTCATTATTTTGCCGATCGGCTTGTACTTCCAAATGGTGTCCTTGCCCATGAATCGCATACGACGACGGGTTGCGGCTGAAGCGACTGGAATATCAATAGTCGATCGATGAGTAGGTGCAAAAACAAATGAGCCTTCTCTAGGAACGTTTTCCAAACCAATTACCCGTAGGCGAAGATACGAGCGACAAATTCCTACAACTAGACCACGCACGAATGCATAAAAGATTTTCGTTGATCGAGATTGTCCGACGATACGTGAATCGACTACGGCCATTACTGCAATCTTTCTGTAAATAGTCGCTCAATTTCCTCTACGACATCGTCAATTGCTCGGTCGCTGGTGTCCACAACTACTGAATCGCTGGAAGATGCAAGTGGACTATCGGCGCGAGTGCTGTCGAGAAGATCGCGCTCGGCGATTGCGGCAGCGATTTGTGCTACGTCACCCCCGTCTTGATCCACTCGACGTTGTGCGCGGACTTCGGGAGAGGCGGTCAGAAATACTTTCAAAATTGCCTCGGGAAACACCACAGTTGCAATATCGCGTCCTTCGATCACTCCGCCGCCGTGCGCAGTTGCCCATTCCTGTTGGCGAATCCGCATTTCGGCTCGGACGCCTGAATTGGCAGCGACTTTGCTGACACTGCCCGTAACTTGTGCGCCACGAATGGCACTAGTTGCATCATGACCGTTGATAATGACGCGATCGATTCCAACGTGCAGGTCACATTCTTGAGCTAATTCTGTAATGAGTTGTTGATCGCTCAAATCGAGTTCGTGCAATATGGCCTCATAAGTAACCGCTCGATACATCGCACCGGTATCCAAATATTTCATTTGCAAACGAGCAGAGAGTGCCTTCGCGATAGTTGACTTCCCCGCTCCTGCAGGTCCGTCTATCGCAATGACGCGCCGATGTGCGCTCGTTACCAACTGGTATCCCTTGGCCGACCTTCTTCGTAACCCGATGCACTCTGGATACCAACTACTGCGTTGTTACGAAACTCGACGATATTGCTAGCGCCAGCGTAGGTGCAGGACGATCTGACACCAGCAACGATTTGATCAAGGATGTCTTCAACACTTGGACGTTCAGGATCGAGATACATCCGTGATGTTGAAATTCCTTCTTCAAACAATTCCTTACGTGCTCGTTCAACTGCAGACTCATCGCGCGTGCGATTGCGCACGGCACGGTTAGATGCCATGCCAAAGCTCTCCTTATACAAACGACCGTTTGTGTCCCGAAGGGTGTCTGCTGCTGATTCATATGTGCCGGCGAGCCATGAACCGAACATGATGTTTGCGGCACCAGCTGCAAGTCCCAATGCGACATCTCGAGGATGCCGAACTCCGCCATCAGCCCACACGTGCTTTCCAAGTTGCGTGGCTTGTTCGGAACATTCGAGTACTGCCGAGAATTGTGGTCGACCAACGCCAGTCATCATTCGTGTGGTGCACATTGCACCGGGTCCTACTCCAACTTTGATGATGTCCGCTCCCGCGTTAATGAGGTCTCGAGTACCAGATGCAGTAACAACGTTTCCGGCCACCACGGGAAGAGATGCAACATTTGCGCGAACTTGTTCGATCGCTTTCAACATTCGAGTTTGGTGGCCGTGGGCGGTGTCGACTACGAGAACATCGACACCCATGTGGGCAAGAGCCTTTGCACGTGCACCTGGGTCGGCGTTAATTCCCACTGCAACGCCAATCATGAGCTGACCATTGCTATCGAGTGCAGGTTTATAAATGGTGCTGCGCAATGCACCCTTACGGGTGATGCACCCAACCAGCTTTCCGTTGTCGTCAACGACAGGAGCAAATGAAATTCGACGTTCAGTCATTTCGTCGAACATTGCCTCAGCGCTCATGGATGAATTTAGCGAAATAATTTCGCGACTCATAACATTTTGCAACTGCGCGAATCGATCGAAGCCAACCGAGTCGTGTTCGGTGAAAATTCCTGAAGGTCGACCATCGCCATCAACAACTACGACAGCACCGTGCGCGCGCTTGTAGATAAGGCTGAGGGCTTCACCCACTGTGCCGTCTCCTGGCATGGTGATTGGAGTTTCGTAAATGGTGTGACGAGATTTCACGAAGCGAACAACATTTTCCACTACGTCGAGAGGAATATCCTGAGGCAAGACGACAAGTCCGCCTCGGCGCGCGACAGTCTCGGCCATGCGGCGTCCTGCAATAGCGGTCATGTTCGACACAACAACGGGAATGGTTGTTCCCAAACCGTCAGTGGTGCTGAGATCAACTCCCTGTCGCGACTGCACATCAGACAGGCTTGGAACCATAAACACATCGTTATAGGTGAGGTCGTAGTTCGGTGTTCCGTTCAAAAACTTCATGACGTTTCCCCTTGTACACAATTGGACTTCAGAACTAAACCCTGCTTTACGACCGCTTTAGGCTACTCCGTTTTTGTAGCCTCATAATCACATGACTTCAATCATCTCTAGCCATAGCAACGATGCTGTTTCCCAAGCTGTCAGAGTGCTGAATGCTGGCGGCCTTGTTGGGCTGCCAACGGAAACCGTTTATGGACTTGCTGCGCGAGCTGATCTAGATGATGCCGTCAGCAAAATTTTCCTCGCCAAAGGACGTCCTGCAGGGCACCCGCTGATCTTGCATATTTCCGATATTTCAGATGTAAACCGCTACGCCGTCAATGTTCCAACCGTCGCATTCACCCTCGCTGAACAATGTTGGCCGGGTCCGTTGACGTTGCTGCTACACAAATCCGAGCAGGTTTCATCTCGCATCACTGGCTCGCGCGAAACTGTTGCCATCAGAGTGCCTGCAAACGAATGTGCACGAGCAATTATTACCGATTGCAATTTTGCATTAGCCGCACCATCAGCGAATATCTTTGGGCACGTCAGCCCCACAACAGCACAACATGTTGTCGACGATTTAGGCGACAGCGTCGATCTCGTTGTGGACGACGGCGATTGTTCCATTGGCGTTGAGTCAACAATCGTCGACTTAACTGGAGGATCACCCCAGCTGCTGCGCCCTGGCGGATTCGCTGCAGAGGATCTGGAGTCAATCATGGGTCTCAAATTTGTTGAAGTATCTGGAAAATCACGAGCCTCAGGAATGTTGGCTTCGCATTACGCACCGAAATGCAGAATCGAACTCGTTGCCGATCATGCCGAAGCACGCAGAGTTGCTTCAACAGTGAAGAATTCTCGAATCCTCAGCCATTGGGACAACACCCCCCTGTATGCGGCCACCCTGTACGCACAAATGAGACAGGCAGATACCGATGGTGTCGAACTCCTCATCGCCGTGTTGCCCCTTAAAACAGGGCTTGGAATCGCGATATGCGATCGCCTGAGCAAGGCAGCCTTCGCCTAGGCTGAATAATCCAAACCCAGGGTGGCACCCGTCACCCGACTCCTAGGGGGAGAAAAATACATGAAGAAAACAACTAAGAGCCGTTTAGGTGCTCTCGTTGTCGGTCTCAGCCTTGTGGCTGCGGCTTGCGGCGGAAGTAGCTCAAGCGGAAGTACAGCCACTTCAGGTGGCGAGTTGGAAGGAATGAAGGGCACAATGCCACTCGTCAACCTTTCAGCTGAGTTCAAAGATGGCCTCAACGCATTCTGGACAGGCGCCGGCAATGCAAAGCTTGAGGACTTCTCATACGCCGCAGAAGCGTTTGACTCAGTAATGCTCACAGCACTTGCAGCAGAAGCAGCAAAGACTGACGGCAGTGCACTTGCTGGTCAGATCCAAGCAGTTTCAGCAGGCGGCGAAGCATGCAGCGATTTCGCAGCATGCGTAGCAATCATCAAAGCTGGCGGAGACGTCAACTACGAAGGTGTATCTGGCCCACAGGACATGAACGGAAACGGCGAACCAATTAATGCTTCGTACGGCGTTCTTACCTTTGGTGCAGACAACCGCTTCAAGTACGAAGACGCAACATACGTTCTTGCAGACGCTCCAGCATCAGACATCGTCGATGCTCAGAAAGTCACCGTAGAACGTAAGGGCGACGGAGTTTTGAAAATCGGTTCGCTCTTGCCAGAAACCGGTTCACTCGCATTCCTCGGACCACCAGAATTCGCTGGTGTTGAGTACGCAATCGACCTTATTAACAAGGCCGGCGGCGCACTTGGCAAGCCAGTTGAATACGTTCAGGGTGACTCGGGTGACACCAGCACTGATACAGCAAGCACCACCGTCGACCGTCTCCTTGGAGAAAATGTTGACGCGATCATCGGTGCAGCATCGTCTTCAGTGACATTGACCGTAATTGACAAGATCACGGCAGCTGGCGTTGTTCAGTTCAGCCCAGCAAACACGTCGGACAAGCTTTCGACCTACGCTGACAATGGTTTGTTCTTCCGTACCGCTCCTGCTGACAAGCTTCAGGGTGCAGTACTTGCAAACCTCATCGCAGGCGACGGCGCAGCAACGGTGTACATCATGGCGTTGGACGATGCTTACGGTACGGGTCTTGCTGACTCGATCGAAGCAAACCTCACCGCAGCAGGCGTAACTGTTGTTGGCAAGAAGATCTACGACCCTAAGGCAACGACATTCGATGCCGAAGTTGGCGAGATCAAGACTGCTAACCCAGACGCAATCATGCTCGTAACTTTCGACGAAGGTTCACGTATCTTGCGCACCATGGTGGAGCAAGGAATCGGACCTAAGAACAAGAAGGTTTACGGTTGCGACGGCAACATGGGTAACGCACTCGGCGAGAACTTCGACTCGGGTAAGTAATCCCTGACTCTGTCAGATTAAGAAAGGCCCCCAGCCGAAAGGTTGGGGGCCTTTTTATTTGTCTTAAAAAATAAGTCAGCCGCCGGTCATTTTGGCGAGCGTACCCAAGTACAACTTGATCACATTCGGATCTTCGAGCAGTTGGCGCCCTGTGCCGGTGTAGGCGTTCTTCCCTTGGTCAAGGACATAACCGCGATCGGTAACTTGTAAACAGCGGCGGGCATTTTGTTCCACCATGAGAATGGCAATACCTTCCGCGTTGATTCGCTTGCACTGGATGAAAACTTCGTCTTGAAGCACCGGTGAAAGACCGGCGCTTGGTTCGTCGAGCAGTAACAGCTTTGGCTCCATCATGAGTGCCCTACCCATGGCCACCATCTGGCGTTCACCGCCCGACAACGAACCTGCTCTCTGATTTGCCCTTTCTCGCAATTTTGGAAACAACGACGTGACGTATTCGAAACGCTCATCGAACACGCTTGGTTTGATGAAGCAGCCCATTTCGAGGTTTTCCGAAACTGTCAAACTTTGGAATACGTTTTGCGTTTGAGGAACATAACCAACGCCTTGTTCAACGAGCTCATGGGCCTTTTTGCCGGTGATGTCGTTACCAAGAAAACTTACGTGTCCGCCGCGCACACCACACTGACCGAGGATTGCCTTGAGAACAGTTGACTTACCTGCACCATTTGGTCCGATAACGCCAACAAATTCTCCAGCACGAACTTCGATGTTGCAACCATTCAAAATATTGACTTCAGGTATGTAGCCTGCGACAAGTTCGTCAACGACAAGAATGCGATCGTCAGACATTATGCATTCTCCTCTTCTAATAGCGACTTGCCTTGGTGGGTTCCGAGGTAAGCCTCGATGACCGCAGGATTTGAAGAAATTTGATCCGGCGTACCCTCGGCGATAATCCGACCTTCAGCCATGACGACCACCCAGTCCGAAACATCGTGCACCATGTCCATGTCGTGTTCTACGAACAGCACGGTCATTCCATCATCTCGCAAACCCCGAATGTGTTCATTCAGACTCTGTTTGAGTGCAGGGTTTACACCGGCCATTGGTTCATCAAGCATGACCAGCCTCGGGTTCGTCATGAGCGCCCTAGACATTTCGAGCAACTTTCGTTGGCCGCCCGACAGTGTGCCTGCATATTGATCACGCATGTGGTCAAGTTTGAATCGTTTGAGCAATTCATCAGCGCGTCGCTCAACGATTGCTTCTTGTTTGCGATACCTGAACGGAAGCAGACCATTCCACCACTTCTCGCCCACTTGATGCGTTGCGCCAAGCTTCATATTTTCGATAACTGAAAGCTTGGTCAAACTCTTGGTGAGTTGAAAGGTGCGCACCATGCCCAAGCTCGCAGTCTTGTGGGCAACAACCTTCTTCAGGTTCTTGCTATCAAACATCCATTCACCGGTGTCAGGTGTGTCAAAGCCGGTGAGCAAATTAAACAGAGTGGTTTTGCCAGCTCCGTTTGGACCGATGAGCGCCGTTATCGAACCACGTTGCACTTCAAGATGCGAAACGTCCACCGCTGTCACGCCACCGAAATTCTTCCTCACGTTGTCTGCAAGCAAAATAGGATCTGGTTTAGCAATACCAGGTGATGCATTTACCGAAGCCAAAGCCGCGCGTGCACGTAGAGCAAGTTCAGAGTAGGTACGTTCAGCGACCATCGAGTGCCATCTCTTCCTTGCTTCCGAACACACCTTGTGGTCTAAAGGTCATCAGCAACATCAGACCTAGTCCAATCAACATGTAGTTCACAGGACCAACTTGTGACTTTTGAATGATGCTGATGCCAAAAATGTCAAATGGCCGGTCTTTTGTGAGTTGACGCAGGAAGTTGTCGCTAAATACATACAACCCCCAGAACATCATTGGACCAATAACCGAACCACGAACCTTGGCCACTCCACCCAAAACCAATGCGGTGAGTACGTAGAACGTTACGTCACGGCTGTAATTGTCTGGCTGCACGGATCCCCTGTCAAGGGCGAAAATCATGCCTGAAAACATTCCCACGACACCACCGATGATGAGTGATTGCATCTTGTAGCTGTAGACGTTTTTGCCCAAGCTACGCACTGCATCTTCATCCTCTCGAATTGCTTTAACGACACGACCCCACGGGCTCTTCATCAACATGTAGACCAACAGTGAAAATATGAGCACTAGCGACCAGCCGATGATCATCGTCCATAGCGAGTATCCGCTGTATTGAAACGGGCGTATTCCGTATTGCGCTCCAGGATCGAAGGGACTCAGATTTCGAAATGACGTACTAAAGCTGTTGATGCCGTCACTTCCTCCGAAGTACTGCTTGAATCGAACCGAACGAACAACAAGGCGCACAATTTCGGCCGTTGCAATAGTCACGATTGCCAAATAATCAGCACGTAAGCGCAAAGTAGGAATTCCTACGAGCAGACCAAGGATGATGACCAACGCTAGGCCGATGAGAATTCCCCACCACATTCCTACGCCAAAATATTGAGTCGTCATACCTAATCCGTATGCGCCACAGGCCATAAATGCGGACTGGCCAAAGTTAAGCAATCCTGTGTATCCAAATTGAATATTGAGCCCTATTGCCGCCAAAGCGAAATATGCAGCATCTATTCCGAAGAAAGCAGAAATGGTGTTTTCAAAAATCTTGATGAAGTCCATCGGTCAGCCCACTCTCTGCTTGCGACCGAGTATTCCCTGCGGACGCACAACCAGCACGATGATCAGGATTAATAGTGCTGGAGCGTTCTTGAGTTCTGCCGGTACAACAAGTGAGGCGAGTTCAACGAGTAGTCCAACAAGGAATCCCCCGACAAGTGCTCCGTATGCGGAACCTAAACCACCGAGTGTGATGCCAGCAAACATGAGGAAGATGAGTCCGGATCCCATTTCGAAACCAACTTGTTCATCGAGACCTCTAAACAAGCCTCCCATTGCAGCGAGTGCTCCACCTGCGAACCACACAATTCGAATGATCTTTTGAGTGTCGATTCCCGTGGAGGATGCCAACGACGGGTTGTCCGATACAGCACGAATTGCTTTACCAGTTCGAGATCTTTGCAGATAGCCAGCAACTCCGAGCAAAACAAACAGCGAAATGATGGTGGTAGTCAAATCTCGAACGGTGATGCTGATCGGTCCGAAATGTTTTGCAACTTGCAGACTGAAATCGCTCAGTGGACGTGTGCGACCGCCAAATTGGTATAAGTACATATTACGCAACATGATGGATAGCCCAACGGAAACAACGAGCTGGGAAATGAGTCCGATTCCTCGTTTTCGCAATTTTGCGAAGATAAAGCCATTCATTGCAAGTCCGAACACGCCACCGAGAGCAACCACAACTGGCGCTGCAATCAGCAAGGGAACCCCAAGCATGACGTTGAACCAGAACGCCATCATTCCACCGAAGGTGACCATTTCACCGTGAGCGAAGTTCGTTAATCCTGTAGTTCCGAAAATGAGAGATAAACCAACCGAACAGATTGCGATGATGAGTCCCAACCTCACACCGTCGACCAAGCGCTGAGCAACGCGATCGAACAGGCTGGCTCCGGATTCGTGGACCGAGCCTGCGAAAAATGTGACGCGTTTAGCATTTGTCGTGAAAGCATCTTTTGAGATGTTGACCACGGTCTTTGTGCCTTCGACAAGTGTTACCCCACTAGGAAGTGAAGCAACATCCAAGGTGACGACATAGTCATCTTTTGCAGGGACTGTAATGGTCGCTATTCCTGTGGCATCGGTTACGCCATCTCCGACAGCGAGGCCTGCGGAAGTTGCTACTGAAACTTTTACACCAACAACGGGTTTCTTTTCTGACACGCCATTGCTATTCGATTGGTTCTGCACGGAAACGATAATGGAGTTTTGCGAGTCAGCTGCATGGGCGGTTCCCGGCGATGAGAACATAAACAGTACGGAACAAAGAACAGCGAAAGCTCGAGCAACTCCGAAGACGCGGGATTTTGAATTGTTGGCTTCAGTCACTACATCCCCAAACTGCGAGTGCATCTAGTCAAGCACAATGAGGGTGCTGGCAGGAAGAAATACGGCTAATACGCAGAGCCAGACGATGACCGATAGCGCTACGTGAACGGCAACCAGCGGAGCAGGGACACCCGCGAAATACTGAACGTAGCCAATGAAGCCTTGAGCGCACAGCGCAGCGAGCAAACGTGTGAGCGCGGCACCCTCAAGTTGCCATCGAGAAGCATTTTTTCGAGCTCGCAGTGCCAACGACACTGTTGCCAGAACCAATAACCAGACCGCGAGAGAATGCATTTGGGTTGCGTGTTTCACGCTGATTGCAATGCGGGTTACCTTTTCCGACCCCGAGTGTGGCCCGGCGCCAGTCACCACTGTCCCCAGAAATAGCACGAAGCAGCCCACAAACAGAAGAACCCAACGAAGTGGGTTGTCCTCGCTCGATCCCTGGATTGGCCTAGTGATGAGCAGATGAACTCGTTGTGTGAGCACAAATGCTGCAGATACCAGGAAGATTGAGACCAGGAAGTGAGCCATGTTGGACCACGGATTGAGACCGGTCAACACCACGTAGGCGCCTAACACCACTTGCACGAGTACTCCAACCACGAGTATTCCTGCGTTTCGGGTGATCCTTTTTGATTTTGGCTTAAGGAGAAGCGACATTGATACGGCCAAAATCACCGATGCAGCAACGACGCCTGTGAATAGCCGGTTGACCTGCTCTATCGCAGCGTGCCCAGAAGAAACATCCACAAATTTTGTGCTGTTGCAGTTTGGCCAATCGGAACACCCCAACCCCGACCCTGTGAGCCTGACAAGCGAGCCCGTGACCACGATCGCGTAGAGCGAACCGAACGCAATCCAGGTAACGAGACGGAAATTTTGAAGGGAAATTGCCGGTCGACGCATCGACGGCACGATACCCGTTTCTGAGCAACTCCTGGGTTCGGTATGTCGTCCTCGCTGCGTTCCTCACCTTTTGTGGTCGATTCATCACCAATATCTCTATTTGACCACTGGGAGTGATCACCCAAACTTTTTTAGTGATTATTTCCTCAAGTTCTCCTAAATCTGGCCGATCCCTAATGCGGATCTCACACCAGCAAGTCAAGGGAGCAAAACATGAACGCAGGAATTATTCGCAAGGCAATTATCGCCGCAGCCGTATCGCTCAGCATTGCTGCTGTCGCTACGTCAATCGCCGTAACACCAGTTGCCGCTCAATCGATCTCCACTAAAGCAGCATCGTTGCCAAAGTTGGGAGAGTCTGGTCCTGAAGTGACCCGAATGCAACAAGCGATCGTTGCTCGTGGCTTCACAATTAAGGGTGGAATTGACGGATCATTTGGTCCTGCAACGCAAGTTGCATTGAAGTCGCTACAAAAAGTTGCCGGTTTTGCTCCTACGGGAAATCTTGATGCAAAGACCGCAAAGTTCTTGGGTCTCGTCGATGTTGCCCCGTTGAACAAGTCAAACTTTCCAACAGTTGGAGCGTCTGGTGATGCTGTGTGGTCATTACAGCAAGCTCTTATTAATGGTGGTGTTGAAGTTAAGGGTGGAGCCGATGGAAAATTCGGTTTGGCAACTTCAATCGCGCTTGGCAAGTTTCAAGCGATGAAGGGTCTTCCAGTTACCAAGTCGGTAGATGAATCAACCGCAATCGCCCTAGGCCTGCTTGCAGCACCAGTTCAAAAGGCAACCACAGCTTCAAAGAAGACAGTAGTTGCCGCATCGGCTCCTGTTGCTGCTCCTGTTGCAGCCCCGACACCGGTTGCCAGTTCAACAATCACCATCGATTCCCTTCCTGTGCGAGGTCAACAGAGTGAAAATGTTCGTATCTTGCAAAATGCATTGATCAACGCTGGAATCGAAGTTAAGGGTGGCGCTGACGGTGTATTCGGAGTTGCGACTTCTGTGGCAATTGGAAAGTTTCAAACTGCAAGTGCATTGAATGTTTCAACCGCACTCGACGCACCAACTGCTGCTGCTCTTGGTTTGATTCCTTCACTTGCAGACTTGGGTTTGCCAACATTGCAGGCGTTTCCTGTACAGGGTCGCTGTGGCTTCACAGATACCTGGGGTGCAGCGCGTAGCGCAGGTCGCACTCACGAAGGAACCGACATTATTGGCGCTCGTGGACTTGCTCTGTACGCAGTACTTGATGGCACCATCTCGAAGATGACGACTGGTGGAGTTCTTGGTGGAACATCGTTGCGATTGACTGCAGCAGACGGAACGTATTTCTACTACGCACACCTTGATTCATTCGCAGTAAACCTTGTTAATGGTCAGACAGTTCGTGCAGGCCAAATCGTTGGCTACCTTGGATCAACTGGTGATACCAACACGCCACACTTGCACTTCGAAGTGCACCCTAAGGGCGGAGCTGCTGTGAACTCGTACCCAATTCTTAAAGCAGTTGATGCTTGCAACGTTACGGAATTGCTCCCGCAACCGTAATTTGCAGCAGACAATGGTTGGGAGAGCCGGTGGCGATGTGAGAACCATCATCGGTTCTCCCAACAAATATTTAGCGTGTGCGATCCTCGTGAGAGAGATGCTCCACATCGCTTAAACGTTCGAGGCTAAATGCGAATCCATCCCCAAGTTTGATTGCCTTAATTGTGGTGATCGAAGCGTGATTGATGATGAAGCGCTCCCATTCCCACGGAGTTGCTGTTAGTCCGAGCAAATGACAGATCAACACGCTGTTTGTTCCAGCATGTGCGAAGAAGGCAAACCGCTCACCTGGTTCATCGATATGCCAAACCGGTAGCTCGGTCTGCAAACGATGGACCCCATTGCGCTCCAGAAATTCGGTTGCGCCGGCATGAATGCGCTGAACGAAGTCTTTCACCGACTCCCCTCCTTTAAGACCGTTCCATCTTTCGTGTGAAGCATTATTTACTTCGTCACGGTAGGCCTTTATGGTCTGCTCTACTGGTGCTCCATGCCACGCGGGCTCTCGAATTTCCTCAAGGAAAGGTTCGATTTCTAGTCGGCGGTTCTGGCGATCAAGGGTTGGTTGTGCTGTGAGATGGGTTCGCTGAAGTGGAGACGCGAATACATGATCAAACTTTTCTTCGGCAAGACGCTGACCGAGCAATTCAGCCTGCCGATACCCGCGTTCGGTGAGAGGAGGATTCACGACGCTCAAACCATCCTTCACCCATTCAGGCTCGGCATGACGGATGAGAACGATTTCCATGCGGACAATCTACTTGATTGCTATACCGCACACGATGAAACTTGCATTGAGCGTCGATTCGTAGACGGCGTCGCTCAAACTCGGATTATCTTGCGCCACATTAATCATGTGTGTCCCCAAGCACGTAGCTTGATCTGCGTTAATCGTGATGCCTCGTTGTTCGGCAATGAAATACGCATAGGAGCGAATCGCCGTTTCCTCATTATCAAATCCGTAGTTCAGATCTGGTTGCGGGTCGACAACTATCGATGTTTGAGTAGTCGATTGGTCTTCACCTGGTGACGCGTTGATGCCTTTGGAAATTTCTATTTTGCACTGATTCGATACGAAATCCCTCAAGGCGCTGAGTGCATCAACATTGTCGTTGCGTGACAGGTTTGCTATTGCATGCTGCACATTGGGGTCTGTCTGAGCGACGGTTCCATCCCAGTAAACATTTTGTAACGCCACAGTGAGTTCGTCATATGAACGCATCGTTTGCTCGATGTCGCTTTTTACCGTGGAAGGTGCAACATCATCAATTATCGAGAGGGTTCCGGTCAAAACGGCAATGGTGCTCTGCAGCTGCCGTGGAGATGTTGAGGTCAGTGATTCAATGGCCAAGTTCGAAGCAACAAGAGATGATTCCAGTTCGGCAGCATGCGAGCAAAGCGCCTTGGTCTCCTGTGCCTCGCCACAACTCACCAACATGGTGCAGGTGATGGTGAAGAACAAAATAAAACGTTTAGCCATCGAGTTGACCCTTCGTTGATTTAAGCCATGCTTCATAGAGCTCTGCATATCGGGAGCCATGCGCTATGAGCGCAGCATGCGTGCCGTCTTCAATGACCCGTCCGCCTTCGAGCATGATCACTCGATCAGCGCGTGATGCCGTCGACAGTCGGTGCGCGATCGAGATAGTTGTTCTCCCAGAGGCAAGCTTTTCGAGTGCTCGTGAAATTCTTACCTCTGTCAAAGAATCAACAGAAGATGTGGCTTCATCAAGCACCAATACATCGGGACGCACCATAAATGCTCTGACCAAAGCAACGAGTTGTCTTTCACCTGCCGAAAGAGACGTGCCTCGTTGGCCGACATGTGTGTGAAGACCGAGAGGAAGCCCGTCAAGCCAATCACTCAGGCCTAATTCGCTGAAGGCTTCGCTCATGTCACGTTCTGTTGCATGCGGTTCAGCAAACTGCAAGTTGTAAGCAATGGTGTTCGAAAACAAGAACGGCTCTTGAGGAACCACGATTAATCTGCGGCGCAAGTCAACATTGGCAATATCCGTTAACGCAACGCCACCAATAAGCACACGACCGATCGTTGGATCAGTAAGTCTCGCTATGAGTCGTGCGATGGTCGTTTTCCCAGATCCTGACGGCCCAACGAGAGCCACATGCTGACTAGCTGGAATGTGTAGAGAAATATCGTGAAGCACTGGAGTGTCGTCATCTTCTTCGTCGATGCGAGATCCGTACGCAAAACTCACTCCTTGAAGATCTACCGATAATTTTCCTGCTGGGAACGAACGAGGATGCGGTGTTTGTGCTGGTCCAATTGGAGTATCTAAAACTCCCAATACTCTTCGTAACCCAGCAACGGCTGTTTGCACCTGGTCAATAATTTCCGTGAATTCAGCTATTGGTTCGAGAAACCGGTAAGTCAAAAAAACGAATCCGACGAGAGCTCCCGAAGTCAGTCCACCTGCCGGTCCTATCAGTAGTCCCGTACCAACGACGGCCATTACCGTGAATACGGCGAACACTTCACCGCTCGGGAATAAAAAGGCTCCGATCACTCCAGCACGAATGTTGCTGTTCCTGCGCTGTCGCATCGATACCGCAACAGCGTCAATCATCACTTTTTCAGCGCCATACGCGCGCAAGGTATCTGCTCCTGACATTAACTCTGCAACAGATCCTAAGAAATCCGCGTTTCGCTCTCGTGAGAGGTTGTACGCACCGACCAAACGAGATTGCACGAATCTCAGAACCAAAATGAGTGGAGCGCTCGTGGTGAAGGCAACCAAGGCGAGCCGCCAGTCGTATGCAAGCATCACTGCCGCGACAGCGAGCATCTGCGATCCATCGAGTAATAACCCGAGGCCACCCCAGGAGAAAAACTGGGTCAGGGTTTCGATGTCACTCGTGACACGGGAAACGAGGGCTCCCCGTTTCTCATTATTGTGATCTTCAAGACTTAAACGATGAATGTGATCAAACAGCTGCGAACGCAGAGAGAACAAGCCATTTTCTGCTCGAGTACCCAGTCGTTTCGTTGCTTCTCGAAGACACAGCGATGAGAGCACAACGCACACGGCGCCTACCGCACAGAGGCGGCCAATGTAGCCAACGTCCACGTGTCCGGGCTGTAATCCATGATCTATGGATTGCTGGATCAATATTGGAATAACGAGCCTTGCCCCGGTGCCACATAGAGCAAGAAGGAAAGTGCGACCTAAACCACTCTTCAACGCTGGAGCGACGTTGACGCCTCTCCCGATAATTCTTGCCGAAGAGAATCTCTGATCCATTTCATTGATCACGTTCGGCTCCTGTCAATTTCAAAGGAGCGCATCAAGTTGGAGTAGGCATCGTTCGAACTCATGAGTTGTTCATGCGTCGACAATGGCTCAACGACTCCGTCATGGATGAACAGCACAGCATCTGCGATTTTGATCGTTGTCGGACGGGAAGCAACAATGATCGTGGTCAACTTCTGATCAAGCGATGTGAGGCGTTCAATCACCGTTGCTTCGGTTGACGGGTCTAATGCACTCGTTGTGTCATCGAGCAAGAGCACTTGCCTACCGCTAGCAATTGCCCTGGCGAGAGCAATTCGCTGTCTCTGACCGCCGCTCAAACTGATTCCACGCTCCCCAACGACTGTGTCGATGCCTTGTTCGAGTTCCGAGACAAATTCCTCGCTCACCGATGCCCACAACGCGCGCGCAATTTCTGGAATGGCGATGTTTCTTCCAAGGTCTAAATTAAATTTGATGGATCCCGAAAACAAGAATGGTTCTTGAAAAACGAGGGCGGTGCCTCCACTTGCCACGCTCACAACTCCAAGCTGAGGTTGGAGTAATCCACCGATCAATTTCAGTAGAGTCGATTTGCCTGACCCAGTTTCTCCAACAATGGCCACGACTGATCCGTCAGGTATAACAAAATTGACATTGCTCAGGACCAGGTCGCTCGATTGACCATACGTATACCTAACGTTCGTGAAGGCAACCGCAATTCCGTCAGATGGTCGAGCAACCGATAACTGTGGGTTCGGTTCCAGCTTTTCATCCAGAATTTCGCGAACCCTCTTGTACCCACTTGAAGAATGAGGAATTTCGCTCAGCAAATATCCGATGATTCTTAGAGGAAACACCAACAAGGTGAACAAATAAATAAAACTCGTCAGTTCGCCGATAGACAACGCTCCACTGCGAACTCGAAATGCACCGTATGCAATGAGTGAAATGTTGACCAACGAAGGTGTTCCGTCAACAAGTGCTTCAAATATTGCGCGCGCATTCACTGCGCGGATTCGGGCATCTTTAAGAACTGTTGAAATTTTCGCAAGTCGTACTTGCTCTCTGTCCTCTGCCCCGAAGGCTTTCACCACCATGACGCCATCAAAACTCTCATGCACAGCTTCCGACAGAGCACCTAGAGCCTGCTGTGCAGAATCGAAATGCTTATCGATTCTGCGTTGATAACCAAGATTCAATGCAAACAGCAGAGGGATAACGGTGACTGCCAGCAATCCAAGCGGTATATCGATCACCACGAGCCACACACTCGTTAAACCAACAAGCAAAACCACTGACGTGCTGAAAGGCAATGGCCCGAGTACGGAGGCAGCGGTATCCGAATCGATACCGATTCGCGCTACAAGATCGCCCGACATGTTTCTTTGATGCCATACCGAGGGTTGGCGCATGATGTGGGCAATCAGATTGGTGGAGAGAGATTCTGATGTAGACCAATGCGAGATGCCTGCATAGGACCGTCTAAACACGACACCAACAGCTCGCAGCAGTCCGATCCCAATGACAATGACCGAGGCAATAAGGAACGAGTGTTTGTCGATTGAGCCAAGAGCAAAGCGAGGCATGATTACATGGTCAACTACGTATCCAAGCCCGAAGCTCGACGCGACCGTACAAATTGCATAGAGAGAAGCTCCGGCTACCGCAATGATGAATGGACGCGGATGGAGCCTGAGCAATTGACGGAGCAACGAGATTGCTAGTCGTAGTCGGGATTGTTCCATCATCTTGACTCTAGTTGTATGAAAAAGTCGCGACATCCAATTACTCATGCACTGAAGTACTATTCAGCGCGTGAACGTCGAACCAACGCAGACGAGAAGTCAACGAGTATCGAAACTAACCGCCAGAGTCGTCATCGGATCGAGCATCATTGGGTTAATTGCCATGTGGATTTACGCCTTTGGATTCGCATCGAAGGTATCTGTCAACAAAATTGGCGATACAAACTGGACTACACGAGCTGAAGCAATTTGCGGTCAAGCGATGCAGGAACGTCTTGCTCTTTCGGATCTCAGACGTGTTTCGGATGCCGGAACAGACGCCCTCGCCGAGCGAGCAGTGCTTATAGACAAAGCGACCGACTCTTTAGAAAAAGCTCTCAACACCATCGCGTCGACGCCTCCTGAAGACGCAAAGGGCAAGGCGATAGTTCCGTTATGGATTGCAGATTACAGAGTGCTCATCCAAGATCGCAGGGACTACGCAAACCAGCTACGTAATGGAGTGAACACTCCGTTTTCTGAGTCGATGATTCAAGGGCTGCCAATTAGCGAGAAACTTTCTACATTTGCAGCCGACAATCGAATGTCTTCGTGCAAAGCTCCAATAGACCTTTCTATATAGAAGGGTCGGCGAACTCTTCTGCGGGGACCCAACCACTGTTTGGGCTAAACCGTTTAATCACCCGAGCAGGAGTTCCGACAGCGACGCTGTAATCCGGAATTATTCCTGTTACTACGGAGTTTGCTCCGATGGCAACGTGTCGTCCAACGTGTGCACCAGGCAAGATCACCGAGCCTGCACCGATCCACGATCCGTCCCCAATGATCACCACTTTCTCTGGTTGTGTTTGCAGCGATATCGGAATATCTGTTCGCTCATAACCATGATTTTGGTCGGTGATGTACACGTGGTGTCCGGTCCAGACATCGTTCCCGATGTCGATACCGAGATGTCCGACGATGCCGCTTCCTCTTCCAATCAGACAGCGATCACCAATTCGGACGACTGGATTGGTGAGACATTCTTGACCTGGAATCATTCCCGCCGAAAGCGCAACATGGGTTCCAATCATCGTGTTCGCACCTATCTGGATGTAACGCTCGTTGAAGATGGTGGTTTGTGGGAAACAGATAATGCTGTTTTCACCGAAGGCGCCAAATCTCTTCCCTCGCGTCGTGTGCGGGCCAATTGACCCATGCAGTGACAGCCATTCCCATGCTGCATGTGCCACCTTTTCCTTGAGGCGCAAGACCGTGGCCGAAATCATGATTTGCAATCTAATCGGTAGCCTGATTTTGTGACTGAAGCGACCTCCCGCCCACGCATCACCGTTCCCATGGTGATGGCGAATAAGGGCTCTGGGAAACCGCTCAGCATGATTACCGCCTATGACGCAACGTTTGCTCGAATCGTTGATGAATCTGGTGTGGACATGATTCTTGTTGGAGACTCCGTCGGATCAGTTGTGCAGGGTGTTGCGAACACCATTCCGGTCACGCTGGAAGAGATGGAATACCACGTGAAGTTAGTGGCGCGTGCCAATCCTCGAGCTCTCATCGTTGGTGACTTACCATTCGGTTCGTATCAAGTGAACACCGAACAAGCTGTACGCAGTGCGATCAAACTTGTGAAAGCAGGAGCTGCTGCCGTAAAGCTTGAAGGCGGAGTCACCATGTTCGACACGATTGCAGCCATTTCACGTGTTGATATTCCTGTCATGGGCCATATAGGCCTTACTCCGCAGAGTTATCACCGCATGGGTGGACATCGCGTTCAGGGTCGAGTTGATGGACGTGAAGCAGGAGGACGCGAACGCTTGCTCGAAGATGCACATTCTGTCGAGCAATCCGGAGCGTTCGCTGTTGTTATTGAAGGCGTTCCTCGCGATCTGGCTAAGGAAATTACGAACAAAGTTTCAATCCCAACTATTGGAATCGGAGCAGGTCCGGATTGTGACGGACAGGTTCTTGTCCTCCACGATATTTTGGGACTCACTCAAAATACGTTGAAGTTCACGCGCAAATATGCCGACATCCGTAATACGAGCATCCAAGCTTGCAAACAGTTTGTTGAAGAGGTCCGCAACGGATCGTGGCCAGACGATGACCACTCTTTTCACTAACCACGAACAATTCATTGCTTGGCGCAATGGCATTCCGAAAAATTGCGTCATTGGTTTCGTGCCGACAATGGGAGCGCTTCATCAGGGTCACATCAGTTTGATTGAGCGCGCAGAGTCGGAATGCGACTTAGTCGTGGTCAGTATTTATGTCAATGAGTTGCAATTCAATTCAGAACGTGACTACGAGCGTTACCCCCGCACCGAAGATGCTGACTTCAATCTGTGTGTGCGAGCGAACGTTGACGCCATATTCGCTCCTATCAAAAGCGAAATATTCCCAGAGGACTCCGTCGCATTACTCAGTCCTTCGCGATCAGCAGAAAACTTTGAAGGCGCCGATCGACCTGGACATTTCTCCGGTGTGGTCACCGTTGTTGATCGTCTGTTCTTCATCGTTAAACCAACGATTGCTTATTTCGGATTGAAGGACTACCAACAAGTCGCAGTTATTACTGATATGACAGCGAAGCTGCATCCCCATGTTGAGATTCGTGCTTGCTCAACGATGCGAGAATCAGACGGATTGGCGATGTCAAGTCGAAATCGTTTTCTGTCTCCTACTGGCCGTGAACTGGCATCACAGATTCCACTTGCATTGAGCGGAGCATTGAATCAATGGAAAACAGGAACGACTAAGGCATCCGAATTAATCCAATGGACGAAACAACAACTTGGAGCATTTCCCAATATCGAATTGCAATACATTTCGATTGTTCGCAATGGAACGATGAGTCAGGTAGATACGGTTAGTGAAACAGACGTCCTCATTGCAGCTGTTGTGATCGATGGGATCCGTCTCATCGACAATATGCAGTTTTCTATCGTCTAATTGTTGAATCTGACTGCCGTACGCGATAACGAATGGTGAAGATTGAGTCACCACTCAAAATTCCGCCTCGTGCAAACGTACGTCCATTTTGCCAGTTGGATAACCCAAGTTCCGGTTTGCGAAGCGCATACTGGCCATCGACCCAACGCGTCATACCGTCTCCAAAAAACGGGGCATTCGAGGTGCGCCACCCTTCATCAACTTCTTGATCATCATCGGATAAGACCGATAGGACAAATGAAGGTGAATATTTGTTGAACATACCGATCGCCGATTTCAAGTCTGCAGCGACAACGATTGACAGCTCAGGGTTGTCCTCCCACTCCCATTCTGTTCCTAATGAAGCGTGGTCAATGTTCTGAACGGTGCAATGTTTTGGCACACTGCAATGTTTAATCGCTGTTTCTACATCTTGGTCGACATGGAACACTGCGTGTGCATTTCGTCTGTCAGCCGCTTGCGCTACTCCATTAATGACTGCTTGCAAATTATTCTCAACAGTAGAGCGAGTCAACACAACGGTGTTTAACGTGTTGCACACTTTGCGATCTAGAGAAAACTGCACTACATCGGTGAGCCGATCTACATCTGCGAATTTGGAAATCACCATCCAAGCACCACCAGTACCGTGAAGACTTGCCGGGATTCCATGTTGTTTTGCTATTTCACCGAGGAGAGCCACCGATGAACCGCTACCCCTAGCGACAGCCAAAGACAGTCGAGTATCTGAAAACAGAGCCCATGCGCTCGCGTGGGTTTTTGAAGGCAAGAGAATCACCGAAGCAGCGGGCAGACCTGCGTCAATAAGGCTCGGAATAACAGCAAGTTCCATAATGGTGCGCGCTGTTTCGTATGCATCACTTCCAATTCTAAATACGCAAACGTTTCGTGTACGCAGCACACCGGTCGCATCTGCGAAAACATTCGGACGACCCTCAAACACGAATCCCACTACGCCGAGAGGGGCACGATGGGATTCAATATTCCACCCGTCGTGCAACACTGTTTCGAGTGCGTTGTGCGATGTTTCGAGAGACTCCCACATGCTGAGAGCATCAATCATGTCTTGTCGCATGGAGTCGCTCAGGACTAGTCGTGTGGTTGACCGCCCTATCGACTTCGCTGCAGATACATCACCCTCGTTGGCCGCGCGAATTTTTTTAAATACCGCATCATCTCGAAGACGTTCCGCAAAACCCGCATAGAACCGTGTAATTTTTGCATCGTCCAGACCATTGAGCGCACTAAATGCAGAAATCGCTTCGTCCACGCACGTCTTCACAACGTCAAGTTCAGCCTTTGGCACCAAGAGCAAACCCGAAGAAGCGATCGCGATCAGTCGATCCCCGTCTGAAAACGACTCCGCTATCTTCGTGCCAACTTCAACAAGTTGACCGTCTACAAGCACTTTGTCGTGTCGGTTCAATTGCATGAGCGCTCCATAGCCCCATCGTAGATCGGTAGTCTGAAATCATGAATGATCGCTTGTACTTTCGCCAACTTCTATCGGGAGCAGATTTCGCGTCACAGGACCAAATGGCCCATCAAATGGTGAACTTTGTCTACCTAATCGGCGATAAGCACACTCGCGAATGCGTAATTGTCGATCCCGCATATGCGGTGAACGAAATTGCAGAAATCGTTGTGGCAGATGAGATGAACCTTGTTGGTGCTCTCGGAACCCATTACCACCCGGATCACGTGGGTGGAAAGATGATGGGCTGGAATATCGAGGGTATTTCGACGCTTCTTGAATTTAAAGAAATGCCTATTCATATCCAGAAATCTGAAGCCGAATGGGTTACTAAGACAACAGGAGTGTCTGCATCGCATCTCACTCTGCACGAAGGCGGCGACGTTATCCAGGTTGGCGATATCGCAATCACGTTGCTGCACACTCCAGGTCACACTCCAGGAAGCCAATGTTTCATCGTCGATGGAAATTTGGTATCGGGCGATACGTTGTTTCTCGAGGGTTGTGGTCGAACAGATTTACCTGGTTCAAATCCCGACGACATGTATGACAGCTTGAACATGCTCGCTTCGTTGCCGAGCGACACCATCGTGTTTCCGGGACACCGATATTCGGACCCTGCGTTTATGGCACTCGGCCAAGTTCGCGAAACCAATTATGTGTTCAAACCAACTTCGAAAGAAGGCTGGCTGCAATGGTTTGGGCAGTAATAATTATTGGAACAACCCGGAATACACGCTGTTTAAACCTGCAACAGCCAGCAGCACGAGTACGGCAATCCTGAATCGATCTGGGTGAACGCGTTGGCGAACAACTTTTCCTACCGAAACGCCAACCACCATTGCAGGCAGAACGAACATCGCCAACCATAAATCTGAAGTATGAATTTTTCCGAATGTTGCAAACAGGACCAAACCGTAGATGCCGCTGATGAGGAAAATCATGTTGAGTGTCGACCGAAATACTTGCGGTTCGCTTTTTCGTGCCTGTAGAGCGAACACGAGTGGCGGACCGTTAGTGGAAGTAGAAGTTAAGAGAAATCCACTTGCAATACCCATCGACCAATCGAGGCTGATGTGTGCGGAACTTAAATCCTTTCCCCGCACAAGCAAAAACAATCCGAGCAGCACTCCGACGCCGAGCAATATCTTGAGGACATGTTGATTAAGAAAGACAAACGCAACGATCCCGAACGGAGCTCCGATAAAAGTCGCCCAAAGAAATCGTTTTACTTGAATCTTGTCCTGGTCATGACGCAGGTCTCTGTATTGATACATGTTGTTAGCTGTACCGACTAACGATGCCAGGATGACCGCCTGATGCAATCCAATCACACTCATCAAGATCGGTACTGACAGCAAAGAAAATCCGAAGCCAACGACTGCTTGCGTAAAGGCCGTCGCCAGAACTATCACCGCAACGCAAGCAAAAGCTGCCATCGATATATCAATCATGACAAACGATCCGAAATTGGCTGCGATCATTGATCCATTCTTGCTGATCGCTGCACACAGCATCTGCTTCTACACTTGAACCATGTCAACACTTCGTATCAGCGGTCAAAGGCTCATGGAGAGGATTTCAGCGTTGGCCGAGGTGTCTCCCATTGACGGTGGTGGTAATTGTCGGCTTGCGCTTACCGATGAAGACCGAGAAGGTCGCGACCTCGTTGTCACATGGATGAAAGATCTTGGCCTCTCTGTTTCGATCGACGTCGTTGGCAACATCGTCGGAACCTGGAACGTTGGACATGGTGCTCCTGTCATGACGGGTTCACACATAGACACCGTTCGAACAGGTGGAAAATACGATGGCAATCTTGGAGTACTTGCAGGTTTGCAAGTCATTGAAACACTTCAACAGGCCGGCATATCGCCGCCGAGACCTCTTGCTGTTGGTGTGTTCACCGATGAGGAAGGTGCACGGTTTGCGCCTGACATGCTCGGGTCACTGGTATTTGTCGGCGGTCTATCGGTCGAAGAGGCACTCGACATTCGGGCGATTGATGGTCCACGCCTTGGCGACGAATTGGAGCGAATCGGTTATTCCGGAAATACACCTTGCCCACAGTCCCCTCCCCATGCGTTTGTAGAACTGCATATTGAGCAAGGTCCACTCCTAGAAGCCAATGATGTGCGCATCGGCGCAGTTACCGGAGTGCAGGGAATTTCATGGCAAGAGCTCACCATCACCGGTCAAAGTAATCACGCTGGCACCACCCCCATGCGCTTACGTAAAGACCCAGTTGTTGTGGTTGCGGAAGTTGCAAAGTTTCTACACGATCTTGCGTTGCGCTACGGCGGAAACCAAGTTTGCACAGTTGGCAAAATTGATGTGCATCCAAGCTTGATCAATGTTGTTGCCGCTAAAGCAACAATGACGCTTGATGTTCGCAACACTGATGAGGCGCTACTCAAGCAAGCGGAAAACGAAATTGCACTGTTTATCACCGAGGTCGCTCAACGCGAAGGGGTTACCACTTCAGTTCGAACGCTCGCCCGCTTTGAACCAGTGCAATTTGATCCACGTGTCATCGACATTGTTCATCGGCACGCTGTGGAACTTGGTAATTCTGTTCAACAGATGCCATCAGGTGCCGGTCATGACGCACAAATGCTCGCTCGCGTATGTCCGACCGCAATGATCTTCACCCAGAGCAAAGACGGTCTCAGCCATAATCCAGCTGAATACACATCACCCGAAGATCTGGAAGCCGGAGCCAACATTCTGTTACACACCATGCTGACACTCGCTGAAACAGATTTTTCTTAACAAGAACAATTCGGCAACCGTTCAACAATTAGGCTCATGATTATGGCAAGAATTGTTACCGTCGCCGCAGCACAATTAGGACCGATTCAACGCGAAGATTCACGAGCCTCATGCGTTGGGCGAATGATCTCACTGCTGCAACAAGCATCCAAGGCCGGCTGTGATTTGGTTGTTTTTCCTGAATTGGCGCTCACCACATTCTTCCCACGATGGTTTGTTGACGACATTCGCGAAGCCGATCACTGGTACGAAACATCTATGCCGAACGCAGCGACACAACCGCTATTTGACGAGGCCAAGCGTTTAAAAATTGGGTTCTCGCTTGGCTACGCAGAACTCACACCAGACGGCCAACGATTCAACACACAAATCTTGGTTGAAAAAGATGGATCAGTTGTTGCGAAATATCGCAAAGTTCACATTCCAGGCCACGAGGAACACGAACCCAACCGACCTTTTCAACATGCAGAGCGCTACTACTTCACTCCAAGCGATGAAGGATTCGGAGTGTGGAAAGCATTCGGTGGTCGGGTCGGAATGATGATCTGCAATGACCGTCGTTGGCCTGAGACGTATCGCGAGATGGGTCTGCAGGGCGTTGAAATGATTCTGTGTGGTTACAACACTCCAATGCACTATGTCCCCGATCCATCGCAGGACGTCCTTGCTGGATTCCACAATGCACTTGTCATGCAAAGCGGCGCGTACCAAAACGGAACCTTTGTCGTTGGAGTAGCCAAAGGTGGACTCGAAGAAGGCGTTGACGGCCTTGCCGATTCCAGCATCATTGGCCCATCGGGTGAAATTCTTGCCAAGACTTCGACCGCAGGCGATGAAATCGCCGTAGCCGCCTGTGATTTGGACTGGTGCTACCAATACAAGAACACCCTGTTCGATTTCGATCGCTATCGCAGGCCCGAGGTGTACCAGCGCATAACGGGTCAACGTGGGGCAATCCTCGCAGACTAAACTGGTCTTTTTTACATTCTGTAAAACCCAAACCCAATAGGTGTATGGTAAACCAAGCAAATGGTCAAGGGGATGGGAATGGGCATGGAAGACACGATGGTGCAATTTGTAGCCAATGGCGTCCCTGTCAGTGTGCGCAGCAATCACCCACATTTACTTTCCGCGCTGCGCGAAGAACTCAATATCACTTCGCCAAAAGATGGATGTTCCCCTAGCGGTCAATGCGGATGTTGCACCGTATTCGTCAATGGCAAAGCAGTCGTCAGTTGCCAGACAAGTTTAGAAAAAGTTGCTGGTGGAGAAGTCACCACTCTTGAAGGCATTGAAGAATCAGAGCGAAGAAAGTATTCGGATGCCTTTGCAGCGTGTGGTGGATTGCAATGCGGT
>Ga0194055_10000611_pt1 | contig 28947 bp, 31 predicted proteins | sample SepL449m_MetaG_FD_155482 | JGI IMG/M metagenome (GOLD analysis project Ga0194055, IMG submission 155482) | Anoxic zone freshwater microbial communities from boreal shield lake in IISD Experimental Lakes Area, Ontario, Canada - Sep2016-L442-9m | ecosystem: Environmental > Aquatic > Freshwater >... | reverse complement strand
AACGACTGCTGTGGCGATGACGATGCGACTGACGAATTGTGTGTGGTTGTGAGACATGTGTCTGCTCCCTGTTTTTGATCCGCAATAGGGATCGGCAGGTTTGGACAGAACTTGAGAGATTTCTCACTGAAAATGTTTATATAAACACTGAGAGTGATGTCAGTGACGGGTCCATCACGGGGAGTGATGGAATTTGTGGGTAACAGATCCCCAATTGACGGGCAAAACCTGTGGGAACATGGCTTTGAGAGCCTTTTGGCCCTAAGGGGGAGAAACATGAGATTGAGTGCGTTATCACGGAGCGTTCAGGGCGCCCGAGTGGTCGTAACAGGCGCCGGAAGCGGCATGGGACGAGCTACAGCTCACCTTTTCGCCGATGAAGGGGCGCGAGTCCTCGTCGCAGACCGGAATCCATCAACAGTGCAAATGGTGGTGGGCGAAATACTGGCGGTACATGGTCCCGATTCGGCAGTGGGGTGCAGCGGTGACGTGTCGCAGCCCAATGACCGCCAGCAGATCATTCGGACCATCGTTGAAGCATGGGGCGGGATCGATGTCCTGGTTAACAACGCTGGCGTCAGTCTGGTGTCATCGGTGTTTTCTGATGATGAGACTTTCTCGAACAACTGGGATCAAACCATTGCGATAAACGTCAGTGCTCACGCCCACATGATTCGGGCATGTCTTCCACATCTCTTACAGGCACCCGAAGGCGGACGCGTGGTGAATATCGCCTCAACTGAAGCAATTATCGCCACCGGGGGATTATCTGCGTACACGGCTTCTAAACATGCTGTGATCGGACTCACCAAGAGCTTTGCCGTCGAACTCGGGCGCCACAACGTGACGGTGAATGCAATTTGTCCTGGACCTATCGATACAGCGATGACAGCCGGAATCAACGATGAAGCAAAAGATAAATACGCGAGACGAAAAGTTCCGATTCGTCGCTACGGAACTCCAGAAGAAGTTGCGCACATGACTCTTAATCTGTGCTTGCCAGCGTCATCTTTTGTCAATGGTGCTGCTGTGGTCGTGGACGGTGCAATGTCCGTCAAACACGGCTAGGACTTCGAGTAGCCGTCGCTGATTCCTACAAACCCGGATGGCTCGTGTGCACCGAGCACCAAAGTTTCAAGGATTCCGATTCCGTGATGCACGGTTCCATCAGACATGGTGCAGGTAACTGAACTCAATGTTTGCGTGTGCAGATTATGCATTAGTAACGGATCATTTACCGGCACGGTAAAACGATCTCCACCTGTCACCAATTCGCCTTTCCAGTTTCCGTGGTTCCATTCAGGATGCAGATAGCCAAGTCCATTCATCTGAAAATGTACAAGAGGCGTAAATACCAATTCCGCTGAATCCTTAGCAAACTCATATGTCAATGCAAATTTTTCAGCTCGACGAGTGCCGTGTTCCCACGAATAATCGTATGAGACTGAATGAGCATGCTTGATCGTGTCGGAGCCGATGAGCATCGCTCCTGATTCATGCCACCGTTGTCCATCGGCAAACTCATTCACATCGAAAACTGTTCCGAAACCGTCAAACCAGACAGGGGCCCACAACCAATAGAACTGAGGTGGGAGATTGAGCGGAGCTCCTAGTTGGATGCGTTCACCGACTCCACGCACTCCCCATGATCTATCGCGCGAGCCAACGATGTCACCAGGTGTGAGATCAGTGCGAACTCCGTCAACTTCGATCCAACCGGTCCATGTTCCTAATTGCGTGAGACGGGTGTAACTCATCACTTTTCTGTTACCAGCGCGAACAAGAAACGGCGGTTCCTCGTACGGCAGTGACGAAGCTTCAAACGTTATGTCGGCGCGGATTGCATGTTCAGGAGCTTCAACGGTGATGCGATGTTTCTTCATCGGCACCACTACCTCAACTTTGATTGGGCCAACTTCGTTACATTCCATTCGGTCGATGGGTGCTCGACCGGATGCATGGACGTTTACTTGTTCTCCGTTTCGCACAACACTAAATGAGGCGTCAATGACATGGCGGTTGGGGTACAGCCCCATCGCGGCTGCAAAAAATATTTTTCCGTCACGGGAGTACCCGTTAAAAAAATAGCGATCGTATGCGCCTGGGTCGCCCGATTCAGTATGAGCGATCGGTTCCGACGTCTGATGAATGGGGTAGTCGTCAAAGGAAGTGATCATGACTGTGACCGTAGCCACTATTGAATGGTGAACGCCAGACGGAGAGCCACCACAACGCTGTCGTACAGTAGACATCGTGATTACCGTTTCTCAGAAAGCGTTCCGAACTGTCACTGGTACAGCTTTGGGGTCCCTTTCCGTCATTATCTTTACGGGTGCTTTGGTTCGTCTCACTGGTTCCGGACTCGGCTGCGCGGACTGGCCCCGTTGTAACGCCACCAAATTTGTCGATGTGTCAACAGGACACACGTTGATCGAGCAGGCCAACAGGCTCTTCACGGGTGTTGTCTCTTTTAGTGTGATCGCGGCCGTGCTGCTTGCTTATCTCCGAAAGCCACTCCGTAAAGATTTAGTGCTTCTTGCCTGGGGCTTGGTGCTCGGAGTGCTCGCGCAAATAGTGATTGGCGGAGTCGTGGTTCTCACTGGTTTGAATCCGTACGCCAACATGGCCCACTTCTTGGTGTCGCTCGTACTGGTGGCAAATGCTTTCGTATTGTTCCGTCGCTCTGACGAACTACCTCTTACATATTTCCGGACCGGTCCTCGACCTCTAGTCGTGATGATGCGCTTGGTTGTTTGTAGCAGTGCTCTCGCACTTGTGACCGGAACTGTTGTCACAGCATCAGGACCACACGCCGGTGATGAAAAGGCAATCCGCTTAGGGTTCGCTCTAACGAGTGTTGCTCGAGTGCACAGCATGAGTGTGCTTGCAACAATCGGGCTCATCATCTTTCTAGGAGTGCGAGCAAAGAAGCTGCAAGCTGATGCGAGCACCGTTGATGCCGTTCAGGCTCTGTTGCTTGCTGCTGTGTTCCAAGGGGCAATCGGGTACGCCCAATACTTCACGGGTGTTCCCGTTGCATTAGTTGCAGTTCACATTGCAGGCGCCACGGCTTTGTGGTTTGCCGTGTGCAATCTGGCGGTGACACCGTCAGTGCGCATCAATTGAGTGATTACTGCAAAAGCAGATCGTACAGATGATTGCAATCGTTGAGAGTCAAGACACTTGGAGTTGCACTGAGTTTCACTGTGGTGATGCTTGTGTTCTCAACCATCATCCATAAAGATCGTTGCGTGCCCAACATGTCTGCAAGGTAGGCATTGATCACTCCGCCGTGACACACAACAGCGATGCAACCGCCGTCATGCTGAGACGCAAGTGAATTGATGCGTTTCGTGACACGATCACGAAAGTTTTGATCACCTTCTGCATTCGGTATGCCGTCCCATCGTCCGGTAGTGGCCCATTCGAGGTACGCGGGGTCACCTGTCGCAGCGCGACGACGAAATTCTCCGTTACTCCAATCACCGAGCCTGACTTCTTCGAGATCCTCAAAAACTCCTACTTGTAGATTGTGATGAGAGGCAATTGCTTCTGCAGTGTGAAGCGCTCGCAGGAGATGACTTGAATAGACAGCATCAATACGTGCTGTTGATAGTCGAGCACCAACCGCTATTGCTTGCTTTTGGCCCAATTCATGAAGCGGGGGATCAGCGCTCTCTGCAGAGCCCGGAACAATGTCTGCAGATCTTCCGTGGCGAATGAGCAGAACTCTGCACCCATCGCCAATAGAGCCATCAAGGGTGGGTTGCGGGACGCTGGTTGAATCCGTCGACCCAACTGATTTCGGAGTTTCCATAGTTGTTATCTTTGTTGGTATGAGCAAAGAAGATGAAGTCCTCCTCGAAATATCAAACCGAATCGCCACAATTACGCTGAACGCGCCTGGCCGAATGAACACCATCTCAGGCGTCATGCTTGATTTGCTGTCAAAGAAGCTTCTTGAAGCTGACCGTAACCCGGAGGTTCGTTGCATCGTTCTCACTGGTGCCGGTCGTGCATTTTGTGCAGGTCTTGACCTTGGATCACAAGCGGGCAAAACCGAATCATTAGGAGTACTCGATGACACTGGCGCAAATATGGCTGAATTCGATATTCGTGAGGCTCCACCAATTGTGTTGCACGGTATAGACACACCTGTTATTTGTGCGCTGAATGGCGGTGCAGCCGGTTATGGACTTGACATCGCTCTTGGTTGCGACATTCGTATCGCTGCTGACACCGCAAAAATGGCACCTGGTTTTGCCAAGCGCGGAATCTTGCCTGAAAGCGGTGGCACATGGTTGTTGCCACGGATGGTTGGTTACGCCAGAGCGGCGGAAGTCGCGTTTACAGGCCGCACGTTGATGGCTGATGAGTGTCTTGAGATGGGGCTCGTTAACAAGGTTGTACCAGCGGATCAATTGATGGATCACGTTATGGATATGGCTGGCGAGATTGCGTCTAATGCTCCGCTAGCAGTCCGTGCAATCAAGAGAATGATGCGCGCCGCAGAAACTGAGACATTTGAACAAAACGTTCACCATGTATTTCTTCAGTTGTTGCCTTTGTTCCGTACTAAGGACTTCAAAGAAGGCGTTGCGGCTTTCATCGAAAAGCGCCCTCCTAACTTCATTGGCCGATAAAGGACACAGTGGCATTACGTGATCCGTTCGCGGTTTTGCTGATCGACAAGACTGCGTCGACTCAAGAGATTCGTCGCGCCTGGCGCGAGCGAGCACGAACTGTACATCCCGATGCTGGTGGCTCTGATGTTGCCATGCAGGAGTTAAATGAAGCGTTGCGATGTGCGCTGGAGTCTGTGAGTCAAGTTCCTGTTCACACCACCGTCAGTTCAGTTGTTGACGTGCGTCTCCAACGTGATGTTTCTAGTTTCACAGTGGGTGTGCTTCCCGCTGAATGCTTCGAAGCGTTGCTGGTAGTAGCCGGATTAAGCGGAGCGATATCGATTGAAGAGCCTCCGTATCAACTTGAGTTCTCACTTCATGACAGTGGACTCGACGGAGCCCTCAACGGATGGTGTCGTTGTGACTTGGTGCCTGAGGCAGGAGCAACGATGGTCTCGTTGCTAGTAGGCACAGAGAATTATAAAAATGGGATCTCAGTAGAAGCAGTACGGGACTATCTAGTCGCGAATCTCAACGCCATTGAGTGGCCCAACTAATTCGACGCAGCGGCTTTGGACAAGCGATCACGAATCGCCACACCTAGTCCTGTGTCGGGAGGAAGTACAGCCAGAACCACTTCGTTGCGATTTAGGTCAGCTGAACGGAGATTGTCATAGAGGCTCAGTGCATACGTAGTCATATCTGCATGATGTAATACAACCGCTGATACACCTGTTGATTCGTATTTATTGCAGCGCTCTTCGGCCTCATCCATAGACGTAAACAATTCAACGCGAGCTTTCGGCGCGTAGTGGGCGAGCAACATTCCGGGTGCACGCGAAGGGCCGTCCACAGCTGAAATAGTCATACCTGTAATTGCCGCGATATCCAGTGCGGAAACTTTGCCAGGACGCAAGACCTGCACATTGGAATTTGTGCATTCAACAATGGTTGACTCGATACCAATGGTGCATTGTCCTCCGTCTAGTACCAGGTCTACTGAATCACCCAGATCATTCACAACATGTTCTGCACATGTCGGACTGACCTGTCCGAATCGATTTGCTGATGGCGCTACTACTGCATCACCGACAGCCTTCAGTAAGTCGATAGCCATGTCATGGGCTGGAATTCGCAAAGCGACCGTGTCTCTTGCGCCCGTCACCCAATCGGGGACAAGTGCAGTGCGTGGTACGAGCAGCGTGAGTGGCCCGGGCCAGAGCGCATTGGAAAGAAGCTCAGCTGATTCATTGAGGTGGCCCCATCTCTTGATGTCGTCGTGTGGGGAGAGATGCACAATTAGCGGATGTGATGTGGGTCGACCCTTAACCGTGTAAACGCGTGATACGGCTTCTTCATTTCGAGCAATAGCCGCCAACCCATACACAGTTTCAGTGGGCATACCAACAATGCCTCCACGTTGTAATACTTCAACTGCGCGATCGACGTCTTGTGTAATGCGCGATGACATGTTCATGCAGCGAGAAAATCCAAAATTGCATCAATGAATGGAAAAGCTTCTGGGGTCGCGAAATGATCAGTGTTGCGCAACACGGTAAGTTTTGCGTTGGGGAACGCTGCGGCAAGACGGGTGGCTGGTCCTGCAAAATCTGCATCACCAATCACAATCAGAATCTCGTTCGTTATCGCTGACAACTGGTCTTCTGAAACTGGTTCTGTGGGCGGGCGTTTCATGATTGCCGTGAGAGCTAGCAAATCATTTCCAGGAGAATTGCCGTAATGGGCAAACATGCGCGCAAATGTGTCTTCTTCTGGTGCACGCCCTTCTAAGGCATCAACGATTCTCTTATTGCCGTCGGGAGGGGACTGAGTAAACACACCGTCTCCAATTCCTGACAGCACAACTTTTCCGAATCGATGTGGTGCTGTAATTAGCGCACGCAGAATTGTTAGTGCTCCGAGCGAGAATCCAACGGCATCGACAACGGGCTCGGCTGGCAGATGGTCAAGTAGCCAATTGGGTAGTTCTACATAGGCTTCGGGATCATGGGGTTTGTCTTGCTCGCCATGCCCCAGCAGATCAAGACCTACTGGATTACGCCCGACATCAGACAGAAGAGCGTCTATTCCTGGCTTTTGCCAGGTTTCTCGGAAACTGCCGCCCCATCCATGAACTAGGACGACGGGAACGTTCTCGGTAGATGCCATGCCTACACGGTAGTCTCGTCATGCCCTATGCGGTTCTTACATGATCTCCCAGCCCACGATTTGACCTATAACGATGTGTTTATGGTCCCGAGCAAGTCTTCGGTATCGTCCCGATTCGACGTAGACCTCAGTACCCCCGATCAGGTGGGTACGAATGTGCCAATCGTTGTGGCCAACATGACAGCAATCGCTGGTCGCCGAATGGCAGAAACAGTTGCTCGTCGTGGCGGTCTAGTCGTTCTGCCACAAGATATTCCACTCGACATCATTGAGATGGTGGTGGAGCATGTGAAGTCACGACATCCGATCTTCGAAACTCCAATCACGTTGGCGCCTGAAGACACAGTCGGAGAAGCATTAAGCCTCATCCATAAGCGTTCACACGGCGCAGTCATTGTTGTGGACACAGACAATCGTCCAGTAGGCGTTTTTACTGAATATGACGCAGTCGGTTTTGATCGATTCACACAATTGAAAAATGTGATGAACCTCGACATGGTCTGTTTCACAGATTCGATGCCGGTTTCAGACATTCACGACAAATTGATCGATCAACGTCTGTCATTTGCGCCTGTCGTTGACAAGAACGGTATTTTGGTCGGAGCAATCACTCGCAAAGGCGCTCTTCGCAGCACCATTTATGCACCAGCAACCAACGCAAACGGTCAATTTTTGACATCAGTCGCAGTGGGAATTAACGCAGACCCCGCGAAGCGAGCAAAAGCTCTAGTGGCACTTGGTGTGGACGTTTTAGTTATTGATACTGCACACGGTCACCAAGATCGCATGTTGCGCGCTATTGAAGCTGTTCGCGCTGTAGCGCCGACCACGACAATTGTTGCTGGCAATGTCGTTACTCGTGAAGGTACCCGGGACTTGTTGAACGCCGGAGCAGACATCATCAAAGTCGGAGTCGGACCTGGAGCAATGTGCACTACCCGAATGATGACAGGTGTTGGTCGACCCCAATTTAGTGCCGTGTTGGAAAGTGCCGAAATGGCTCGGTCTATGGGCAAACACGTGTGGGCCGATGGAGGAGTTCGTTTCCCTCGTGACGTTGCGCTCGCTGTTGCTGCAGGTGCTGCAAATGTCATGTTCGGCTCATGGCTTGCCGGCACGTATGAATCTGCCGCTGACACTCTGCGCGACACAGAGGGACGTTTATACAAAGAGAGTTTTGGTATGGCATCGAATCGGGCCGTCAAAAACCGTACGCGCACCGAAACCGCTATTGAGCGTGCAAAGAAGGAACTGTTCGAAGAGGGAATTAGCACTTCACGCATGTACCTCGACCCTGTCCGTCCCGGAGTTGAAGACATCATTGACCAAATAGTTGCTGGCCTCCGTTCAGCATGCACATACGCTGGCGCTTCGAGCATCGAAGAATTTCACGACCGTGCCGTTGTCGGAGTGCAAAGCGCAGCCGGATACGACGAAGGTCGACCACTCGGCACTAGTTGGTAATTGTGCGCGTCATTGCGATCGATGGTCCCGCAGGGGCAGGAAAGTCGACAGTTGCTCGCCAGGTATCTACGGCAACTGGTCTTCGTTATCTCGATACCGGCGCTATGTACCGTTGCGTGGCACTTGCAGTTCAACAATCGTCTACTGATCCACACGACCCAGAGTCGGTTGGCCGAATAGCGCATGACGTTTCTGTGGTCATCGAACGCGATGTGGCAAAATTGAATGGTGTTGATGTTTCGCAAGAGATTCGCTCGAGCGAGATCAATGGAATTGTCAGCATTATCGCAGCACACACGCCTGTTCGAGATGCCATGAGAGAACAGCAACGTCGATGGATTCGTGACCATCAAGGCGGGGTAGTGGAAGGTCGCGATATTGGGACAGTCGTGTTTCCCGATGCAATTCTGAAAGTGTTTCTCACCGCATCTCCTGAAGTACGTGCAGAACGCCGCGTCGGTCAGACAGGCGGCGATATACAAGCGGTCGCTGCAAGTATCGCCGAACGCGACCATCTGGATTCCACTCGAATCGATTCTCCGCTCAAGCCGTCGCCGGAATCAGTTGTGGTTGATTCCAGCAACAGAACTATTGATGACGTAGTCGCAGAGATCGTTGCCCACTTTGAAAAGGTCGACCATGGCTGAGGTTGATACGTTCATGGCCGGACAAAGTCTTTTGAGCCGGTTGTTTTACAAATTGATGCGTGGCCTTGTCGTTTTTGTGTGCACGTCCTATACGCGCACAACCATCATTGGTAAAGAGAACATTCCGAAGTCTGGAGCCTTCCTTCTTGCTCCTATTCACCGATCAAACATTGATACGCCCCTGGCTGCTGCTGTCACTTCGCGTCGGATGCGTTTTATGGGCAAAGACACCATCTGGAAATTTGGCCCTATCGGATGGATCATTTCGGCACTAGGTGCGTTTCCTGTCAGTCGCGGTACCGCAGACCGCGAAGCACTACGACGCTGTGTTGCAGTTCTCGAAGCCGGAGAACCGCTTGTGTTGTTCCCTGAAGGTACGAGACAAAGCGGACCTGTCGTGCACCCGCTGTTTGATGGAGCAACGTATGTTGCTGCCAAAGCGGGAGTTCCCATCATCCCCGTTGGCATTGGTGGTTCTGAGCGAGTAATGCCAAAGGGCTCGAAGATGATTTATCCACGAAAGTGTGTGGTCATTATTGGTGCACCAATACCGACAGTGCTCAATGATGCCGAGAGGCTGCCACGGTCGGCATTGAAAGAGCTCAGCGCAAAGCTGTCAGAAGAGCTTCAGAGATTGTTCGACGAGGCACAAAGTGCAGCCGGTTCGCCCAACATTTATTGATCTTTAGTGTTGTAAGAATGCACTCATTAACGAGACCAAGTGCAATGGGTCTTCAGCTCCGCACATTTCACGCGCCGAATGCATCGATAGTTGTGGGATTCCAATATCGATAGCTTCAATACCTAGTTGGGTGGCTGTGATTGGTCCGATTGTTGAACCACACGGAACGTTATTGCGCGATGCAAATGTCTGAAGAGGAATGCCATTCGACGAAGCGACGGAGCGAATGTGGGCGAGTCCGCGTGCAGAGGTTGCATAGCGTTGATTTCCATTGACCTTCACAGCTGGTCCGTGATTAATGAGCGGAGCATGACGTGGTTCGTGTCGTTCTGGATAGTTCGGGTGTATGGCATGGGCGTTATCGGCTGATAAACACCACGACGATGCAAGACGATCGAACTGTTGTCCTTCACGGAGACCATGCTGAACGGCAATACACGAAACCACCGTGGAAAGCATGGGGCCAGCTGCACCTGTTGCACTGTTGCTTCCCACTTCTTCATGATCATTGAGGACGAGAATTGAGGTGTGTTCAGAATCAGGCGCATGACGCAAAGCTTCAATGGCGCTCCAGCACGAGGCCTGGTTATCTAAGCGACCACTAGCGAGAAGAGAGTTATCAATTCCTAATAGAGATGCGCTCGTAATGTCAAACAGGTGAGCGTCGTAGGCGACTACGTCTGTTACGCCCGATTCTTGTTGTATCCACGACGTAAACGACTGTTTCGTTGATCCCCACACAGGTGTCATGTGCTGGTGACGATCGAGATGAAGACCTTTGTCGCCTATTTCTCGGTCGAGATGAATTGCTAATTGAGGCACGCGAGCCAGTGCCCGCGGAGCCGAGTACAAATGCGATTCACCGTTTGAATCGATGACACGGCCTGCAATTCCCAGGTCTCGGTCGAGCCATGAGTTCAAAAGAACGCCGCCATAGATTTCTATTGCAAGCTGTGACCAACCAAATTGATGGATGTCTGGCTGAGGTAGAACTCGAAGATTGGGAGAATCCGTATGTGCTCCGATTATTCGCAGAGCACCTTTTGCGTTACCGAGCTTCCACGCAACGATGCATCCGTCGTGAGCGATATATCCAAGTGTCGGTATTTCATTGCCGAGTTGTGCAACACCAGTAAAACCCGAAACTTCGAGAGAAGTGATCGCTGTCTGGACCACATGAAATGGCGTAGGGCTTTGATCGAGCCATGTCAGAAGTGAACGGAGGGTTGAATCAGGCATGGAAAAGGCCAGTAGGTAGGCCCGAACCCCGAAGATGGGACGTCTCATTGATTGAGAGGATGCTTCGATGTCCAGATGATGATGCAGCTATGCGATGTATTGATGTGTAATTCGGATAAAAGAATTGCGAGCTAGCAAGTCCGAGAATGTGTGATAAATAGTCGTTGATGACGCCACCATGACACGTGACGACGACTGTGTCTCCGCGGTGTTTGCTAATGATGTCTTCAATGGAAGCGAGAACACGATTGTGGAAGTCCTCAGGAATTTCGTCTGAGTTGAAACCTCCCTTGGCCATCTCCAACCAGCGAGGATCATTTGCAGCCTTTAACTCTTCGACGGGAATGTATTCGTTTGCATGTTGATCCCACTCTGCAATTCCGGGAACCAAGATCGGCTCTATGCCGATTGCAGCAGACAATGGCTCGGCTGTTTGCACTGCACGACGTAACGGACTGGAATAAATGGCATCGACATTTTCTGACAACATATACGCCGCAAACAGAGCTGCCTGAGCATGTCCGTCGGTTGACAACTCTGGGTCAGCAGGTCCGTCAGTATTTTCTTTCCTCACAGGGAGGCCATGTCGCACAAGAATTAGTTCCACAACTATGAAAGGATAGGGAAGTGGATCGTGAGCAGCATCATCGACTGGATCTTTCGCCGTTGTTCTCCATCGAATCAGGTCCAGAGTCTGATGTAATAGTGGTTTTGATACACGGCTCATTAGACAGAAGCGGTGGAATGGCTCTGTTGGCTCGTCACGTTCAAGGCTCACATCGTGTCCTACGGTACGACCGCCGCGGTTACGGACGTTCGTGGCCTCACCCCGGTCCGTTTACCGTGGATAATCAGGTCGAGGATTTAGCTTTTTTGATTGGGGACCGAAAAGCTGTGCTTATTGGTCATTCATTCGGCGGAAACATCGCGCTGAGCACTTCGGTGCAACTAGCAAGTCACGTTGTCGGAGTCAGTACGTACGAGACCCCGCTGTCGTGGATGGAATGGTGGCCAGGCACCACCGCCGGAGCTATGGCGGTTTCATCATCTGAATCTGAAGCAGCAGAGAACTTTATGGTGCGATTGATAGGACATAAGCGATGGAATGATCTTCCCGAACGAACACGACAAGAACGTCGTCGTGAGGGCTCTGCTTTGGTCGGAGAACTCACCGCCTTGCGAACGAATGCGCCATGGTCTGTTGAGCAGATCACTTGTCCAGTGCTATGCGGTTTTGGCTCTCAAGGGATGAAGCATCATGCAGAGGGAGCCCGGTGGCTCGCTAATAATTTGCAGAACGCACGCCTAGTGGAACTCGGTGACGCAGCGCATGGTGCGCCGATGACTCACCCTTTGCAATTCGTGACCGAACTAGTGATGCCTCACTTCGAAGGTTGAGACACTTTTACTTTTATGTCTTGTCCAAAAAAAGTGCACGTAGTGTCAACCGATGCCGTTGCAGTTGCCTGAGCCTTCACAGAGTTTGCGCAGTCAATCACTTGGGCGCGCTGGGAATAACCGGCGAGAGCTATCGCAATAAAGATGACGAGGGAAACGATCTTTCCGATGATGGACGAGACCACCTTCATGAGGATCAAGCCAATCACGATTGAGGCCCCAGAGAGTCCTAAAGCGAGGTTTTTAAGGGTTTGGATGTCAGTTGATGCCCATAAGGAGTTCATTCCATCACCATAGATGGAGAACAGCCCGTAGCGTTGTCATTATGTCTGTTGAGCAATTCACGGTCGCGATTCTCATTGGCGGCGACAGTTCACGCATGGGCGTCGATAAGGCCACCTTCGAAGTGGACGGCATATCGATGGCGAACCGGGTGTCGCTCGCAGCCCATGAAGCCGGAGCTACCCAGGTTTTAATTATCGGCGGTACTGCATCACGCGCAAAGACAATTACGGGCACGTGGAAGAAGGATGGCTTTCCTGGTGAAGGTCCCCTCGGTGGTGTCATCACCGCATTAAAACATGCCGAGCATGATTCAGTAGTTGTGTTGTCGTGTGACATGCCCTTCATAACAAGCGCAGTGATTTCAAGTTTGGTCAATGGGCTGAATGATGCCCAAGCAACAGTAGGTCGCACTGACAGACTCAACTGGCTGTGTGCGGCGTGGTCGAAACAGGAATGTTCTACAACATTGCAGACTGTATGGAAGCGAAACGAACGAGCAGTTCATCGTGCCGCAGTACTTCTTGATGTGGCCGAAGTGCCCGTGCCTGCGAATGCAGTTCGAAACATCAATTCGTTCGCAGACCTCAACCCTTCAGACGACACAACTACTATCTAGCCATGTCGATTTCTGAAATATCAATAGCCGATCTAGCCGCCCTGCCTGAACGCACGGTGATCGATGTACGAGAAATAGACGAATACGTGTCAGGTCATGTTCCCGGAGCAATTCATATCGCGTTATCTGAATTGGTTGGACGTGAAGGCGAGTGCGCTATCGGTGGCACAGTGTATGTCATTTGCCAAGCGGGCGGACGCAGTCTTCGTGCGTGCGGGCACCTGTCAACCATTCCAGAACTCGATGCCACAACATTTGTCAATGTTGCTGGTGGAACCGGAATGTGGATTGTTGAAGGACATGAGGTAACCACGGGTGACACAGCGTCCTGAGCTCTCCTTTGAATGGATAGATACAAATTCGGCGTTGATGGAGTTTGTCTCGTACGCATGCTCGCAAGATGTGTATTACTTAGATACCGAATTCCATCGTGAGAAAACGTATTTTCCCCAATTGGCTTTGATTCAAATCGCAACAGGGGATCGTCTCGGTGTAATTGACCCAGTCTCATGCGATGCAACGTTGATGAGACCACTAATGGATGGACCATCGTTGTGTGTTCTCCACGCAGCCCAACAAGATTTAGATGTGTTGACACAGAGCGTCGGCTTCGTTCCGTCGCGTATTTTGGATACTCAACTGTGTGCCAGCTTTCTCGGGTACACACAACCATCACTTGCATCTTTGCTGCAATCGTTATTGAAGATTGTTGTTCCAAAAGGGGACCGTCTGACTGACTGGTTACGTAGGCCACTGACCTCAGATCAACTTCGATATGCAGCGTCCGATGTCGCTTATTTAGCGGAACTATCTTCGATCATCTTTTCTGATCTTGAAAAGCGCGGCCGAATGGAATGGGCAGCAGAAGCATGCGAAGAACTGCGCACCAAACCCACGGGGCCTAATGCGCCGGAAGATGCATGGTTGCGCGTTAAAGATGTGCGTACATTGCGAGGTAAATCGCGTTTTGTTGCCCGAGCTGTTGCAAAATGGCGCGAGGAGCGGGCGATGGATCTTGATCTTCCACCTCGTCACGTGTTGTCAGACATCGCTGTGCTTGGCGTCGCACAGCGTGCTCCGCGTACCGCAGATGATTTGTTACAGAGCAGAGGTGTGGACAACCGACACGCAAATGGCGTGCACGGCAGGGCTTTGTTGGATGCCATTCAATTCGGAGTCGCTGACGCTGTTGACGGCGAACTGAATTTTCCAGCGAGCGACGGCGACGATTTGGAGAAATCCATGCGCCCTGCGGTCACTCTTGTATCTGCTTGGATCACGGAACTCGCAAAGCAAAGTGACCTCGATGCTGGCCTTTTGGCGACACGTAAAGACATCGTGGATTTACTAAGTGGGTCACCTGATGCTCGTCTTCGTCATGGGTGGCGAAAGGACATAGTGGGTGCCGACATCGAAGATCTCGTGGCCGGACGAAAAGCTCTCACATTTACGGGAACGTCTGGTTCTGGACTAAAACTGGTCGATATTGACCCTTCCTGAGGCAAAGGTCATCTTTTTGTCTCACCGACCTGTACACTCGTTTCGGTTGTCCAGTAGGCATTTATGCCAATGAAATGTTCGGAGACCGACCATGAAAAAAGGTCGACATCGCCGGTTTGAAGAAGCGCGGAAATTGAAGCAAGCAGGCCCCAGTGCTGCAGACCTAGGTCTTGGTGACTCACCACGAGTGAGTGCTACCGATGATGATGAGTATGCAGCCATTGCCGAGCGCTACGGGGTGCGCTTCGACGAAGACGAAGACGAATCCGAAGACGACATCGATTAATCCGGATAGCCGGACAGAAAACGAAATACCCCCATGACAAACTCCTTACGCAATGTTGCCCTAGTGGCGCACGTCGACCACGGCAAAACCACTCTTGTAGATACTCTTTTGAGGTCGACAGGTGCTTTTGCCTCCCATGCAGCCGTTATTGACCGAATCATGGACTCAGACGACCAAGAGCGTGAGCGTGGTATCACCATTCTCGCCAAGGCCGCCCGAATCAATTACGGAAGCACCCTGATCAACATCGTTGATACACCAGGTCACGCTGACTTTGGTGGAGAAGTTGAACGAGCATTGGCACTTGTCGATGGAATCGTCCTTTTGGTGGATGCAGCAGAAGGTCCACTTCCTCAAACTCGCTATGTGCTGTCAAAGGCACTTGGCCTTGGACTTCCCGTAATCCTCGTCATCAACAAAGTTGACCGTGGAGACGCGCGTCCTGAAGAAGTGCTCGTTGAAGTTGAACAATTGTTCCTTGACCTTGCTAGTTCAGATGATCAGTTGTCGTTCCCCGTTATTTCTGCGGTGGCCCGTGAAGGTCGCGCGATGATGGGAATCGGAATGCCTGCAGCAGATGCTGACCTGTCTTGCCTTTTGGACACCATCTTGTCAACAGTTCCGGCGCCAACTGGCGACCCAACTGCGCCACTAGCAGCGCTTGTCACCAACCTTGATGCGTCTGAATATCTCGGTCGTCTTGCTATCGGTCGCGTTCACAGTGGCGTCATGAAAAAGGGCGAGACCGTTGCCTTGTGGGGCAAAGATACTGATGGCAATCCGCTCAAGCGTCGTATTGCCCAACTCAGTGTTTTCGACGGAGTCGGCAGAACTGAAGTTGAATCCATTTCGGCTGGAGACCTTTTCGTTCTCGCAGGAATTCCTGAAGTTGAAGTGGGTGACACCATTTCGGCGATCACCGTAACGACACCATTGCCTCGCCTTGAAGTTGATGAACCAGTTATTCGTATGGCCTTCGGCGTAAATACCTCGCCGTATGCAGGTCGCGAAGGCAAGTTTGTTACCAGTCGCCACTTACGCGATCGTTTGCAGAAAGAAATTCTTGGAAACGTCTCAATCAAGATTGCGGACACAGACTCTCCTGATGTCACCAGCGTTGCTGGTCGAGGAGAACTTCAATTGGCTGTTCTTATTGAGAACATGCGCCGTGAAGGTTTCGAACTTCAAGTTGGTCGACCTGAAGTAATCACTAAAGAGATCAACGGCAAGCGTCATGAGCCTCTTGAAGCAGGTACTTGTGACGTGCCAGACGAGCATGTCGGCACCATTACTCAGGGTCTTGCACCTCGTAAAGGTCGAGTAACAGACCTACGTCCCGGAGATCCAGGGCGCACCATCGTGTCCTTCGAAGCTCCGTCACGTGGCCTTATCGGTTTCCGATCAATGTTGATGTCGAGCACACGCGGAACAGCTTTGCTCCACCAGACTCACGCGGGCTGGACCCCGTGGGTAGGCGAGCTGCCACATCGTTTGGGCGGGGCCATGATTGCTGACCGCATCGGTTCAACAACTGGGTACGCACTAGACAACTTGCAATTACGTGGAGAACTCTTCGTAGCGCCTGGCGTTGAAGTGTATGAAGGAATGGTCATCGGAGAAGCCGCACGTGGCGAAGAGATGGTTGTGAACGCAGTACGCGCCAAAGAAAAGACCAACATCCGTACGCACAGCCATGATGATGGTCCAAAGCTTGCAGCACCTGTTGATCACACTCTGGAAACAGCTATCGAATGGATTGGTGATGACGAGCTTGTCGAAGTCACACCGAAGAGCATCCGTATTCGTAAGCGCGGGCTCAGCATTGAAGAGCGCCGCAAATCTACGAAAAAGGGCTAACTAGCCCTCTCTGAATTAGTCCTTCTTGCGAAGAGCAGGGTGGGGTAGCGGAACTCCGACCGGAGCAGAGAGCATCTTCACCAAGATTGCATAGGCCTTTTTGCCCATGATCTCTGTGAGCTCGTCAGTAAAGAACGTGTACGTCGGATCTTTACCGACGAAAGCGTCAGAGGATTCGGTGCACCACCAATGAAAGTCGTCTCCGCCTTCGCCCCAGTCGCGGCGTTTCCACTCACGAATGGTTGAAACCACGTAACCGCCGTCCTCGATGTGTTCCTCAAGACGAATGGGCACCTGCCAGCACACGTCGGGTTTCCAGTCCATATGGCGCTCATCGGCTTCCACAGCTGCGATATGAAATGCACATCCCGTTCCGCCTTCAAAGCCTGGCGGGTTGTGGAATATGCATGCGCCGTTTACAACGCGAGTCTTTTTCTCGCCATCTTTTTCGGTGACAAACCAACCCTTGTCTTTGGCCTTGTCTTTGTTCTTCCAATGACGACCCTTGAGCCGTTTTACATATTTGGTGACGTTCTTAAAATCTTTTTCATCGAGGAAATGGGCTCCGAAAGAACAGCAACCATGCATGAGTTCTGGAGAAGCGTCGTCAAGAATTCCTTGGCAACCTTGTCCGTATATGCATTTGTAACTTGAACGCAAGAATGTTGCGTCAAGCATCCATGTTCGCATTTCGTCAGGATCTTCGAAACTGATCCATTCGTGGGGTTGGTCTTCTCTAAGCACAAGAACTAACGCTACGCCATAGGCACCCTCTCCGCACGCACCGCCACGCTTGTGGCACAGTATTCATCTAACAGTCATCTGAAAGGGCGCCATGATGAGAGACATAGAAGAGATAATTTCTGACCTTGAGCGAGCTAGTGAAGCACTGAATGATGCAGCGATGTCACTGATAACGGAAGCGATTCGCAGTGGTGAAAAAGAGCGCCCAGCGCTTGAGAAGAAGGTATCTCAAGCACGACGAGCAGTCGATAAAGCCCTGTACATCCTTCGGGCTGTTTAGAACTTGTTGAGAGCGTCGATTAGTTCGCGCAGATCAGCAAAACCTTTAGCGGCGTATCTCAGGCTTACACGCGGCATCTCAGGCACATCGTTGTCATGAATTTCTTCAGCCGTAGCAGTTGTTTGTTCGATCACTCCGTCTGAGGCCAGCGCAGCACAGCGACGAGCAATTTCTGAGAAGCGTTCTGTTGGCACAGAACGTTGCAGTCTGATGTACAGCACATCATTCACAAAACGGATCGAATGGTAATTGGAGTAGAAGTTCGTAATCTCATTGACTGCATCTTCAATGTTGTCGGTAATCGTGTACAACGACGTGTCAGATGCCGAGATTAAGCCGTGATCGAGTAGCAAGGGCTCCATCGCCTTCATGAGTGGGGTCCAGAATGGATGCCCAGGAACCTCGAGGAAAACAATGGGCACTGGAACAGATTTCGCGGTCTGAGCCAATGTCAGTAACTCAAATGTCTCATCGAGGGTTCCGAAACCACCAGGCATACAGAGGAAGGCATGTGACTCTTTGACCAACATCAGTTTGCGAGTGAAGAAGTAGCGCATGCTGACGTATTTGTCATCTCCCGCAATAACAGAGTTAGCACCCGTTTCGAAGGGGAGTCGAATGGACACACCAATCGAGTTCTCCCTACCAGCACCAACCATGCCAGCTTCCATAATCCCGGGACCAGCGCCGGTAACAACCATGAAATTATGTTCAGCCAATGCCTTTGCAGTAGCTGACGTCAACGCATAGATAGGACTATCTGCCGTAGTGCGAGCTGAGCCAAATATCGACACTTTGCGAACATATCTGTAGGGAGCGAACATTGTGAATGCGCGACTCATCTCTTCTATCGCAGAACTTGCGATTTTGATATCTAAAGAAGATGACGGACCTCTTACAAGTTCGGTGACAGTTGTAATAAAACGATTCAACTGTCGTACGTCTGATGATGAACGTTGAATACTCTCGAAACTCTCAAGCAGGTCATTGATCGCTTTGTGGGTGTTCGTCGAGATGGTCACTGCGCTACGAAATTCCTGCTGCTTTTTCTTCGAGCACGCCAATCAGTTCATCAAAACTCTTAATAAAAGAAGCAACGCCTTCACCTTCCAATTGCGCGGCGACCTCATCAACATCGATCGCGTTCATCGCCAATTCAGCCCATTGGCGTCGGCTGATACCAATGTTTGAATCAATCGTTCTCGATACTGTGCCTCGTTGCGAGAAAGCCTCCAACGTTGCGTCAGGCAGCGTGTTAACAGTGTCAGGGCCGATTAGTTCATCTACGTACATCGTGTCGGGATATGAAGGGTTCTTCGTAGACGTTGATGCCCATAATGGTCGCTGAACAGATGCGCCTGCTTTGGCAAGAGCATCCCAACGTGGACCACTGAATGTCTTATGGAACGCGGCATAGGCGAGACGAGCTTGGTTGACAGCTGCAGTCCCACGTAGCGCCAGTGCGCCTGGTGTGCCGAGTTGGTCGAGACGTTTATCGATCTCGTTATCAACGCGACTAATAAAGAAGCTAGCAACGCTTGCAATATTGGACACGGGCGACCCTGAAGCCATTCGCTGTTCAAGTCCGTCGATATACGCATCCATGACTTCTTGATAACGCGAAAGACTGAAGATCAGGGTGACATTGACGTTTCTTCCTTCTGCGATCATTTCCCGAATTGCTGGAAGACCTTGCTGTGTTGCAGGAATCTTGATCATCACATTGGGACGAGAGATGCGTTCGTGAAGAATGCGCGCCGCCGACAATGTTCCGGCAGTGTCATGAGCGAGGGATGGATCCACTTCAACACTGACAAAGCCGTCAGATCCTCCTGATTGAGAGTACAAAGGCGCAAACACATCAAGTGCACCATGAATATCTTGAAGAACTAGTTCCCAGTAGGCCTCTCGCGCAGTTGACCCTTTGCGTATTTCACTGGTGAATTGCTCGTCGTAGTCTGCACTGCCTTGAATCGCCTTCTGGAAGATTGTCGGGTTCGATGTCAGTCCTCGAACGCCCCGTTCTACTAGCGAGGCAAGAGTGCCGGAAGTGAGGTAACCGCGTTGCAAGTTATCTAACCAGGGACTCTGTCCCTGTTCTGAAGAGAGTCTCTTGAGAGAGTCACTCATCGAGCAATCGCATTTCGTGTCACTTCAGCTACGTGAGTTGCTGTTATTCCCAATTCAGCCATGACGACATTGCCCGGAGCACTGGCGCCAAAACGATCAATACCAACGCTGTCCGTGGCGTATGCGGCCCAACCAAAAGTTGTTCCGGCTTCCACGCTGATTCGAGGAATAGTACGAGGAAGAATTTGTTCTTGAAGCGATGCTGACAATGAAGCGAAACGTTCCCACGAAGGCATTGTCACGACATTGACATTGATTCCTTCTTTACCCAACAATTGTGCTGCATCAACAGCTACAGACAGTTCGCTTCCGGTACCAATGATGACAGCTTGTGGTGTCGGCGTTGAAACAAGCACTCCTGCACCGTCTGCGACCGCAGAACCATCAGTGAGAGCAACCACTGTCTGGCGAGAAAGTATGAGTGCAGTGGGGCCGTCATGAGTAGCAGCAATGAGCCATGCCTGTGCAGTTTCATTTGCGTCGGCTGGACGAATTACTTGCAGCCCGGGGATAGCGCGTAGTGACGCCAACTGTTCCACTGGCTGGTGGGTAGGACCATCTTCGCCAACTCCGACAGAGTCGTGACTGAACACAAACACAACGCGAGCGCGAGAGAGTGCCGCTAGTCGAATGGCTGGTCGCATGTAATCAGCAAAAACAAAGAAGGTTCCGCCGACAGGAAGTACGCCGCCATGCAACGCCATGCCCACCATTGCAGCACCCATTGCGTGTTCGCGAATGCCGTAATAGATCTGCTTGCCGCCACGATTGTCTGACGAATACGCACTTGTCTCAGAGAGCTTTGCGCCGGTGTTTCCTGTGAGGTCAGCTGCACCAGCGAGCACGAAAGGCATCGCAGAACCAGTTGCCTCAAGAACTTTTTGAAATGCTTGACGTGTCGCCAATTTAGTGTCGGATGGAAAGACGGGAAGCACAGATGCAATCTTTTCTTTAGTAGCAACGCCGAATGTCGATGGCGAGAGCGAAGGACTGGTCGACTGTGTGCGCTTCTCCCATTCTGAATGAGCGGACTGCCCGCGTTCACGACAATGTGTGCGATATTCAGCGACGAAAGCATCGGGAGCGTAAAACGGCTCGTCGGGAATTCCCATGACCTTTTTCGTTGCACTGACAAGGGGAGCCGTAAACGGATTACCGTGCGCTTCGTGTTTGTCCGTGAGATCAGGTGAAGGAAAACCGATATGAGAACGAAGCACGACCAGAGTTGGTGCACCTTTGTGGCTGCGAGCCGACAGTAGAACTTTTTCCAGTGCGTCACAGTCGTCAGCAATCTCGCCCGCTTCGACCACGTTCCAGCCATATGCACGGAACCGTGCTGGCGCATCATCACTGCATGTCAATGCTGTGCTGCCGTCAATGGTGATTTTGTTGTCATCAAAGATGCAGACCAAATGGTCAAGTTTCAAGTGGCCGGCTAGTGAAGCTGCTTCGTGACTGATGCCCTCCATAAGGCAACCATCGCCAGCAATGACATATGTGTGGTGATCGACAGAGTCTTTGCCGTGCACCTCACGAAGATGTGATTCAGCAATCGCCATGCCCACCGCATTTGCAAAGCCCTGTCCGAGGGGACCAGTTGTCACTTCGACGCCAGCAGTGTGTCCAACTTCTGGGTGACCTGGAGTAGCTGAGTTCCATTGACGGAACAATTTGAGATCTGACATTTCCAATCCGTATCCGGATAGAAACAACATTGCGTACTGCAGGATCGACGCATGTCCGTTTGAAAGAATCAAGCGGTCACGATCTATGAAGTCTGGTGACGTCGGATCGTGCTTCAAAATTCGGCTGTACAGAACATGTGCAAGTGGCGCGAGCGACATGGCAGTTCCTTGATGACCGCTGTTGGCAGCTAGTGGGGCATCCATCGCAATTCCTCGAATAATCGAAATTGCGAGGGCGTCTTGTTCGGGGCTCAATTGTGTAGGCACCTCATGATGGTAATCGGCGCCAGGCTTTGAGAACGGAAAGATCAGAATCGAGAGCGAGAAGATCGGCTTTTTGACCAGAACGGATTCGCCCGAACTGCTTCAGACCGACCAAATCTGCTGGGATAGATGTCGCGCTCGCGAGTGCTGTCTGAAGTGGTACGCCACAATCTCGCACTACTCGCTGCACGCACTCACCAAGTGGCGTACACGAGCCTGCCAAAGTGTCATCTGGCAACCGTGGCGCGCCATTTCGTATCTCCACTCCGGGTCGAGGGCCGGCGGATGTTTTCCAGGACACCGAATCAGACACCAAACAGATTCGATTTCCAGCGGCACGAAATGCAAGCTGTATGGCATCGGTATCCACATGAACACCGTCTGCAATCACACCACATGACATTTGGTCATCTATGAGAGCCCATGTAGCGAGACCCGGTTCGCGGTGATGGACACCACTCATCCCGTTGAAGAGATGAGTGACCATTGACGCCCCCGCATTCACGGCCTCTTCATATTGAGTCTTCGTCGGACGGGAGTGACCAAGCGACACTGTGATGTCACGCTTGCGAAGAGCACTGATTGCAGCAATCACTCCAGTTTGTTCTGGTGCAACTGTGACGAGCCGGACAGAAGGTACTAATTGCGATATCCACTGCATGTCACACGCGATGATGTGCTTCACGGGGTGAGCCCCAGGCGCAGCTCCGAGGAAAGGTCCTTCGACATGCACCCCAGCAAAACCCTGCACCTGTCCGGACTGAAACGCTTCTTGAAGTACAGCCAATGAGGAAGACATTTTGTCGAGGGGGGCTGTGACAATTGTTCCGAGCCAACTCGTTGTGCCATTAGCGAGCAAATTTTGATCTAGCCGTTGTAGATCTTGTGTCAATGCGTTCGCCACATGAACGTCATCAAAACCATTCATTTGAATATCGACGAATCCCGGGCACACCAGGGCAAACTCGGGAGAGCCAACAAAACTGTCAATTGATTCGATGAGCCCTTCATCGGTGACAAGCAGTCGGCTAGGCCCACGGAGTTGATCGCCATCAAAGAATTGGTGACAAGTAATTTCGCGCGACACGATAAAAATGTAGTTCGTTATCTACGAAAGCGAAGCCTTGGCAGATGCCGTCAGTCGAATATCTGAAAAACGAAGTGTTGCTAAACGCAAAGTAGTCAGAGTCTTGATGACCCACCAACCAGGATCTATTTGAAACCATCTGTGGGACAAACGTGGAGACGACGGCGCAGCGTGATGATTGTTGTGAAGCCCTTCGCCCATCGTGAAGAAAGCCAACCATTGAAGATTTGTGGCTTTGTTGTCATACGGCCGACGACCGAAATGATGGCCAAGTGCGTTAACAGCGGCATTGCTCGCCAGATACACGTTGGCATGTATGAACGCGGCAAGAAGTCCGGTCCATGGGCCAAGAACAATCATCAAAATTGCAATACCTGAGAGCAGACCAGTTTTGTTGTGACCAAAAAACACCTTGTCCCAACGGTCATCGGGCAAGTCCTTCGCGTAACGATCAATAGTGGATGGGTCGAGAACGGTCGCTCGATATAAAGCCACGTTTTTGGCTTGCACCGTCTTCCATCCGAGCAATACAGGGGAGTGTGGGTCGCCGTCGATATCTGTATACGCATGGTGCTTTCGGTGAACCGCCACCCACTCCTTGGGCTTGATACCCGTTGATAGCCACAACACGGCACGAATGATCACAGCGATTGAAGGCCTAATTGTCAGGGCTCGATGGCTCAGGGCTCGATGCAAATACACGGTGGTGCAGGTGTTGGCGGCGGTACTAACTGCTGCTGCGACAATGAAGGCCGTCGTAACGCTGGAAATTATTGAACTCATGTGCGCAGGTTACCTCGCTACCTACTGGTAGGTAGGGCAATAGTGGCGGTAAATTATGAGGGTGTCCGATTCGCCCGAAGAGATCAGTTCTAAATCGACCAGAGAACTCATCCTCGACGAGGCCCTCCACTGTTTTGCCGACCGTGGATATGAAGGGACGTCGCTCAATGACATAGCCGCTGGGGTGGGCATTCGTCGGCCCAGTTTGCTTCATCACTTTCCGAGTAAAGAAGCCTTGTATACGGATGTTTTTGAAATGCTTTTATCGGAATGGCTTGAAGGTCTTGAAGTTGCAATGGCATCAACGGCTTCAGGCTGGGACAAAGCTGAGCTCGTGATCCGAGCGGGATTTGATCTATTCGCACGGACTCCCGATTACGTGCGCATCATGCGACGAGAAGCACTTGATAGTGGTGTTCATGTCGGTGTCGATCTTTCCGGTTTCTTGCGACCGTTGTTTGATAGTGCGTGCGCGTATTTCACTTCTGAAATGGATGCCGGACATTTTCGTCGTCACAATGCTCAACACCTCATCATTACTGGATACGGAGCAATTTTGACGTACTTCTCCGACGCGCCGTTCATTGACGAACTACTCAATGACGAAGCTCTTACACCAAAAAATGTTCGCGACCATTGCGACCATGTAGTGGCATTCTTTCGCGCTGCTCTCGTAGCGTAGACCGTTGTTCCTAAATCCGATACGGTTGCCCCATGTCTACTTGGGTTAACAACGGTCGCACTATCGGATACTCGTCAGAAGGTTCAGGGACTCCAATCCTTGCTTTCCACGGAACAACGCAATCGGCAAATGCTTGGGCTCAGGTACAACAAGCGTGTTCGGTAGATCTTCAGTGGGTCACATTTGAGTTTCCAGGATCCGGAGAATCCGACATGCCCACCGCGCCACTGGTTCTCGATGACGTGGTAGCCGATGCTGTGGCCTTGATGAAACATCTCGGTCATGACCACTTTCATGTGGTGGGTTATTCGCTCGGAGCAGTAGCAGCACTTCGTTGTGCTGCAAATTTCCCCGATGAAACAAAGACCGTTACGTCGCTATGTGGCTGGTCACAATCAGATGCGCGCATGAAAGCCACTTTTGATTTATGGCGACGATTGATTGCAATTGATCGGGAACTGTTTATGCGCTACGCGCTAGCTGACGGATACACCGCTGCTGGGCTTGAAGTTTTGGAACCAATGTTTGACGCAGTTGTGGGGATGGCAGCTGCTGCCGTGCAACCCGGTTCAGATGCACAACTAGAACTTGATATTCGGATCGACATCGAAGAGAGTTTGGGCCACATTTCATCTCCGTGCCTCGTTATCGGAGGAATTGAAGATCGATGGGTTGACATCACGAAGTCGCGTCATATTGCTGCAACTGTGGCAGGGGCGACTTTGTTGGAACTTCCTGCCGGGCACCTCGTTATCGGCGAATTGGCTATGGAAGTGGCTGCCGCTTTGTCTGCCCACGTGGCGTAGTAACCCTTGCCCTGCGGGAGCACCCGTGCTGGGGAGTCGTAACTGACTACCGTATGTAGTCGTGTCATCTGAGAAAAACTCCACCCTGTCTGAATCTGATTCAAAGTTGCTGCTGTCGTCGTACAGCATTCCCTTTGCTCCTGAGAAGAAAACCAGTTCCGCGGCCGAGGCCGTCACAGCTGCCGATCAACTTGGTTACCCAGTCGTTGTAAAGCTTGGCGGAGACAATATTGCTCACAAGACTGAACGCGGTCTCGTACGTTTGCGTCTCAGTAACAGCGAGGCTGTATCTGAAGCAGCGACAAGTCTCTTGGCAGCAGCCACAGCGGCTGACGGTGATGTTCACTTGTTGGTAGCCCCCATGATCAGTGGCACACGAGAACTAATGGCCGGAATGCTCGTCGACCCACAGTTTGGGCCAACTGTGATGCTCGGAATTGGCGGCGTGATGGCAGAAGTCATTGCCGATGTAGCTTTCCGCCCAGCCCCTGTTGACGAATCGGGAGCTGCATCCATGATTGATTCACTGCGTATGCAGGGTCTTCTTGAAGCCTTTCGAGGAGAACCGGCAGTCAATAGAAGTCAGTTGATTTCTACGATTGTTGGCTTGTCTCGAGTTGCCATGGAGCGCAACGACATCGTGTCGGTCGATGTCAATCCACTTATCGTTCGCGAAAATGGTGACGTTGTTGCAGTCGATGCACTAGTTGAGATGGGACAACGAAATGTCTCTATGGTCTCATCGCGGGTTCCGTACACGGATGCGCAATTTCGTGCACTCTTCGAACCGCGAGGCGTTTTAGTTGCAGGAGCCTCTACGCATCCTGGAAAATTTGGCTTTGTCTCGTTGCATAACATTTTGGCCAGCGGATACGCAGGCGGGGTGTACGGCACGAACCTTCAGGGTGAAGAAGTTCTTGGCATCAAGACCGTTGCAGACATTGATTCGCTTCCCGACAATGCAATTGACTTGGTATTTGTATGCACCCCTGCCTCTGCTAACCCAGAGTTGCTTCGCGCATGCGCGCGAAAGGGAATCGGAGCGGCTTTTCTCACCTCAGCCGGATACGGCGAGGCGGGAGATGAAGGACGAAAACTTGAGGCAGAGCTTGTGGCACTTGCCGATGAGTTAGGCATTCTTCTTGCGGGACCGAACGGCCAGGGAGTTGTGTCGACACCCGCAAAACTCTGTGCACAAATTGTCGCGCCGTATCCACCGGCAGGTGCGATAGCAGTTGCGAGTCAAAGCGGAAACTTCGTTTCAAGTTTCTTGAACTACTCGCGTCAATCGGGAGTTGGTATCAGTAGAGCCGTTTCAGCAGGAAACGCGGCTGCTCTTGGTGTTGCAGATTTGGTCGAGTGGTACGGAACAGATTCCGCCACAAAAGTTGCGCTGACATATGTTGAGGGCATCAGTGATGGTCGCGGATTGATGGAGCGTCTCGCGCGGGTAACTGCAAAGAAGCCCGTCGTGCTTGTGAAGGGTGGGGCAACCGATAAGGGAGCTCGCGCTGCTGCGAGCCACACCGGCGCGCTTGCTGCGAACGATGCGATTTTTGACGGCGCTTGCAAAGCGGGCGGTATCACTCGTGCAGCAACAGTGGAAGAAGCATTCGAAGCTGCTGCCACCTTCGCAACGCAACCTCTTCCGCTCGGCCCGAATGTTGTTGTCTTAACAACTGCTGGCGGATGGGGCGTCGTCACAAGCGATGCCATCGCAAACGACGGTTCAATGCAACTAATGACACTGCCAGAAGATTTACTCGCTCAGATTGATACGAAATTGCCACCACGTTGGAGCCGCAATAACCCCGTCGATTGTGCTGGCGGTGAAACACGCGACACCATTCCTGAAGTGATGGCGATGATTGCGGAACACAAGGATGTTGATGCGATTATTTATCTTGGCCTAGGCATTCAAGCAAACCAAGCTCGTCTCATGCGCGAAGGTCGCTTTCATCCGGATCATGGTCTTGACCGCATCGTCGAATACCACGAACGTCAAGATTCTCGATTCGCTCAAGCAGCACACGATCTCTCTGTATCAACGGGTAAGCCAATTTTGCTCGCTACAGAATTGGCTGTCGCAGATCCCAATAACTCTGGCGTACGCACTGTTCGCGAAACCGGACGGTTGTGTTACGCCAGTGGCAATCGTGCAGCTGTAGCACTCGGACATCTCTATCGATATGCGGTTCACACAGGTGTCGCACGCAAGTAATCGCTTTGGTGCCAGGTCACGGCAATCGGCAAACCCGCTTCGCACGATCAGTATTGGTGCTTTTGTTGGCGTACTGCTCTTCGGGAGTTTGTATGTCGCACTGTCTCGAACGGCATCACGAGTAACTCATCGCAGCGAAAGAATTGTTGCCACAGTTCCTCGTGTCTCGTTACTTTCTGCCCGCAGAGCTCCGAATACTCTGTCCGTCGTTACTCGCACGGGCAAAGTGTCTCGGGCGTTTACAAATATCGTTGCTGATTTTCCAGCCCAAAGTTGTGTTGCTGTTGAGTGGATGGGTATGCGTCTCGGGGCCGTCAATGCTTCCAAGGCGATGACTCCCGCGTCTTCTACAAAACTGATTACAGCCGCAGTTGCACTTGAAATCTTAAAACCCGAATTCAGGTACTCAACAAAAGTTCACGCATCCGTCGATGCTGCTGGTGTAGCTGCAGATGTGTATTTCGTAGGAGGAGGAGACCCACTGATAGTTCGCAACGAGTACGTTGCCTCTGAAAAGTACGCAACGATGTCAGGAACTTCACTCGAGAAACTTGCGGATTCCCTTGTCGCTGCAGGATTGCGACGCGTTACAGGTTCAGTCGTTGGTGTCGACTCTCGATATGACGACAAAAGATTCGTCGATGTATGGCCACAGGAGTTTCACTTCACTGAATCAGGACCACTTGGCGCGCTGATGGTTGATGACGGTGTAGTTCTTGGTCAACAAGCCAAACCAGATGATCCTGCAATCGCTGCGGCCAACGAGTTGCAGAACCTACTGAACGCACGGGGAGTCTTGTTCGGAGCATTACCTCGACGCGACGTTCTGCCATCCGGGCTGCCCGAACTCGCTTCCATACAATCAGCGCCATTGACATCAGTGATACAAGAAATGTTGGTCAACAGCGACAACAACACCGCAGAGCTTTTGCTGAAAGAAATCGGTTATGCATCAAAGGGCACGGGATCTACTGAAGCCGGACTAACTGCGGTGCACGAACAACTTGTGAAATGGAATATGGATAAAGATGTTCAATTGTTTGATGGATCAGGTCTTGCGACTGGCGGACGCATACCATGCGATGTCTTCATGTCCTTGCTCAATACTTTTTCTTCGACGCTGCCAAATTTGATGGCTATTGCTGGCAGTTCGGGAACCCTTCGCGATGCTTTCGACGGAACTGCTGTGGCAGGAAAATTACGAGGTAAGACGGGAACTCTGAACGGAGTGAAAGCCCTGGTCGGGTACCTACCCATCGCAAATGCAGGCCCTGTGTCATTTTCATTGTTGATGAATAGGTCTGGAATAGATAACCAAGGCTCGTATCGGCCCATTTGGTATTCATTGGCCGATGTCCTCAATAGAGCCTCAGCCGTGCCGTCAGTGGAGCAGTTGACGCCCTAAATCAGCCTGTGGATATCTCTCGGTAGCTGGCGTACAATGTGAACCCCATGGATACGTCCCGCATCACTCATCGTCCCAAGAGGGGTCCAGTT
>Ga0194055_10000608_pt1 | contig 28997 bp, 48 predicted proteins | sample SepL449m_MetaG_FD_155482 | JGI IMG/M metagenome (GOLD analysis project Ga0194055, IMG submission 155482) | Anoxic zone freshwater microbial communities from boreal shield lake in IISD Experimental Lakes Area, Ontario, Canada - Sep2016-L442-9m | ecosystem: Environmental > Aquatic > Freshwater >... | reverse complement strand
CAATGGGTAGCGACCTATGCTAAGGTGTCCCACAACAGCAACCAAGAGAAAGGGCCATGAGCACTTGACTTACGGTTACCGTGATCACGCGAACCGTCTTCGATAGGTTTGCGCCGATTGAGATTTGACAGGCGTAGCAAACTTTACTACAATAAGACCAACAACCACAACGCAAGGAAACAACAATGAGCAACTTCACGATCACCCGCAACTCCCAGTCCACCTTGATTGTCAAGATTGACGACGACCAGACTGTCAAGATTGACGACACCTTTGGACACCCAGTCGATGATGTTGTCATCGGTCCGGTGCGAAAGGATGGCTCACGCGTCCTGACATGGCTCCTTTTGGACGATTCCTGCGATTCCGATTCCCCCCTAGAAACCGAGGGTGTTACTTGGGATTCTTTCCGCCGTGGCGACCTTGACCGTTTTGATGGTGACGTAGACGCGATCAACGAGTACCTTAGCGATAACGAGGGAAGCGCCTTTCTTGTCAAGTGCTACTCGCACGGGCAGGAGGTCTACTCGCTTGTGGCAGATCATCGCCCGCACCCTGATAGCCAATGGGATGTCGGGATCGCTGGCATACTTACTCTGGACAGCGACTTCACCAACCCCCGCGAGGCCGCTGCCTCCATCATGGACGCTTATACGTGTTGGGCTAACGGCGATGTCTATGGCATCATCGTGCGTATTGTGGAGGCTGACGGAACCGTGCGGGACCCCGGCGAAGATTGCTGGGGCTATGTCGGTTACGAGTACGCTCAGAGCGAGGCCGAATATAAGGTGACAGTCTTGTAAGAGGCTGGCTGACTACGACGGCCCCTTGCTGGCCGTTACAGTAGTCGTGCTAGCGGTTGTCATGGTGGCTCTGCCGCCATGGAATACAGCCGAACAACCCGTAAAAGAATCTTAAAAAGATTCCAAAATTGACTTGACAACTGTAGCTGGATAGGCTATACTATACCTAACAGCAACGGAACGGAAAAACGAACCCACGCCGGTGGGAGCGACAAAAAAGAGACCCCGCGATTACGACTCATAAAAAAGGGGTCGGTTCGGCCCGTGCTCTTTCCCTTACTGGAAAGCAGCCCTCGTGGTCGTTGTGGCCATTGTATCACATTACGCTACACCTTGTCAAGTCAAAGATACTAGAAAATAATGTGAGTTTCGATTTGACAGGGTGGGCTACAGGGTGTAAGATGATGGCAACATCAACTACGACAAGGAGCAAGAGCAATGAGAAGTGACACGCTATTTGAGAACGAATACAAGCAATGGGTGCGTTCTCCCGATTGGGAGCTACGCAACATCAAGCAGGCGCTTACGTCATTTTCTTGGCTCAACACACCGACACAAGATGCCCGCATCGAAGCGGTCACTGCCATTATGTCCGAACGCAAAAAAGCCAAGAAACTTTCTAAGTAGACTTGACATCCATAACGGGGTGCGCTATAATGGCACTCAACAGCAACCAACCATAGGAGAACAGCATGACAGTTACACGAATCATCAGAGGCGCTAAAGGTGGAGTGGGCAACACTACCGTCGCCACCCTATTAGCACAAGGTGCTTCTCAGCGTGGTCGCACCTTACTGATCGACACAACAGGAACGGGCGATTGCCTGTCCATACTTGGGATGCCGTTTTCTTTTACTAGGGCTACTGAAAATGGAGAGACAATTCAGGCTTTGACCAATTTGGATGTCGCAGGAAAAAACTACAACGGGTTTGGGGATGACTACGATACGGTCATCATCGACGCTGGAACCACCAATCCTACTCTTGGCGGGCTAGAGATTACTGGTCATACCACAGTCGTTACAACGCTTTGCTACCTGTCGCTCAAGAATCTCATGGCAAACGATACCCCTGACGAAATTATTGTTCTAAAAGAAAAGGGACGCGCCCTAAACGTGCAGGATGTAGAAAGCATTACCAACATGAAAGTATACGTTGTAATACCCCGTGACCCCGCCGTCGCTCGGGCGATTGACGCTGGCATGCTAACCACTAGGTTCTCGCAATTTGAGGGTCTTGGGTGGGTGCAAAGTTTGTTGGTAGCAGCCTAAATGAACAGACGACCACATCGGGGACAGTCTATTTATGATGTAGCAATAGACGGCCTAATGTGGATTGACCTAGTTGGTTTAGGTTCGGAGGCACTAGCGGAGCTTATCTCAAAATCAAACGATGACAGAATGACTGAAACGCTGACACTTCTATTGGCGGAGCGAACCAAACAAACAGAAGTAAATCAAAAATCTTTTCCAGAATAAACTTGACGCCGGCAATAGAGCATGCTATACTGACACTCAATAACAACAACAAGGAGAAATGTAGTGCAACAAAAATACCCAGAAATCACAGTACAACTAACAGGCACGGACGGAAATGCTTTTTCCGTTATGGGTCAAGTTACTAAAGCGCTCAAGTCTGCTGGACATGGCGCTGAAGTGGCAGAGTTCAGAGCAGAAGCGATGAGTGGAGATTATGACCACCTTATAGCCACTTGCATGAAATGGGTGGAGGTAGAATGATGAATGAAGAAACACTTATCAGTCAATACCTCTCAAAATACAACTACGCCAGCGTTAGAGATTGGGCGAGGGATAGCGATTATACCCAGCAAGAGGATGACACTTGGAATGATGAATCAGGTAATGAAGTGGACATCGACGCTTGTTTATTTTATGCCATCGAAGCAGCCAGCGACGGCGATTTGATTCTTGACATTGCTCGGCTTGGTTATTTGTTAGTACGCCACGACCCAAACATGGAGACAAAATAATGATGAATGAAGAAACGCTGAACGCATGGCGCGATGTGCTTGCTAGCGGAGATAAAGATGCAATCATAAAGATGAAAAATGAAATCCTTGATTCTATTCATACTAGGATCATGAATCAAGATACAAACTACGCAAAGGCAGGATGGAAAATCCAATGAAAGTGAGCGCAGATGGTGTAGCTGCTGGCTTATGGCCGCGAGACACTAATGGTGATTGGGTGTCACTTACCGATGCCCTATCTGAATGCACTAAACAAATCATGGCATTAGATGATGACACACTACTAGAGCTTGCAGAATACTACGAGATTGACGTAAAAGACCTTTTACCTTTTACTCAACAAACAGTAGTCGCAGCAACTAGAGCATTATTGGTAGAATGTGCTGGAGATGTTTTTGCTCCAGAAGCACAATCATACTTTTACCATAAGTGGGCAGGTAACTTTAGGTTACTTATTGCTACGGAGGAACGGTCGCCGGAAGCATTAGAGAAACTACGTTTGCTTTGCTTATGTGGAATCCTAGACCGGTAATCAAAAAAGTTTTCCAGTTTTGACTTGACAGTCAGCATGGACCATGCTATACTGACGCCCAACAGCAACCAACAAGGAGAAAAAAATGAGTCAAATTATTGACAAGACAGAAGATCAACTAAAAGACATAACCCTTAGTGAGGCCATGCAACGAGTCTCAAATGGCATGGACTTTCTTATTAGTAAGGGTTACATAAATGAACTTCTTGCTATCGACTTGGGAGAGTTCAACATAGCCTATAACGAATACTGCATTATCGGAAGTATCTTTGGTGATTTTGACAAAGACCACAAAGATAAATTAGATTTGAGTCACGAAGAATGTGTGGAGTATGGATTTCTTGATACTTGTCGCGAGCAAGATGGCACTCTTCGTGTAACTTCTCCGGCTTCTTATGCCTTATTGCAAGAAGTATGGGTGTTTGCAATACAAAACTTACGTTTTTAGAAAACAAATAAAACAAATGAATATATTTGTAGTTGATAATGATTATAAAAACTCAGCTAATTTTTTAGACATAAAGCGTGCTAATAAAATGCTGGTGGAATCAGCGCAAATGCTTTGTACCGCAATAAATCTAAATGGAGGAAATGCTCCATACAAAACCACACATGCAAATCATCCTTGTTCTATATGGGCTAGGGAATCGTTTGACAATTTTACTTGGTTGTGGAATTACAGTAATTGTTTAGCTGAAAGATATAACAAAAGAACTGGTCGCGTACATAAAACTGCAACGTATTTAGAAAACATATATGATTTAGGTAAAACATATATCAAAAGTGGCGACATGACTCCATTCGTAAACTGTACTACAAACTTCAAGCATATAGATAATGTTTTTGATGCATACAAGTACCAATTACAAGAAAAATGGGCCAACGATAAATTGACTCCAAGATTTGACTAAAAAAATCTTGGAAAAAATCTCAAAACGACTTGACAGCCAACATGGACCATGCTATACTGACGCTCAACAACAACAACAACAAGGAGAAAGTGCATGTTAGAAACAAACGAAATAAATGAACGCTTAGAAGAGATCAGACTTTCTATTCAGAATGAGAATGTCTCTTATGGCGAGATCAACGAGTTGCTAAGTCTGAAAGATCACATTGACCCCAGCGACGTAGAGTTGTTGGAATGGGCAGGAGTGGAAGAGTTCCCGGGGTAAAAAAAAATCAGAAAAATCCCAGAATCGCTTGACAGGTAATAATAGTTATGCTATACTAATGCTCAACAACAACAACAGGGAGAAAGTGCATGTTTGGAACAAACGAAATAGATGAACGCTTAGAAGAGATCAGACGCATGAAACCCACGCCGCCTGCAACACAGGAACCAAAAACTATTTGGCTAAAAACACTTGACGGCGAGTTGGCAGTTCAGGTTACACACGAAGGAATCATTCTTGATCTGTTCGTAGAATCAAAACTAAAAGGTACAGCGTGTATCTTTCTTGAGGATTTGGAAGCGCTTTGCCAACCTCCATTGGTTTGCGAACTAGATGATGACCATAATGGTCCATGTTTGTCTATTGACGGCGAGGAACTAAAACTCGTAGAAGGCTTTGGTTGGAAACCATTAGAGAAAAATCCTGAAAAAAATCTCAAAACGACTTGACAAGCACCATGAACCATGCTATACTGACGGACAACAACAACAACCACAAGGAGAAATAGGGCAATGAGCGCATGGATCGTAAGTCAAACACACATCGACGCTTTGGTAAAATCAGGCATCGAACGAGAAATGGTGCGGCCAGATGAGGCCGACGATTTTGGAAAAATGCTTTGGCAGGAAAATCTGAACAGTATTCACTATCGTTATACAGATACCGAAACGAATGGAAACTATCCGGGACCTATTGGGTTCTCTCAAAAAGATGTAGAGAACTATAAGTTCACCATGATGGAAGGGTCATCACTTGATTTCCCCGACGTGGTTCACGCAAGTGCCAGATGCTACGCATACCAGAGTTGCGAGCACCCCGGTTACGATAACTCAAAAGCAGCGTTTTTTATAAAAACGTTGGCACAACTTACTGCCAATGAGGATAATGGAATAGATGGACCGTGGGGAACCGACGAGCGCGACATTTTTGTGCGTCGTCCTGCGTCGTGGTCATGAAACGCACCATGGAGGAACCAAAAACTATTTTGCTAAAAACACTTGATGGCGAGGAACTAAAACTCGTAGAAGGCTTTGGTTGGAAACCATTAGAGAAAAATCCTGAAAAAAATCTCAAAACGACTTGACAAGCACCATGAACCATGCTATACTAATGCTCAACAACAACAACCACAAGGAGCAATAAAGTGGGCTATTACGCAAACATCACAGAATCTACTTTTGTGATTTCTAAAGAAAATCTAGATGAAGCATCCACGCGACTTAGCGATTTTAGTAAAGAAAATGAACTGGTATCAGCAAACTGGGAACAGCGAAATGGTAGGGATGTTGCTGAAACGGTTTTGATTCAGATGGGTTTTGAGACGAGTATGGACGAGGACGGACTTCACATTGACGGTTTTGATGGAAAGTTACGCGATCAGGATAAATGCACAGAAATCCTAACGGACATCGCCACGGGCGTTATCTGCTGGATCGGAGAAGATGCCCAAGAATGGCGTGAGACTTATGGTGGACCATACGTTAGCCACGCCACTCGAAGTCGCGAATGGATAGAGTTGGGCTAATAGCCTATAGGAGTTAGATAATACCTATCCCCAAACCTAAAAGGAAAACAATAACCATGAGTGATGATTTTCTGTATGGCGAACCCGAATGTTTTGCAGTCGATGGTACGCCGATGGCGTTTATTAGAGTTTATGAAATGGATAGGGCCTACGGAGGACCGGAAGAAGGTGGATGGTACTACAACTGTGGAGTTGCAGTAAGTCCTAACTATTGTGTAAAATACACGGAAGAAGATGTTGAGGATGCCATCTATCACCTTCGTAAGATTCACGAAGATGAAAACGCAGTTAGCATTAGCAGCGTTTCATACAATGGTGGATGTTATGGGGCAAGAGCATCATCACAACCACTATCAGAAAACTTCCCAACTTTTACGCCTCACTATGAGTGATTACATTTCTAAAAAAAATCAGCCACAAATGAATGGAGTTGGGCTAATGGAAGCACCTACGGTTGTGTTATTGGAATACGATGGCGATTGGTCTGTCTCTGGGGATTTGGCGATAGACGGAGAAGACAACAGCGACATAAACAAAAAGATCACACAACACCTTGCAAACCTGAAGGCAAATAAAGAAATAGTGCCTAAGGTAACTACCGATGCTAATGGTGCGCATTTCTTTGCTTACCTACAGAGCGAAGCAGAAGCACTTTGGTTCATAAAGGAAATGTCCATTGCACTAGATCGAAAGATCGACTTTGTGTATGAAGAAGAAACCGAAGCGGAGTTCAGTGGATGGGTGGGCGGAAAGCCTTATCCAGAAATCTAGGGAAACTTCTTGACAAAAGAAGCCAACCCTGCTACACTTACTAACGTAGAAAACTTATGACAATCAACCCAAACGGAGAAACAACATGCAGTATGTAGTTATTTTAGAAATAAATGAAAACGAACTCGATGGAGATGATTCCATTGAGAACGCGTGCAGTATCGCTAATCATACGTTTACCATCTTGCAACGCAATAGCGCTCTGCCCGATGGCGCGCCAATAACGGTGCGACCCTTATCGGAAGTGATCGCAGCATGAGCGTAAACTTATCGTTAGCGAGTTACATTGACAAGCTAACCAAAACGGGACATACTTTAGAACTCAAAATCAAGCCAGCCCGTGGAGGAAATAAATCAACCTGCAAGGTAACTGCCAATGATGGAACAGTAGTTGCTAAGTTTAGTGGAGCATCACAAGATGACATCGCTATTCTTCTTGGTAATGCAGCTAGTGAAAATGCTCAAGTAGTAGCACCATCACAAGATGCTCTTGGAGTTATTGACTATTTGCGAATCTTTGGTTCTAAGGCACGATTTATTGCACTTGACGCCAACGGAGAACTGGTCAATCTGCCGGAGTTGGATACTCCTATCATCCATCGCCAGCGAGCAGCAGCAGTTCGTAACGGACGCGCCAATGGAGCAGTAGCAGTTTACGATACTGAGACAAAAGAACTGACACCTATTGAGGGTATTGGTGAAGTAAAGATCACTGAAACCAAACCTGTCGGTTGGCAACAAGAGCAACACAATACGCCTGATTCAGTCGTGAATGTAGAACCTGATGACCTTACGGATGAAGTGCTAGTATCCCTAGTGCAGATTGAAGAAACTCACACACAGGAACCTAGTGTGCCGGTAGGAGAAGATTGGGCAACAAAGGTCAGCCGACACTTTGACATGCCTAGTAGTTCCCCGCCATGGTCAGCGGTATCTTCAGTAGATAGTTGAAACTTCCCCCCGCCAAAGGGTCAAGTGTGTTTTTGGGATTTTTTCTAGGAACCACTTGACTCCATTGGTGGGATGTGCTATAGTGGCATCCAACAGCAACCAAACAAAGGAAACAGCATGCATTATAGTGTGGCAGTAATCGTAGATGGAGTTTCATCCATGGAGAAAGCGTTTGAACAAGCAGAAGAAATGCTTGATCCATACGATGAATCTCGCTACCTTGTAGAAGATTACGATGAAGATGGCGAAAGTATTTATTTGAACCCAGAAGGATTTTGGGATTGGTATGTATTGGGTGGACGATTTACCGGCATCCTGCAAGTAAGCAAGCAAGGACCATCGACACTTAGCAAAACTGATTTGAGGGATGTCGAACTTCATGGCGATAATCCAGTAGACATTTGCAAAATAAAAGACATAGATTACGAAATGATTGGTCATGCTAAGTTGTCCGCAGCAGAAGCATGCTGGAAAGAAATGTCAGAAGTGGAATGTGAAAAATGGTCTAACGATTTTTCTGCCTATGCAAAAGAAAAATGGATGGGACCATTTTCTACTTTTGCTATTCTTGATGGCAAAGGGTGGGACCAAAGAATGTGGGGAGACAGCAACAACGATGAAGCACTAAAAGAATGGGCTGCCATTTGGCGTGCTCGTGTAGATGCGGCCAACCCAGAGAGTTTTATTTTGATTTTTGACTGCCATTGTTAGGGGCAAAAAGGAGGGTGACCCTCCTTTTACAAGTGCCCCAAAAGGAGGGTGACCCTCCTTTTACAAGTGCCCCAACTATTTCATAAAACTGCATTTGGATTTGACAGAACTTGTCCGACACGCAATACTCTTACTCAACATAACAAACAACAATAAGGAAACAACATGACTATAGCCATGTCAAACAATCTAGTGATTCATTCTGATACCTATGGGCAAACTTGGGCGACAATAACGGTTGATTCCCAAAGAACTGATTTGATGAAGGTAAGATTTGAGCATAAGAAATACAGCGAAGAAACACCAAATACCTTTATAGATTTCATGTTTAGCCCGTGGTCACTATCTAGAATGGCAGAAGAAGTAAAAGACCTTTACGAGAAAATAGGAGTAGAACCAGATTATGAATAGATCACCCGGATACATTTTTGCAGACCTACAATCACTTGTGGAACGCAAAAATCTTGTAGCAGTTACTAAGTTATTTCATGAAGTAATCCAAGACATCCAGTTGTCATACACGCTTGCCATGGAAGGCAAGATGTCTAACTACCTCATGAATGAGATCAGCAACGCAGTAAATGATTACATTGAAAACTACTATGAAGATTTGGACCCGACGCTACTTGATGTTCTTGGCGAAATCTCTGAATACTCTAAAACAAAATAATCTCCCAAAAATCTCCGGTGGAAAATCTCTGAGCAATCTCTGAGCAATCTCCCAAAAATCTCCGGTGGAAAATCTCTGAGCAATCCCTAATGGTCGTGGCGCTACCCCCGCCCACCCCCCGCACATACGCATCGAACATACGTTCGATCCCCCCACCAATCGAACGTATGTTCGACCGGTGGCCATAAAAAAGGGGTCGGTTCGGCCCGTGGCTAGCGAGTTCTCGCTAGGCCCCTCGTGGTCGTTGTCCATAGTATAGCATACCCTCTAATGCCTGTCAAGTGAAAAACCCAAAAAAGAATCTAGGTTTCGACTTGACAGGGTGCGCGACAGGGTGTAAGATGACTCTCAACAACTACAACGAAAGGGACAACGAACCATGCCTAAGACAGTAGCAGAGAAGAAAGAAGAAGTAGAGAAAGCGCTAGAACGCTTGCATGCTCAAGTGGCGACACTTACGAGTGATACGGATTGGACCGACTACTTGCGAGCCATGAGCGCGTTTCACGAATACTCACCACGTAACACTATGTGGATGTATTGCCAGTGGGAGTCACGTCGCGCTATGTCGGCAGTATTCTCAGCCATGACCAACGGAGCCATCGCCACCCTTCCCGCGTTCTCACGTCCCGCGGCGTTCTCAGCGTGGGAGACAGTAGGGCGCAAGGTTATCCGCGGCGAGAAAGCGCTAAGTGTTCTGGCTCCCGTGGTAGTGACCGATAAAGAGGCACCGCCGCGACCAGATGGCAAGCCATCGAAAAAGTGCATAGGTTTTACACTGAAGTCGCGCACTTTCGATGTTGCGCAGACTGAAGGTGACGACTTGCCAGAGTCTCCCATACAGGCTCACCGCCTAGTGGGAGAGGCACCAGAGGGTATCCTTGCAGCGCTGGAGATTCTCGCTGGTCACGTTGGTTTCACCGTGGCCTATGGCTCCATTCCTAGCCACCCTGACGCCCACGGTGTTTGCGACTTTGGTAGCAATAAGATCACCGTTCGCTCTGACTTGTCTGGTGCCCAGACTGCTAAGACACTTACACACGAGATCGCTCATGCCATCATGCATGGCAAGATGGCACGCTATGATCTTGCCTCCATCGAAACGGAGGCAGAGTCAGTCGCCTATGTAGTGATGGACGCTATCGGGGTGGAGGCAGACGCCTACAGTATTGGCTATGTTGCATCATGGAGTCGTGGCAATGGCAAACTCATCGCAGACACCGCAGAGCGCGTACTGAAGGCCTCTAGGTCGATTCTAGAGGCACTAGAGGATACGTCAGTCACTCTAAAGGTGATCGGTCCATCGAAAGACCAACAAGCAGAGGAAGGAACCGCGCCAGTAAGAATCGCGGCCTAGTCTAGCCAAGTCGAAACCCTGAAAAAGAATCGGGGTTTCGACTTGACAGGCTTACAAGAGTATGCTATACTGACAACAACAAGAACTAGAGATAGAGAAAAACGAACCCACGCCGGTGGGAGCGGCAAAGGGTGGACCCCTTGATTATGAATCATAAAAAAGGGGTCGGTTCGGCCCGTGGCTAGCGAGTTCTCGCTAGGCCCCTCGTGGTCGTTGTCTACAGTATAGCATAGGGGTGTGACAATAGCAAGTCGAAAACCTAAAAAAGAATCTAGGTTTCGACTTGACACGCCTCGCGGCAGGGTGTAAGATGACTCTCAACAACTACAACGAAAGGCAATCACCATGCACGTAGGACATTACGGACAACGCTGGACCGAAGGAGTGTTGTCGGAGCACTTGGACTCTCGCACTTGGATGAGCGATGGGACCACTATGGTCCATGTCAAGGGTAGGGACTACATGGTTCTATGCTCGGAACTGGTAATGGTCCGTACTGAAGATGGCAACATAACGGGACGTTGCGGCTTACCTGTCTCACCCTCCGGCTATGCTTGTGAGGGTCACGTGGAAGAAATAGAAGAATGGCAATCAAGTCATTCCTAAACTAATCTAGGTTTCGACTTGACACCCGTAGCAACCTATGCTACAATGACAAACAACAACCACAACGAAAGGCAATGCGATCACCATGCAAACACTCAACACGGTAGAGGGTAACGAACTAGATGGATGGCTCGGGGCCACGACGGACGCCGCTAACGCTGCTGCCGACTTCCTCCGGCTTGACTCGCTAGTGAAAGACTTGGAGGCAGAAAAGGCTGCTGCTCGGGAGCGAGTCATCGCCACCTTCGATGCTGCTGGAATCGACCGCCTAGATGGAGTGGTCTACACTCAGAGCGAAAAGCGCTCGTTTGACCATGAGGCTGCTGCTCGGCTGGACATTCCCACCCTCACGGAACCGAAAACTAGCGCGGCGCTTGTAGATGCCGCTTTGCTTGCAGGGACAATCAACAATCGGCAGTACTCACGTATTGTCACTACCACACCGTCTGCCATCGTGCAGGCGGAACGGGTGCGCAAGACCAACGCGGCCTAGCCTGTCGCCCCGATACCTTAGCGGGTGTCGGGGCGTTAGCGCGACCCGACTTGACAGGCCCGACAGGGTATGCTATACTATGGACAACGACCACGAGGACTACTCGCCAGTAAGGGCGAGAGTACGGGCCGAAGGCATCCCATGATTATGGAACATAAAAGAGGGGTCGGTTCGGCCCGTGGCTAGCGAGTAAATCGCTAGGCCCCTCGTGGTCGTTATGACCATTGTAGCACAACCACCTACACCTTGTCAAGTCGAAAACCTAAAAATAAATCCGACTTTCGACTTGACAGGGTAGAGGACAGGGTGTAAGATGATCTACAACAACTACGAGAGGAACAACATGGACCCCTATACAACGGCTTGCTTAGATGCTTACGAGGCTGACCAGTACGCAGTGTACTTGCTAGTGACACACTCAAGCGATTACACAGGCGCACGCGACATGGCCGACACGCTTATTGCGAAAGCAGTACAACTAGGCATGGAACTAGGCGTGACCGACAGTAATGGTATGGCAATCAACTAGGTTTGACTTGACAAGCCCATAAGGGTATGCTATACTAACAAACAACAACAACAACAACGAAGGAGAAAATCATGGACAACAATGACAATGAGAATCTGGCTCAAGACTTCATGCAAGCATGGGATGTAGTCATGACGGATATTGCGAAAGCAGTACAACTAGGCATGGAACTAGGCGTGGATGATGCATCAGACGCGGTAGACCGTATGTCAGACGATACGGTAGACCTCATCCTTGCCATGTTCGATAAATAGACTTGACAAGCACAATGAGGGTGTGCTATAATGACAACAACAACAACAACGGAAAAGGGAGTAAGGCCATCGAAGACAACGTAGTTACCCTAAAAATGATGCAAGAAAATGTTCCATCCTATGAGATCATTCTCAATGATGACTTTCTCTGGGAGGCAACAACGACGCTTGCGGGCGGGCCTACATGGCGCGGCAGTAAGGAATGGGTCATTAGGTGCATAGCGGCAGAGCAAGGCTGGTCTATGGACCAGATCGAGGCTACCGTAGATGACTCACGATCTAGCAACCGCGGCGGCTGGTAGTAGAACTAACAAGGTGCGGCCAGAACCCCGAAACTAATCAGGGTTCTGGCTTGACACCGTTATGGGGGTATGTTATAATGGCAACAACAACAACAACGAGAGGGAACACGATCACTATGCAGACACAGAAAATCTGGGATAAGATAGATGTTGCTAACTATACGTGCAACATGGGAGATAACGTCCTAGTAGAATGTACTTCATACTATGAGGGTGGAATCGTAGTAAAAGATGGCACAGAGTGTCGTGAGTACATCGAACTATCTTACGGGGTGGAACCTTATCGGTCAGGCGAAAACGCTACTGATGAGCCGGAGCGTTACATCGTTACGGAGATGTTCTATTGGGGCTTGCAAGTAGAAAAAAGCAATAAACACCACGATGTTGGGGAGTGGATTGACGAGAACTACGACCACTCAGGCATGCCTGATGGTCGTATCTATAGCACAATAGGTGAAGCGGTCTACAGTATGCGTCGCCTATCTGCTTTTGATGAGTCGGGCCTATGGGATGAGGTTTCGCGCACGATGTACTATGGCCTTGACAGAGTACGAATGGACCATACATGAGAGGCACCCTGATGGTCCTAGCAGGCTTAGCCACGGTACTGGCAGTAGGGTTAGACCACAAGCCTCTAGCGATACCGCTTACAGCGCTTACAGCGGTCCTACTAGCAATAGCGTCCACTCACGATGCTAAGGTTAGAAAAGAATCTGCTAGACGACTTGACACCCGCGAGAGGGTGTGCTATACTGACGTACAACAACAACGACAAAGGGAGCAATAAAATGTACGCATACAAGACGTGTAAGTGTGAAGACTTCCCATGTTGCGGGCACGATGATGTAGACCCGTATTGGGAACCAGACCCCTACTCAGGGACTGATGATGATTACGGTATTGTGTGTAATGGTCTTTACGCTGAATGGGAAGATTGACTTGACACCCGCGAGAGGGTGTGCTATACTTAGGTACAACAACAACGACAAAGGAAAACGAACCCACGCCGGTGGGAGCGGCAACGAGGGGACCCCTTGATTACGACTCATAAAAAAGGGGTCGGTTCGGCCCGTGTCCCGTCTCAGGGGACCCTCGTGGTCGTTGTCCATAGTATAGCATAAGGGTAGGACAATAACAAATCGAAAACCTAAAAAGAATCAGGGTTTCGACTTGACAGGGTGCGCGGCAGGGTGTAAGATGACTCTCAACAACTACAACGAAAGCCTAAAAAAAATCAGGGTTTCGACTTGACACCCGCAAGAGGGTGTGCTACAATGACAAACAACAACTACAACGGAAAAGGGAAACAACACAGTGGATAAATCAACAGTAGCAATGATGGACTCAGAGTTTGCTCACTCGCTTGACTTTGAGGACCTTGAGAACATCATGAGTGATAGCGTGGCAGAAACAGCAGACGGATGTATCGTGGAGCCTGATGGACGGTGCCCTCATGGTCACCTTTCGCCGCTATTGGTATTGGGATTCATCTAAAAAAATCAGGGTTTCGACTTGACACCCGTAGCAACCTATGCTACAATGACAAACAACAACTACAACGGAAAAGAGAAACAATGGAAATCAAACTAGAAATCGAAATGTCAGAAATCGCAGAAGCAGTAGATACTACTGAACTCGCTAGAGAGGTTACCGAATACATCGACATGCAAGACCTTGCTGGATGCATCGACATGCAAGACCTTGCTGGATTCATTAGGGTGCAAGACATTAGCGAATACATCGACATGCAAGACCTTGCAGGTAACGTTTTTGCGCTGATGACCATAGCTGACAAGTTAGACGCTGAAGAAATCGCTGAGTCAATCAGTAATGATTACAAAGATCGCATTATCGTCTTGGAACGAAAAATGGCCAACATGGCTGATACACTGATAAAGATCATGGACGCGCTGAAACAGTATACTGAAAAAGACGAACGCTTGGTTTGAGCCATTAGCCCTACGGGGCGGCTCGTCCCCTTATGGGGAATGGTCAGAGTGTCCCCATGTCGTCCCCCCTTGCGACATGGGGGCACTCGCCTATTTTGCGCTGATGACCATAAAAAATGCCAGAATGATGGCGCTAAAGATTCTAGTTGCGGGCTAGTATCTATCGCTGGAGGGACTAATGACACAACGCACTTATCAGGTAGAGATAAACTATTGCGAAAGTGTTATGGAAGGGATGGAGTTATTATGCGGCCCCGCGTCAGGCTACCCTAGTGGCTCTCACATACTGAAGCGTTGGGAAATCATTAGTGCTCGTTTGGCTATTGCCAGAAAAGGACTACGCGAAAGCATGCAAACAAACTAGGTTTCGACTTGACACCCGTAGTAGGGTGTGCTACAATGACAACAACAACAACGACGAGGGAGATTGCGATGGATGAACTATGGACTTGTGAGAGTTGCGAAAAAGATGTTCCTGAATCAGAAACGGAATGGATAGAAACTCACCGCGCAACACGCGAAGACCCACCTGACGGGGTTACTGTATGTCGCGATTGTGCTAACAGATACGAAGACCTTCGCCCATGAAACGTCGCCGCCCCGTAGGGCTGGCCTTGCCTCACGTCCCTATTATCCTCTGGCCTTTCGTGGCCGTAGCCTTATTAGGGTATGCACTATTTTTAGTATGTAAGGGCATTATTCTTATTATACAAGAAATAAGAAAAACTAAAAATGCTAAAGCCGTTGCTGAAGCAAGCATGAACAATGCCATAAACGCTATTTCTAGCGGGGGCACACCTGCACGACGGGCACCCACACTAGGAACGCCTACGCGACCTGCTAGGTATGTTCGCATACCTGTAACGGTAGACCCTGACGATGAAGCCTATGAGCGATGGAAGGCTGGAGAAAAAAGCAAACCCCCCATCGTTACTGTTGGAGGCAAGAAGGTTATGGGTCGATCAGTAAGTATGGATGACCTAGCAGTAGACGAGAGTAAATGGGAACCTTTTTGACTTGACAGGTCCACAAGGGTATGCTATACTGACAAACAACAACGCCAACGAAAGAAGAAAAAAATGCAACACTTAGACTTATGGCAACTTGCGCAAGAAGCAGAAGCGCTTACTGCAAGAATCGAATCAGGGGAAACGCTAGACGAAGATGATACTGCTCGTCATATACGATTAGTTGTGTTAGTGGATGACATTGGTTGCGAACTACGGGACGCTATTGACTTTGGCCCTATGATTCCTGATGGGTTCATGGTTGATTACGCACAAGAGTTAGCGAAAGACCTTGGCCTATTAGATGACAGCGTATCGTGGCCTCAGACTTGCATTGACTGGGCACAGGCTGCTAAAGACCTAACGCAAGACTACACGCTTATTGAGTTTGAGGGTGTAGATTATTGGATTTTTGCTGGGTAAGTGTTAGCGCTTACTGCACAATAGAGTAGTCCCCCGTTGTCGTTGGCGGGGGACTACTTGTGTTTTTGGTAATGATTCTTGACAAGTAAAAGACCTTGTGCTATACTGTCACCATGACAACGAACCATAAACTCATCCGGCCCATAGCGATGGCCTTAGTGCTGGCACTAAATCTAATCCACCCTCTCATACACAATACCGTATTAGACGGGGGCATTGTAGATGCCATGCTTAGCCAAATAGACATGGCTGCGGCCTACATTGCCAACGGGGGAGCGTAGGCATTGCGGGGGAGGGTGACCCTCCTTACGCGAGGTCTAAAGGGAGGGTGACCCTCCTTGTAAATCATGCTTAGTTATTTTGGTATGGGCTTGACTTTCTCGCTGGTATCTGCTATACTAACTACAACAACAACGAAAGGAAACAATGATTAGTAAAGAAATGCACCCCGCCGGTAAAGGCTTACAGGAAACAACAAGCACAACGTCTAACGTGCGCAGAGTACAGTTTGGAGAACCAAACAACTTATGGATAAACGATGCAATAGAGTTCCCGCGCTTGATCGCTGAAATAGTAGCGACACATGACCTTGACCTTGATGTATTGTGCCTAGAGATGGACCTTGACTTATCAGAACTAAACGAACTATTTGAGAGGGCAGAATCTGTTTGGCAGAAAATAAAAATAGACTTAGACCCTAGTACTTATGAAGAAGAAGATGAAGAAATGAACAAACCACAATGACATTAGCGACTAGCATTACAACTATGACCCCTAATGTTGTAGTAGCAGATAGCGTGGAGCCACAACTAAAAGCCCCTAGTCATAATGACTTAGCGCTTATCGTTATTGACGAGGCACTATCTAGCGTGGGTAGTCGTTCTCTCATCGCATCGACAGAGATGGCAGACGTGCTGCTTGACTTGAGGCTATTATTGGAAACCCCATCACCTAACTAATCTTTGCAAATCTCCGAGCAATCTCCGAGCAATCTTTGCAAATCTCCGAGCAATCTCCGGTGGTTCATAAATCTCCGGTGGTTACCCTAGTTGTCCACAGGTTGTGGATAACCCTGAACGCGACAGTAACCCTCATCCTCTAGTTGAGGTTGAGAGTTGAGGGTCTAGTTGAGGTTGAGGGTTGTAATCCATTCCTAACAATACTAGCATGCCCCGCAACGCTTGTCAAATCGAAATCGAAAAAATAATCTAGGTTTCGACTTGACAAGGGTGCGAAACTTATGCTATACTGTTGGGAGAGTCTGTCCGGTGGTCTCATAAAAAAGGGGTCGCTTCGGCCCGTGCCCCCCGTGTTTCTCGGGGTGGCCCTCGTGGTCGTTGTGGTTATTGTATCACACTAGGTTACGCTTGTCAAGTCGAAACTCAAGAAACTTTCTAGGTTATGGACTTGCTATTGTCATACCCCCATGCTATAATGGCGACAACAACAACGACGAGGGAGAGCAATGAACAACGACACGTTATTTGAGAATGAATACAAGCGATGGGCACGTTCTCCTGAATGGGAGTTGCGTAACATCGAACAAGCGCTTACGACATTCTCTGGCTGGCTCAACACGCCGACAGAGAACGCTCGCCTAGAGGCAGTCGTGGCGATCATGGCTGAACGTAAGAAAGCGAAAAAACTTTCTAAGTAGACTTGACACCCGTAACGGGGCATGCTATAATGACCTACAACAGCAACAAGGGAGAATAACATGGATGAAGAACTCTGGGAATGCGCATCATGCGAAAAGTTGGTCCCCGAATCGGAGACCGAATACGTGGAAACCTCACCCGCATCATGGGAAGAACCCTCAGACGGTGTGAGCCTCTGTTTGGAATGCCTGAATGAAACCCGCCAACATAATGAAGACTTCTGGATTGAGCAACGCGAAAACTCTCGCTACTAATAGCCCGACTTGACAGGGTGCGCGGGAGGGTGTATAATGACCTACAACAACAACGACGAGGGAGAATAGCATGGACCTAGAAAAAATCGCCAACAACCTTACGGTGCTTAGTACCGATAACTACTTGGTATGGTTCTCGTATCGCACACCTATCGCCTACAGCGATAGGGCTGGTAGTTTCGTGGTTCGCGCCAACGAGTGGGGACCAACGACGGGGAAACACCTAAACGCGGTGGACGGGGGCGACAAGGCTAACCGCGTGGATGGCTCAACCTTCCTCGCTGGACTTGCTACCGTAACGGGGTAGCACCGTGATGCTGGACCCTCGCTTGACTTGACACGGGCGAGGGTCTATGCTATACTTACGCTAACGACCACGAGGGCTACCCCGAGCAATACGCGGGGAGCACGGGCCGAAGGCATCACGCGATTACGACTCATAAAAAAGGGGTCGGTTCGGCCCGTGCCCCCTCGCCTTACTGCGGGGTGGCCCTCGTGGTCGTTGTCTACAGTATAGCATAGGGGTATGACAATAGCAAGTCTATAACCTAGAAACTTTCTTGAGTTTTGACTTGACAAGGTTGTGAAGGTGTAGTAAGATGATCTACATGAACAACGACGAAAACATCACCATTACTCGTTGCAGTAATACCTACGCCGTGGGGGTAGAGGATGGCAAGGTATTTGAGGTGAACTTTGCTAGTGTGGAAAGCCTTAGGGAGTCGGCAGAAAAAACCCTAGCGCGAGCCACTGGCAACATCCGTAGGGCGGAGCGTTGGCTAAAAGTGGCCGATCTACTTGATGCCTATGCAGAGCAGCAAGCAGTAGAGGCTAAAGCCCAGCGAGCAAGTCGTGCAGCCGCAACTCGCCAACGCAACAAAGACAATCGCCCAGCATGGATGTCATAAACCCGACTTGACAAGCCCGACAGGGTATGCTATACTTACACCAACGACCACGAGGGCTACCCTGTAAAACACAGGGAGCACGGGCCGAAGGCTACCCAAGATTACTACTCATAAAAAAGTGGTCGCTTCGGCCCGTGTCCTGCCCCTTACTGGACAGTAACCCTCGTGGTCGTTGTCTACAGTATAGCATAGGGGTATGACAATAGCAAGTGAAAATACTAGAAACTTTCTTGAGTTTTGACTTGACAGGGTATGCCCCATAGTGTAGAATGATCTACATGAAGAACAACAAGAACGACCTCAACAGCATTGCATTCATTGTGAAAGCACGTCGCAAGGCCGAGCGCGAAGAGCGAGTAGCAGCCCTCCGTGATGGTCGCAAGACGCGAGCGCACACCTTCGCTGATCGTGGCAAGGTTGCCAATAAAATGGCATGCCGCGGCAAGTCATGGGCCTAGAAAGTTTCTAGCCTTTCGACTTGACAGGGTACGCGAGAGGGTGTATAATGACCTACAACAACAACGACGAGGGAGAGTAACGTGAACAAAGAAACACTGGCAGTCTACGAACTTGCAGAGGCAACAGCATCGCAAGCCTTCGCAAAGGTCTTGGCAAGTGGGGAAACGTCGCCCACGGGAGCAGCGCTGGCAATCTATGAGGCAGTTAGCAAGTTGGCTAGCAACGCTCGTAAAGAGGCCATGTACGCACCTTATGGAGAGTTTCGCTAGTTCGACTTGACGGGGCGTGAGGGGTATGCTATACTGACAACAACGACCACGAGGGCTACCCCGCAACACGCGGGGAGCACGGGCCGAAGGCTGCCCTTTCGCCGGTAACATAATCAGGGGGTCGCTTCGGCCCGTGGCTAGCGACTCTCGCTAGGCCCCTCGTGGTCGTTGTCCATAGTATAGCATAGGGGTATGATAATAGCAAACCCATAAACTAGAAACTTTCTTGAGTTTCGACTTGACAAGGTTGCGAGGGTGTAGTAAGATGATCTACAAGTCATCGGGGCACGATCCCCACGTGGAGCAAGTCCATGATGTTGACCTATGCGCCCGACCCCTGCTCAAAAGGCGGGGGTCGTTCTGCATCCCGACTTGACACGACTGGCGACAGGGTGTATAATGACCGACAACAACAACAACGAAACGGGAGAATAGGCAATGCTCAAAGCACTAGCAGTAGTGGCACTCATCACGGTAGCCCTTGTGGTTACCCTTGGCTCACTCAGGGTCACCTTATGGGGGCAAGCAAGCACCACTACCACTACCACTACCACGATTGTCAGGATAGAGGAAGATAGCCCAGCATGGAACTGCGCGACAATGGGCAACCATAAGTGTGGCCCTACTGTCGCTACTCGCTAGTTCGACTTGACAGCGTGCGGGACGTATGCTATACTTACGCTAACGACCACGAGGGCTACCCCGAGCAACACGCGGGGAGCACGGGCCGAAGGCTGCCCGATTGTCGGTAAAATAAAAAAGGGGTCGGTTCGGCCCGTGCTCTCAGCCTTACTGCTGGGTAGCCCTCGTGGTCGTTGTTATAAGTATAGCATAGGGGTGCGACAATAGCAAATCAAAATGCTAGAAACTTTCTAACCTTTCGACTTGACAAGGAATACGACAGGGTGTAAGATGATCTACATGACAACGACACGACACAACTTAGACCCCATTACCGCTAGATACGTCAAAGATGCCCGCATCGCTGGCATCACGATAGAACGGTCCTTAGGCCAAACTTTCGTGACCGTACCTAGTGCAGCCCATGACGAGTTCGTGGCCGCTACCTTGCGCGCATCCGAGTCGATACGAGCGCGACGAGTAGCCCGCTAGAGTTACTGTCACACCCCCATGCTATAATGAGAACAACAACAACAACGAGGGAGAAAGCCTAAAGGGTAGCCAAAGGGAATGCGAGAACGCTAGGGCATTAGCGCTAGCACGAACCCCCCACCTTGGAAGGGAATGGGGGGTTCGACCGCGTTTCGTTGCAAGTGCCGGTGGACCCAAAAATTAGCCTCTCCCATCAGTATAGCATACTTCTTACATGCGTGTCAAATCAAAATCCTAAAAGTTTTTTGACTTTTGACTTGACAGGGTGTAGGTAGTTATGATACAATGGTCACAACGACCACGAGGGGACTGGCGCAAACCGCCAGCCACGGGCCGAAGGCTGCTCGCTTGCGGGTGGAATAAAAAAGGGGTCGCTTCGGCCCGTGCCCCTTGCGCTAGTCAAGGTGGCCCTCGTGGTCGTTGTCTCTAGTATAGCATAGGGGTGCGACAATAGCAAGCCCATAACCTAGAAACTTTCTAACCTTTCGACTTGACAGGGCCGCGAGGGTGTAGTAAGATGATCTACAACAACCGCAACGAAAGGAAAAAACAGTGTACCACGAGTCCTACGGGGAGATCAGCCCAGCAGAGCATCGGGCAATCAAAAAACACAATGTCAGCCCGATGGACCACCAAGTGTTGGTGGATAAGTTCGGGGAAGACAACCACGAGATCATCACTCGGTACATCATCGCCAATAGCACTAAGTCGGGCGGGTACCGTGACCCATCCCTGCTCGTGGGCGATCCGTTCATGCCTACGGGCTTCTGGAACTAATCAGGATAGCGGACCCTCGCCCGACTTGACACGGGCGAGGGTCTATGCTATACTTACACCAACGACCACGAGGGCTACTCACCAGTAAGGGTGAGAGCACGGGCCGAAGGCTGCTCATTCTTATGACCCATAAAAAAGGGGTCCCTTCGGCCCGTGGCTAGCAGTTACGCTAGGCCCCTTGTGGTCGTTGGTGTAAGTATAGCATAGGGGTGCGACAATAGCAAGTCCATAACTTAGAAAGTTTCTTGAGTTTCGACTTGACAGGGTATAGCGTGGGGTGTATAATGATCTACATGACAACGACACGAAGTAACCAATACGCAGGAAAGTGTGGAGCATGCGGCGGACAGGTCGCGGCTAACGAGGGTATCCTGACGGGTAGCCGCGGTGCATGGGGAGTAGCCCATGTCGGGACTTGCCCCGCTATCGTGGCCGCCCCTGCTGTAGTGGCAGTACCTGAAGTTGCCGTAGGCGTTTACGTTACCGCTAACGCTACTATCGTGCGAGTGCAGAAGGGCCGCAACGGCGGGCGCGTTTACGGTAAGGCATGGACCGCTCGCGGTTGGGAATACAAGGGCCGCGCTATCCTCGCAGACATCGTGCGCCCCATTAGCGCAGATGAGGCCGCGGCATGGGGTCACGCCCATGACCGTTGCGTGTTCTGCTCATTAGGCCTTACGGATGAGCGCTCAGTGGCCGTGGGTTACGGTCCGGTATGCGCAGGCAACTACGGCTTGCCGTGGGGTGTGGCAAGTATCCAGATTGACCCGACAGGCCGATACACCCTCAGCGCTTAGGCGCTGGGTTAGCGCCCCGTCCCCGACTTGACACGGGGACGGGGGCATGCTATACTTACACCAACGACCACGAGGGCTACTCGCCAGTAAGGGCGAGAGCACGGGCCGAAGGCATCGTGCTCGCAGGTGGAATAATCAGGGGGTCGCTTCGGCCCGTGCTCCCTGTGTTTTACAGGGTAGCCCTCGTGGTCGTTGTCCATAGTATAGCATAAGGGTGTGACAATAGCAAGTCCATAACCTAGAAAGTTTCTTGACTCTTGACTTGACAGGGTGCGCTATAGGCTGTATAATGGGGCATACCAACAACGACACTGGAGAACAACATGAACATAACCGAATCGGCCATTTGCGATGATTGCCTCGCTCTAATCGCTAATGACAACATCCCGACCTGCGCAGATTGCATCGACTTGCTTCAGCGTTTCGACTCAATGGCCCTTTGCATCGACTTGCTACGTGGCCTTGACGCTTAGGAGTTAGGTTAGCGCCCCGTCCCCGACTTGACACGGGGACGGGAGCATGCTATACTATGGACAACGACCACGAGGGCTACCCCGCAACACGCGGGGAGCACGGGCCGAAGGCTACTCGCTCACAAGTAAAATAAAAAAAGGGTCGCTTCGGCCCGTGGCTAGCAGTTACGCTAGGCCCCTCGTGGTCGTTAGACATAGTATAGCATAGGGGTGTGACAATAGCAAGTCAAAAGACTAGAAAATTTCTTGACTTTCGACTTGACAGGGTGCGCGCCATAATGTAGAATGATCTACATGAACAACAACGAGACAACGCCAGAACTTGGAACGGATGCCACGATAATTTGCTGGACTGATCTACAGCCTTGCAAGGTCACGAAGGTGAACGATAGTCGCACGTCGATCACAGTAACGCGTACCGACGAAAGGGGCAACGGGAATGAGTACATTTTCACCCTACGAAAGAATGGTCGCTGGGTACGACAGGGCGACCCTCAACACAACGGGCAAAAAGTAGTGCTTGGGGTAGCGCGGGAATCTTACGACTACAGTTTCTAGTCTTTGCATAGGCTCTTGCCCGACTTGACACGGGCAACTGTCTATGCTATACTATGGATAACGACCACGAGGGCCACCCCGTAAAATACGGGGGGCACGGGCCGAAGGCTACTCGCTAACAAGTAAAATAAAAAAGGGGTCGGTTCGGCCCGTGGCTAACGGTTATCCGCTAGGCCCCTCGTGGTCGTTGTCCATAGTATAGCATAGGGGTACGACAATAGCAAGTCTATAACCTAGAAACTTTCTTGAGTTTCGACTTGACAGGGCGCGCGCCAAGGTGTATAATGGCAACAACGAGAACAGCGCAGACGACACTTAGGCCGAGCAGAACGGTGAACGGGGCGCAGTATCGTTACTGAAAAAGTTTCTTAGGTTTCGACTTGACACCAAAGAAACGGTGTGATAAAGTATCTCTTGTTGGGGGGGAACCCCTAACCATCGCAACTTGACAACTAAATAGTAAGGACTCTGGCATAGGTTGGAACCACAGAGGTACCATTCCGCCCGCTAGATGAAATCATCCCTGACGGCTAACGACCACGCCCCGTCTCGCTGAATCGACTTCCCTTCTCGTCTCAATCTGGTGGGGGAGTAAAACGTGAGATGGGCGACCCCTGAATGAAGGATGATGGATAGATGGGCTAAGGGTGAGTGAACGTGGAAAACAGCCGAGACAACAGCCGAGGGTATTCGGGGCGTGCGCACAAGCCGATGAAAGTAGGGGACGCGATTGACTGGTCCAGCCTATGCCAGAGTTCTTACTGTTTGGATTTGCAATGAGTAATCAGGTGTGATACAATGACAACAAGTCGCTGGGGCAATAGCCCCACACAACGGCGACGGGACTAGCGGCTACATGATTACATGGAGTCAGGATTAGCGCCGCAAGGTGCCTCAAACGGCTAGCCGAGGTTAGGGTTGCAGCCCTAACCTCGCATCCCTGCAAGGGTGAACTCGTCAAAGTGTAACCCTCCCCCTCGTCGCTTCTAGCGCAGGGGGAGGGCAATCTGCTCCGGTGGTTCGGGGCATGAGCCGCGATAACACTTCTATCCCTTGAGGTGCTACCGCGTCGGTCCGAAACCCTTACCCTTATCGCCTTGGGGGTGAGGGCTTCGGCGCGTCTGGACTTGACAAACATAATAGGGCATGCTATACTATGGACAACGACCACGAGGGCTACCCCGAGCAACACGCGGGGAGCACGGGCCGAAGGCTGCTTGCTCGCAGGTGGAATAATCAAAGGGTCGGTTCGGCCCACGCTCTCCCCCCTACTGGGAAGTAGCCCTCGTGGTCGTTAGCACAAGTATAGCATAGGGGTATGACAATAGCAAGTCAAAAGACTAGAAAGTTTCTTGAGTTTGGAATTGACAAGGCGCGCTACAGGGTGTAAGATGGCCTACAACAACTACAGAAAGAACATCGCCATGAAGGTCAAACTCACCAATAAAACCATTGACGCTTACAACCTCGCTCAGGCTGCTCAGGCTGCTCAGGCTGCCGCTTATCAGGCTTATGACCTATCACAAGCCTTGCGGTATCTCAATGATGGTTACCGCGACATTGCAATAGGGTCTGCTCGGGGAGTCTACGACGCGGCCACTAGAGCGTTCGACGCTGCTCATGCGAACTACACCAGTGTGATTACCGATGAGGCTGGGCTTGACGTTCTAAGCCCCTCGCGGTAAAGTTGTAAACTTTCTTGAGTCTCAACTTGACATAGAATAAAACCTATGCTATACTTATACCAACGACCACAAGGGCCACTCCCCAGTAAGGGGGAGGGCACGGGCCGAAGGCTGCTCACAATTACGACTCATAAAAAAAGGGTCGCTTCGGCCCGTGTCCCCTGTATTACTCAGGGTAACCCTCGTGGTCGTTAGACATAGTATAGCATAAAAGTGTGACAATAGCAAGTCCATAACTTAGAAACTTTCTAACCTTTCGACTTGACAGGGCTGCGAGGGTGTAGTAAGATGATCTACAACAACCACAACGACAAGGGAGCAAGGCTATGGGACCAAACCAGCATGCTGCTAGGGGACCGCCCCGCGGTGAGGCCATTGTGCCACTTACGAAAATAACGTGATCAACTACGTTATTCATGGTGCTTGACAGCGTGTAGGATTCATGCTATACTTACACTAACGACCACGAGGGCCACTCACTAGCAAGGGGGAGGGCATGGGCCGAAGGCTACCTAAGATTACTGCTCATAAAAAAGGGGTTGGTTCGGCCCGTGTTCCTTGCCTTACTGCAAGGTAACCCTCGTGGTCGTTAGACATAGTATAGCATAAAAGTGTGACAATAGCAAATCAAAAGACTAGAAAGTTTCTTGACTTTCGACTTGACAAGGTACACAACGGGGTGTATAATAATCTACAACAACCGCAACGAAAGGGAGCAAGGCCATGGGACCAAACCAGCATGCTGCTAGGGGACCGCCCCGTAGTTAGGCCATTGTGCCACTTACGGAAATGGCGTGGTCAACTACGCTATTCATGGTGCTTGCCCATCATGCAATAAGGCTAAAACTTTCTAGTTTCGACTTGACAGCGTGCGGGATTCATGCTATACTCACACCAACGACCACAAGGGCTACCCCGCAGTAAAGCGGGGAGCACGGGCCGAAGGCTGCTTGCTCGCAGGTGGAATAATCAGGGGGTCAGTTCGGCCCGTGTCCCCCGTATCTCTCGGGGTAACCCTCGTGGTCGTTGTCCATAGTATAGCATAAAGGTAAAACAATAGCAAGTCAAAAGACTAGAAAATTTCTTGACTTTCGACTTGACAGGGTGCGCGCCATAATGTAGAATGATCTATAACAACCGCAACGAAAGGGGCAACAACCCGCCATGCCTTACGATAACCGCAATGGTGAAGAAGTAATTTGCGACAAGTGTGCAGATGAGCGCTGGGGCGATTACACCTTCGATGAGTCATTCACTGCCCGCTACAATGACGCCAGTGGCAAGTGGTGCTGGTCGCCAGTGTATTCCTCAACTTTCTATCCTTGCGATACTTGCGGGGCTGGAGTGGATAGCGCGAGGGCCACGAAAGTTTCTTGACTTTCGACTTGACAGGGTGCGCTGCAAGGTGTATAATGATCTACAACAACCGCAACGAAAGGGACAACAATCCGCCATGCCTTACGATAATCGCAATGATGAAGAAGTAATCTGCGACAAGCGTGCAGATGGGTCATTTACTGCTCGCTACAATAACGCCAGTGGCAAGTGGTGCTGGTCGCCAGTGTATTCCTCAACTCAAGTGAAAATACTAGAAACTTTCTTGAGTTTCGACTTGACAAGGTGAGTGACATGGCTAAAGGATTCCCTACCGTCAAAAATCATGGGGCAGAACTCAAAATCCACACCTGCCTAGTTCCTTCACTCATGGAACTCAGTGAGGAAGATTCCTCCGACTGGGCTTCGGGCGCGGGCACGTACCGGGCCGAGATCGCTATTGAGATCGACGGGCGTACCGTCATTATCTCTCACTTTATAAACGCTTCGGATAAGGCCGAGGCCGAAATCTTGGCTTGGGCAGGGCTAGAAGTGGAAGTCTACTGATGGCTCACCTAAATGGCCACTCATGGAGAGCACGCTAAAACTACTTGACAAGCCCAACAAGGTATGCTATACTTATACCAACGACCACGAGGGCCACCCCGCAGTAGGGCAGGGGGCACGGGCCGAAGGCATCCCAAAATTATGAATCGTAATTAGGGGGTCGCTTCGGCCCGTGGCTAGCAAGTTGTGCTAGGCCCCTCGTGGTCGTTGTCTATAGTATAGCATAATGGTATGACAATAGCAAGTGAAAATACTAGAAACTTTCTTGAGTTTCGACTTGACAGGGTGCGCTACAAGGCGTAAAGTAAAAAACATGAACACAACAACAACGAATAGCGATGATGTTCTAGCCGCAAACATTGCAGCCACCATGGCTCATGCAGCAGTGACCGCTACAGCCAACGAGTTATGGCTTACCTACCTCCCATACCTATTTGGCCCACCGCTGGGAACAAAGCAAGTTCAGGCTAGCCCCACGAGTCGATACACCTTGAGCGCTTAGTCGCTGGACCCGTACTACTGCCCGACTTGACAAGGTTGAGAAAGCATGCTATACTAACACCAACGACCACAAGGGCTACCCCGCAGTAAAGCGGGGAGCGCGGGCCGAAGGCTACCCGAGTTTCGATGGGATAATCAGGGGGTCGCTTCGGCCCGTGGCTAGTGGATTGCACTAGGCCCCTCGTGGTCGTTGTCCATAGTATAGCATAAAGACATCGCAATAGCAAGTCAAAACCCAAAAAGTTTCTTGACTTTCGACTTGACAGGGTGCGCTGCAAGGTGTATGATGACAACAACAACAACGAAGGAGAAATGACATGATCGTTCTTGCAATCGGGTTGACTGCTTTCATCATCATCGCGAATGTTATCGTATGTCGTATGGGCGACGAGAACCTATAGCCCAAAAATGACAAAACTAGAAAGTTTCTTGACTTTCGACTTGACACGATCAGCAACAAGGTGTATAATAACAACAACAACAACAACGACAAGGGAGCAGCGATAGAAAAGCCCTAAAGAAGTGCGAGACCAGTCGGTACACAGTAGAGGTACCGACGAGAACCCCCCGCCTTGGAAGGGAATGGGGGGTTCAGCCGCGCAAAAGGTAAAACGTGCAGACTTGACGAAATGGGGACAGCGTGGTACAATCACCCCATGAACGAGGATGAACTATACCAAACCAAAAAAACTATGCCAGTAATCATGGAAACCTCCACGGGTGAGGCGGCCATGATCGTACCGGTGGGCACCATTGTGCAAGTCTGCGAGTTCGTGCCAAAAGATTATGACGCGCGAAGGTTCCGCGACAAAGTGGTGCTAGAAGTGGGCTACTTGTCCGATGGCGAGTTCGTTGGAGTGGGAATCTTCGTCTCCCCAGCATCATTGTCCGTAGAAATGGTTGACTTGCTTGAGCGCGTAATCTAACTTGACAACGAGTTGCAAGGTATGCTATACTATGTCTAACGACCACGAGGGCCACCCCGAGCAACACGGGGGGCACGGGCCGAAGGCTACCCAAGTTCCGGTGGAATAATTAGGGGGTCGGTTCGGCCCATGCCCTTACCCTTACTGGCAAGCGGCCCTCGTGGTCGTTGTCCATAGTATAGCATAGGGAAAACAGTAAGTCAAATGCAAATAACAAAAAGGGAAGGTCACCCTCCCAAAATGGTGTGCAAACCAAATGGCCAAACCTTGCCCAATAACCAGAAATAATTCTCAAAATGACTTGACAGGGCTACTATTAGTGTAGTATAGTTACCTACATGGAAACCACCAGCAAAACCTCAACCCTACAAAACCTCAGCGCCACTCGCGACGAGATTCTAGCGACTCGTTCTAACGATTACCGAGAGTGCATGGTAATCATGGATGATTCCGCGACGTATCTACAAATACTCTCCACGCGCAGAATAGACGGCAAGCAAACAGGCTACGCTATCGGGCCATGGGGGCGACCGACAGAAGGCATGCTCTACGCTTTCATCGTAACCGATGATAGCCACAAGGGCTACAAGGCCACTGCTAGCGTCCGTATCTTCCCAGCCATCGACACTGGAGACAGGGAAGGCGTGCTCGTGTTCGCTCATGGACATGATGGGTACATCAACGCCAAAG
>Ga0194055_10000607_pt1 | contig 29036 bp, 24 predicted proteins | sample SepL449m_MetaG_FD_155482 | JGI IMG/M metagenome (GOLD analysis project Ga0194055, IMG submission 155482) | Anoxic zone freshwater microbial communities from boreal shield lake in IISD Experimental Lakes Area, Ontario, Canada - Sep2016-L442-9m | ecosystem: Environmental > Aquatic > Freshwater >... | reverse complement strand
ACTCCCAATAATCTCAACACCTTAACTACTGGTAGCTACACAGATACCTTTACTTTGAGTAGCGTTAACAATACTTCTCCTGCTGCTACACAGGTGTTTACGGTTAATGTCACTAGTACTAGCAGCACTATAGATAATACTGGAACTATAAATAATTCCAATGGCAATACTTTCAACAATCCTGGAACTTTTAATAATCTGAGCACGGGCATTCTCAATAACGGTGGTACTCTTATCAATGGTAGTGGTACCAACTTTAACAACTCTGGTTTATTAATAAATAACACTGGAGGTAACTTCAACAATTCAGGAAGTCTTACCAACAATAGTGGTGGTGTTTTTCTAAATAATGGCACCATCACTAACAATAGCAGTTCTTCTTTCTCTAATAATGGTACATTGGCTGGCTCTGGTACCTACAATGGCAATTTTAATCTTGCCACTGGTGCTAATTTATCCCCTGGTGGCTCTATTACTGGTAGCAGTTATAGTGACACCAATGGTACTTTTACCATCAATGGAGGATTTACCCTCAATGGAGGTTCACTCAAAATTTCCATTGCAGGTATCAATCCTAATGAGCACGATAACCTCTTGATAACTCAAGCTGCCGCTTTTAATAGTGGCGGTATATCGTTCTCTATTACCGATATCAACAATATCAACAGTGAAACTCCTGTGGGAACTACTAAATCAATTCCCTTCCTTACCGCTAGTGGTGGACTAACCCTAACTAGTACATTTATCAAGAATATCTTGGTTCCCACTAGTACTGCTCAGGATGTCTTTAAGTTATCCAAAGTAGGCAACACCCTTTATCTCAATGTCACCCATATTTCCTAAAATCATGAATAAACAAATTATCATAGCCAGTTTGCTAGCTCCTTTTGTCCTTGCCGCTAAACCAGTATTAGCTCTTAATTGGACATTTTCTTTTGCTTCTGATGGTGGGGATGCTAGTGGTATTATCACTACTGATGGCACTGGAATACCCCAGGCTAATACACCCTATAATATCACCGCTATAACTGGAGCCTTTACTCCTACTGGTGGTTCAGCAGAAACTATTACTGGTGTTTCTACTTATCAATCTGCAGGCAATACCATAGAGTGGGATGGAACCAAAACTTCCTCAATTATAGTAACTGGCTCTGGTTTTTCCTTTGATACTATTAATGATTCTTTTAATGTCTATCAAAATACTGGAACTGGATATCTTACAGCAACAACATTAAATTACTCGCTGAGTGACTATACTATCACTAGCTCCAAATTCACTCCAGTACCTTTTGAATTTTCTCCTGAGCAGGGATTTATTTTAGGTATTCCTCTATTTTGGGGATTGAGAAAGTTGAAAAAGATGAGAGGATAGACTCCTGCCCCTAGATCTCGAATCTCACAAGGGGGCAAGGAAGAAAATTAGTACTTAGAGATTTCTTGTTTGACAATCTCCAGATCTATCTCCAGTTCTTTAGCTATTTGTTCTGGAGATAGTCCTAACCTTACTAACAATGGAATAGTCTCATTTATCAAATTGGGTTTCTTTCCATTCTGCTAAACCAAACATCTCTTCTAACTCCTTGTTGCTTTTTTGGGGAAATTTATAAATTATTACCCTCTCAAGTTGAAAAGTAAAAAAGTTAAATAATCCCAAATCTTAACTCACATAAGGCCTGACTTAGGCTATATGATTGAGGGAAAACCTCTAAATGATAGATCATGACAAACACCGTAATTTCAAGCGAACAAGTTCTGCAGCAGTTGCATTGGCGTTATGCAACTAAAAAGTTTGATCCAAGCAAAAAAATTTCCGATCCCCTTTGGCATACCTTGCTAGAGTCTTTGGTATTGGCTCCATCTTCTTTTGGACTGCAGCCTTGGAAATTTTTTGTAGTCAATAATCAACAGTTAAAAGAGCAATTAGTAGAGCATTCTTGGGGACAAAAGCAAGTAGCTGATGCCTCTCATCTTCTAGTACTAGCTATAAAGCTGGAAATAGGTGAAGCTGAAGTAGATCACTACATTCAATCCATTGCGCAAATTAGAGGAACTAGTATTGAGCAACTAGAAGGGTTTTCTAAAACAATCAAAGGATTTTTAAGCAATCCCAATCTTGATATCAAACAATGGACTAGTAAGCAAGTCTATATTGCTTTAGGTCAGTTCATGACTACTGCAGCCCTTTTGGGGGTTGATACCTGCCCAATGGAAGGTTTTAATCCTGCCAAATATGATGAAATACTCGGTTTAACAGCCAAAGGTTATCATTCAGTATTGGTATGTCCTACTGGTTATCGCGCTGAAGATGATAAAAATGCCTCTTTAGCAAAGGTCCGCTTTCCTTTGGAGGAAATGATCGAGAATATCTAATTCTCCTTTAAAGATATTCCCAGACCATTTTGATTAAACTGTTCTACTGTAGTTTGCGAAAGGGGATGTTCAGTCATAGATTGCAAAATATTCAAAGGTAAAGTGAGATGATCTGCTCCAGCTTGCAAAGCATCTGCTGCTTCTTGAGCAGATTTGAGGCTAGCAGCTAAAATTTGAGTATCCGAGCGATGCAAAATCTTGGACATATCTCTAACTAGAGCAAGGCCATCCCCTAATAAGCGAGTAGCCCTATTAACATAGGCTATCGCATAGCGAGCTCCTGCTTCTGCTGCTACAGCGCATTGATAGGAGCTATAAATGGCAGTCACTGAACAGGGAATCTCTCGGGATAATCTGGCTACTGCCTTAAAGCCAACTGGAGTTGCTGGTATTTTCAAAACCGTTTGATTGCCTATGATTTCATAAGCCCTATAGCCTTCAGAGACCATATCTTCAAATTCACTACTGAGTACTTGATAATAAAGTTCACCTGTAGTAATTGAGCGCAGTTTAGCTAGGGTTTCCTCTGGAGAGAAAGGGCTTTTGGCTAACAAAGTTGGATTGGTTGTGATACCTTTAACCCAACCAAATTGCCTAGCTTGCTGAGCTTCATCGATCAAGGCTGAATCAAGGTAGATCATTGCAACAAAACTAGTTAGAATCTTAAAAATCACCCCAATTATAAAGTAATGTCCAATCTAATTCTAGATGTACAAGATTTAACCGTTCAATTCCCTGCTCACCGAGAGAGTAAATTGGCGATAGATCATATCAGCTTTAGTCTAGAGCGTGGCACTACTTTAGGGATAGTTGGAGAATCTGGTTCAGGTAAATCAATAACCTCAACTGCCATATTGCGTCTGATTCCCAAACCAGGTGAAATCACAAGTGGATTGATTTACTTTAACGAGATAGATGGGGAAAGCAAATTTGAGCTATTGGGACTGCCAGAAGAGCAAATGCGCAGTCTAAGAGGTCGTAAGATTGCCATGATCTTCCAAGAGCCAATGAGCGCGCTTAACCCAGTTTATACAATTGGCTATCAAATAATTGAAGCAATCAAGTTACATCAGCCTATCACGGCTGATCAATCTACCAATCAAGCGATTGCTCTTTTACAGGAAGTAAAATTGCTACCTAGTGATGAGCAATTAGAAGCCGAATATTTAGAAAATAATACTAAACAAATTTCAGCTAAAGAATATCTCAAATACAACAAAGAAGCAATCTTAAAGCGCTACCCGCATGAATTATCCGGCGGACAGTTGCAAAGAGTCATGATTGCCATGGCCATTTCCTGTCAACCGGCACTTTTGATTGCTGATGAGCCTACTACGGCTTTAGATGTAACAGTCCAAGCAGGGATACTGGATCTACTCAAGAGCATATCTGTTCAAAGAGGAATGTCTATGCTCTTTATTTCCCATGATTTAGGAGTGATTAATCGGGTTGCTGATTCGATCATGGTGATGTACCAAGGTAAGATTGTCGAACAAGGAACCAAAGAGCAGATTCTCACCCAGCCCAAACATCCCTACACCAAAGGACTTATTTCCTGTCGTCCAAGATTAGACATTCAGCCAGAAAAACTTTCAACTGTGGCTGATTTTATGACGGTTAAAAGCAGCAATGGTCAGATTATTCAGAAATCTCCTCCCCCACAAAAGATTATCAGCGCCCAAGAAGAATTTGAGCGATTAATTGATTTACAGCAGAGAGAAGCAATATTGATTGTTAAAAATCTTCAGGTAGAATACCGCAAAAAAGGATTCTTACAATCAAAGAGTTTTAAAGCAGTAGATGACGTTAGTTTTGAGGTAAAAAAAGGAGAAACTCTCGGTTTAGTGGGTGAATCAGGTTGTGGTAAATCCACTTTAGCTAGAGCAATTATGAGATTAATCCCTATTAGTGCAGGAGAAATTTACTTCTTAGGCTACAAAATTTCAGAATTTTCCTCAGAAAAAATGCGCTCTATTCGCAGCCAGATGCAGATAGTATTTCAAAACCCCTACAATTCCCTTAATCCACGTTTGAGTATTGGTCAGGCTATTCTAGAGCCTCTGTTGATTCACCAAGCTAAAATGAAAGGAAATAGGCAGAAAGTAGAATATCTCTTAGAGAGAGTAGGATTAGATCCTAACTGGCAAAATCGTTATCCACATGAACTCTCAGGGGGACAAAGACAGAGAGTTTGTATAGCTAGAGCCTTAGCCCTCAATCCCCAATTTATCGTCTGCGATGAATCAGTATCTGCCCTAGATGTATCGGTTCAGGCTGAGGTTCTCAATTTGCTCAAAGAACTGCAAAGAGATTGGGATCTGACTTATATCTTTATTTCGCATGATTTGAGTGTAGTCAGATTTATGAGTGACCGGATTATAGTGATGAACAAGGGAAAATTTGTAGAAAGTGGCACTGCCCGAGAAATCCTTACTAGTCCCAAGCAGGATTATACTAAATCCTTGATTGCTTCAATTCCGCGTTAAGTTGCGAGGGCGGGTATAATATGACAGAGAATGGAGAGAAGAAATGGTAAATTTTGGGCTGAATTCAGCAAGCATACTTGGCATTTTCTTGGCAGTAGCTGGTGCCGGACTTTACTTTATGCGTTCGGTCCGGCCCGAACTATCAAGAGATCATGATATATTTTTCGCTGCAGTGGGTCTGCTCTGTGGTTTTATCTTATTGTTTCAGGGCTGGAGATTAGACCCTATCCTTCAATTTGGTCAATTTCTTTTAACTGGAACTACTATCTTTTTTGCTGTAGAGACCATCAGGTTGCGTAAAGCTACTACAGAGCAAGCTAGAAGAAATTCTCCCTTTGCTGATGATGAAAGACGAGTCAGCCGCACAAGGGTCTATACAGAAGCTGAGCTTGACCAAATCGAACCTGAAGATGAGGAAGAAGAATCTTCTTATAATAACAAAAGACGTTTGCGCGGTACTAGCTATGAGACCGACGAACCGAGAAGAACGCGCCGCACAACCAAGCCAAACTCATCACAGCCGCGCTATAGTCGTTATTCGGAAGAATCAGACCGTCCGGCTCCAACTAGAAAAAGACCTACTGAACAGCCAAGATCACAGTCTTGGGATGAACAAGAGCGAGATTGGGCTGATGAAGAGCCTAAAAAGCCCCGCCGTCGTCCTGAGAGTGAAGATAAACCTCAAAAGACTACTAGAAAACCCAGACCGTATTCCAATGAATATGGCGATGATCCCCCGGCGGCCTATGTTGATTATCAGCCCATAGAAGACGAACAAGAGCAAGAAAATACAATAGTCACTGCTCGCCCTAAATTAGACCAAAACGAGCATGATGATTCTGATTATTAATCAATTGTAGGTAGCCGCCAATATTTTCTTATTCTTACCCACATATACTCTTATACTCTGGTGCATCTCAAAACTCAGGTATTTGAATCTAGTCTCAAGCGCAGAGATATGGTTCAAGACTTCTGATTGTTTTTTGGGATCACCTTCGCTTGCTTCTGAAAGCTCTCTAATTTTAGCTATATAGCCTTCATCCAAAAATATATCAATTCCCTGATTGTGGCTGTTATAGCTGCAAATATTTCCTTGACAGAGATTATCTAGTTCTTGTTGAAATTGAGCTTTTTTCTTGGCTACATTTAAATAAACAAGGTAATTGCTCATATTCGTTTGAATATCTAGAGAGCTATTGCCAGTAATTTGCTCTAGATCACTGATAGCATAATGCCAGCTTTGGCTAGCTTGAATCCAATCTTGCTTTTGTTGATAGAATTGAGCTTTGTTAGCTTGGAATATAGCTTTTTGGTAAAAGGATTGGTTTTTTTGTTGTTGCTCTTTTTTGAGATTTGCCTGGGAAAGATCCACTTGATAAGACTTTCTAAGTTGATCTGCCTTCTCAAAACTAGTAGTATCTGGTGTAACTTGCTTTAGCGAGTCTAAGGCGCTATGCCAACTAGCACAAACAATCACCCAATCGCTCAGAGATTTTGCATTTTCCCCTCTTTGGTGAGCAATTTTGGCGGTAAGCTCAGCTAACTGCAAAAATGCGAGTGAATCCAGTTCGTTTGCATGTCTTATCTTGGTCTTTTGATAGTACACCTTATAGTCTTTGAGTCTAGATTGAGCTATTTGAGCAATAGGAGCAAAGGATATCTTAGGCAAAATATTGATTGCCTCTTGCCACTGCTGTTCAATTTGTCCCCATTGAGCAAGAGAGTGGGAGCGTTTTTGCAATTGTTCAAGCGCGCCAGTAGCTAGAGTGATTGATTTTATAAGCAAATTGAGATCTTTTAATTGCTCTTGTTGAGTATTAATTTCTGTTTCAATTGCTTGGTCAAAATTGGAAAAGAGATTGGCAATTGAGAGCTCGGCGATATTTGTAGAGAGTTTTTGTCTATATTTAACTAAAGAGGGAAGATCGCTAGAAACAGGTCTTTCAATTTGTCTACTATCTAAAAGGGCATTTGTATAGGGATGGGTAAAGCTATTAAGGGTAGTTAGAATAAAAAAAAGTACTGGGGATCCTAATAATCGAAAAAAGTACTTAATTTTAAATTGCTCAAAACCATCAAAAGTAGTTCTTGCCATCTTAAACAGGAGAATAAAAAAGAATAAATATGGTACTTTCTTCGGTAATCAAAACGTTGAGACGATCAAGTCTTACTCAAGAGCTCAGTAGCAAGTTGGCACAATCTGGAGCACTGGAGTTAAGTGGTATCCCGCGTTTAGCCAAAGGTATAGTAGCATCTAGTCTAGCTCAAACTCAAGACAAAAATATTTTAATTATCTGTGCCACTTTAGAAGAAGCTGGTCGATGGGCATCACAAATGGAAATGATGGGCTTTAAGGTTGTCCATTTTTACCCAACATCGCAGTCTTCTCCCTATGATTTACTCAATCTCGAATCTGAGATGATTTGGGGACAGATGCAGGTTCTCTCTGGGCTAGATGAACAAGCCATTGCCATAATTGCCACTGAAAAGGCTCTCCAAAAACACCTTCCTCCACCGGTTGATTTTTACGATTGCTGCCTACACCTTCAAATAGCTCAAGAGCTGGAGATGAGCCAACTAGAAAGAAGATTAAGCTATATGGGTTATCAATCGGTTTCTCTAGTAGAGTCTGAGGGACAGTGGAGCCGTCGAGGAGATATTTTAGATGTCTTTCCAGTTTCAGCGGAAATTCCAGTGAGATTGGAGTATTTTGGAGACAAAATAGAAAAAATCAGAGAATTTGATCCGGTTAACCAGAGATCACTAGATCAACTAGAAAAAATACTTTTGACCCCGGTCAATTTCTTCGGCTTAATCAAAGAGCATCTAAGCCAAGAGCAAATCAAGCAATATTTTTCTGAGCAACAAGCAGAACAATTACAAGAAAATAACTATCCTGAAGGTTTTGGCCGCTTTTTAGGTTGCGCTTTTGAGCAGATAGCATCACTTTGTGATTATTTAAAACCAGATAATACATTGCTGGTTTTTGATGAACTAGAGCAGTGCCGCTTTCAAAGTGAGCGCTGGGTGGAAATTGCAGATAAACAATGGTCTAATCTAGGCTATGAAATACCTGTACTTCACCAAGACTTTGAAGAGCTGCTAGAGCAAATCCAGTCAAATTTCAATGTATTGTATTTATCTGAGATTAACGAAGAAAAAACAAATCTAGATAATATTCCTAGACTCAATCTTGCCAGTCGTCCATTGCCTACAGTACCTCATCAATTTGCCAAGATAGCTGAAATTTTAAGAGGCAAAAGAGAAATCTATGGCACTATGAGCCTGGAAAAATATACAAAATGGTTAATTTCAGCCCAACCATCGCGCTCAGTTTCTCTCTTGCAAGAACATGACTGTCCTGCCCAGTTCGTTGCTAATAATCAAGATTATCCGGCTATAGAGCGGCTCCAAATTCAAGGCAATGCAGTTGCTCTCAAATACTCAGGATTAGCTGAGCTTGAGGGTTTTATCTTACCTCCTTACCGCTTGGTAATAGTCACAGATCGTGAGTTTTTTGGTAAGAGTTCTCTAGTTAATATAGGCTATGTCAGAAAACGACGCCGAGCTGCTTCTAAGCAAGTAAATCTCAATCAACTTAAGATTGGCGATTATATAGTTCATAAACATCATGGAATTGGTAAATTCTCTGGTTTGGAAACCTTAGAACATAGAGAATATTTAGTAATACAATATGCAGACGGTCTTTTAAGGGTGCCAGCAGATCGCTTTGATAGCCTTACTCGTTATCGCCAGATTGGTAATCAGCCGCCGGAACTACATAAAATGTCCGGTAAAAACTGGGAAAATATCAAAGCCAAAGTTCGCAAGTCAGTTAGAAAACTGGCAGTTGATCTTCTCAATATATACGCCAAAAGAGCAAAGATGGAAGGCTATCCTTGTCCAGTAGATAGTGTTTGGCAACAGGAACTAGAAGATTCCTTTAGCTATACCCCTACGCCTGATCAGCTCAAGGCAATAGCTGAGGTCAAAAGAGATCTTGAAAGTGAGCGCCCCATGGATCGCCTAGTTTGTGGTGATGTGGGATTTGGCAAAACAGAAGTAGCCATCAGGGCAATTTTCAAAATGGTCACCAGTGGTCACAAACAAGTAGCCCTACTTGCTCCTACTACCATATTGACCCAGCAGCATTACCATACCCTACAAGAGCGCTTTGCTCCTTATCCAATTCAAATTGGTTTACTCAACCGTTTTCGTACTACCTCGGAAAAGAGAGATATACTTCATCGCCTAGCTAGTGGAGAGCTAGATATAGTAGTCGGCACCCAGCAACTACTTTCTAAATTTGTCCAATTTAGGGATTTAGGCTTGTTGGTGATAGATGAAGAGCAGCGCTTTGGGGTAAATCAAAAAGAAAAAATTAAAGAGATGAAAACCTTGATTGATGTGCTCACTCTGACAGCTACACCTATACCCCGCACGCTCTATATGTCTCTAGGTGGAATCAGGGAAATGAGTTTAATTACAACCGCTCCACCATCTAGAAGGCCGATTAATACTCATCTTTCGCCCTATAATCCTGAAGCTATTAGAAATGCCATTCGCAACGAGCTAGATCGTGGCGGACAGGTATTTTATATAGTTCCTAGGGTTGAGGGAATAGAAGAAATTGCCGGCACAATCAGAGAGATGTTACCCAATATCCGAATTATGATTGCCCATGGGCAACTAGAAGATTCTGAATTAGAGACTACGATGCTCGATTTTAGCAATGGTGAAGCTGACTTGTTACTATGCACAACAATTGTAGAATCAGGGCTCGATATCCCTAGGGTTAATACAATAATTATTGAGGATTCCCACCGCTTTGGCTTGGCTCAGCTCTATCAATTGAGAGGGCGAGTAGGAAGATCGGGAATTCAAGCTCATGCATGGCTTTTTTATCCCAGTAAAGGTGAGCTGAGTGAGAATGCCAGATCCAGACTCAGAGCAATTCAGGAATTCGCTCAACTAGGCTCAGGCTATCATCTAGCTACTAGAGATATGGAAATTAGAGGCGTGGGTAATATTCTAGGGGCTGAGCAATCAGGTCAGATGGAAATTATTGGCTTTGATCTCTATATGGACATGCTCCAAGAAGCGCTTAAGGAAATCCAAGGCCAAGAAATTCCTCAAGTCGAAGATACGCAGATAGATCTCAAGTTGACTGCCTTTATTCCTGCAGACTATATCCCAGATCCTCAACAAAAACTAGCAGCCTATCAGACTATTGCCAACGCTATATCAATTGAGGAGCTCAGACAAATTCAACTAGATTGGTATGATCGCTATGGTAAATTGCCAAGTCCTGTAGAGCAACTCTTTGGCATTATAGAGCTCAAGCAGCTTGCTAAATCTCTAGGATTCTCCCGCATCAAGCCAGATAGTACTGGTCATGTAATTCTAGAAACACCAATGGAAGAGCCCGCGTGGAAGCTCTTGCAAGAAAATTTACCCCAAAATCTACAAACGCGCTTTGTCTATAGCCCTAAAAAAGTCACCTGTCGTGGGTTGGGAGTGCTAAAACCTCAAAAGCAGCTAGAATCTCTACTAGAGTGGCTAGGAAAAATGAAGTTTAAAGAGAATAATTAAAATGCCTAAAGAAATTGAAAGAAAATTTTTGGTAAAAGGGGACTCTTGGCGAGGGTTAGCCAAGAGTCAGTTTTATCAGCAGGGCTATATAGACACCATCAATCAAACCACCATTAGAATTAGAATAGTAGGGGAAAAGGGTTTTTTGACAATCAAAGGAAAAAGCCAGGGAATTACACGCTCTGAATATGAATACCAAATTCCTCTTGCCGATGCCCAACAAATGCTCCAAGAGCTCTGTCAAAAGCCCCAAATTCAAAAAAATCGCTATCAAATTCAAGTTAAAGAACTTCTTTGGGAAATAGATGAATTTCTGGGTGATAATAGCGGATTAATCATAGCTGAAGTTGAACTAGAAAATGAAGATCAAATTATTGAACTGCCAGAATGGATAGCCCAAGAAGTCTCACATGATCCTCGTTATTTTAATTCTAATTTAACTAAATTTCCCTACAAAAATTGGTAATTATAAAATTATGGAACTCAAACAATTAATAAAATTGGCTTCTCGCCATATCTTACATACGGTACCTGAATCTATCTATTTAAATACTGGAAAAGATTTCACCAAGCCTATATCTATTCGTGGAATTGTAAATGAGCGTTGCAACTACAAATGCCGTTATTGTGATTTCTGGCGTCTGGAACATTATCGTGATGATATTAGTATTGAGCAGTGGAAAGAGGCCTTGTTGAGTTTAAAAAAGTTTATTGGTCCTTATTCAATCCAGTTTGCTGGTGGTGAACCTTTCTTGAAAAAAGGTTTTGTAGATTTGTTGGGTTTTTGTCATACTCACGGTATAGACTGGGGAGTGATTACAAATGGTTCATTTTTAGATTCCCAAACAGTCAAAAAAATTGCCCAAGCAAGGCCACTATATGTTGAAATTTCCGCCGATAGCGACAATCCTGAGATCAATGATTATGTGCGTGGTAGATTGGGGGCATTAGAAAAAATTGAAAAGGGAATAGCTCTATTGCGCCAAGAGCGCGAACGCTTGTCACTCAAGTTTCCCATTAGGATCAAACCCACTGTTCATAAGTATAATTTTAAGCATTTGCCCGAATTGGTACAATGGACCAAAGAAGTAGGAGCCACAACTATTGACTTTGCTCCAGTTCGTTTTTTTAGTGATCAAGTAAAGACAGAATTGTGGATCAAGGAACAAGCAGATCTCGAAACTCTAGAAACAGTTATATCTACCCTTATCAGCATGAAACAATCTGGGGCTCCTATAGAAACATCTGATGCCAAAATTTATTCACTGGCAGATCATTTCAGAGAAAATCTAGTGTTTCACGGGGTTTCGCCTTGTCGAGTTGGTCTGAGGGATTACCATATCAATCCAAATGGGGAAGTGTTTATGTGCTGGTTTTACCCAACTATAGGCAATGTTAAAGAGAGTAGCGCTCGGGATTTATGGTATGGAGAAAAAGCAGCTCAAATTCGCGCTCAAAATATTGCTTGCCAAAAATTTGGCTCAACTGATTGTGCAAACTCTTGTCTTTCACATAGAACTCTTTCCCAAAAAATTGAGTTAGGTAGTATTCTTTTTCGTATGGCTAGATTTGGAGGTCGATAGTTAATGATTGTTGATACGATTAAGCATCGTATGCAAAAAATCTGGCGCAAAAAGAGAATGAGCGCTTTTTTAGAGAGAATTGAACCTAAAGATAACTGGAAAGTTCTTGATCTTGGTGGATTACCCGAAATGTGGGAAATATTAGATCTCGATTTGGAAATTACCCTTTTAAATCTTCCAGGTGAGTTTATTGGACAAAACAATCATATCAAACATAACTATCAGTTTATAGAAGCCGATGCCGCTGGAGAACTCCCCTTTGAAGATCATTACTTTGATCTTGTATTTAGCAACAGTGTAATCGAACATTTAGGCTCTAGTGAACAAGAAGAAAAGTTTGCTCATTCAGTTCATAGATTGGCGCCTAGATATTGGGTCCAAACCCCCAGTATCTGGTTTCCCATAGAAGCACATTGCAATATGCCTTTTTGGTGGTTTTATCCGCAGAGTTTTCAAAATCTATGGATTGAGCGCTGGAAACAAAAGGGATATGTATTCAAATGGCAACAAATGTTGACAACAAAGGTAATCACCCTCACTAGACTAAAGCGTTTGTTTCCCCATGGGCAAGTCTATACAGAATATGTAGCTGGATTTTCTAAGTCCTATTCTATATACTATAAAACTTAAATTATAAAACTTAAATCAAAGCTCTTCTGCAGCTCCAGTTATTAGGTAGAGCTGAGGGCCAACCCATCCTTAGCGCTTCTGGGCATATTGCCATCACTGTCAGCTGACAGTCTATCAATTGAAACCCTTCTTTTTCCGATTGCTTGAGGCTATGTTTGAGAATTGAATCATTCTTAAATTCAAGGGTTCTGTTGCACTGAATACAGACCAGGTGATGATGGTGATGAGGATGTGGTTGATTGAGCTCATAGTGTTTGTGACCTTCAGCTAGTTCTAATTCTCTGAGAATTCCCATCTTAGTCATCAGCTTGACACTACGGTAGATAGTAGAAAGACTAATGACCTCAGCTTGCTCTTCTAAGAGCTGATGAAGTTCTTCTGCGCTTAAATGGTTTCCCTTAGGAAGTTCTTGGAAAATTAACAATATTTTTTCGCGCTGAGGGGTTAATCGCCATCCTCTAGAATTAAGTTCAGCCTTGAGAGAAGATGCGGTATAAGAGGACATAGCCTTTAATCTCAATAATTATGCCTTATTGACAATGATATCGGTTTTAGCTATACCTTGACAAGAACATGGGCACAATGTAAGTTCAGAAAAAAGACTCAGATTTCTATGCCAGTATGATAGAATACCCGATTGAAATATATATTTGTGTAAAATCTTATATCAAAGAAAATGCCGAGGATGTTGAGAGAGACTCTTGATGACTGTCAGACGAAATTTAACTAACAATTGAGGAAAAAGTTAATGAAAGCCATGATTTTGGCGGCCGGCAAAGGGACAAGGGTTCGCCCCATCACCCATACAATTCCTAAACCGTTGATTCCCATTTTGCAAAAACCGGTAATGGAGTTTTTACTAGAACTACTTCGGGAACATGGTTTTGATGAGATTATCGTCAATGTAAGTCACCTGGCAGATCAGATAGAAAATTACTTTAGAGATGGTCAGCGATTTGGCGTGCAAATAGCCTATTCTTTTGAGGGTTCTATCAAAGACGGTGAATTAGTTGGAGAAGCAATAGGTTCGGCTGCTGGTATCAGAAAAATCCAGGATTTTCATCCTTTCTTTGACGATACTTTTATTGTCCTCTGTGGGGATGCCTTGATTGACCTAGATCTTACCGCTGCTGTTCGTTGGCACAGGGAAAAAGGTTCAATTGCCACTATAGTTACTAAATCTGTCCCCAAAGAATCGGTGTCTAGTTATGGTGTAGTGGTAACTGATGAAAATGGACTTATTCAAACTTTCCAAGAAAAGCCCTCAGTTGAAGAAGCCTTGAGTACCAAAATTAATACTGGTATATATATATTTGAACCAGAAGTGATAGATTATATTCCGCCTAATCGCGTCTATGATATTGGTAGCGAACTGTTTCCCAAACTAGTAGAAATAGGCGCGCCCTTTTATGCCGTCGATATGGATTTTGAGTGGGTTGATATTGGAAAAGTCCCAGATTACTGGCAAGCCATCAGAGCGATTCTCAATCGAGATATCAAAAACGTACAGATACCAGGCACTGAAGTAAGACCAGGGATCTATACTGGGTTGAATGTAGCTGTCAATTGGGATAAAGTTGATATCCAAGGACCTGTCTACATCGGCGGAATGACTCATATTGAAGATGGTTCTACAATTATTGGTCCTAGTATGATCGGTTCAAATTGTTGGATATGCAGTGGAGCTACGGTCAACAATAGTATTATCTTCGATTATTCTCGCCTAGGACCTAGTGTGAGTTTAGTAGATAAGCTGGTTTTTGGCCGCTACTGTATATCTTCGACAGGTTCTGCTATAGATATGCAGGCTGCTGCTTTAGACTGGCTGATAACCGATACTCGCCAGAGTATTTTTCAGCATGAGCTCAATACTCAACAGGCCATTGCAGATCTACTTAAAAGTAGTTAGCTTTGGAAGATAATTTTTTCTAGATCTTCTACAGTGATTTCCAGATCTTCATTACAGATCTTGAAGTCAAATGTGTCACTAGAGGCTATTTCTTCCTTGGCTTTTTCCATCCTTGAGGCAATTACTTCTGGAGTTTCAGTTCCTCTATCTTGCAAACGCCGCTCTAGTTCTTCTAATGAAGGTGGCAAAATAAAGATAGTAAAACTATTGGGGAAATTTGCCTTGATTTGTCCTGCTCCAAGGACCTCAATTTCCAAAAGAACATTTTGACCTTGCTTGAGTCTCTCTTCTACCGGTATTCTAGGAGTGCCGTAATAATTTTCAGTATACTGAGCCCACTCTAGAAGACTATTGTCCTTAATCATCTGCTGAAACTCTTCTTTAGTGAGGAAATAATAGTCTTTGCCATGTTCTTCATGAGAACGTGGAGGGCGAGTTGTGGCAGAAATAGAAAGGTAAAGTTCTGAATGAGCTAAAAGCAGTTTTTTTACTAAGGTTCCTTTGCCAACCCCACTTGGTCCAGTAATGACAATGAGCTTACCCGCTTGCATTGAAAAAGTTACCTTAAATTTTGATAATTTATTTAAAATTTTACAACCTATCGTTTAAGGTTGCTCAAGGAAATAACCCGCTACCAGAGCTAGTATAGCAGTCGACAGAAGGATTAAGGCGTAACATAGTAGAAAAGTAGCAAACGAGAGTGGTAGTCTTAATGGCAAAACCCTACAGTTACGATCTGCGAGAAAAAGTCATTAACGCAGTTGAATTGGATGGACTCAAAAAAAGTGAAGCTAGTGAGTTATTCAACATGTGAAGTTTCCCTTGAGGTGTAAACCATAGTTCGCTAAAATAAATTTTAAACCCATCAAAAAAAATGAACGAGTCTAGACCTAAAGGAAGTCAACCTAATGATATAGCTCTGGCAAAAGCCTATTGGAAGGAGTATTTAAAAACATGACTAACTATAGAACTATTGGCGAAATTGAAGAAGAATACCTCGTTAATCATCCTGAAGATATTGACGAATATATTACTGCCCTCTTTGAGGAATATGCCCAAAGTGATGATCTATCTGGTCTAATGTCTTCTCTCCGTAAAATAGCCCGCATTAAGGGGATAACCAATATCGCTGAGGATATTGGACTAAGTAGAAAAGGTGTACAAAAAGCCCTCTCGGAAAAGGGCAATCCACAGTTCAGTACTGTCAAGGCTGTTCTACACTCTATTGGCTATCGTCTTACTCCACAAAAGATAACTGAGGAGTCTATTTCTTCTTCTGTTTGACAACCTCACCGCCAAGATGATTACATCGGTTACTATGTTGAAAAAAATATTTTCTTTAAAAGCATTGAAAAAGTTACCTTAAATTTTGATAATTTATTTAAAATTTTACAACCTATTGTTTAAGGTTGCTCAAGGAAATAACCCGCTACCAGAGCTAGTATAATCAGCCACCTTGTCTTGACCCGATAGCCAAAGAGCATAATAGCAGACAAGATGGTCAAAAAGACATTAACCCAGTTATTGCTAAGCGTGTTGTATCCTATTTTTAGAACTACAACTGCAATTAAGGCAATTGAGGCGGCTCTAACGCCATCTAAAAAAAATGAAGTTAACTTAGATTTGCGCATTTTAGCAATCAAAGGATTACTGATTAACACCAAAACAAAAGAAGGTAAAAAAATTGCCAAAGTAGCAACCAAGGCTCCAGGTAAACCCGCAATCAAATAGCCGATAAAAGTAGCACTAGAGAGAATAGGCCCTGGGGTAAATTGGCCAATGGCAATAGCATCTACCAATTGCTGTTGCGAGAGCCAATGATTTTGGTTGACCATCCCCTCTTGTAAAAAGGCAAATAGCACATAACCACCACCAAAGAGAATACTGCCAATTTTCAAAAAAAATAAGCCCAGTTGAAGTAGAGTGGGCTTAATCAAAACTAATTTACTTGTTGAATTTACTAAAGCAATACCTATTAGTAATGACTGCCTTTGGGCTTTTGGCAAAAGAACTATTGCCAATATGCCTCCTAAAATCAAAGCGGCTATCTCAGATAATCCTAATAGGACAGATGCTATTACTAATAAAAATATGAGGGCTAATTGCAAGTTAGTGATGCTTTTTTTAGCTAGACGCCAGCAAGCATCAGCAATGATCACCACCACTACAGGTCCAACGCCAGCAAACAAACGAGCAACAGCTGGTACTGTCCCTATTTGGCTATAGAGCCAAGCAAAACCTAGAGTAATTAAAGCAGCAGGCAGAATAAAACTAATGCCTGCTACGATTAATCCTGGAATTCCAGCGTAGATATAACCAATATGAATGGCCATTTCTGTAGAAGTTGGTCCAGGAATAAGATTACTGGCAGCTAGGGTATCTAGAAACTGCTCTTGTGTAAGCCATTGACGTTTCCGCACAGTGTCTTCTTCCATCATGGCCAGATGAGCAGCAGGTCCACCAAAGCCAAAAAGACCTTCTAGAAAAAAAACATTCGCCAGCTCCCACAATCGCATGGATCTCAAAAAAACTAGTTGAGATCTTCAATCAAGTCATCATCAGCTAGAGAAGTAGCAAAGGCAACTGTTCCCATTTCTAGTTTTTCTCGCAGTTGTCCTTCGATAGAATCGGCAATTGTAGGGTTATCTTCAAGGTATTTTAGAGTGTTATCACGGCCTTGAGCGATATTTTCACCGTTATAGCTATACCAAGCTCCTTTGCGTGTGATGATACCAGTTTGTTCAGCTAGATCCACCATACAGCCAGTACGAGAAATACCCTTGCCAAAAATAATATCAAACTCAGCAATTCTAAAAGGGGGAGCTACTTTATTTTTAGCTACTTTAACTTTGGCTCTGATTCCGTACTCGCCTTCGTTTCCTTTTTTGAGAGTTTGTATCCGACGAATATCTAGACGAATTGAGGCATAGAATTTAAGGGCTGTTCCTCCAGTTGTCACCTCTGGACTGCCATAGGTTACACCAATTTTTTGTCTGAGCTGGTTGAGAAAAATAACAGTACAGCCAGATTTGCCCATGTTTCCTGCAATTTTGCGCAGAGCTTTACTCATCAGGCGAGCCTGTAAACCAACTTGAGTATCGCCCATTTCTCCTTCTATTTCAGCTCTTGGTACCAATGCAGCTACTGAATCTACCACAATAATATCTACAGTAGCTGAGCGAACGAGCTGATCTACTATTTCTAGGGCGGATTCACCGTTATCTGGTTGAGCCACCAATAGATTGTTAATATCTACGCCAAGAGCAGCTGAGTAGGTAGGATCTAGAGCATGTTCAGCATCGACAAAGGCCGCTACTCCTCCGGCTCTTTGTACTTCTGCCAAGGAATGAAGAGCAAGGGTTGTTTTACCTGAGCTTTCTGGACCATAGATTTCGATGATTCTGCCTTTTGGTAAACCACCACCAAGAGCTAAATCAAGAGTTAGAGCGCCACTGGGTATCGTTTCTACCCTCATCCTGGTGGCATCTCCAAGACGCATGATAGCTCCTTTACCAAAGCTCTTTTCGATTTGATTTATAACTAGTCCTAATGCTTTATCTTTATCAGGGTTGGCTGCCATAGATTGTACGTTTAGTTGTAGTTCTTTTATTTATACGCTAGTTTTTTCTGCTGAAGGATCAGACTATAGAGAATCTTAACAGTTGTGAAGGGAAAGTATGGACTATGCCTAAAATGAAAATAAAGCAGAAAATCTAACAGTCCAATTGTACACCAAAAAAGTAATGATTAATCAAACAGTAGATAAAATTATGACCGTCGACCCCAAGACGGTACAGCCTGATACTCCCATCTCTGAAGCAATTAAACTTCTGATAGAAAACAAAATTAGTGGCTTGCCAGTAGTCGATCAGCAAGGAAAACTATTGGGGATTTTGACAGAAGGCGATCTCATGTGGCAAGAAAGCGGACTGGAGGCACCACCTTATATCATGATTTTAGATAGCGTGATCTATTTGCAAAATCCTGCCCGACATGAAAAAGAAGTACATAAAGTGCTAGGTAAAACCGTCGGGGAGGTTATGAGTGATAAGGTTATTACGATTACTTCTGGTAGGACTGTCAAAGAAGCAGCAATTTTGATGCATGACAAAAAGCTCTCTCGTTTGCCAGTGATTGAAGAAAAAGGAGGAAAATTGATAGGAATCGTTACCCAGAGTGATATTCTACGCACAATGATCGATTAAAACACAATTTTAAAAATGGACTTAGGAAATATTCAACAACTTTTGGACTCTAATGACTATGGAGATCGTCTATCTGGCTTAAATTTTCTGCGCGAGCTGCCAATTAAAGATACTTTTAAGATGATTTTTCCTCTTCTTAAAGATACTAATGTGAGAGTTCGCTATGCGGCAGTCAGTCAGATGGACACCTTAGGTCAAGTAGATCTGGAAAAATCTTTAGAAATTTTGAGAGATATTCTGGCTAATGATCCGGAGATAGATGTCAAAGCTGCTGCTGCAGATGCCTTAGCTGGCTTGAAATTGAAGGATGCTTATGAAGATCTTGTCAAAGCCTATGAGCAATCTTCTGAATGGTTGTTACAATTTAGCATTCTGGCAGCTTTGGGTGAATTAGGGGATCCTAGGAGTTTTGATTTGCTCAAAGATGCCTTGAGCTCACCTAATGAACTATATAGAACCGCAGCTATCAGTTCTCTGGGAGAATTAAGTGATCCTCGAGCTATACCTCTATTGTTGGAATTTCTCGAGGATGAAGATTGGCAAATCCGCCACCGTTTAGCTCAAGCGCTAGGTTACTTCCAAGCTCTAGAAACTAAAACAGCTTTAGAAAAACTTGCTCTTGATCCTTTTGAGCAGGTGGCATCTGAAGCCAATCACAGTTTGCAACGACTTTTGCAATGAAGTCTTTTTCATTTTTTCGGTTTGATTGGCAAAAACTATGGCAGTTAGTGTATCCGTATTTTTTCCAATCTTCGGAAAAATTGACGGCTTGGCTTTTGCTGAGCATTGGCAACTTGCTACTATTGCTGGCATCTGCCCTAGGCCCAATCATTATTGAGCAATTGGGACAGATGCTCTCAGCTTTAGCCAAAGGGGATCAACCTCGCTTTTATCATGCAGTCTCAAATTTTGCTCAATACTCTTTGGTTTCCTCAATAGCTATTGGTATTGGTTACTATAGCTTGAATTTGCTAATGGTACGCTGGCGCGGCTGGTTGAGTGAGCAAATCATTGGTCAATATCTCAAAGATCGCGCGTATTATCAAATCAAAAATTTGCCAGCTATTGATAATCCCGATGCCCGAATTGCTCAAGAAATAGAAACATTTCTCTCTGGTTTGTTGGGATTAAATACCTTAATTCCTATTTTTTCGGGGCGCTCTTTTGTAGCTGCTAGTTTCCTCTGGGGCTTTTCTCACCAACTGACTGTACTTTTGATTCTCCTAGGTAGCCTCTCGACCTGGTTTAGCTACCGCTTTTTCTTTCGGGCAATGCTCAAGATTAAATATGCGCAAAATCGCCGAGAAGGAAACTTCAGAACTGGGCTAGTGAAGATTAGAGAAAATAGTGAATCTATCGCTTTCTATCAAGGTGAAGCTCAAGAGAAGAACTATATCGAAGAGCTCTTTGAGAGGGTATTTCAAAACCGCAACCAATTAATCCGCTGGCAGAATATATACTTAGGAAGTTTTACTGGGCTCAATGATATTTTAGTAAGTCTTCTAGCTTATGGTTTTGCTGGCTGGAAAATTTTGAGCTCTGGCGCAGAAATTGGTACATTAACTACTGTTGTCTTTAATAGCTCTGTGCTCTATTTGCTCTTTTCGATCTTCGGTCAGATTATCGATGAACTCAGTGATACTTTTAATGCCCTGTTCAGGTTAAATGAGCTCCAGCAAGCAATAGAAGATTCTGGTAATTCAAGTGAAAATAGGATTTGTATAGAATATAGCCAAGCCCAGATCCAAATAGAAAATCTGAGCTTGACTACGCCAAAAGGCGAAAAAAAACTTTTTGAAAATTTTAATATTAATGTTAATCAAGGCGAGCGTCTTCTTTTAAGGGGTAAAAGTGGTGCTGGTAAAAGTTCACTACTTAGGGCTTTAGCTGGACTTTGGAGCTCTGGTCAAGGAAAGATTATCCGCCCGCAGGATATTTTCTTTATACCCCAAAGCCCTTATATGGGTTTTGGTACTCTATCTAGTCAACTACTCTACCCACAAGTAGATAGAGGTCAAATTAGCCAAGAAGAATTAGAATCAGCCCTATCGGCAGTAAATTTGGCAGATCTGCCAGAGCGCTTTGGTGGTTTTGCAAAAGAGTTAGATTGGGATAAAGTACTATCAATTGGTGAGCAGCAGCGTTTGGCTTTTGCTAGAATCTTACTCAAACAGGCAAAGTACATTGTCTTAGATGAGGCAACTAGCGCCCTAGATATTGAAAATACAAGGATGATTTATCGGGCAATTGCTAATAAAGATAGAACAATCATCACTGTTGGTCATAATTCTTCCCTAGTTGAATGGCATGATAAATTTGCCCAGATTCCTCCAGAGCAATGAAGAAAAATAATTTTTGGCTCTCACTCTGGCAAACCTGGCAGGTTATTAAGCCCTATTGGCTATCAGGATCAAGTCGTTGGGCTTGGTTGATTTTGCTGTTGGTGCTAGCTTTAACTTCAATTGGCGCTGCTTTTGAGGTTACCCTCGCGCAAATCAGTGGTGAAATTGTCAATACACTCACTGAACATAATCGAGAGCGCTTTATTAAACAGGGGCTTTTTTATCTAGCTGGTCAGTTACTTGCCTTAGCGATGAGCAACACTAGTACTTATCTGCGTTCATATTTGCAAAATCGTTGGCGCAAATGGCTCTCTCAAGAATATATAGAGAGATATCTGACCGATAGGGGCTACTACAAAATACAAAATAAGCAAAATAAGATTGACAATCCAGATCAAAGAATTCAAGAAGATATTGATTCTCTAACTAATGATTCTCTCAATATCTTAAATACATTGCTAGGGAGTATATCTGGTTTGTTAGCCGCTAGCATTGCTATAGAAAAAATATCTCCTGGTTTATTATTGGGAATATTGCTCTATGCTCTAGTTAGTACTTTAATTTCTTATGGTCTGTTTGGCAAGATTTTAAAAGAACTAAGCTTTCTTCAACTCAAAAAAGAAGCAGATTTTCGCTTTAGCTTGATTAGATTGGGTAATTACGCTGAGTCTATTGCTTTTTATCAAGGAGAAGCGCAAGAAAAACAGCAAATTGATCAGCGATTAGATAGAGCTATAGAAAATGAAAAAAAAGTTGTTCTTTGGAAATATGGCTATCAACCATCTTTTCAAGATTTAGCCGACAGATTGCCTTTTTTTATAACAATGTTGGTGCTAGCTCCTAGGGTTTTTAGTAAAGATCTTAAAATAGGAATACTCCAGCAAAGTAGAGAGAATGTTTTTACTCTTTATCAGAGTTTTTCTGCTGGTTTTAACCAAGTAATTAATCTAACTTCTATAGCAGCTTCAGGTGAGCGTCTATATAGTCTTAGAGATTACCTAAAATTCTCTGATGAAATACCATACCAGGGACATAGAACACTTGATATCAAGAGAAATGGTGGCTTTAAAATTAAGCAGCTGACCCTTGAGACTCCGGATCACAAACGTACGCTTATCAAAGATCTTAGCCTTTCTCTTGCAGAGCGTGATAGCCTTTTGATATTGGGAGAAAGCGGCGCTGGTAAAAGCTCACTGCTAAGAGTACTAGCTGGGTTATGGCAAACTGGGACTGGTTCACTACAATTGCCACAACATGGCTGTTGTTTTTTTCTACCCCAAAAACCCTATTTTCTTGGTGGCTCACTTTTACAAGAGCTGAGCTACCCATACAAGAATCAATCACTCTCTGATGAGCAAATCAAAGATGTTCTCGAAAGGGTCAAATTAGAAGAACTTTATGATCATATAGACCAGAATCTAGGGCAGATTCTCTCACTTGGTGAACAACAGAGGCTTTCTTTTGCCCGTCTATTTTTAGCAGAACCTGATTATGTTTTTTTGGATGAGGCAACAAGCGCTTTAGATGAACAGATGGAAGATTATCTCTATAGTCAATTGATTAAAAGTAAAATTACACTGATCAGTGTAGGCCATCGACCAAATTTGCTAAAATACCACAATCAGATTTTACATTTAAATAGCGATCAAAGCTGGAAATTGGAAACTTACTAGAGCGTTTCTTGAAAGAACTGTTTATTGAGTAATTGTAGTTCGAGATTAGTTAATATAAGCTCTTGATAGATTGTTTCTATTTTATCTGTAAGAATTTCTTGTGTTTGCTCTTGTTCATAAATAGCAGATAATATTTGCGAAAATATTTCTAGTTTTTGGGCTAGGCAGAATGATTTATTGTTTTCTAATCTAAATAAGAGAATATCTAAACATTGTTGATAAAATTCGATTTTAGTTTCAGGTAATTTGATATTTTGTTTATAGAGACTACAGAGTAAATTAAAAAATATTGGTATATTGAATAAATCTTTTAAATATTTATTTTTATTTATATCAAAATTTAGGTGAGAGCTAGTGACTTTCTCCCAAGACAATGGATCAATTTGAACAGTAGTAAAATCGACTAAAAAATTTTGTTTTTTAGAGCTGACGACTAAAATATTTGCTGAATATTGCCGAGAAAATATAGAGATTTCTAATATAATTTCCTCTGGGAGCTGATCGAGATCATCAAACAATAGGAAAAAAGCACCACTTTTGCAGAGCGTTTTAATATTTTCTTGCTTGATATCTAAGGATAAAAATTCTCTTTCAATATATTTAAAGACTTTGAAATTTTGTTCAAATCTAATATTTCTTAGAGGGATATAAATAGGGATAAAATCAGGCAAAAAAGATCCCTGATTACATAGAAGTACCAAATCTTGAAGAAACATTGTCTTGCCAGAACCAGAGCTACCTAGAATTACTGATTTGTGATTTTGTTCTATAGTTTTAAGAGAAATATTAGGATTTATATAGATACTCGAAGACCAAAAGTAATAATATTCACATTGAGTATTGACTCTGTTTTGTCTAATTTTGCGGATATTTTTAATAATTTCACTTACTGAAATTTGCGAGGTAATGGTTTGCCAGTCAAGCTCTAACAACTGACAGATTTCAATAAAAATGCGGCGCTCGATTGGTTGTCCTGAAAAAAACTTCCAAACTGGCTGTCTAGTTTTGATATTCAACTTATTAGAAAGAGACTCTTGGGTCCAGCCTTGTTGTGAAAAAGCCTTTCTGGCTTGTTTGATTCCCACAGTTGAGGCAATTAAAGATCTTTTGGGAACCATAATAATTTTAATCTTCCTTACAAATCAAGTTTATCAATTAAAGATTGCAATTTCTCTACAAGAATTTCAACATATGGCTGGCTAAATAACGCATGATGATACCCAGGTACTCGCTACACTTCTGCTTCTGGTAAATCTAACGATTCTAAAGCCAGAAATCGACGCAATGGTCATAGCGATATAGAAGAGCTGACAAAGTTAATAGAAATATTTCTGATAAATCATCATTATCTCTTTTAAATTTAATTAATACTTCTTGTTTGAGTCTAAAAGTTTCTTTTTGAATATCAGAGGTTTTTACAGCAAAACGGGGAGAATCAGTAGGCAAGTCTACAAATGTGGCTACCTCATTTAACTGTTCTTTTGAAGTGGATTTTTCAAGAAGTAGGTTATTACCCAAAATAAGGTACTCATTGATGTAAGTACCTTATTTCGATAAATGATTTGATAATGAATTATAACCTACTACTCCAATCTGTCAAAGCTTGATTCCACCTGTTTGTAATTTTTTGAATGGATCTAGGAGAAAATCTATAACACGTCTTTGACGAATAACAACTTCAGCAGTTGCACTTTGACCGGCGCTAAGAGTAATTTTTTTTCCGGCATTATCAAGAGAATCTTTATTTAAGGTAATTTCCAAATCTAAAGAATCTACTACTCCCTTTGCTGTAGGCTGTGGTTTAGAATCAGGTGATACCCAGTTTAAATGTCCAGCAACAATACCGTAATCTTGAAAAGGATAAGCATCGAATTTAAGTTTTACAGGTAATCCCTTATGTACAAAGCCACTTTCGGCAATAGGCATATTAGCTTTGAGAACCAAGGGCACACCATCTGGTGCTATTTTACTAATAAGAGAGCCAGATTGAACAAAAGCGCCTGGCTTGCTAACAGGTAAAAGAAAAATCGTACCTGAAATTGGAGCGCGAATTATCCTTTGCGCTAGTTGAAATTTTAAAACTTGAATCTGATTGAGATTTTGAGCAATTTCAGAATTTAAGCTAGTTATCTGTGTTTCGAGATTTTTAATGTTCTCTTGACTTTTGAGAATTGAGAGTTTACCAGATTGTTTCAAGCTCTCATAAGATCTTTTGGTTTCTTCAAGGCGAAGACGAGCTTGTTGTATTTCTGATTGGGCTTGACGGGTTACTTTTTCATAGCTTTTGCTAATTTCTTGCATATGAGCTAATGACTGCCTTGTTTCTGAATTAGCCTTAGCTAAAATCTGCTCATTTTCAGGCACAGTCTGGAAAGCTTCTTGGTAGCGATCTTGCGAGACAACTTGGTTATTATAGGCTTCTTGATAGCGATTGAGCTTTTCTCTGGCTCCCTCTAAACGTACCTTGGCAATTTTGGAGGCATCCTTACTAGCTTCAATTGCCTGTTTAGCCTGAGCTATTTGGGCTTGTTTTTCTTCTTTTTGAAGATCGTAGGTTGTTTTGAGAGATTTGTAATTTTCCAAAGCCTGTTCGACTTGTATCTGCTTTTCCAGTTGCTGGGCTTGGTTTTGCTGCTGTTGAGTCTGCAGTGCTATGATTAATTGATTCTTAAAAAGCTGCGATTGTACTAATCTATTTTGTTGTCCTTCTAGTTGGACTTGTGCTCGTTCAAGAGAACGAAGAGCAAGCTCAGAATCCAATTTCATCAAAATTTGTCCAGCTTTAACATGTTGGCCTTCTCGAACTTTGATATCCACCACAGAGCCACTGACTGAACTATCTAGCTCTACACTTTTTCCTTTAGGCTCTAAGCGGCCTCTAGCTGTTCCAGTTTCATCAATCTTGGCCAAAAATGTCCATGGTAAAAAAATGCCGACAAAAACAAGTAAAAGATAAAGTAAACTTCTTGTCCAGATTTGGGGATAACTATCAATTGCCTCTTTTGTAGAATTTGACCAGTCTTCTAGATTGGGACTAGCTTGAACCTCAGCTATAGCAGCATTATTTATCTCAGGATAATAGACATTATCAGAAAAAGAGTCAGAATAAGATGAAGCAGTATTTATTAAAGAGCGTGGCATAGTATAAGTCCTCCTTTGGAAGAAAAAGTTGGATTAAATTTGGCAAGTTATCCCAGAGGTTTGTTTCTGGTTAAGAAGAAAATAGGTTCCTCGTTTGTCCATAAGCTCCTCGTGATTGCCCTGTTCAATTAGTACCCCTTGATCTAAAACTAGAATGCAATCAGCCTGACGTATCGTTGAGAGGCGATGAGCAATGATGATTGTTGTTCGATTTTTGAGAAATGCTTGGAGATTGTTTTGAATCAAAAGTTCAGATTCGGTGTCTAGATGACTGGTAGCTTCATCAAAAATAAGCACAGAAGGATTGCCCAATAGTGCCCTAGCTATAGCGATTCTCTGTCTCTGTCCACCAGAGAGGAGATTTCCACTCTCGCCTATTTTGCTTTCATATCCCATAGGCAGACGAGCAATAAATGAACTAGCTCCTGCTTGTTCACTAACTGCCATAATCTGCTCAAGAGAAGCCTCTAGATGGGCTATGCTTATGTTCTCTCGTACTGTTCCACCAAAGAGAAAAGTATCTTGGTCGACTACTCCAATTTGCTGGCGCAATGAAGGTAAAGATATCGTAGTAATATCATGGCCATCGATAAGAATTTTTCCCTCTGTTGGAAAATATAACCCCAATAAAAGCTTGGCTAATGTCGTCTTTCCTGAACCACTGCGACCGACAATTGCAATAGTTTGACCTGGTTCAATAGCAAAGCTGACATTTTCTAGAACATTAATTTGGCTTTCGTTGTGATAGCGAAAGGTGACCTGTTCAAAGACAATCCGACCTTTTAGTTTAGGTAAGCGTTGACGTAAATTTTCTAAACTTTCTTCTGGTTCACGCTCTAGCACATCATTAATTCTTTCGGTAGAGATGGCAATTTCCTGGAGCTGATTCCATAGACCAGCTAAACGCTGAAAAGGAGTAACAACGTTGCTCATCAACATATTGAAGGCAACCAACTGTCCTATTGTCATTTGATCTTGGATGACTAGGTATGCTCCAAACCAAAGTAGAGCCGTAGAAGAAATAGTCTGCAAGGTACCACTAGCGATCTGTAATTGATTGGAGATTACCTGACCTGAAAATTTCTTCTGCATTGATTTGCGCAGGAGTTCTTCCCAATGCCAACGCACCGAGCGTTCAACTGCCATTGATTTGACTGTGCGAATACCACTGAGAGATTCAATCAGATAACTACCCTCTTCGGCTACGGCATTAAAAATTTCCCGTGATATCTTTTTTAAAAAGGGTGTGGCAATCAAGGCCAGCAAAAAAAATGGTGGTATAACAACTAGTATTAGCAGGGCAAGTTTCCAGCTATACCAGAACATCATACCCATATAGATAAACACAGTCAGTAAATCTAAAATTGTAGAGAGAGAATCACCTGTTAAAAAGTGTTGTATTTTTGCATTTTCCTGCACGCGGGCTACTATATCCCCAACATAGCGAGATTCAAAAAAACTCAATGGTAGTCGTAAAGTATGAGCAATAAATCCCACGATCAACGCAATATCAATACGATTGGCAGTATGATCCAAAAGGTACTGCCTTAGCCCATTCATAGCAACTCGAAAAAGCCCAAAAATCAAAAGGCCTGAGCCTACTGCGGTTAATGTATCTTGACTATGTTGAACAATAACCCGATCTAATAATAATTGAGTCAAAATCGGTGTAGCCAAGCCCAAAATTTGAATAGCAACTGAAGTAGCTAGAATTTCTGTTAAAACTGGCCAATGAGGTTTGGCTAACTCAAAAAATCCCCAAAAATTTGAACTAGATCCTGGTGTTGTCTTTAACTTAAAAGTCGGCTGTAGAATCAGCGCGTAACCTGACCATTGTTTTGAGAATTCTAATCTATTTAAAGTCCTCTGCCCGACAGCTGGATCTCCAAGAACAACTTGTTTTTTCTTAATTTCATAAACCACGACATAGTGATTACTCTGCAAATGAACAATACAGGGCAATTGCTGTTGTCCTAGCTTATCTAAACTAGCTTTAATTGGCCTAGTTGAAAAGCCGATATTCTCGGCAGCAGTTGTCAGGCTTTTTAAAGATGCTCCATTGCGATCCACATTGGTCATATCCCTGAGGCGATTAATACTAAAGTTCTTTCCCCAGTAGTTAGCTACCATTGCTAAACAAGCGGCTCCGCAATCAGAGACACTTTGCTGCTCGATAATGGGATAGGATTTTGTGAGAGATTGCCACCAATGACCGGCCCTTAAAACAGGAGATGGGAAATAATTGTGTTGTTTTTTTTGAGACGATTTGGCTTGTTTTACTTCTGCTTTAGACGATATGGGAAGTTTTTCAGAAACCGTTTTTTGATTACTTAATTGGGCTAGTTGACCCCATTGTTCAATTGCCGCAGGCCAGTCAGACTCTGCTAGTGAGTATAATTGTGTTGGTTCACTTACTTCCCACTTCTGAGATGGATTCAAATCAGAAAAAAAGTAGAAGCCCCCTGAAACAATTATTTGACCTAGAGAGCTAGTTAATTTACCTGATCTGATTAGCCAGAGTTTTTGGTTTGTTGTTAAATCGGCAGATAATTTACCAGGTAAAACTTGATGGACTTTGAATAAAGCCAGAGCATTATATATTTTCCTGATAGGAGTAAAGTTTTGTTCCGCTGAGAATTTTTGGCGATAAAGCAACAATAAATCTTTGAAAACAGCCTGAGTATGAATACCCTCTTTGAGAGTTGGATATTTGTAGATCAATTCCTTCATCAATTTTTCGGGTAAAAAACAGAGCAAAAGATTTATTGAGGCCCTAACTGTGTAGAGTTGGAAATGCTCTTGTTTAAATAGGGTTGATTCGCCAAAAATCATCCCCTCGCCTGCTGTTGCTACCAAATTTTGGTCCGCATCGAGCCAGCGAACCTTGCCCCTAACAACCATATAGATGCCATTTTCGGCCTTTGTAGAATTCCAAACTATGGTTGCTGAACTAGGTTGAAAAAAATTCGTCTGATCCAGATAACTTGATAATTCATCTTCTGAAAGAGAAAGCTGAAAAATTTCCCTCAGACTATTTCCTACAATTTGGATGGCCGATAAATCCTGAATCATATCTTTTTATTTGTGCAGGCTAGATAAATCAGT
>Ga0194055_10000605_pt1 | contig 29069 bp, 23 predicted proteins | sample SepL449m_MetaG_FD_155482 | JGI IMG/M metagenome (GOLD analysis project Ga0194055, IMG submission 155482) | Anoxic zone freshwater microbial communities from boreal shield lake in IISD Experimental Lakes Area, Ontario, Canada - Sep2016-L442-9m | ecosystem: Environmental > Aquatic > Freshwater >... | reverse complement strand
AGAATCGCGGAACCCGCCACTTTTTGCGTGTCGCTCGTCGGCGGCGAGAGATCGTGCACTTGAGTGCGGATGCCTTCAGCCACCAGGCTAGCATAGGGTCTGCGACCCAACGCAGTCACTTTGTGGCCTAGCTCGCTCAGTCGGCGGCAGAGAGCCGATCCAACAAAGCCTCCGCCCCCAGTGACCACGCATTTCATGCGGTCCCCGCCGGTCGCTTGAGCAAGTCACCCACAACCGTTGCCGTTTGGGTGGTTGCCCAGTGAGCCAAGCGATCGCGAAAAATCTTGGCATTGTGCCGCACGTCGACCGGAAAGGAACGGTTGAAATAAAACCGCTGGATGGCAGCAGTCACCGGATCGTGGGCTCCTATTGCCTGCAATTCCTCCGCGAAGCGGCGGCGGGCAGCGACTCCAACGGGCCGCTGGCTTTGGCGAGGCTCCACAACAATTGCCGGTTTCCCCCCAACGCCGATCAAGGCAGAGCGATGCACTCTGGCATGCTGGTTAAAAACATTCTCTACCGGCACGCTATGAAACACCCGTTCGGGCGTTGTCACCATATGCACCCGTCGCCCGCAGAAATAAAGTTCGCCCGCTTCATCGAGGTAGCCCATATCGCCCATGCGGTGCCAGATGCGTTGGCCGTCGTCAAACTTGCCGGCGGCCGTTGCCTCCGGACGATGCAGATACTCCGCACTCACAGTAGCGCCGCTGACCAAGATTTCACCGATCGTTCTCGGCGGGCAGTCGACCCATTGGCCGGCCTGGCGGGAAGAGAATTGTTCTGGCGTGGGGATCGTTTTCGGATCGACTATCCGCAGCGAAACTCCGGCCACTACGCGGCCGACGGGCGTGCCCATCTCGCCGGAGACTGCCGTCACGATCGGGCGGTGCCGCAAGTCGGCGGCAGCAGCTATCGTTACGGGCAACGCTTCGGTAGCGCCATAGGGAGTGAAACTCTGGGCCCCCGGGCAGGCCGCTTGCACGAGGTCAATTGTGGCCGACGAGACCGGCGCACCGGCCATAAACACTCGCCGCAACTGCGGCAACGACTGGCCTGTTTGGCGGCAGTAAGTCCCCAGCTTGTTCCACAGTGCCGGCGAGCCAAAGGATGTTTCGTTGCCCAGATCCTGCATCACACGTACGATTTTTGCTGGGTATAGCGACAGCGGCCGACTCGGATTGAGCGGCGGAAAAATGCTGCCTACGCCCAGAGCCGACGTAAAAAGACTGAAGATCGGCAGCAGAGGCAGGTCTTGTTCCCCGGCGCGAAAGCCAAACTCAGCTTGGAAAATCGTTAACTGCTGGGTCAGCATTTGGTTGGTAAAGACAACGCCCTTGGGCAAACCTGTGGCTCCCGATGTGAAGGCCACAAGCGCCACATCTTCCGGTTGTCTCAGAGCGACTTTTCCTATCGAAACTGGAAATTGCTCTGATTCGAGGCCGCGGTTTTGTTCCATGTCCCGCAGCGTCGTGAAACCGGCCAGCGGAAATCGATTTGCTACGATCGAAAACTTGAGTGACTGAAAAAGTCGGCGGTCTTTGAGTCGCAGCAGATGAGCCTTGGGCACGCCGATAAAACCACTCGGCCGAGCCTCGCGGATACAGGCAACAACAGCCTCGACGCCCATACCAGGATCGATAAAAACGGGCACCCCACCACGGCCCATCACCGCATAACTCAGAGCCAGAAAATCAGCTCCTGGCGAGACCAGCATGATGACCCGTTCGCCGGGCAAAAGCCCAAGGGCGGCCAGGCCGTTTTCGTAGCGGCAGACGCGGTCTGCCAAGGCTCGAAAGCTCAATGTTTCATAGCGAGGAGTGCGGCTTAAGCGGGGAAATGTTGCCCGCGTGGCCGCCGCAACGAGCGGCACAGCGGCAGCGGCCGCCTGAAAAGCTCCGTAAAGCCCGCCAGGCGGCACCAACCGGGGAGATGGGGAAGCCGCTTTGGGGATAGCGGTTAAAAAGTCACGAACCTCTGTGATGGTCAATTGAGGAGCGTCTTCAAGCACAAGGTGCGAGGCGTGTGGAATCTTGACGATGTCAGCATGCGGAAAATAGGCAGCGACCCGCTTAAATACCTCCAGGTGAAAACAGGGGTCTCGTAAGCCCCAGATGATTTTCACAGGCACATCCGCCAACTCGGGGAGCTTGGCCACCATCTCCCGCATGATGCGATAACTCGGATGGCTGCTTTGAAAGGGGATGTCTTGCACAAAATCCCAGATCGCCGTGCGACGGGCTCGGGTGGCATAAGGGAAGTAGTAGCCTTGCTTGACATCCAGAGGCATTGAGCTGGCCACACCAAACCTCGTCATCAGCTTCAAAAAACGCATGGTCTGTTTGGTCAGAAAATTACCTATCAGTGGCGCCGCCGCGCGGCGAATCATGGCGGGCAAGAGCGCTGTTTCCGCGAGCGTTGTATTGAAATAGACCATCCGCTCCACGGCTTGAATCGTCCGCACCGCTAGGCCTGTACCGATCGGCCCCCCCCAATCATGCATGACCAGTGAAAAGCGTTCGATCCCCAGATGCACAAGGAGTTCCTGCAAATGAGCAATGCGATCAGCCGCGCGAAAATGGGCATTGGCTGGATGAGCGGAAAGACCGCAGCCGATGTGGTCTGGCACAATCACGCGAAAGTCATTTTTGAGTTCCGTGATGAGATGGCGAAAAAAGAAGCCCCAGGTCGGATTGCCGTGCAGGCAGATGACGACAGGTCCGCTGCCCTCATCGACATAGTGCATTTGAAAGCCAAGTGCTGCTGCACCCCCCCCCTTCCCAACCGTCATGAAGTTGGCTTGGAAGGGATACGATTTTTCGAGTTGGAATAAAGCCGACACAGGGTATGGTTCCGCAGAAAACAGGCGGTGACTACCACTCAAATCCCAGAAACCGTGCATTTAAGCCGCTGCCAAAGGCTGTCAGTAACACCTTTTCTCCGGGCTGAATATTTTTTTCCGTAGCGCCGATAGCCAGTGCTGCCGGTAACGCCGCTGAAACCATATTGCCGTACTTCTTGTAGATTGCAAAATCCTTGGCGAAATCAAGGCCCATTTCTCGATAAAAGCTCTCGTTGACCTGTCGGCCTACCTGATGGCAAAAGACATGATCGATGTCTGCTTCAGCCCAGCCAAGGGCCGCGGCTGCCTCAGGGAATGTGCGACCGCCGAGTTTGGCGGCGGAAAGAATCAGCTGTGCTGAATCGGAGGTCATGATCGGAGCGATCTCCTCTCCTTGTCCGACGCTAAAATCGCCGTTGCCAATGCAGAGATTGTGATGCTGCGAGGCCGACCTAGCAACACCGCCAACGAAACGGTGTTTGGCCGAAGAGATACTCTCGTGGCAAAGCACGGCAGCCACAGCACCGCAACCAAGCGTAAGCGTCGGCAGCATCTGCACAATCTGCTCGCGGGTGACCTCGGGATTGTTGAGCAGTTGATCAAAAGTCGTCTGCACAACTTTGGAAATATTTTCGCCCGAGCAGATGATTCCAACTTTGACAGTGCCGGCCTCAATCAGGTGCGAGAGCATGATCATGCCGTCACTAAATCCAATGCAGGCATTGGTGATGTCGAGCGCGAGGGACTGCTCTGGAATCCCAAGATTATTGTGGACGAGGCAGGCTGTTGCCGGCTCGAAAAAATCGCGCGACACCGAGCAGTTGATAACCGCTCCGACTTGATCGGCCGAAAAGCCCGATCCCTTGAGTGCTTCACGGGCGGCGAGCGTTGCCACAGAACTCGGCGTGACAGTCGTCGGCCACATGCAGCGTGTTTTGACGCCGCTGATCCGCTCAAGAGTGCCAAAGGGGATCTCTAGCCGCTCGTAGACCGGCGCTAAACGCTCTTCAATCTCGGTCGAGCTGAGCAGGGTCGTGGGGAAATGGAGCCCAAAAGACTCAATGCATACATGTTGAAAGCGAAACGATAGCATCCACGAACTCCAAGATTTTACCCGACAATGGCTCATTTACGACCGAAATGCAACCCCTGCACGCCGTGCGGCAAAGGCTCTAAAAATTTTCCCGCGGTTCTGAGTCGGAATCACCTTGTGCCAGATCTCCATTGAGATCGCAGGGTTTAGAACGACTCTCGAGTTGGCCAACAGGGCTCGGGCGAGGTATCTTCTCATAACAATTTGGTCATCGCTTACTATGCCGGCGGATGGCATGATTATCTTCACAAGACAAGCACGCATCGGCCCACACGGAATCCCACGATGAAGCTGGTTCGTTTTGGCACTGGTGGCGCGGAGAAGCCTGGCATTATTACGGCCGACGGTCGGATCAGGGACGTCTCGTCGCATGTCGCTGATTACGATCACGCTTTTTTTTCTGCCGGTGGCATCCAGCGACTCCACGCCATCGCCGCTGATTGCGACACCCTGCCAAGCGTCTCGCCGAGCGTGCGGATTGGCCCACCAATCGGCCGTCCCCGCAATGTCTTTGCGATTGGCCTCAATTACGGCGATCATGCCAAGGAGACGGGGGTCGCCATTCCGGTCGAGCCAATCTTGTTTATGAAGGCCACAAGTGCCATCTGCGGCCCGCACGATCCGATCCTGATTCCCAGGGGAAGCAAAAAGACTGACTGGGAAGTTGAACTGGCAATCATCATCGGCAGCGACGCGAGGTATCTGGATTCAAAGGCAGCCGCACGCGGCGTTATCGCTGGATTTTGCTTGGCCAACGATGTATCGGAGCGGGAGTTTCAGATTGAGCGAGGGGGGCAGTGGAGTAAGGGTAAGTCGAGCGCCAATTTTTTGCCGCTCGGTCCGTGGCTTGTAACGGCCGATGAGTTGGCCGATCCGCAAAGTCTTGGCCTCACGCTCGATGTCAACGGAATCCGACGGCAGACTGGCAATACATCTTCGATGATCTTTGATGTTTGGCACATCGTCCACTATCTGTCGCAGTTTTTCCTGCTCGAGGCAGGCGATGTGGTGCTTACAGGCACGCCACCGGGCGTGGGCATGGGACGCAAGCCGCCAGAGTATTTAAAGGCTGGCGACGTAGTCACGCTGGGTGCCGACGGACTCGGAAGCCAAACCAGCTTGTGCCAACAAGCGTAGTCACACGCAAGGATCGTGACGCCTCCCCCGTTCTGAAGAGCTCCGGGCGGGAGCGGCGGGGGCCGAGAAAATCCGTTCTCCCTTTTTAAAAGAGTCAAAAGGCGCCGGTGAGAGTCGAACTCACGATGGCGGATTTGCAATCCGCTGCCTTAGCCACTTGGCTACGGCGCCACAAACAAAAACTGACTGCCAAGACTCTTTCTACTCTGACAATACGCTAGGGGAGTTTGAGCCGTTTGGTCAAGCTTTGAACAATAGCCAAACGCCGCGGCTTGCAACCGTTTGCGCGTTTGCGGATGCTCTGGCAGTAAATCGGCTGAAAGCGGCCTGTTTCTTCAGTTCTCGCGAATATCGATTTTTTCGGGCCGCTTGGCCTATCGCCTCAACGCCGTATATAGTCTCAGTCGCCCATCCCTCCAGTTTTTAGGAGTATTTCAATGAGCCAGCCCGCGTCGTGCGATATCGGTTTAATCGGTTTGGCGGTCATGGGGGAAAATCTGGCGCTCAATATTGCCAGTCGCGGCTATTCCATCGCCGTTTACAATCGTACGGCCAGCGTGACCGATGACTTCACGGCTGCTCGGGGCAAGCAGCCCAATGTGGTTGGCTGCCACTCCCTGGACCAACTTGTGGCTGCGATCAAAACGCCACGTAAGGTGATGATGATGGTCAAAGCCGGACCCGCCGTTGACAGTCTGATCCAAACTCTCATACCCCTGCTCTCCCGCGGTGATGTCATCATCGATGGCGGCAACACACTTTACTCCGACACCGAGCGCCGCACTCGCGAAGTTGAGGCAGCCGGGATGCTCTATGTGGGCACGGGCGTTTCGGGCGGCGAGGAGGGCGCGCTCAAGGGCCCCAGTCTGATGCCCAGCGGCTCAAAGCCGGCATGGCCGCTTGTGCAGCCGATCTTTCAGGCCATCGCTGCCAAGGTCGGTCCCAAAGGTGACATTCCGTGCTGCGACTGGGTCGGCCCGCGGGGAGCAGGCCACTATGTCAAAATGGTTCATAACGGCATCGAATATGGCGACATGCAATTAATCTGCGAAGCCTATTGGTTGCTCAAGATCGCCGCTGGCCTCTCAAATGACGAACTGGCTCATGTGTTTGACGATTGGAATCGAGGCGAACTGGACAGCTATCTGATCGAGATCACTCGCGATATCTTCACCGTTCGGGATCCCGACAGCGGCGACTGGATGGTCGACAAGATTCTGGATAAGGCCGGCGCCAAGGGCACTGGCAAGTGGATGAGCCAACTGGCCCTCGATCTGGGAGTTCCCAGCACGCTGGTGACAGAGGCCGTTTACGCGCGATGTCTGTCGGCGATGAAGGATGCTCGCGTGCGAGCCAGCCGTACCCTCAAGGGCCCAGATCAAACCTACCGTGGTGACAAATTGGCTTTTATCGAACAGGTTCGGCAGGCGCTCTATGCTTCTAAAATTGCCAGCTACGCGCAGGGGTTTGTTCAGCTTTCTGCTGCTGCCAAGGAGCACGATTGGCAACTTGATTATCGCTCGATCTCGATGCTCTGGCGGGGAGGCTGCATTATCCGCGCGCAATTTTTGGAGCGGATTGCCGATGCCTATCAAAAGGAGCCGAACCTAGAAAACCTGATGCTGGCACCTTATTTCACGCAAGCCTTGGAAAAGAGCCAGCAGGCGTGGCGGCATGTCGTCGCTAGCGCCGCCACGATCGGCGTGCCGATCCCTGTCTTCATGACGGCACTGGCCTACTACGACGGCTACCGCCACGAACGCTTGCCAGCCAATCTGCTCCAAGCGCAGCGTGATTACTTTGGGGCTCACACATTTGAGCGCACCGATAAGCCGGGCACATTTCACACCGAGTGGATCGATCTCCGCCAAGCCCTGAGCGGGCCTGCCCCAAAACCTTTACAGGCTTCCTCGTGAGTCATGCGTATCTTGAAAAGCTGTTTGGCTTAGGCGGGCAGACCGCTGTTGTTGTCGGCGGCACTGGGGTGCTTGGGGGAGCGATTGCGGAAGGTCTTGCGAGCGCTGGTGCATTTGTGGTGGTGGCTGGCCGTGGAACCGATCGCGGGCTAGAGCGTGTCGACACGATCTGCACAGCAGGTGGCGAAGGCGCATTTCTTCCAGTCGACGCGGTTGATCGGGCCAGCGTTGAGTCGCTGCTGGCGGCCGTTGTTCAGATGCGAAGCCACGTCGACATTCTTGTCAACTGCGCTGGTGTCAATTCGGCAGTGCCTTATTTTGACATCGCAGATGAGGATTTTGACCGCGTGCTTTCCACCAATCTCAAGAGCACACATCTTGGCTGCCAGATTTTTGGCTCACAAATGGCAGCCAGTGGCGGTGGCTCGATTCTCAACATCGGCAGCGTCTCGGCCGACAAGCCGCTTTCAAAAGTCTTCGCCTATTCGGCGTCCAAGGCGGCCGTGGTCAACTACACGCAAAATGTCGCCCGCGAACTCGCCCCCCAAGGCGTGCGAGTCAATGTGCTTTGTCCCGGGTTTTTTCCGGCAGAACAAAATCGTAAGATACTTTCTCCAGAACGCACCGCTGTAATCATGAGCCAGACGCCGATGAACCGCTTTGGCGATCCGCAAGAACTTGTTGGAGCCGTCCTCCTACTGTGCTCCAAGTCGGCCGGAAGCTTTATCACCGGTACCAGTCTCTTCGTCGACGGTGGCTTTACCGGCATGCGTCTCTAGAGCCGCTCCCATGCAAAATACAATTGTCATTTTTGGGGCCTCTGGCGATCTCACGAGTCGCAAACTCGTGCCCGCCCTCTACAACCTGATGCGCACCGGTGCGTTGCCACCGGCAACTCGCATTGTGGGCTTTTCACGCACGGCGATGAGCGACGATGCCTGGCGGGCAAGCCTCCGCCAAACAACGATGCAACACGCCGGCGCCGTCCCATTCAGCGAGGAGTCTTGGGACCACTTTGCCACTTCCATTTTTTATGAGCCGGGCGACATCGACAGCTTCGACGATGTGGCCAGGCTGAAGGAACGGCTCGTCTCTCTGGAAGGAACCCGTGAAACCACGCGGGTTTATTATCTGGCCACTGCCCCGCAATTTTATGGACCGATTGTCTCGGTGCTCCGCTCGCTCGGCATGTCAGATGAGTCTCAGGGGCCTCGCCGCATCGTGGTTGAAAAGCCATTTGGCACCGATCTCGCTACGGCCCGCGCGCTCAACGTCCACCTCCACGCCGCCTTTCATGAGAGTCAGATTTATCGCATCGACCACTATCTGGGAAAAGAGTCAGTGCAAAATATTCTGGCGTTGCGATTCGCCAATACGATTTTTGAGCCGATCTGGAATCGCCGCTACATCGACCATGTGCAGATCACGGTGGCCGAAGAAGTGGCTGTGGGCCGTCGCGGTGCCTACTACGAATCCTCGGGTGTGCTTCGCGACATGTTTCAAAATCACCTTCTGCAGTTGCTGATGGTGACAGCTATGGAAGCGCCTGTGCGGTTTCGAGCCACGGCCGTTCGCGATGAAAAAGTCAAGGTACTTGAAGCAATTCGTACGCTCGACTTGCAGGAAGTGGCGGCAGCGGGAATGCGGGGGCAATACGAGGGCTATCTGTCCGAGCCAGGTGTTGCTCCGGGTAGTCAGATGGCGACCTTCGGAGCGATTCGCTTAGAAATTGACAACTGGCGTTGGCAGGGCGTGCCGTTTTACTTACGCAGTGGCAAGGTAATGAGTTGTCGAACGACGCAGATTGTGATTGCCTTTCGGCAACCACCTCTGGAACTCTTTGCCGAGGGCAGTAAAATCCAGGGTGAAGCCAACCGGCTGGTGATCCAAATCCAGCCCGCCGAAGGGATCCAACTTCACTTTCACACCAAGGTGCCCGGAGACGGCATGCGGCTACGATTAACTGACCTTGAGTTTAGTTATTCGCGCGAATTTAAGGGCCGCTTGCCCGAGGCCTACGAACCGCTTCTGTTGGATGTCTTGACGGGCGACGCGAGCCTCTTTGCTCGATCCGATGAGGTGGAAAAGTCGTGGGAGATCATCGACCCGTTTGTGCGGGCCTGGACCTCTCCCGACATGCGGCCCATCGATCGATACGAGCCAGGCAATTGGGGGCCGCTTTCAAGTTCTGATTGGATGGAGTCGCAAGGCCGCACCTGGTTTGATATGTGCCCGGTGCTCACGTGACTCTCTTTGCGACGAGCACTCCCAAAGACCCTGTCGCTTCTTTGCCTCTGCCGGCGCGACCACTTCGCATCGGCAACGTGTCGCTGGATTCGCCCGTTGTGCAGGCAGCCCTTTCGGGCTACAGCGATCGGTCCATGCGGTTGCTGGCCCGTCGGCATGGTGCGGCCTATTCGCTTTGTGAAGTGTTGCTCGACACATTTGTGGCCGTGATCGGTACCAATCGCCGCAATCGCGCCAAGATCGCCGTCGCCGACGATGAGCATCCGGTTGGTGGACAGTTGATGGGGGCCAATCCAGACGACTTTGCCCCGGCAGCAGTGCGATTGGTCGAAGCGGGGTTCGATGTGATCGACATCAACTTTGGCTGCCCAGTCAAAAAAGTGTTGGGGCGTTGCCGTGGGGGCTATCTTTTAAGCGTGCCCGAAACGGCGATTGAAATTGTCTCGCGGGTGCGAGAGGCTGTGCCGGGAAATCTACCCGTAACACTCAAAATGCGTCGCGGTCTCGACGACACAGCACGCAGCCTCGACAACTTTTGGACGATTTTTAACGGCGCCTTTTCCCGCGGCGTGGCGGCCATCACCGTGCACGGTCGCAGTGTCGAGCAGAAATATGTCGGCCCGAGTAACTGGGGGTTTCTGGCCGATGTCAAACGGCAGGCTCAAGACCGGATTGTGATTGGCTCAGGCGATCTCTTTTCGGCTGAGGCCTGCGTGGCGATGCTGGAGCAAACGGGGGTTGATGGCGTTAGCGTGGCACGAGGCGCTATTGGCAATCCCTGGATTTTCGCCGAGACCCTGGCCCTGTTGGCGGGCAAGTCGCCGCTACCGCCACCGACCATTTTTCAGCAGCGGGATGTACTCCGAGAACACTTTGCACTTTCCGAAGAACTGCACGGCGTCGACCGGGCCGGCCGCGTGATGCGCAAATTTGGCATCAAATACGCTCGACTCCATCCCGATTCTCTCGAGGTTCGCAGCGGCTTTATCAGCGTGACATGTAACGCCGACTGGCAAAGAGTATTGGAGCGTTTTTACGCGAGCGATGGCCCCGGCCGCAAAGCCACCGCCGAAGTCGACGAAACAGCCGAATGTCTATAGGAAAAGATCAATGCCAAGCGTTGGCTTTGACTTTTGGTGTTTCGCGTGGCGAACGCTCCTGTTTTATTCAGTATCCAGACTCTGGGGTTTGCCCTCACGCCATTGTTCGAGGGCCCAGGCTGCCGCATCTCGCACGACCGGTTCAGGATCATTCATCGCAGTTTCAAGCGACCGAGCGACAGCGGCGGTGAGCGGTTGGCCAGAGTGCGCTAAATTTCCAATCGCGATCGCCGCGGAGCGGAGCAACCCGCGGCGCTTGGCCCGCAAGAGCGGCGAGCCTTTGAAACGCTGGCGAAAGCCGACCTCGTCCAGAGCCAGTAACTCCACTAGTGACAGCGTGCGCTCCCCGTCGCGGGGCAAAAAGGCTGGTTCTTCAGAGACCGGTGCATGCCGATTCCACGGACAAACCTCTTGGCAAATGTCGCAGCCAAAAATCCATTCCCCCATGCCGCGACGCAGATCCAGGGGCACGGGGCCGTGGTCCTCGATCGTGATCGCACTGATGCAGCGATTGGCATCGAGGACACGCGGCGCTGGCAAAGCGCCGGTCGGACAGGCGTCGAGACAGGCTGTGCAGGTGCCGCAGTGGTCAATCTCTAGGGGTTGATCTGCCGGCAGCACTAGATCGGTGAGCAGCGCCGACAGAAAGAAAAAACTGCCCGCAGAGGGATCGATGAGCATCGTGTTTTTCCCAAACCAGCCGAGGCCTGCCCGCCAACCAAACTCCCGCTCTGCCAGTGGCGACGAATCGACAACGCCTCGCGTGCGGCATCCCGGCACACTTGCTCTAAGCCACGCGCCCAAAGAGTTGACGCGGGTCCGCAAGAGATCGTGGTAGTCGTCGCCCCAGGCATACCGCGACACTCTCCCCCTATCCGCGAGCGATGGTCTGGTTTCGCCACGCTCATCTGGAGGCATCCCGGCAGCGGCATCGAGCTTGTGACTCGCCGCAAGTGCGGGCGAGCATGGCTCTGTCGAATAGTGCGTGGCGAGCATGATCACGCTCTGCGCATTTTCCAAGATCGTGCCGGGGTCGGCACGCAAGGGTTCCTGTCGCCGCAACCACTTGTCCATGACTCCAGCAAAGCCCTGATCGAGCCAGTGGCGAAAGACCTCCTGCCGGTTCGGGGGTTGGGCCGGTGCAATGCCCAAGCGGGCAAATCCCAGTCGCTGAGCCTCGGACCGCAGGGTATCGATGAGCAAAATCTGGTCGGCATGAGTCATTGCAGCCGGAGCACAATTTGATTGAGTTTGCATCGCGTCAAGCACTCAGGCAGGCGAGGAGGTTTGGGGGGGTGCGTGGCAGCCGGTCGGACATAGAAAACGTTCAAGTGAAAAAGTGGTCTGGACGCATGGCGTGGAGTCGCTATTGTCTCGGCCCAGATTGTCTCGTTCAACGGGATCGACCCAAAACCCGCTTTCTTGCGGAGAGCCAGCCGTGTCAGAAAAATATCGGCCCCAGAAACCTCGTTCGCCTCTCGGCGGAAAGCAGAGTTTTCATCAGCACCGCTCCTACCTCTTTTTGACAACAGCAGCGCTTGCGATTCTAGCGTTGCTGAGTTTGGTTGGCTGCCAAACGCCACCGCAAACAGCGGCCCCGGCCTTCGGGACAACCGTTCCGCCGCCTGCCACGGGCATGCTGGGACAGCCAGCGCCCTACGGCGGCTTTGCCGGTGCTCCCCAAGGCGTCGCCTATCCTCCGGCAGCCAATGCACCGCCGATGCCTGGGCCTGCAACGGCGTGGCAAGGGGCCACTGCACCAGCTGCTCCGGCGGCCAACTCTTGGACATGGCCGCAGGCTTCGGGAGCACCAGCCGTACCGCCATCGCTGCCGCCAAACGGTGCGCAAATGGTCAACCAAAGCCCACAACTCCAGCAACCCGCCAACCAGTGGCAAGGTCTGCCGCCAGCCCAGCAGTCTGCCAATCAACTGCAGCCCCCCTTCAACCCCCAGCAACCAGCCGCCGGCCAACTGCAAAACACAGCCAATCCGTATCAGCAGGCACCTAACAACCCAGTCCAGCAATACCCTGCACAGGCGCAGCAAAATCTTCAGGCCCAACAGCAGCAACTGACAAATCAGTTTCAGCAAAACACCCAGCAAGCCGCCGCTCAAATGCAGCAGGCTGTGCCACAGTACCAGCAGTATCCCGCTGCCCAGCAGCAAACCGCAAACGGCAATTGGTGGCCGTTTAGTAATACAAGCGCTATGCCGCCAGCCCGCACCACTCCGATGCCAGCGCCTCGGTACTAGGAATCTGGCCGCCGGCTCGCGATACTCTATTTCAAAGAGTGCCCGCCAAGAGGCAAGCGATCTCTCTGGCAGGTTTTTTTGGAGGCGATCTGCCCATGTTTGGCTGGCTCAAAGGCTTTACGCCGGGATCCCGTTCGGCAATCAATGCTGCCGCATGGCGCACCGTGCGATGCATCGAAGCACTCGCCCCTGAAATGGAAGGCCTCAACGACTTGGCCCTTAAGCGACTCGGCCGCTCACTGGCCTACCGCGCGAAGGCTGGCGAAGCAATCGACTCGCTGCTCGTTGAGAGTTTCGCGGCCACGCGTGAAGCCGGCCGACGCACAATCAGCATGCAGCACTACGATGTGCAACTGTTAGCCGGCGTAGCGCTGGTGCACGGCGCAATTGTCGAGATGCAAACTGGAGAGGGGAAAACACTCGTGGCCACGCTGCCGCTGGTGCTCTACTCGCTGGCTGGCCGCGGGGCGCATCTGGCCACGGTCAACGATTACCTCGCCAAGCGGGATGCGGAGTGGATGGAGCCGATCTTTAAAACACTGGGGCTGAAGGTGGGCATCATTGAGTCGCAGATGGATTTCGATAACCGCCGCTCGGCCTATGCCTGCGATGTCACCTACGGCACGGCCAAGGAGTTTGGCTTTGATTTTCTCAAGGATCGCCTGATGGGTCGGGAGATTGCCGAAGGCCGCGGCGACTTAGGGGCTATTCTCACCGGCAAATCAGCTGCCAGCGGCACCAAGCTCTTGCAGCGGCCATTTTGGTTTGTGCTGGTGGACGAGGCCGATAATGTTCTCATCGACGAGGCCCGCACGCCGCTGATTATTGCATCCCCCCCGGGCGATGCTCAGGCTGTGCAGCAGGCGATTTTTCGCTTCTCGGCAAAGGCCGCCACCTCACTTGAAGACAAGGAAGATTTTGAATTTGACGTTCAGAAGCAGACCTGTGAACTGCTCGGCCGAGGCCGAAGTCGCGTCCGCGCGATGGAGCGGGTGGCGGAGCTAGAGGCAGTCAGTTTGCTAGAACTCTATGAGGCCGTCGAGCGGGCAGTGCGGGCACGGCAGGCGTTTATTCGCGATCGTCAGTATGTTGTCAGAGACGGCAAGATCGTGATCATCGATGAGTTTACCGGGCGGGCGGCCGAGGGTCGCACCTGGCGTGACGGCCTACATCAAGCCGTCGAGGCAAAGGAAGAGCTGAAAGCCACCGTGCCATCAGGGCATGCGGCGCGGATCACTATTCAAGATCTCTTTGCGAGATGGCCGCATCTGGCTGGAATGACCGGCACGATTGCCACAAGCGCCCACGAAATAAGTCGCACCTACGATGTGGCGGTGGATGCGGTGCCGACCCATCGACCGGCTGTTCGAGAGCGTCTGCCGGCGGTGGTTTCAGCCACCTACGCAGAGAAGCTCCAGCACATCGTGGCGGAGGTAAAGGCAATGCACGCTCTTGGACGGCCTGTCTTGATCGGCACGCGATCAATCGACAAGTCCGAAGACCTTTCCCGACTGCTCGAAGAGGCGGGCTTGCCCCATGTGGTGCTCAACGCCAGGCAGATTGAGAAAGAAGCAGAAATTGTTTCACTGGCCGGACAGCCGGGTCAGATCACTGTCTCCACCAACATGGCCGGCCGTGGCACCGACATCAAGCTTGGCGACGGCGTTGCGGAAATCGGTGGACTGCATGTGATCTGCACGGAACTGCACGACTCAGCCCGAATTGACCGACAGCTTGTGGGCCGCTCTGGCCGACAGGGAGACCCGGGCACCTGGCGGCAGTACATGGCATTCGACGACGACATTCTCACGACCGGCTACGGCCCTAAGCGGGCCAAACGGATTTTCGCGCGTCTGCGGTCGCGGCTCTCTGGCAATCCCGAAAGGTTTGTGGGCCTCTTTAAACGCGCGCAAAAACGTGTGGAGTCTCGCCATGTGCGGCAGCGGCGGATGCTTGAGTATGCCGAACGCCAGCGGGCTGAGGCTCACGTCCAAATGAGCCAAGACCCGTACCTGGACGCCGCGTCGTAAGAGCAACAAATGAAAACGTTTCCAATCAGTTGCGGCACATCGCAGACGGGCTGCCTTAGAAACAAACGGACCGGGAAGCTTTGCTGTTGACGCCTCTGGCCAGCCTATGTGAGGCTGCTGGGAGCCCGTCGCGTTGAGGTGTACTGATGAAACGGTGGTCGACTGCAAATTGCAATTTTATTGTCTGGCTGGCGGCATGGTCTGCCCTGACAATTCCTCCAGCAGAAATGGAGCATCAGACTTGGGCCGAGGATGCTCCTCCAAATCTGCCGCCGCAGACCGCGTCAAACGACCCGGCCGCAGAGCCACCAACAGAGCCTGTCCCGGTGCCACCGCCGCCGGCCGTGCGGTCTGAAAGTCCCACTTTGGAAAACGCCCCAGCGGCTGATGGCACTGTCTCGGTTGTCGTCGATCCACCGGCGGTCCCTCCCGTAACGCCACGAACAAACGCTGGGCCGCCGCAAGCCCCGGACGCACGGCCGAATGCGCCTGTTGATGGGGCTGTCGCTGCTGCGGCAGCGAGTGTGGCAACACTCCTTTTATCCCGGTCGCTTGAACCTCTGGAAACACGACAGGCCAGCGTTCAGCTCACGCCTAGCAGCCAGTCAGCTCTCCCCACAAATACTTCCCTGAAGAACCCTCTCTATGCCCGACCACTGCCACTCCTGGAGGCACTTGTGCGCTCGGGAGACCGAGCCCGCAGGCTCTGGATCACGCAGGCCTACTGGAAGGTGTCGGCGGGATTTATCTTAGTTCGATGGGCAACCGAATCGATCGACCGCTTGGAACTCATTGCGCCGGGAGGTGATCCACACGATCGCGCGAGCCTCGATGTGGCCGTCGCCGGTGCGAAAGCTGATTTAGCCGACGCTCGGGCGGAGCTCATCGCCGCTCAACAAGAGCTCGTTGATCTGATTCGACTGCCGATCAGTGAGCCGCTGCCGTGGCCGGTCGACTGCCCGCTCGCCGGCCCGTATCAAACCCACTTTGACGCCATCTTCGCGGCCCGGCCTGCCACCGGCAGGATACGCGCGATTGATCGGATGCTGCCAAGCAAGTACGAAGCACTCGAGTCGCGAGCGGTCGCAGTGGTTGCCGCCGACAAAGCGATGCAGATGACAGAGTCGGATCACGCCAAGGGCCAGCGACCGATCGAGTCGGTGATTGCTGCCCACGGCGCGCTTGTTTTACAGCAGCGAGAATTTGTCAAAGTGATCCGGGCCTACAACCTCGACATTGCCGAATATGTGATGGCTGTGGCCGATTTATCCGTGCCCGATGATCGTTTTGTGTCGATGCTGATCGCCACACCAATTCAATGGCAAGCGGCAGCAACCGCACTGCCAAGGCAACCGGTGGCCCCTTTGCTTGGGCCCGGCCAGCTGAGTCCCAATGGCAAAGCGGCGGATGGTATCCTGCCCTAATCTGCAGCGGCTCGCATGGGCCTCCCGTTTTTGATCCGCTGCCGGTGGTTCACGTCGATCGCCTTTTTATTAGACTCTTATGACTGTTACCGCCAACCCCCGCGACTCCGCTGATCGTGCCTGGAACCAGGCAGATGTACCGCCGGCGACTGCGGTGGCTCCGCTGCATATCGGTTCGGTCGTCGTCGATCCACCAGTGCTGCAAGCCCCGATGGCTGGCTACACCAACTATGCCTTTCGACAGGTTGTGCGGGAGTTTGGTGGGGCTGGGCTGTTGGCCACTGAGATGATCGCAGCCAGGAGTGCGATGTGGCTGGAGACGCATAAGGGAGAGCATCCCGATCGGCTGTGGGGCGTGCGCGAGGAGGCCCGTCCGCTGGCCGTTCAGATGTGGGACAACGACCCAGAAAATCTTGCTCAGGTTGGCCGGCGACTGGCCAAAGATTTTTGTGTCAGCGTTGTCGATCTTAATTTTGGCTGCCCCGTGCGACAGGTGACGGTGAAGGCGCAGAGCGGATCGTGGTTGCTGCGAGATCCCAGTCGTGTTGGAGAGATTGTCAAACGCGTTGTGGAAGCTTGCGACGGCGTGCCGGTGACGGCCAAAATCCGTTTGGGTTGCGCTGACACCTGCCGCACAGCGGTGGAAGTGGCTCAGCGCATCGAGGAGGCTGGAGCAGCTTGCCTAACGGTGCACGGCCGAGTGGCCGCTCAATTTTTTTCTGGCCGCGCCGACTGGGAAGCGATTGCGGAGGTCAAACGCAGCGTCTCACGCATGCCGATCGTCGGTAATGGCGACATTGACTCCGCCGAAACGGCAGTGTCGCGACTGCGTGAGTATGGAGTCGATGGCATCATGATTGCGCGGGAGTCACTGGCTCGCCCATGGATTTTTGCGCAGGTGGCAGCGCTCTTGAGGGGCCAGCCCAAGCCCCCGGACCCATCGCTCGATGAGCAACGCGAATTAGTCCTCCACCATTATGATCTGGTCTGCCAGCGATTTGGAGTCGATCGCGGCACGCAGTTGATGCGAAAGTTTGCCTGCTCCTACGCCCAAGGGATTCCCGGAGCCCGCGAATTCCGCGGCCATGTTTCCCGCGTGCTCACCCGAGCAGAGTTTCTACTCGTCATGCGCACCAGTTTTCCCTCAGAATCCCGAACTGCGACGGCAGGCCCCGAACAGGCCAAATGAGCGGGGCCTGCATTTCTCGCAGGCGAGTTTGTCGAAAATCAAATTTCTGCTAGAGTGCAGGCATGAGGCAAAAGTCCTTATCCGCCGATCCGCGTTCCTCTGACACAGCGCTCATCGATCTTTTACGGGTCAAAAATTCACTTGGAATCGGCGATCTATCCACTGCCCTAGGCGTCACGGCAACCGCTGTGAGGCAGCGACTTGACCGCCTGATGAGGGCCGGAATCGTCGGTCGTTCCAGCCTGCCCCGACCGCGTGGGCGGCCGTCCCACGCCTACAGCCTGACCGAAAAAGGTCAGCGAACGGGCAGCGATAATTTTCGCGATCTGGCGATGGTGCTCTGGAGTGAAGTGCGGAGTGTCAAAGAGCCATCGGTGCGACAGGGGTTGCTTTCCCGAATCGGGTCTGCCATGGCTGGAATGTATCGCGATCAGATTTCTGGCTCCACGGCCGAGGAGCGTTTGGAGAGCATTGCCACTCTTTTTCGCGGCAGGCAATTTGCCTGCGATGTCAACCTCTCGCAAGAGAGTTCTTCTGACGTTCAATCGCGTCGTAATCTGGCTGTGCTCACCACCTACTCCTGTCCGTATCCAGAACTCGCCGAGCAGGATCGCGGCATCTGCTCTGCCGAGCGACTGATGCTCCAAGAGTTAGTAGGAACGTCTATACAACTCTCTGAATGTCGACTCGATGGCGCGTCCTGCTGCCGATTTACGGCCAGCGAAATGTCTCCCACACCGATCTCTATCAGTGTTTCTACTGAAGCCCCTTGAAACCTTATGGGTTGAAGCGTTGAATCCCGTACGGTTTTCACTTGATTAGCAGTTTTCAAAAACCTCCAACAAAGCCCACAAGCCACAAAATCTTAGAAAGCAGTTCCCATGCCACAGCCTTGGATTGAAGGACGATTCGAAGAAAACATGATTCTCACGACTGTTGAGCAGGCCATCAACTGGGCCCGTCAGTCGAGCATTTGGCCGATGACATTCGGGTTGGCGTGCTGTGCCATCGAAATGATGGCCGCCGGCGCGAGTCGCTACGACATGGACCGCTTCGGCGCCGGTGCGTTCCGGGCCTCGCCAAGACAGGCCGACTTAATGATTGTGGCTGGCACGGTAACCTACAAAATGGCCAGTCGCGTGCGGCGTCTTTACAACCTCATGCCCGACCCGAAATATGTAATCGCCATGGGTGCCTGCACAACCGGCGGCGGTCCCTACTTCAAATGGGGCTACCACGTGGTCAAGGGCGTTGACCTAGTGGTTCCGGTTGATGTCTATGTGCCAGGTTGCCCGCCGAGGCCGGAAAGTTTGCTTGAGGGCCTGATGCGGATTCAAGACAAGATCGTCGGGCAGCGCATTGCAAAGCGACCCGGCGGCTTTGGCAAGGTTGACGATGAACTGCCCGTGCCTCATCACTCTGGTTATGTGGCTTTGCCGACAACGGAAAATGAACTGATGTTTGATCACCAGAAGGTACAGGGTTAAGGCTCACGGCAACCTCAAGCAACGCGTTTCACTCCAAAAGTTGACGATTTAGAAGTATTTGAATTGTCTGGCACAGTATTTGGTCTCTTTAGCTCATAAGCACGAAGGTAACGACGATGGAAAAACTGGTCATATCGGGTTTGCATGTTGCCGTTGGCGGTCTCGAGATACTCAAAGGTGTCGACATCGAAATCGGCCGCGGTGAAATCCATGCCCTGATGGGGCCCAACGGGTCAGGCAAGAGCACACTAGGCTACGCCATCATGGGACATCCTTCCTATGAAGTTACTGCCGGCACGATCGAATTGGTCGATGCCGACGGCACTCGTCACAATGTCTTGGAAATGGAAGCCGATCAGCGGGCCCGAGCGGGTATTTTTCTGGCATTCCAGCGACCGATGTCGATTCCAGGCGTGCGTCTGGCAGATTTCTTGCGTCATGCTGTCACCAACGTTCGCAACCCCGACCGCAAGGAGGGCCACGAACTGCTACCGATGCGAGAGTTTCGCAGCGAACTCAAAGCCAAGATGTCGGAACTGGAAATGGATTCCGACTTTGCCCGCCGCTATGTCAACGATGGCTTCTCCGGCGGAGAAATGAAACGCGCTGAGATCTTACAACTTGCCATGCTCCGCCCGCGGTTTGCCGTGCTGGACGAAACCGACAGCGGTCTCGACGCAGACGCCGTGCGACTGGCAAGTCAGAGCATCGCCAAAATCGGTGGCTCCGATATGGGTGTCATGGGGATTTTAATCATCACCCACCACGAACAACTCCTCGAACACAACATTCCCCACCGCACGCATGTGATGCTCGGCGGTCGAATCGTCGAATCGGGAGGCCCCGAACTGGCAAATGAACTTCACAAGCGAGGCTACGAACGGATTCGAACTGCCTACCCCGAAGCCGCGGCCGATGAACAGGCAATGACAGCACCGGCACACGGCAGCCTGGCAACGGCAACTTAAAAACCATACTTAAAACCCGAAACAACTAACTCCGAGGCGCCCATATTATGGCTACAGGTCTACAGGCTACGTCACCGTTATCAGAGTCTTCCACACTGGCCCTCGGCGAGATCAATAAGTACGACTTTCGCACTGATTCGCCGGCCGTCTTCAAGGCCAGCAAGGGTCTCAGTGCAGAGATTGTCTCACAGATTTCAGAGATGAAAAAAGAGCCGGCTTGGATGCGCGACTTCCGGCTCAAGTCGCTCGACATCTTCAATGCCAAGCCAATGCCCCACTGGGGCGGCGACATCGCCATCGACTTTCAGAATATTTACTACTACCTGAAGCCAGCCGACCATCAGGGCAAGACATGGGACGATGTGCCGAGTGAAATTAAGAAAACATTTGAACGACTCGGTATCCCCGAAGCAGAGCGGAAGTATCTCTCCGGCGTGAAAGCTCAGTTTGAAAGCGAGGTCGTCTACGGTTCGCTGCAAGAGGATCTCGTGAAAAAAGGCGTGATCTTCACCGATACCGACACCGCGGTACGCGAATATCCAGATCTGGTCCGCGATTATTTCGCCACCATCATTCCGCCAGCCGATAATAAGTTTGCTGCGCTCAATTCAGCCGTCTGGTCAGGCGGGTCATTTATTTATGTGCCCAAAGGGGTGAAAATTGAGTTTCCACTGCAGGCCTATTTCCGCATCAATGCCGAAAATATGGGGCAGTTCGAGCGAACTTTGATCATCGTGGACGAAGGCGCACAGGTGCACTATGTCGAAGGCTGTACCGCGCCGATGTATTCGACTGAAAGCCTCCACTCAGCAGTCGTTGAAATTGTTGTCAAGAAGCACGCCCGCTGCCGCTACACGACGATTCAAAATTGGGCTAACAATATTTACAACCTCGTCACCAAGCGTGCCGTTGCTCGCGAGGGGGCTGTGATGGAGTGGATCGACGGCAATTTAGGCAGCCGCCTGACAATGAAATATCCCTCCGTCTACATGGTCGAGCCGGGCGCTCGGGGAGAAATCCTTTCGATCGCATTTTCATCGGCCGGACAGCATCAGGATGCCGGTGCAAAGCTGGTGCATGCGGCCCCCAACACTTCGGGTCGCATCGTCTCCAAAAGTATTTCTAAAAATGGCGGCCGCTCTAGCTACAGGGGTCTTGTTCGCGTTGAGCCGGGCGCCCGCAAGAGTCGCTCCAGCGTTGTTTGCGATGCCCTCATCTTGGACGACATCAGCCGCAGCGACACTTATCCTTACATCGAGATTGAAGAACAGGATGTCACGATCGGCCACGAGGCCAGCGTTTCAAAGATCGGCGAAGAGCAACTCTTCTATTTGAAGAGCCGGGGGCTTTCCGAAGCGGAGGCCAGCACGATGATTGTGAGTGGCTTTATCGAACCACTCGTCAAAGAGCTACCGATGGAATATGCCGTCGAGATGAATCGACTGATCGAACTACAAATGGAAGGATCGGTGGGGTGAGCTGATCGGCTGCACTGAAAATCATGACCCCACTTACTGCTCCGACCACTTCGCCGACACGATCGCCTGAGACTGCCACTCTTGCTTCTGCTCAATTTTGTGCGACTGCTCTTGAGCAATTGCTCGCCGAGGGATCCGCACCTCTTTGGGAACAGCAGCGGCGGCGCGTTGCCTTCGAGCACTGGCAAACGATGGCCCTGCCCGGCCGACACGATGAAAACTGGATGCGCACAGACCTGCGGCTTTTTAAGCCAAACGCCTGGGGTCCGCGGCCACTTCCCGCCGCCGATGCACCGCTGCCAGAGGGTTTGCTGCTCTTTGCCATCGCCAACCAAACCATCACAACCGATGATTTTTTTGCCGACAAACCACAGCCCGCGATTGCATCTGACTTGGCTGGTCGAATGCTCACGCTCGACGGCCATGTGCGACACGAGGAACTCGATGTGTCGCTGGCCCAGCAGGGAGTTTTATTTGGTTCGGCCGATCGGCTTCTAAGCGATCATCCGGATGTCTTTAAGCCACATTGGTTTTCAGTGGTCGATTCCCGGGCCGATTGGTTTGCTGCCATGCACGCCGCCTTCCACCGCGCTAGCACCGCGCTCTATGTGCCTGCCGGCGTAAAGATCGCAGCACCCTTGCACCTCCTTTCAGGCATCACACCCGGTGGCGTTGACACCAGCCATGTGTTGGTTGTTCTGGGCGACGGCGCTGAAGCCACGCTGCTGACAGAAACAGCCGGTGGCGGAGCGATGGGATCGCTGGGCGGATTTCACTGTGGCAGCACAGAACTTGTCGTCGGGCCCGGGGCGCTTTTGCGAATGGTAAACTTGCAAAACTGGAATACGGGAGTCTGGCACTTCGCTCGCCAAAAAGCGGTTATCCATACGGATGGTCGCTTGCAGTGGACGCTCGGTGCCCTCGGCAGTCGGCTTTCACAGGTAGCGCAGGACGTTGCCCTTATTGGCCGCGGTGCTCACGCCCAAGTCAATGGGGTGATGTTTACCGAGGGCCGCCAGCAACTCGTGTACAACACGCTACAACACCACTCGGCTCCCGATTGTCGCAGCGACTTACTCTATAAAGGCGCCCTGCAAGACCGCTCGCGATTGGTGTGGAGGGGCATGATCAAGGTCGACAAAATCGCCCAGAAAACAGACGGCTATCAGCGAAACGACAACTTAATGCTCTCTCGTGAGGCCCGCTCCGACTCGATTCCTGGGCTGGAGATCGAGGCCGACAATGTGCGTTGCACGCATGGTGCCACCAGCGGCCGCGTCGATGAGGAGCAAATATTTTACGCACAGGCGCGGGGCCTATCGGCCGACGAAGCCGCCCGCCTTGTCGTGGCGGGATTCTTTCAACAAGTGTTTGACCGCATCACGATTGGGCCTGTCCGAGAGGCCCTTGCTCGGGCCATCGGCACCCGTATTCGACGCGTGTCGTAAGGCCTTTTTTTGTAGCTCAGTTGTTGCGTGGTCTGTATGAGGAGTGTTCATGGCTGACTTTGTTCGAGCGGCAGATATTTCGGAACTAGTCGATCCCGGCAAGATGCTGGTCGATGTCGATGGCGAGATGGTTGCACTCTTTCTGGTTGATGGCACTTTTTATGCGATCGACGATGTCTGCACGCACGATGGCGGACCGCTGGTTGAGGGTGAACTCAACGGCTACAAGATCGCCTGCCCACGACACGGCGCACGATTTGACATTCGCACAGGTGCTGCCCTGACCATGCCTGCGGTACGGGGCACGCGGGCCCATGATGTGAAAGTCGAAAATGGTGGCGTGTGGGTGCGTTTGGGGTCTTTGGGAGCTACCGATGGCCCGATGTCGCATGCCACAAGTGCGGCCAATGGTTTTGAAGCCACTGGCCGACCGCTGCCGGCTGCTGTGCTGGCGACAACGGCCGCACAACAAACGGCTCTGACTGCTCAAGAGACTGTTGCACCGTCGACCACTGTCGCTTCTAGAACCACTGCTGAGATCGAAGTGGGGAGCGTCTCCACAGCCGTCCTCTGCGAAGACTCCGTCCGCGAGCTGCTTAAAAAAGTCATTGATCCAGAGCTATTTGTCAACATCGTTGATCTGGGACTGATCTACGGCGTCACGCTCTCGCCTGCAGTCGATCTGCCTGGCAAGCAGCATGTGGCGATCGATATGACGATGACGAGCCCTGCCTGTCCGGCGGGCCCGCAACTGATTGCAGACACAAGGCGATCGGTGGGCGCGCACGAGGATGTCTCGGCAGTCGAGGTGCGAATCGTCATGGATCCTCCGTGGACGCCCGACCGCATGACCGACGCCGCTCGCGACTCCCTCGGTATTTTTTAATCCCTGCCCTGCCACTGATTATTTTATCCGATTACGTTCGCACAAGACGCGATCTGCCAAAACGGCGATAGGGCATGAAAGTTAGGGGGTGCCTAACGGATCCCTTTTCTTATTTCTGAGGCTGCACTATGCGGGTGGTGCTCTATGAGTGGTCCTGCTCCGGAGGCTTATGCGGACCCGATGCAGATCAGATTCTTAACAGTCAGACCGCAATTCCGAAGGTTACAGCGAATGGCTTGAGGGAAAAACTCGCAGCCGAAGGGCGGGCGATGCTCGAGTCACTTGCCCACGATGCCGCTAAGGATACTTCGCTCAATGTCACTGTGCTGATCGATCAGGCAGGACGAGTCGCCCTGCCTGAAATCCATGTGCCCGCTAGCGTACGGGTCTGCCAGGTTCACGCCCAATCAGAGATTGATGTGCTGGCTCGCCTAGCCGCCGAGGCCGATTGGACATTGATCGTTGCTCCGGAAACGGCCGGCATCCTCGCCGCTCGGGTGGCGGCCGCCCGAATGGCTGGTGGGCGCGTGGCCGCGCCGAGCGCGCGTTTCATGGCAGTGGCAACCGACAAACAGGCAACCTGCCTGGCGTTGGCCGCCGCAGGCGTGCCTGTTCCAGCCGGAGGCACGCTGGATCCGTCACGGCCACTACCTCAAGGATTTTTTCTGCCGGCAGTGCGGAAGGCTCGCGGAAGCGCTAGCGGCGACGGCCTAGAGATCGTGAATCGATACGAAGAAAACAGCCGGCAACACGATCGGAATACCTTGGATTTATCATCACTTCACAAAACTACCACGCCTGCACGTCACTCGCAGCGAGTAGAAGCGTTTATTGAAGGCTTGCCCGTAGGGGTATCGTGCTTGTGCGGCCCACTGGGAATCACTCTGCTGCCAGCCGTACAACAGCTCTTTTCAACGGGCGTTTCGCCCGACTATCTTGGCGGCAGCCTGCCCTTGACTGACGACCTCAACACCCGGGCACATGAATTAGCCCGCCGCGCACTGGTTGCGCTCATCGATCACTCGTCGGCCGATCCTCTAGAGACTTGCGATCAGAATCTGACGAGTAAAGGTTCTGCGGCCTGTGGCTGGGTGGGAGTCGACATGATCCTCGGGGCTCGCGAGGATGGGCGAGGTGACCGCGTTCTTGAAATCAATCCCCGCCTGACAACGTCGTTTGTCGGCCTTACACAACTCTTCCAAATGAGCCTCGTGCGGGGCATACTCGATGCCGCCTCAGGCTTGGATGTAAATCTTCGTCACTCGCGTGATCCTGGCTGGCGGATTGATTTTGATACGGCGGGGCAAATGATGAGCATGCCATGACAAAACCAGATCCGGCCGTCATTGCCTTTGACATCGGCGGTGCCACGCTCAAGGCCGCTGACGGACTGGGCTGGATCCACAGCGAACCGTTTGAGCTGTGGAGGCGCTCCAGCCAACTTTCAGATCGTCTCGCTCACATTTTGAAAGAAGCATGCCCTCGCCGCGTTGTAGCCACAATGACCGGCGAGATTGCCGACTGCTATCCATCCCGTCAGGCCGGCGTGCGACAGATCGTCGAATCGCTCACGCAAGCCATGCAGGTGGCTCGACTCCAAGGCAGCCCTGAGTTTTATGCCGTCGATGGCTCAGTGATTTCCGCGGATGAGGCACTGGCTTGCCCACTGTCAATCGCCGCAGCGAATTGGCACGCAGTCGCAAGATTGGCAGCAGCCTTCTGCACGACTGACCGCGCTCTTATGATCGATATTGGCTCAACGACAACCGACATCATCGCCATTGCCGATCGCGTTGTGCTGCCACTGGCCAGTGACGATTTTACTCGAATGGCATCCGGTGAACTGGTCTACACAGGCGTCGAACGCACTCCGATTGCCGCCATCGTGCGGTCGCTTCCACTGCGTGGAACGCTTCACCCTGTGGCAAGCGAATTATTCGCGCAGTCCCAAGATGTTTGGCTGTTGCTGGGCGGCCTCCTTGAGAGCGACTGTGCACACCCAACAGCCGATGGTGGTCCAGTGACGCGCGATGCGGCACGGATCCGCATGGCACGCATGATGCTCGCTGACCCCGAATTAGTCTCGCTCGAAGATGCTCTGGCTGCAGCAGAGTTTTGCGCTCAATCCCAAAGCCAATTACTGGCTCGGAGCTTTTCCCACGTTATCGATACGATCGGCTGGCAGCCAACCTGCCTCGTACTCTCGGGCCACGGCGAGTGTTTGGCGAGAAAAGTGATCGAGCACTTTAGCTTAAGTGGGGAGCTTGTGTCGCTGCCAAACCAACTGGGTCGTGATCTTTCGCGAGTCGCGCCGGCCCACGCACTCGCCCTGATTGCCCGAGGGCTTTTGGCATGAGCCATCTCCCGACAGATGAACGAACTTCTCCGCTGGCAATTCCTCGCACCAACGACTGGCAGATGGGAGTGCTGCGAGGCAATGCTCTTGAGAATGAGCTCTTGCATGCACAGCGATCCTTGGTTCTCAAACTTGGCGGCAGCTTGCTAGCACACGCCGCCTGGCCGAGACTTGTTACGAATCTTCTCCAGAGTCTCCCGCAGCGACCGCTGTTTGTGATCGTCGGCGGTGGAGCTATCGTCGAGGGCTTGCGAGCCATCGATGCAGCAGCACCGCAACCGTCCGACGTCATGCACGCGCTAGCGATTCATGCCATGGGACTTACGGCGAGGCTGGTTGCTCGTGTTCTTGGCCTGCCCTTGGTCGAAGCTTTGCCAGAAGGCGGTCCGACTCTAGGCCTGCTCGGGGCCGCCAGCACCGAGCCCCGCTGCCGCGTGCTCGATGTGCCGGCATGGCTGGCCAGTAGCAAGCGGGCTGCATCGCTTCCGGTGGGCTGGCATGTGACGAGCGATTCAATTGCAGCCCACGCGACCACCCTTTGCAACGGCGATCTGCTCCTCGCTAAAAGCGTGCCACCGCCCCCCTGCCCTGGCAATCGATTAGAGCTTACATGGCTCGCAAAAGCCGGCTGGGTGGATCATCATTTTCACGAAGCAGCCGTGCCGCTGGCATCCATTGGCTGGGCGGCACCGTTCACACCTCAATCCAAGAGCTAGTCCCACCACCACTGGCTGCTAGCGTTTGAGTCCGGCCGCGAAGCTAGCGCTGCGGTGCGGGAGGCAGCGATGTCGAGCATTTGTTCTGTGTTGGCGGCAAACTCCCAAGGCTGAAATTGCACGCCTCCGGAGGCGCTGACAATCCAGCGACTCCCTTTCTTGATGCCACTGGCAACGGTTGGCACCGAGGTCGGCACTTCGTAAACAGGCAGAGCCATCTTTTCTTCATCAAGCAAAACGCTCAAGTCGAGGCCAGCTCGCTTGTCGAGTTGACGACCATGAATCAGCGCCGCCACAACGGCTAGATCGATGCAGTTTAAGAGTTCCGCAAAAACAGGCTGCTTATCTGCCAGTTTCTCGTAGTGTTCAGTCATCGAGTTACACCATTTTTCGGCAATTTTATCCCCTGCCGCTTTACCCCGCTGCATGCCTTCCTTGCCGAGAAGATCATTTTCAGTCAAGCACTTCATGCGACGGCCAGTGATTCGCCAGGCCAATTCATCTGGATCACGCGCGATTGGATCGTACGAAGCCTCCAACCAAAATCGCGGCAAAGATACTTGGTTGGTGCTGGACAACATCGACAGGTAGCTCGGCACTTCCTTGACACCCGACGCCTCGAGCCCCATACCAATCCGCTTCATGCGATAGTCGGCAGCCACAAGCACGCGGGCAAAACGGCTGCCGCCCGGCACACCGCCAACGCTTACATTCTGTGGCCCTAGGACTGTTTCCATTGAACGAAGGGTGGCGGATGGATCGTTGCCAATCGTCTTTTGACTCTTGAGAAACGCCTGCAGCTTGACGAGGCCCTCGGGAGTCGGATCGATCGAACAACGCATGCCACCCGCTCGAGCCTTGTCGATGGCCCGCATGGCGACAACAAGATCCTCCAGTTGCAAAAGCGGTCGCCCACTGGCTGCATTTATGATGTTACCAGCAGGATCAATCGCTGCTGTGCCTGCTGGCCCCGCTAGAATAATATCATGACCATCGGGATCAACGAAGAGATGCGTGATCCGTTCGAGTCCACCCAGAAAAAGAACCTCCGGAGAGAGCGGCTTTCCCGTAGCAACAAATTGCTCCGCGGCCGTAACCAATCGCATGAGCGAGACTTTACGGAGTTTGCTGGGCTTGCCGTTTGGAGCCGGAGCATCTGCAAGCAGCTTGCGACGCTCCTCGGCCAGTGTCTCTAGCGCTTTGGGTTCGAGGTTTTGGATGATGCCGTCTGCATCAATGGAAATGCCGCCGACCGCCTGGTTGCCTAGCCCGCCGCCGACGCCAATTTGTGCCCAGCATCTCTCAAGAGTCAGAGCAGAGCTCCAAGCGACGAAAGCGACAAAGCAAATTATTAGTCGTTTTTTGGCTCGTCCGAGGCTGGCTGGTGAGCACCTAAAATGGCCCGATACGACATAATGGTGACTCATATTTTTCCTCATACTCTCTCGAGAAATCAGACTTCGATTGCGGTACCGCTAAGCAGAATCTGGGGCACGCTCGTCACAAGAACCATGCTAGTCGGCCACCCTCTTTCGCAGCAAACCCGATTGCCCATGTAAAAGCAGGCTTTTTCCCCGAAAAGTGCCGCCGGACCTTTTCTAGCAGCCCAAAGACAGCCATTTTGTTCCAACAGATCCCTCAAAGCCCTGTGCATGGTGCCTGATGCTCGGATAGATTTTCATCATGACACCTTCCTACTACCTGCTTGTTCATGATCCCATTGTCGGCCAGACCGTCATCCGACTCGTCAAAGGGGAGCGGGTGACACTCGGCCGCGCACCCACCAACCACATCGTTGTTCACGATGAGAGGGCAAGTCGGTTTCATGCCGAAATCTCAACGGTCTCTTCTGGTTGGTCAATCCGTGATTTGAAAAGCCGCAATGGCACACTCCTGGCCGGCAAGCCTTTGGAGTCGGACCAATTGCTCGCGATTGGCGACATCATTGCCATTGGACGCGTCGAGATTCTCTTTGGTGACGGCGATCCTCCCACCGATCTGACCGGCAGCAGCAGTTCTTTTGAAGGCACGGCCACGGGTGAGATACCAGTCGACATGGAGCAGTGGCACGCCTCAATCACCCATCGTCGCGCCAAGAGCAGCCTGCTCGACAGCATCCAAGAATCAGCTGGAAGTGTGCCCCGAGTGGGTAGGGCCGCAGCAGAATTATGTCGGCTTGCCTTCGCACTCGGACGCGCGACCGACGCTCGCGTTGTCGCCACACTCGCGCTTGAATCGGCCATGCAAGGCGTCGGAGCATCGCGTGGCCTTGTGCTTTTGCCCAACCTTTCATCAGCCACTTTTTCCCCTCACACTTCCGACCCTTCGGTCGTAGAACTTTTGGAGAGTGCTGCGTCGCTGCCCGAACCGTGGCCCATTGAAACGATTCCCCGAGGCGTAGCCGATACAGTGCTCAAGAGCGACGAGGCGATTTTGGCCTCTGCGACAAAAGCAGCCGCTGGCACCTATGCAAGCATTTCGGCACCAGTGCGTTGGGG
>Ga0194055_10000604_pt1 | contig 29085 bp, 37 predicted proteins | sample SepL449m_MetaG_FD_155482 | JGI IMG/M metagenome (GOLD analysis project Ga0194055, IMG submission 155482) | Anoxic zone freshwater microbial communities from boreal shield lake in IISD Experimental Lakes Area, Ontario, Canada - Sep2016-L442-9m | ecosystem: Environmental > Aquatic > Freshwater >... | reverse complement strand
GCGCTCTTCTCCTAAAGCCATTTGTTCCATTCCTTTAACATACCACTCAGGCTAACGGGGTTAGGGGAGTACGGCTAGTCGTCCTCCCTCTTTGAGGCGTAGGGAGTAGCCAATCTAGTCTGTCTGGCGCATAGTTTATCGTTAGAGCGTTTTGCCTGTTTCAGCGGACACAGTTTTTGCCGGCGCAGTTCTTAAGCTCTAAAGCCAGCTTGTCCATGGATGCTAGTTGATCTGCATAGGCTGGATCAGCCGCCAGGTTGTTCATTTGTGCTGGATCATGAATCATGTCATACAGCTCCTGATCGCCGGCATCAATATATTTGGCGTACATCCATTCTTTAGTGCGAACGCCGTAGTAAGGAACATCTTCTGGGTTAGGGAAAGCGCCTGGCTTAACGAATAGTTTGCGGGTTGCTTCAAGCGGAATAGCTGAACGCCCCTTAGAAGGATTGTTCATAACTGGGAATAGTGACATACCATCAGTGGCGCGTAAAGCTTTAGCGCCGCTCGCGGCAACAATAGTAGGGGAGAGATCAACATTAGCCACTAAAGCATTATTGGTTTTGCCTTTCGGCACTCCAGGGCCGGCCATCATCAAAGGCACATGAATTGACTCTTCGTATGGAAGATACTTGTTGCCGTTAATATTATGTTGACCTAGTAGCCAGCCATTGTCGGAAGTGAAGACAATCAGTGTGTTGCTGAGCTGGCCCGCTTTTTTCAGCTGCTCAATCATTTTGCCGACTTCATCATCGAGAGCCATACTGGCGCCAGCCCGGCCCTGATAATAATGGGTGAGCTTCAAGATGCATTGCTTAAGGACGCAAGTGGCTCCTTCAGTGTTAGGCATAGCTGGCTCCTGCAGAGCTGCCCTCTTATCACTAGTGTTCTGCTCAGCGAACGATTTAGGATGCGGAAGCTTCAAGTTCTTAACTCGCTTCACATACTTAGAAGGGATGCGAGGATTGATTCCGATGTCCTTACCGAAGTTAGCTTGCTCAGCTATGTCCTCTCGATGCTGGCTAGGCGGCGTGTAATACTCAAACCAAGGCTTCTTGGTTTTCGCGCTGGCCGCCATGAACTTGCGGGCTTGCGCGGCTTCCACTGAAGTTGTGTAATTCGCGTCAACTGCAGTTCCGAAACTCCAAGGCTGTGGGCGGCTGAAGAAGAAATGACTGAGCTGAGTGAGCAGACCTGGATAGTCTTGGATTAGCTCATTTTGCCCAACTACTTGTGAGAAGCCGAAAGTAGTTGAAATCCAGTTTGGGTCACCGACATTAACAATTTTGCCGTTGCGGTTGTAGCGGACATTGAACGCGTCGATGGTTGTTTCATCAATTGACGCGTTCCAATCATCCCATCCTTTCGGGATCTCAGTTTGGTTCAGTTCGCCATAGCCGTTCAAGTATTTGCCGCTCTCACCAGTGCGGTAACCGGCTTTCTGCAGCCAGACAGCCATGTTGTTATCTTTAGTTTTCCAGCCCAGGAAGTTATCGGGTGAGAACACACTCCCTACTCCATGGTTGTGAGCTAATTGGCCGGTCAGGAAAGTGGTGCGAGCTGGGCAGCACAAAGGATAGGTGACATAATTCTTAGTGAACGAAGTGCCGTTCTTCTTGAAGAAGGCCGTCGTCTTCGGCATGAACTGCAAATTGTCATAGCTCATGTCGTCGGTCATCACTACCAGCACATTGGGCTTCTTAGCGGAAGCCGTAGCCGGAATAGCCATTAAACAACAGAACAGTGAAAGGATGGCTATTAGGCGCATAACTCATTATGCAGGGCTTAAGGCCCGAAAAACAAATAATCTTTTCAGCTGGCTGTCAGTGCCTGCAAATACCGCTGGGCGACCATGCCATCGAAGCGATGTCCAGTGTCTTCAAGCTGGGTGTAGCGGCCAGGAGGCAGAGAGCCGTCGCCGAGCCCTTGCTGAGTCAGCTCACAGACACCCCAGTCTTCGCGGTTAACTTGATCCCAGAACCCAACTGCGTCACGGGGATCGAAGTCGGCAGCAGCGATCGTACGGTCTTCGAAAAGCCATTCGCAGGTCACTTCAGTCAGGTTAGGCGCTTTAGGCCATAGCGTGTGTAGCATCACATAATCTGGGTGCAGTGAGATTAGCATATTAGGAAAGACAGCGAAATAGAGCACACTGCGCAGGTCTTGTTCGCTGAGGCCTTCGATCGGCTCCCGAGTTGGACGTCCACCATCTTTAGCCATGGTGTCGGCGTCTTCCGCTAAGTCCATTGAGCCGCCACACCAAGCTCCTGCTCCTGTCATAGTCTCGCCGCTTAAATAATGGGAGAGGCGATTCAGTTCAGGATGCACGCCAGGGCAGTGCATGCATTCGCTGTAATTCTCAATAACAATCTTCCAGTTAGCATTAACTTCATATGCCACTTTGGCGCCGCGGATGAGTTCACTGAGGCGGTAATGGGCTAGTTTCTGGCCTAAGTCGCCAATGATATCAGCTGGCGGCCCAGCTTGCCCTGAAAGATCGACTAAAACTAAGCCCTCCACTACTGAGAGCGCAACTGGTATTAGGCCCATGCAGCTGGCATCAAAATCTTCCAGGTGGTCAGTGAAAGGAGCGTTGCTCAGTGAGCCATCGAAGCCATAAGACCAGGCATGGTAAGAGCAGCGCAGGCGACGAACTTGGCCTTCTGGCTGATCAACAATCTTCGCGCCTCGATGGCGGCAGCTATTGATAAAAGCACGAGGGAGAGAGTCATCGCCCGCCACTGCCAGAACGCTAGCTGGGCCAACTTGAGCAGACATATATTGGCCTTTCTCTCGCAGCTGGCTGATGTGGCCCACACAAACCCATTCCGACTGAAAGAAGCTCTTCTGCTCCCATTCCAGAACAGAGGGGTCGGTAAAAGCGGCGCCCGGCAGCATTGTTGCCTGCGTGAGAGGGCGACAAGTACGCTCTAAGTCAGATGCCAGGAAGGGAAGGGGCATGACTAACAGTTTAAGCTTAGGGCCGTTAGAATGCCTGTTTGGCTAGCTCAGAGGCCTTTAAGCATTAAGCTCTGTTTGGCGAGCCAGATAGCTATTTCTAAACTGCGGATCGTCAGTTACTTCGCGTAGTACATCAATCCCAGGAGGCATTATGATTTCCACTTGAGGGCCAGGGGTTTCAATTTCCAGCACCCATAAAGTGGATCCGTCTTCGCGCAGTAAAGCATCCATTTCAAAATAGAAACTTTCATAAGCGAAACAGAAGCGAGTTTTGTTGATCGGTGCCCGCTCTGGATCGGCGCCTTCTAATAGTTCAAGATATTCGCCAGGTGAAATCCTTCTTTCTTCTTCCAGCCGGCCATCTCCTTCAGTCTCAATTTTACGGGTTAAATAGTAGGTGGCTTGTCCATCTTGAGCGCGCCTGCGCACTCTAAGCTCTGAGTCAGCCTCAGCTGTCATCAGATAAGTTTGTTTGATCTCAATTGCTGCAGCCTCACGCATTGGCGACAAAGAGAAATCAGGTGCTGCGCGCAGCAAATACTTACGTTCATATTCTAATGGGGCTAAAGCAGCTGAACCAGGAATCAAATGAGCGCAGAGACGCAAAATTTCAGCTAGTACTCTTGCTAGCTTCTCATCAAACGAAGTTGAGTTATCAATAATGCGCAAATGAGGATGACCTGTCCAAGCTTTAAGAGTTCTTTTATCGGCGGCCCTTGCGGCATCCAAGTCGGCTTCAATGCGAGCTGGATTGCCTTTCGGCGCGTAATGTTCTTCAGCGCCGTCTGCAGCTGAAACAAGATGAATCACAGCGTCATAGCAATCACGGATCTCTGCTAAAGACAAATGCTGCTCATCTAGTAGAGCTTGCCAGCGATGAAGGTCAGTGTAAGCAGAAATATCCATTTCAGCGCGATCATAAAGGATCACGGTCGGCTGACCTGAGAAAGATTCAGCAATAGCGCGGTAAGCGCGATGAGTTAGCTGCTGCATGGCGATCATCTGTCTCTGCACTTGCTGATAAACAGCCGGGTCAGTGGTGCGCAAGCTGGGGAGGTCATCTAAGCCGCCTAGGATAAGCTGAGAGGCTAGCTCGGGCGCTACCAGCACCCTCAGGCCGCGATCACGAAGCTTCTGGGATAGATAAGAAAGAGAGCTACTTTTGCCGGCGCCAGGGCCGCCAGTTAAAACTACTTCTACCACCTGAGAGCTCATGCTTTAAATCTACGTCGCGCAGCGAAAGAAGAGACGCTTCTTTAATCTTGCAGCGAGTAAGGTCTCATTCTGCTTATTAAGTCCGCACGCAAAGCCGGCCGCAGCCTACTATTCGTGCTGTGCTGGGCATCGCTGCGATCTTAAGCCTTCTATAGCTAGCTTTAAATTGGGTCAGCAACTATAATTACCGAGTGGGTAAAGGCGCAAACAAATGTGGCTCATCAATCTCTTTGCAAGTCGACTTGCCAGGAACGAACGGAGCTGTTAATCCAGTCACGCCAGGGGTTGTTGATGAGGCGGCTCGCAAAGCCTACTTGAACGGTCAGTGTGCTGCCTTAGCGATCGCTTTACAAGAGCGCTTAGGAGGCAGCATTGTGGCAATCGGCTACGACGATGAAAACGACGACTATGAGGCTTGGCATCAAAGCCCGGTCTATTCTCATGTAGGACTGGCGCTCAAAAATGGTTCAGTGATCGACATCGAAGGAGCCCATGAGCTTGAGGAATGGATGGAACATCATAACTGCTGGGAAGAGACCGTACTAACCGAGCAGCAGGCTTTAAGCTTGTCGCAATTCCCTAGCCAAGAAATATCAACAGCACGCCTTACTGCTAACGCTTTGCTCAGTAGCCTCCAATATTAAGCAAAAATTCGTACCGGGGTGCCTATTGCAAGCCACTGAAAGACATCTTTCGCGAACACAGCCGGAACTCTAGTGCAGCCATGACTAGCAGGATACTCAGGCACTGAATCCGACTGATGTATAGCGTAGCCGCCATCATAATAAGAGGCCCATGGCATTGGGGCATCATACTGAACCGAGTAAGAATCAGCGTCCTGTCTTTGCACTCGCCATGCTCCCACTGGAGTGCCTAGCCCTGGCTGTCCAGTTGAAACCTGCACAACTTTATCAACTTCGCCTTTGTAGACCAGAACTAACAGCTGACGGTCGAGCCATACTTCAGCATGGCGCAATGGCTGGTCTTTCCAGCGCCCGATCAAAGGCTTCTGAAAGCGCAGCGCGCGCCAAGTGGTAGGTCCGATGCGGCCATCGACTTCTGTCTTTGTAGACGCCTTCTGGAGAGCTCTGACAGCCTGCTCTGTTTGAAGGTTGAAGAAACCGTCCGCGTACTGGGGCGGCAACATTTTCAGCTGTACAAGTTTAGCTTGAGCATCTTTGACTCGTTGACCAGAGGTGCCTTGTCCTAAGGTTCTGTGCAGTGGTCGGGTAAGAGGAGAGGGCAGGGTATCGTACAGTTTCAAAGGTTCGGTGTGAGCAGCTCCTAGCGAAGAGACAGACAAGAGGCCGCCGATAAGTAAAGATGCCAGCATAAAGCTAGGCTAGCTTCGAAAAAGTCAGTTGGTTAGCTTTTAGCCTGCTAAAAGAGGCAGTTCTCGGGCTAGTCTTGCTTCCAAACGGCGAACCAGCTTTGCTGAGAAAGCCTTAGGCTTAAGTTGAGACTGATATGCTAACGCTATGATCAAAAATTACTGGAATTTTGCTGAAGGAATCCTGATTGGCCTGCTAGCAGTAGCTCTTACTGCAGCACTAGCGCTAAGCGTCGGCCTGCTGCTTCAAGGCATGCTGGTAGGCGCCGTAGCAGCCGTGTTCCCTGTAATGGGTCTCATATACCTGCGCGACTGGCTACGCAGCTAATTAGACGAGCTTAATCCTTCTGCTGGCTTTAACGTCTAGCAGAAGGAATTAAGCTGGATGTTCCCTTCGCAGACAGCGCCAGAGGCCTCGCTGTCTTCTTAAGTGTGGATATCTACTGCCAGGATTGCTTCGCGCCCGGTAAAAGGATGATGACGCAAATCAATGGCGGGATATTCGTAAGGAGTAGGGAATTCTGAGCTGAAAGGACGGCGGGAGCTCATCATAAAAAGCTCAAATCGTTTAGCGAAAGCTCCGCGACGATATTCATGAAAGATCAGCTCACGGTGAGGGTTTTTAGCTAGCTCAGCGTAGCTGGCCGCCAGATAAGCAGCGCCGCGTTCCGCGATTAGCTCCGTCAGAGCTTGATCGCCTAGCTCGCTAAGCATGCTGTCGTCCTGGCCAGGAACGCCAGCTCCGAAAGGATTGATGTCAAGGAATACTTCGCCAGTGTTGATACCGGACTTTCCGTACATGCTGAGATCATATGCGACAGCCATAGTGGAGTTACGCAGCGCATCAAGATAAGAAGGAGGTTCATGGTCAAGCGTGAGGCCTTGATCCGTAACTGATACGCCGTCACGTTCCGCGCAATAGACAACAGTTGACCAGTTGTTCTCATCCATCACTTCTTCATATGCTTCCATCCAGCGATTGCGGCAAGCCTGTAGCAGGCCTTGCCCGTCGCGCGGATCATTATCTTCCAGGTCAAGCAGGAAATAGAAGGTGGAATGCATATACTGTTAGGTTATCAGGCTAGGAGGATTATTAGCCGGCCGGGCTAATGGACTCATTGAGTAGCAGCTGCAGAGTTTGCAAGGCTTCATTGCGGGTCTGGAAGCGCTGTGAGGATAACTGACGAAACAAGTCCATGTGAGACTCAGAGCGAGTTAATGCCACTCCGGGATAACTAGAATCCCGATCGCGCCGCAACATGAAACGCCAACTAGTGGGTGATAGCTGCCGGCAAGGAGCTTTCAGGAGCAGCAGTGGGGTGGGACGTACTTCCCAGCTAGCAGAGCAGCGCCAGGAGCGCTTAGGCTCCAACGGCGGCGATTCCATTTTGCGCAGCTTTACCACCATCCGATAACCGAATATCCTTGGCTAGCACAAGCTTCAAACCAGCATGCCAAAGCGTTAAGTTCATAAGCCAGCTCGATGGTGTTGATGAAGCCGAGCTTGCAAGCGGCATCAATAGCTTCCAATGCCTCCTCAGGAGTGCCCTGCAAAGGGTTTTCGTCAGAAGCCCGGCGCAACATGGAGGCCATCTTGTTAACTACTGGCGGCGGGAGTTCATCTTCATATAATGAGTAACCTGTAACTTCTTCTACTAGCTCAGCGTAACATTTGCCGCGAAAAGAGCCATTATTGCCGTTTCCGGACATTATGCCGCCAGTTAAACTCGGAACTTTTTCGAAGCCAGTGGCAACACTTTGAGTGTAAGTAACTAGCTGTCCGTCGGGAGCCGAATAAGTAGTGGTGTAGTTCACGCGGCCTGGTAGATGAGTGTCAAGCTGGCGTTTGCCATCTTCAACTGTTACTAATGCCGCGTAAGTATCAAGCCCCATTCTATTAGGTTATCAGGCTGACTTAAAAGAGCTCAGGGAGCTTCAACATGAGGAGGACTAAGAGGACTCAGGATTTGGTCGGCCAGTTGCCGCCCTTGCGCGGTGAGCCTTACGCATGTCAAACCTGATCCGCTTTGCTCTGAACTTAACACCTCTACCAATCCTTCACCTTGCAGAATGCGTGCCATCTCACCTGTTTTCCCGACTCGATCACCGGCTCCATCATCCCACAATAAATGCGAAAGCACAAATAAGCTAACTTGATAACTGCCATCATGGCGCCATTCACCGCTGCGTAAGCTTTGCACAACCCGCGCTGCTTCAGAAGCTAACGGGATGATTTTTGATTGATTGTCTATCAAGGCGGGATGCTGCGGACGGTCAGAATCTAAAAAGCTTTCACCTAAGGCACAATCTTCATTATTAGACTGCTGTGCGGCTGCGACAATCTCATTGATTAACTGCTCGTATTGATCGCTGCCGGCCGGGACATACACATTGTCTTCCGACTGGGAAGGCTCTGCTGGCCTAGCTGTCTGCTTCGCGGTTTCTGCCGGCTTACCTTGCTTATATGCCATGCGGCTTCGGTAAGCTTGTAATGCCTTAGCTTTTGGTGGCTCGACGAGAGTGGGAGGAGGGGGCGTGTAACCGATTTCTGGCTCCGGTATTGGACCTTTTTTCTTGGAGCCTCCCAGCATAGAACTAATAATGCCGGATGGATCATATGAGCTAAGCATGATTGAATCTAGCGCAGCTTAGCGGCGAAAGTGTAGCTAAACTTTCAGCAACTGATAAGGTAACAATATGAGCGCACTTAAAGTATCGGTTGAGAAGTGGGAGCATGTCAGGCTAGCTGACGGCGCAATTAAGGTTGCCTTGTATTTTGATGATGGCTCCACTTTCATGCTGGAGACTGTTGAAGCTGAAACGCGCTACGGCATCAAAACTGAAACTGTCATTGATTCAAAAGCCTAAAGTCTGATCCACCTCCACGCCCTGAGTTAAGTTCAGGGTATGGACAATTCTTTTGATGTGGCAATAGTAGGAGCAGGCCCTGGCGGTTATGTGACAGCTATACGCTGCGCCCAATTAGGCCTCAACACAATACTTGTCGAGCGAGCCAGCATGGGCGGCAGATGCCTTAATGAAGCCTGCATTCCAGCTAAGATTGTGCTGCGCTCCGCTGAAGTGCTAGAAGACTCTAAACATGCTGAGCAGTACGGCATTACCGGCAATAATCCTCATGTAGATTTCCCTGCTATCGCCGCAAGACGAAAATCAGTTATTAAAGGCTTAAGTGGCGGGGTGAGAATGCTGCTTAAGAAAAACAATGTTACAGTGCTGAAAGCTGAAGCAGCATTAACTGACCAGCCAGAAGAGCTGGCATTAACCGGCACTGATGTGTCAGCCTTAATTAGCTGCAAAAATATTATCCTGGCCGCCGGCTCAGTGCGAGCTTCTTTGCCAGGCATTGAATATGGGGCAAGGGTAATTGGCACTGAAGAGGCTTGGGCACTTGAGGAATTGCCATTAAGCATGGTTGTGGTAGGAGCTGGGGCGTCTGGAGCCGAACTAGCTTCTGCTTACGCGCGCCTGGGCACAGAAGTGACTCTCTTTGAGATAGCTGAGCAAATTCTGCCTTCAGAAGAACCTGAAGTAGCAGCCCTAGTAGCCAAGGACTTTGTTCGGCAAGGAATAACGATCCATACCGCAACTGGTCTGGATTCGGTCAACGAGCTCAGCAGCGGAGTGCAGTTTACTTACTCAGGCGAAGAAGGATCTTGTGAGCTGCTAGTTGTGGCGGCAGGCAGAAAGCCAGACTTTCAAAGCTTAGCTGTTGATAAGGCAGGCTTGCAACTGACAGATAGTGGCCGCATTGCGACTTTCGGCGGCGGACAAACATCCAGAGAAGATGTTTACGCGATCGGCGACCTCACTGAAGGCCCTGCTTTAGCTCATAAAGCCAGTGAGGAAGGAATTTCAGCTGCTGAGCATATAGCTGGATCCCATTTCCCAGCTGTCGAACATAAATACATTCCCCGCGCCACGTTCTGCCAGCCCCAGGTAGCTTCTTTCGGATGGGGAGAGAAGGAAGCCAGAGCAGCAGGATTTGATGTAGCAGTCGGCAAAGCATCTTATGCTGCCACTGGGGCAGCAGCAGTGTATGGCGATAGCAGCGGGCTAGTGAAAATCGTTGTTGATAGCAACTATGGTGAGATCCTTGGAGCCCATATCGTAGGATCTAAAGCGACTGAGCTAATTCAGCAGCTAGTAAACTTAAAAGCTTTAGAAGGCGGCACGCCTGAGCTGTCACGCATCGTCCATGGCCACCCCACTTTGTCTGAAGCTATTTGCGAAGCCGGGCGTTCAGCTGAAGGCTGGATCATCCACGGCTAAGAGCAGCCCCTAGATTTATCGGCGGGGAGGATATCAAGGCTAAAATAAGCGCACTAGTTCAGTGTCGACGCTACGTAATTCAGCGCCGGGCTTATGCTCAATGACCGCTTTACCTTCTTCATAGCCTACTAAGAGGGCTTTCCAGGGCTGCAAGCCTGGCTCAGTGTCGCGGCTCATGCCGGCGCCTACACGCGGAGTAATTGTGACAGTACTGCCAATTTGGGCCAGGAAGTCAGCCTCGGGGAGGCTGGCATCTATCTGGCTCATGGAGTTGCCTGGTCGCGGTTTGCTAACAGAATCACGGTCGATTAAGCGCATTTCTTTGTCAGCGGCATCTTTGATGATGGCCTTGTCTCTTACGTAGCCTACTAGCAGAGCATTCCAGGGCTGCAGGCCTGGCTCAGTGTCGCGGCTCATGCCGGCGCCTACACGCGGAGTGATCGTGACTGGGCCTCCAACCCATGACAGCTGGTCGTCAGTCAAAGCAGGCAGTGATGCAGCTAAAGCATTAGCTGCCCTAAGGCGCGCTTTGTCGGCGGCTTCGCCAGACAAAATCTTTGTCACTTCAGTTTCTAATGCTATGTCACGCCGCAAACCTTGTTTGTTGCGGGCCAATAAGAATTCGTCTCCATTAGCGTCAGCAGACCATTCTTCAGCAATTAGCTGCTCACCTAGATGCAAGAAAGCTTCGCCCGGTACTAAGGAAGCTGCTTCCCAGTCGCGGGCCACTATTTGATCAGGATCATTAAACAGTTGATCAAAGTCATAGGCCGCCATTAAAGGTTTTGGCTGATCCATCTCTAAAGCAGCGCGTTCAGCTGCCTGCTCAGCAAATTCAACATCAGCTTCTGACTGAGCATCAGAAGTAGTCAATCCTTCAGCTTCCAGCTCCCTAACTCTTTCAGCGTAACCGTAAGGGTCATTAGGATATGCTTCAGCGTCAGCTTGACGTCTTAGCCGACGAGCTTCCCATGCCTCAATGACTTCAGGCTGCTTAAGCTGATCGTTGAGTTCATTAATGCGGCGAATTTCTTGCTTCTCTTCCATACTTAGAACACCTAATCCATCAGAGTCCAGTAAGGCGCCCATGGCATCAACAGCCGCACAGTTAGGATTGCTTCCTTTGCCGCTAAATAAGTTCATAAGCTAATTTTACGCCTGCTCCTCTAGACTTGCTAGTTGAACAAGGGTAGAACGAATGATTTAGATACTTTCGCTCCAGCCTTGAGAGCTGCTGTCTTCTGCTTCTAATTCATCTATGGAGGGCTTGGGCTCGCTGGGAGTGGGGACGTCGGGAGGGAAGTTTGGGTCTGGAGCGAATTTAAAGATCCAGGATTGAGAAGGCAACTGGGTTTCGTCAAGCTCCATACCGCTTAGAGCCGCGACATCTATAGCCGAGCTAGCATCTAATCCATATTCAGTTAAAGACTCAAAGCCGTTATCGGCAAAATATATTGCTGCCTCCTCGTCCGGCGTATAAAAGACATAAGGCAGACGATGGACGCCGTTAGTGTCATAGGCATAATATGCATCGTGAGTAAAGAAATGGTCGACCACCGTCTCTCCTTCCCTTTCGTATTTATGCACGCCAAGACTAAGCTGAGGATAAGCTTTCTGGTGTGCGAAAGCCCATTCCAGACAGTCGCCAAACTGTCCTCTGACAACATCACTTGGGTCAGGCATCCAGCGCCCGCTACTAACTGCAATCGGGGCAGGATTCAAGGCGGGGACTGAGACCAGGTCAGAGTCCAGCAGATAACCCATTGGGTGGGCGGCAGCACAGTTGGGATTACAGCAGTTGGGGTCTGGGGTGGAAAGCCCACGGATTTATCCGTGGGATGTAGAACCCCGGTAGCAAGCTTCAATCAGGCGCCCCTGCCTCTCAGAAGGCTATAATAAGAGTATGAAAGCGAGCCGGAGTCCAGCTCCCAAAAGTGAGCGTGAAGTGACGCTAGAGCGCAAATCTATTCGGGTGCGCTTGGAGCCGAACTCCGGGCAGCGAGAGAAGCTGGCTCAAGCAGCCGGCAGCCGGCGTTTCATTTATAATTGGGCTTTGAATCGCTGGCAGCAGCATTATGCTGAGCATAAGAGCACTATCTCATTGAAAGATTTGTCTAGAGAACTAACCGAACTCAAATACCTAGAGGACACAGCCTGGCTGCGAAGCGTTGATTCTCAACTGCAGCAGCAAGCTTTAGCTGACCTTCGCGGCTCTTTCCAGAATTTCTTTGCTAAGCGAGCTAAGTATCCGCGTTTCCGCTGCAAAGGCCGCGCTAAAGAATCGTTCCGCATTCCGCAGCGCGTAACCGTAAGAGGCCGCCGCTTATACATTCCTAAGGTTGGCCATATCAGAACCAGTGAGCTGATTGATTTAACTGGCTTCACGCACAAAAGCACCACTTTCTCTCTCGATTCTGATGGGCATTGGTATGCCAGCTTAGTGGTGCAGTTCGAGCTGCCTAAGGTTAAGCTTCCCGAGCTACAAGACAATGAGAAAACTGTCGGCATTGACCTGGGCTTGAAAGACTTGATGGTTTTGTCTGACGGAACAGTTCATGAGAATCCGCGCTGGTATCGCAAACATGAACTGAAGCTCGCCAAAGCGCAACGGGAACTATCAAGGAAGAAGAAAGGCTCTAAGAACCGTGAGAAAGCCAAGCAGAAAGTTGCGCGGGCGCACGCCAAGGTTCGCCAAAGCAGAGCAGACCACATTCATAAGCTCACCACTGGATTAGTGATGAAGTATGACACCATAGTCATTGAAGACCTTTGTGTAAAAGGGATGGCGAAAACCAAGCTCTCCAAAAGTATTTATGACGCATCGCTGGGGGAAATCCGTAGACAACTGGAATACAAAGCACGTTGGAATCATACGCGGCTAGTTGTTATTAACCGCTGGTATCCCAGCAGTAAAACCTGTTCCAGCTGCGGATTCATCAACCAACAGCTAGAGCTCAAAGACCGTTCTTGGAGTTGTCAAGGCTGCCAGGTTGAGCATGATCGAGATTGGAATGCTTCAATCAACATTAGGGCTGAAGGATTGCGTCAAGCAGGGCTTAATGTCGCCGTGGGAAACACGGAGACTTTAAACGCTTGTGGAGAGCTTGTAAGATGTCCAGCAGCTTCGGTTGCCGACGCAAAGCTCGTTGAAACAAGAACCCCACGCTTTTAAGCGTGGGAGTTTCAGTCCCTTTGCCGCTGAATGAGTTCATAAGCTGTGACACGGCAGAAAGTCTTTAATCAGTCGGATGTGTCGTGATAGCCGTTAGGGTAAGCTTCCGCCCAGGCTTCTGGATAGTCACGCATAACGTCATCAGCGCGAACTCCAGTACCAGCATAATCATCTATTACCATGCCACTGCGGGCATCAAAGACTGTGAAACGGCCTGGCTGGCCAGACATCTTATAAACCCGAGGTTTGCGCTGCTCCCAGTTGGCTCTCTCTTGTTCAACGAAAGCGCGATATTCATCGTTGTCTTTCAGCAGAATGTCTTTGTGAGCTGTTGCTGCCCGAATAGCTAAAGAGTCCATTACTTGCTGGGCGCTGTCATTGATATGTAGTGGAGTTTCAAGCGGCAGGCCAATACCTGATTTATTACTGGCTTCCGCCAGCTCATCACGAACTACTTGAGATTGAGCTGCCAGAAGAGCCATGTCGGCTTGAACTTTAGGTCCTTGCTCAATAAATAATGCGACTCTTGGACCAAGGTCGTTAAAGGCAACCCACACGTTGCCGTCGGTGTCAACAGTGGTTACAGTGCCATCAGGCTCAGTGGTGACTTTGCTACCGTCAGCTTTAGTGACCTTGCCTGTGCCGGTCTTATAGCCATCTTGTTCGGCGTCATGAAACATTTGCACCCACTGCTGGTCAAGTGCCTGGTATTGTGAGGCTACCAGCGAAGCTCGCTCAGCTAAGTCCATCATGGCTGGAAGGTTTTCTAGGTCTTCACGGCGGTTAGCAAGATTAAGCTCTAAGCTTTCTGCGGACTCGCGTGGACGCTCCAAATATTTGCCGGGGCCAGACTGAGGACGAGTGTGATCATCTGTCAAGATCGCCATTCCATCTGGCTCAGAGAGCACTGCTCCCATAGGGTCAGCTGATGTGCAATTAGGGTTGTTTCCTTTGCCGCTATATAAGTTCATATACTTATTTTACTTGCTGCAGTAAATACTTGCGAGCCCAGCAAGGCCATATGGCTGGTATTTAATTGCTTGCAGCGGATATGCTATAGCCATGGATGACATTGATAAAGATTATGACCTAGATGACCTGCTAGACATGATGGACAGCGGAATAAGCCCTATGACTGATGCTCTGGTAGATTTAATGGACGAGGAGCCAGTAAGCGGAGACGGAATGGTAGAGGTCTACATCAAGTGGGCTGTGCCAGCAGCGCTGCTAAGCCGTCAGCTAGTTGAAGAAGTAGGGCAAGGAGGAGAATTATGCCCAGGACTAGTGGAGCTGGTGGAATACGCTCCCACTGTAGATGAGTGCCTGCGCAGCTACATTAGTAATCCTTCAAAGGATAATCTGCAGCTGTTGGTATTAAATTGGATGGGCGCTAGGGATGGCGGCGAGCAAATATTGGAAAGCCTCCACGCCTGATAAGCTAACAGTATGAGCAATATTGATAGTTCCCCTTTCTCTATTTGGCTTGACGGAATTTTGAGTGTTAGCCCGGAAGGGGTAGAAGATTTCGCGCTGGAAGAGAACCCTAACATTAGTGAGGACATAGCGGCCGGCGCTGAAAGTTTTAGCGAGCAGCTAATAGCTTTGTTGGACAATGTTGAGCAGCCTGACCTGGGGTCTTTGATTCAAAGCTATTTGCAGTGGGCTTTTCCTACCGCTCTAGCAGTAAGTGATCTGCTAGCTCAGGCCGGAGTAGAAGAAGATTATGCTAGCTGCCTGCCAGGAATGGTTGAGCGCTGCCCGGAGCTACAAGCAACACTGGGAGCTTATCTAGAAGAGCCGCAGCGTGAACTGCTCATCATGCTGGTTTGCAGCTGGATGGCGGTTCGGGAAGAGCACGACTTGCTACTAGCAAATATCAGCTGACGTTTCTTTTTGCAGCGGCAGCCACGAAGCCCATGAAGACAGGGGAAGGCTGCAAAGGGCGGGAAGCAAACTCAGGATGGAACTGAGTAGCTAAAAAGAATGGATGCTGGCGTTTAGGTATTTCAACGATCTCTACTAAGCGACCGTCAGGAGTGGTTCCGCTAGACCTCAGGCCAGCTTGTTCAAGCCTGACTCTAAGCCGCGGATTAACTTCATAGCGATGACGGTGACGCTCGTAGGCTACTGCTTCCCGGTATAAGCTAAAAGCCAGACTGCGAGGCCTCACTCTAACCGGCTGAAGGCCAAGACGCATTGATCCTCCTAGCGGGCCGGCTTCTCGCTGATCTGGCAGCAAGTCAATTACCGGATAGGGAGTGGCGGCATCAAACTCAGTTGAGTTAGCGTTCTCCATTCCAGCAACTGAGCGGGCGTATTCAACTACTGCGGCCTGCATCCCTAAGCAAATACCAAGGAAAGGAATTTTGTTCAGTCGGGCGTACCTAATAGCGGAAACTTTGCCTTCTACGCCGCGTGATCCAAAGCCACCTGGCACTAGGACTCCATGTACTCCCCTCAAGGCTTTCTCGACTTGGTTGTCAGGCAAGTTCTCTGAGTCAACCCAAACTATTTCTAGCTTGCGCCCTTGCGCTACAGCAGAATGGCGCAGTGCATCGATCACTGACAGGTAGGCGTCTTCTAATTGCACGTACTTGCCTACTAGAGCGATCCTAATCGGCTCACCTTCTTCTGCAAATAAAGCTTTCTCAACTAGATCATTCCAAGTCTTCATTTGCATTGGCCCTAGCTCAAGCCCTAAGTGCTCTTCTACTAAAGCAGAAACATTCTGATTAGCGAGAGACAAAGGAGCTTCCCATAGCATTTTGACGTTCGGAGCTGACACCACATTCTCAAGCGGCAAGGCGGCGAACATGGCGATCTTCTCACGCACATCTTCAGGTAGAACAGTAGGGGCGCGGCATACCAGCAGGTCAGGCTGGATGCCTAGCCGGCGCAGCTCCTGCAAGGAGTGCTGAGTAGGCTTAGTTTTTGGTTCTCCTGAATGATCAAGATATGGAACTAAAGTGACATGAACAAACATGCAGCGACCTCTGGGCAGGCGAGTCCTAAGCTGCCTTATGGCTTCCAGGAAAGGTAATGATTCAATATCACCAACTGTTCCACCTACTTCGCAAATAACTAAATCAGCGTTTTCCATTTCAGCAAGCAGATCAAGTCTTCTTACGATCTCATCTGTAACATGAGGAACTACTTGCACTGTTTTACCTAGATAGTCGCCGGCTCGCTCCTTTTCGATAACTTGGCCGTACACTTGGCCGGAAGTTAAGTTAGCAGAACCGATGGCAGCTTCGCCAGTGAAACGTTCATAATGCCCTAAGTCAAGGTCGGTCTCTGAGCCGTCTTCGGTTACGAACACTTCTCCGTGCTCATAGGGGCTCATAGTGCCAGGATCCACGTTCAAGTAAGGATCCATCTTCATAAGCGATACTCGTGCTCCGCGTCCTGCTAGAAGCCTGCCTAAGGATGCGGTAGTGATGCCTTTGCCTAAAGAGGAGACCACTCCTCCTGTAACAAACAGGTATCTGGTATCAGGCTGCACATTACCAGCTTAACTGAAGCTAGAATTAATTGCAGTTGTTGCTTTGCTTGCTGACTTCGAGAACCATCAGCGCTTGCTCAGGCTTAACACCTTGAGCGGCAAGACCGGCGACTACTTCGCTGTCATCGAAAGGAGCGCCCATTTCTTGCCAGAGCTTGACGTCGTCAAGCTTAGGGACTCCTGCTTTAGCCCATGCCGCGGCTTCTTTGGCGCTGTATCCTTCAGCTTCCCAGGCTCGCACTAGCTCAAGGTCGATAAAGGCTCGGTGAAGCTTAATCCATGGCTCAGCGTCATCAATACTGCGGCCGACTGTAAGCCATTTCTCGGCCTGCTCAGCGCTCAAGTCGCCTACCAGCCCGCCTTTGCGAGCTGCTTTCTGCCAGCGCAGTGTGCGCGATCCTGTTTCGCCAATCGTCTTCCAAGCATTAAGCTCCCAGCGGCTTGTTATGCCAGATTCCAGCCAAGCCACTGTTTCGCTGATGCTCATGCTCATGTTTAGCATGCGCCCGAGCTGCCAGCCGCTTACATCAGCTGCAGCCAGTCTTTTAACATGCTTAAGTTTCAATCCTTTAGCGATCAGCTCATCGGCAGCTGACGGATCATGCGAGTAAGGCAGAGCGTTAATCCATAGCGGTGCATCTTCAGCAGTGCAGCCGCGATCCATCCATTGCTTAGCGTAATCAAAATCAGACAGTTCAGACATGACCGTAACCCAAGGCTCAGCGCTGGCAGCAGTGAATCCTGCTGCCACCCACTTATCGATCAAAGCCGGCTTGCGAGCGAAAACAAAATCGCCTACGCTCTCTTCCTTGTAAGTCAGCTCAAGCCATGGCGTGATCTGCGAAGGCTCAAGAGGCCCGTCTTCAGCTTGGCGAATCCGTCCATGAGTTTTCAGTTGTGGACTGGCTTCAATCCACTGCGAAGCTCGGGCGGGCGTAATCGGGCTAGTTAAAGAAGCATTGTCGCGGTTCTTATCAATTCCAAGCTCAAGCCATTCAGCTTCTTCTTCGCTGATCGGCTCCAAGTTAACCCAGAGCTGGTTGTTGAAATCGATAATTGCTGGCCATCCTTCAGCTTGCAAAGCCATCTGCAGCTGCTCCAAATATTGATCGTCAGAGCAAACCACCTTGAGGTAATATTCTTTGATGCTGCCTGAGCCATCAAAGGAGCCGCTGAAAGTGATTACAGCATCGTCCTCACGATGAGCTTGCTCAATGCCGCTAACCTTAATGCCCCATTCTTTAAGCTGGGTGATAGTGCGACGCAGACGCACCCGGTGACTTAGCTTATCGTCCTGCGGAAGCTGCCAAGCACGGCCATTAAGAGGCCAGTCAATGCGGGTTTTTTCTAGCAAAGAGAGAGTTCGCTGGCTCGTTGAAGAGCCGCCAAGAAGTTCTGCTAACGCATTGCTCATACTGTTAGGATATCAGCCTGAGAGGCACATAATTGCCAGGCCGACAAGGCTTCACGGCGAGTCTTAAAGCATTGCTTATCAAGCCTAGAACCATTCAAGCTGTCACGTGAAGCACGCAGCCGTCTCAGCCAATCAATAGGCTGACAGTATTCCAAAACAAATACTTCCGCCCAACCTGGAACCATGCAACTTAAATGCCATCCATCAGCTCGACGCTGCAACAAAATAGGATGCTCACCCGCCCAAAAGTAAGATCCGCCGCCGCGGCCTTTATTTAGATTAGTGAACTGCGCCATAGCATAATCTATTGCCGATCAGGACGAAAAGCCGCTGGCCACCTGGACGCCGGAAGGGTGTAGTATCAAAGAGCTACGGGAAGACGACAGAGAGGTTATCCGAGTAGTTGAGAGATGCCGGAACTACCAGCCGGCAGTTCCGGCTGATGGCTAACTTCGGTAGCTATTGCTAATAATGCTTCTCTTCGCGAGCGGTAATGTCGCTGGCTGAGACGATAAGCAAGAGGATATCGCTTTTGGTCAGGCACGACTGGTAAGTAGCCGTCGCCATCTTCGTTAGCTTTGAATCCCAAACCCACCTGGCTGATATACCAGCGCCTCTTTCTTCGGCAAATCATTAACGATTCCATTTCAGGACCTAGATCGCTAAGCGCCCAGCCTGCGCAGCGACCGGGGCCCGGAGGCCATACCTGCCAAAGAAAAAAGCCTTGATAGCGACGATGCATTGGGCTCATGGGGCGCTTCTGTGTTCCTTTTCTACTGTAACGGCGGTGCCGCAAGCGCAAATCTCGGTTGCGTAGCCGGCTAAGTCTGAGCTGTCAAAGCGGAAAGCGATAACAGCGTTCGCTCCTTTAGCTTCAGCGGCTTCCGTAAGACGATCTTGAGCTTCTTGGCGGAAAGCGACCAACTTCTTGTTCATACCTTCCTCCCCTTCAGCCTCAATGGCTTTAAAACGGGAGTGATAACGAATAGCTAACCCGAAAACTTCGCCATAAACTTCACTAATTTCGTAGCCAGGGACATCATTCATAGCTGTAATAAGCATGCTCTAATCTTAGCAGCGACTATTAGGAGGTGGCTATATTACTACTTAGGTAGGTTGGTTGTGTCCGCGCCATAATCTATTGCCGATCAGGACGAAAAGCCGCTGGCCACCTGAGTGGCGGAAGTATGATCATTTCATGAGCGCCGAAGCAGTTGTTTATCAAGTTGTTGTCAATTACAGCACTGTCCCAACTCGTTACGATAGTCAAATAAATACTAAAGATGGTATTGACTGGCAGGATTATGCTGACCCAACTAAGGCGCCCCGCGACGCTCATCAAGAAGAACTAGAATTTGTTAGCGCGCCTCCATCTGAAGGAGAAGTAGGCGAAGGGCAAGTCGAAGATGAAGACGTTTTAGAGCAGCTGCGCATGCAAGTCTGTGATTACTTGAATCAGGCTTGCCCAGGTGGATATGACCTAGATAGCTTCAGCGCCCGTATTAGCTAAGACTCTGCCGGCTGATGATTCTTGCGTTCTTTATCTAGGCGCCATTGAACTTTAGCTTGTAAGCCCAGTAGGGAAGACAGGTTCTCCATGTGGCGCTGCACTTGTAAAGTTACGGCTGCGTCAGCGGCCGCGTAATCTAATTGTTCGGCGCTAAGTCTTTTGCGGCTCCAGTCTGAAGCTTGCTCTTCTTTGCTCATCGGAGCTTGCAGATAGCGGGCGCTGAGATCTTTCAGGGCTGCTTTTTCAGTGCTCTGCCAGTCTTGTAAAGCTGCCGCAGTGTCATTGCAGCCCAGGCCATCAAGTTCTTTTTGGATCTTAGCTACTGTTTTCTCGGTTGCTGTCAAAACTTGCTGGTCAGTGAAAGAGGCACTTTCATCTTGCAGTGCTCGTACTCCGCCTTCACTTGGAAGTCGCAGCAAGTTAGTTAGTTCAGCCAGCTGCTTTTTGTCGGCTTTAGGCATTAAACCGGCGGCTATGCGGGAGCGAATTTCTTTGTTCACTGATTGAGCTGTGAAGCATGTGTCTTGCAGGCCTTCAATGTCGCAGCCAAGCTTATGGCGTGACCAGGCTAGCTCAAAAGGGCAGTAATGAACTATTTTGCTAACAGTAGGATCTTCCAGCAGCTCAGCTAAAGGAGTCAAATCTACTTTCTGGCCGTCAAACAGTACTTGCCGCCCTCGGCCGGAAGGATCAGTGTATCCAACTTGAATTAGGCGGATGTCGCCGCTGTGTTCTCCTTGCGGGCCGTATTCATGTTCGACGCCTTTAGTGTCAACATATTTCTCGTAGGAGCCGCGCTCAGTAGTGGTTTCAAAATCTAATGCCACTATGGGCTGATTGCGTAGTAAGGCCACCGCGGCCTCCATTGATTCCTGTTTCTCAATCAGTGTTATATCTAGATGCTGGCCGGCGCGACTTGAAATCCAATGACGACCTGAGCTTGCTTCAAGTTGAATCATATAAGTGTCCATGGCTGCTTGGCGGCCAGTGTTATTTCCTTTACCCATTTGTTAAGTTTGCCAGATAAATAGCTTACTGCCAATTAATCAGCAGCCAAAATCAAGCTTTCCTACCTGCAAGCCCTTTAAACTGGCTTATGCGTATCATATCGCTTCTAGCAATTATTTCCGCGCTAATGATAGTAGGCTGCGGCGACCCTGCGCCCGCTATTAAAGTAGATCAGCAAAGCATTACTGAAGCGCAGTTCAGTCGCTGGCAGAAAACTTTAGCTGGTCTGAAAAGCAGCGGCTGCAAAGGTGCTTGTGGCAAGCAGCAGCAGCTAGCTAAAGAAAGAACTTTGGCGCAGCTTTTGCCGGTTTTGTGGGCTTTAGCGAGCAGTAATAAGCAGCAGTTGAAGCTTTCAGCTGCTGACATTAAGCTGCGCACTGAGCAGATCAGACCTCAGTTAGCTTCTAAAGCTGGGGGAGTGACTGCCGCTGATATCGCCTGGTCAGCGAGAGGTGACGTGGCTTTAATGATGCTAATGGCAAAAGCTCAAGCTAACACGGCCGCTAAACGAGCCACTCTACTAAAGTCCCTGCAGCAGCAGTGGGCTTCAGACACTGAATGCTCCGAGCTATTAACTGGCCTAGTTGGCTGCCCGAAAAGCTAAGGCTGCCATACGCGCAGCGTCGCAGGATATTCGGCCGCTAACTGCATAGTGCTTTGAGTTCCTTTTGATTTGCCATCCCAGAACAACCACACTTGGTCAGGTTGACGCTGCAACATTTGTGCTAGGCAGATATGTCCGGCGCGGCGCCCTAGTGTGCTCCAAGCAATCTTGTTCACTTCCACTGGGATATCATTCTCTTCAGCTATTTCCACGATGGCCTGATCCGCTCCTAGGGAGTCAGTAGTAAGAATGAGATCTTGGGGGCTGAGCTCAGCTAAAGCAGAGCGAATGGTTTGCGGGTCATCCCAGCCCCGGCTTCCGCAGCAAATAACAAGCATAGTCTGCTAAGTCTGCCTTGCCGGCAGGCGGTTGGTGGCTATTTAATTAGGCGCGGCTTGCAGGCCTGAGCGGCATCAGCCATAACTTGGCCGCGCAGCCTCCAATCCCAGCTGCGGGAAGGATGCACTCCGTCGGCTAGTTTGACAGTGTGATCAGTCACCATGCGAGCCCATTCAGCAACCTGCATTCTGCGCGGGCCAACTGATTGCGCCAGTTTCCTTAAGCCCCGATTCCATGAGTTAATGGCGCCATGATCATAAATAGTTGCCATAACCAGGCAGCGCTTAGGGCCTATATAGGAAAGAATTTTCTTGATGGTGCTGGTATAGACCGAAAGATAGCTTTGCCAGTCGTTAGTTCCTAAAGCAAAAATCACTACTTGTCCGAGCGGCTGCCTGCGAAGCAAAGGCCAGCCATCCCAATAATGGCGGCCGATCTGGGCGCTTAAGCTACGACGATGCCAGCCTTTGAGTACTTCCTTAGTAAAAGAAGCAGAGTCGACTGTTAGAGAGTCTCCTTGCACTGTGTAAGTGGTGGCGGCCGCAGTAGAAGTATTAGTTAGCTTAGCTGGCGCCTGGGCGAAAGAGAGCGAGCTGAAAGCGGCTAAAGCGAGCAGCAGCAATAATGGAAGAATTAAAATGCGCACTGCTGAACTTAACGCGCAGCTAAGCATGAGGAACTACAGCGGCTTAAGGAAGGCAGTTAGAATAAAGATTATGCGTAATGATCCTTCAGACAATGGCGGGTTATTTGTTGGCCGGCGCCCTGGCACAAGGAAAATCAAATATCGTGATCTGCCTGCTGACTCTTCCCCTGGGCGGCGCAAAATAGATAAAGCCTTAGCAGTTGTAGTTGGGATGATAATGCTGGCCGGCAATCTTCTACTATGGGGGCCCATTCCGTTAGCTTGGCTGTGGATTGTTGCTCATCTTGGCGGATTAGCTAATCATCCTTTCTGGGCGGTGCTGGTAGCTTTCACAGGCATCCTGTTCAGCATGCTATTAATGCTGATGCTGCTAATGAAGTTAGATCAAGCTTGGATCTTATTAAGGCGTGCTTCTGGCGTGGAACAAACGCAAGGTGTTTTGACGCGAATGTTTCTAGGTTGCTCTTTGCTGGGGGCGACCTTGTTCAGCTTGTGGCTAATATTTGGTGGTGGATTAGCAAGCGGAGGCGGAGGCGCTTTTTAGCCGCAAGGCAGCTCAAAAGCAGTGAAATAGTTTTAGACTATATGTATGGCTGATTCAGATATAGAAGTTAGAGTGGCGGCGGAGGCTGATAAAGGTCAGATTGAATCGTTAGTGCAGCGATCAGCTCTGCAGCTGTACAGCAAGATTGGATCAGCTGAGCAGTGCGCGGCATGGGCCAGCGATGCAGCTGATGATTACGTGCAGCGTCTCAGCGACCCAGAAAGTCAAGTGCTGGTAGCCGACTGCCCATACGGAATTGTGGGCACTGTATATGTGAGCCCTAAAAGCAGCCGCCCTCATGGCTGCGACCGTGAGCTAGGAGGCCTCTACACGGCTCTGAGAGGCGCAGGGATCGGTCATCTACTCAATCAACAGGCTTTGCTTGCCGCCGCAGCGGGAGGCGCTAGCAGCGTCTACACGGCGGTCTCAGAGGCTAATAAGCCGGCCCGTAGAGCCTTGGAGGATATGGGCTTTCATCGTACTGGAGTTTTTAGTCAACCTTTCTTTCCTGATCATCAATGGATTGAAATGGAAATGCACTTATTGCCAGGAGCTTTCAGCCCTGACAGTCAAGGCCGCATTCAGCGCCATCGAGCTTAGCTGCCCCCAGCAGCTGATAAGGTGCGGGAATGCACTCAAATGAGCAGTTGTGGCTTGAGAAGCTTGAAGCAAGTGGGGACCTTAGTTCTGCCTTGCAGAGCTTGAAAGTTAATGCGGCGGCCGCCGAAGAGATAGCTGTGGCCAGGGCAGCACTGAAATGGTCCGGTCCGCTTGAAGAACAACTGCAATTAACTAGCTGCTGGCTGAATGGGCTCGGCCTTGGGCTGTGTTCCTCAGAGAATGAAGCAGACGGAGATCTGGAAGATACTTTAGCTTCAATTCTAATGGCCTTAATTCGCGTTCTGCTAGTCAATTGGCAGAAGAATGGCAAATTAATTTTGATGATTTGACTGAGATCTCTACCAGCTGCGCACTAGCAATAGTGGAACCTAATCTTCTGCTGGAAGCAGCAGCTTTATGCTGCGAAGGAATGCTGACTGGCATCGCATTAAGTGATACCTCTAAGAAAGCTAGTTTGCTACAGAGGAAAGCGGACCGCTAAGCAAAGCTTCGATGTTGCCGTGGTAAGCAGCCAGGTTGCCTTGCTGAGGATTCTGCAGAATCAGCATGCGCCCTACTTGATCATCTAAAGCAGTTTCAATTGCGTCTTCAGCTGAATACGGATTATCGGGCCGCTCAACTCGGATACAGATGCCTTCTAGGGCTTCAATGAGCTCAAGATCGCTTAGGGCCCTAACTCCAGCCACAATCACCAGCGAATAGTCCTGTAAGGAGCTCAGGACGCGGCCTTTGACGGTGTCAACCCAGTGTTGTTCATTTTCGCCTCTGCGGGCCCTTCCCCAAGCTTGAAGAAGCTTGCGACATGCAGGGCGACTTTTATTGCTGGCTGTGATCTGCCTGTGCTGTGGAAGTAGCCAATTGTTTACTTCATCAATAATCGGATCAGAGAAATTGATTTTCGTAACGCCGGCGTAAGTCGCCAGTATATAATCAGCGAACGCATCTTTGCCGGCCTGAGGGCGGCCGCTAACTCCAACCACGCTGGTTTTAAGAGCTGGCAGGGGTAGTAACTGAGCGGAAGGCTTATCACTAGCCAAAGAGCCTGCGTGAGGCTCTGGCTTTATACAGGCTTGCTGATCAAGCAAAATCATTTCCGCGGCGGCTTGCAAATCTTGCGAAGCATGCTGAAAAGGTAGATCATTTGCAGCTGAGAACATATTAAGAATATAGCTTGCAAGATCAGATTAGCTCAGGAACTGGGGAATGTTTGCGGCAGACAGTTAAGATAAGAGCAATGGAAGATAAACGCGAAAGCTGGGATTCTTATTTCATGGGCCTGGCAGTTCAAGTTGCGGCGCGCGGAACTTGTCCCCGCCGCCAAGTAGGAGCTGTCTTAACACAAAGCAATCATTTGCGGGCCACTGGATATAATGGATCTTCTAGCGGCCAGCCTCACTGCCTGGAAGTAGGATGTTTACTGAATCATGAAGGCAGATGCCAGCGCACTATCCATGCTGAAGCCAATGCCTTGCGGGACGCTCATCCTGATTCTTTGCAAGGATCAGTGTTATGGGTTACTGACATGCCCTGCGTTAACTGCGCGAAATTGATTGCTTGCTGCCCTCTGACCGAAGTAGTGTTCTTAAGGCCTTATCATGCTCATGAAGCTTCAGAAGCAGCTGACATTATTTCTGCTGCCGGAATAGAACTGAAGCATTATCAGCCTTTGATGGAAGCGGACATGCCTGCCGTTGACAATACTTAAGGCGCTGCCGGGCCAGCAGGGGCTTCAGGAATAATCACTGGCTGAGTGATAGTAGGCTTCGGAGTGGGCTTAACGACAGTTTTAGCAGGCGTTTGAACATGCACCACTTTGGTTATTACAGCAGGCGAAGCAGGCTGAGCTACTACTGTGGGCTCACGCACCACTTTGGTGACTTTTACTACTTTAACTGGCTCAACGATCTTACGGGTTTGCGTGATTTGAACTGAGTTAGTTTGGCTGGGCTGCTGAACTTTGCTGGAGCCAGAAATAATAAGGCCAGCTGGCAAAGCGATAGCGGCAGCTACTAGCACTCCGCCTGAGGCAGCAGGACTACTAGGAACCAGGTTTCTTACTCCGCTTAATTTAGCTGACAGCCAAGTGTTTGCTGAAGCAGCAATACGGCTGCTCTTAGCGGCGTTCTCTAAAGGCGACAAAGCTCCCAATAACAACTCAAACAGCAAAGTCCAAATAAGGCCACGCCAGCACCAGCTCGCAATGCTGTCATGAGAGAAAAAGGCCGGCCACCAGGCCAGCACTATACCGGCAGAAAGACCGCCGGCAACTAACTTGGAGAGCAGATGCTCGAAAGGGTTGTGACTGAACCGCACAAGTACAGCTTACATGAACCTACACTTCAGAACTAGGCTCTATAAGGTAAAACCTTTGCTAAGTGAGCACACTCACACAAAATGCCTCTTGGAATCGAGTGGATATAGCGGCCGGGCCTTTGTAGCTATTCACGCGCTAAAGCTAGGCCGCTTCCCCTGCTTTAACGTATGTTGATTGCATGGATGAACCCGACGACGACTTCGAGGGCCCCTGTGGGCTTGAGCAGTACATCCAGGAGCGCGCTAAGCGCAGCCCTGACTTTGCGCGCAAAATTGAGGAGGCCCGCCGGAAGCGTGACCTGGCCCGCCTTGCTGATATGGAGGCCGGGGAGCTCCTGATGAACCCGGAGGACTTCGTGGCTCTGCAGGCCCGACTCGGCGAGCTGCCGCGCGACAATCCGCGCCTTAAGGCCTTACTAGCCACTGAGAATCCTGTCCCCAGCGAGATGGAACTATCGGATGACTTCCTCGCGCTGCATCGGGCCTCCGAGGCGGGAGATGACGATGTGTCTGAAGAGTTCGATTTTGAGCTGCTGGAGACACACCCCGTCGACGAAGAAGATCAGCCTTCTTCTTAGCTCACGGATACTCGCACACGAGATATAAGCCCAGCCCGACACACGCTGAGCGAAGCGTCAAAAGAAGCTTTTGCATCGCCTTCGATATCCACTCGATTTCAAGATGCACACAAATTGCCTCTTGGAAGCCTGTGGAGCTAAAGTTCAGCGAACAACCCATTGACTGAACCTTAGTTGCCTGAAACATAACATGCGTGGCAGTTCCCCCGCATGTTATGTTTAGCGGCCGAAGGGCTTGATCCTTGGCCTCTTGGAATCGCGTGGCTATGACGCCCGGCGTCTCTGGAGTGGTTCGTCAGCCAAGCGGCGCTGGGGCTTCTTTGTCGATTAGGTCGTAGGCGGTCATGGCCAAGGCAAAGATTTCGCGGTTCTCTTCCATCTCACCCTTCCTTCACGCCGCCATCCATTCCTTAGGCGAGAAGCCGGTGCGCGAAACAAATTCCGCCCGAGTCATTGTTTTGTCGTATTCCACTGGGTTCATGATGTACATCTCGCCTTGAGTGTCTTTGTTCAGTCGGCGGAGATAGGTCTCCAAGGCTTTAGCAGGGATACGGATAGATTTCTCCGTGACTTTGACTGCAGGCAATTCTCACCCACGGGATTCCAAGGGGCTGATCCTTGCCTTCCGGCAACGGCTCACGCGCTAAAAACCAGGCCCCTTGCCCAGCCTCAACGTATATTTATCACATGGATGAACCCGACAGCGACCTTGAGCAACACATCCGAGAGCTCACTGAGCGCAATCCTGATATCCCTCGCCTAATAGAAGAGGGCCGCGCTAAGCGAGAAGAAGCTCGCGCAAAACGAGAGAAGTGGGTTAGTTATCTTCCAGACTCAGAGCGCGAACTGTTCCTTAAAGACATCGCTGGTATTTTTGAAGAATGCGCGGCTGAGGGTGACTTCTACCAGCTTGTCATCTGCATTCAGCAATGGAAGAACACCGCCGAAGTCCATGCCAATCCGGCTCTAAAAGAGCGCCTCATGAAAGGCGGCGCGGGTGGCGGTGAGATTATTGAGAGGCCGGCTAGCGAAATAGTCGCCGAGCTTGAAGAAGCAGTCCGCCGCCTGAGCGAGAGGGCCTCCCGTGGTCTCAGCGGAGATGACGGTCAGCAGCAGCTAGAGCTGGAAGCCTTAAAGGCCTTAGAAATCGTCCGCCGCATGGAGATGCAGCTCGACCAAGCAGAGTTCGAAAACCCTGACTTGGCGGCAGCATATATTTTCGAGCACACCTCATCATGGACTGCTCCTAATCTCGCTGAGCTGCTTGGCGTTAGCAGCAAAACAGTCGGCACCTGGAAGGGCGGCGGCCTAGTGGAACAAAACGCGTCCCGTGTTCAGCTTGTAGCGCTGCTCATCTACTTCCTGCGTCCTGGTCATACAGAGCTGGGGGTGCAGTTCTGGTTCAGCAACCCCGCCCACCAGCTTGGAGGCCGCATGCCTCTTGAAGTCATGGATGAGGAAGGCGAGCGGGCAGAGGCTCAGCTCGTTGCTTACGCACGCGGCGGCCGCTCCCAGATGGGCTGACCAACCGCTGCACAATGCAACGCTTGGGACCGGCTTTACGCGCGAACCGTTGCAACGAGCGTATAATCAGCTTATGCCTACTAAAACCTTTCAGACCCTCCTAGCCCGTGCCCATAATCAGTTCGGCTATCTAACTCCGAGCGACGCCTCTGACGTAGGCGTGCAGCAGGGCACTCTGAGATCTATGGCTGCTCGCGGCCAAGTGGAACACATTGCACGAGGCCTTTACCGCATGCCAGATGTGCCTAGCGGCCCTCGCGACCCGTACATGGAGGCGGCCCTTCTAGTGGGCGGTGGCGCTGTGTTGAGCCACGAGAGCGCCATAGAGATTTACGAGATCTGCGACATCAACCCGTCGCAAGTCCACCTCACGGTGCCCTCGGCTTACCGGACCAAGCGCGCCCTTCCCGGCTTCTATAAACTCCATCATGAAGACCTGACGGATGACCGGAAAGTAGTTCTCGATGGCCTGCCAAGCGTCACCCTTAAGCAGGCCATCTGGGGGGCAATAGATAACCTCGCCGGAGAACATCTGATCTCCCAGGCAATTGACAACGCCGCCCGGAAAGGGCTGATCAGCGAGAACGACCAACAGCAACTGGACGGCTACAAGCTACTCCGCTTCACAGGGGCGCTTAGCGGCACCTAAGCGTTGACGCATGGAAAGTCCGCAAACCGCACAACGCGCATCCCTGTTGAATGCTATGTGCTGAAACTCATCACAGCCCCTAGCTTTCGCAAGCTGTGTCAATTCTTTCAATAGCCTTCATGTGGCGCCAGCAATGCGTGGCCTGTTGACCTAACGGTCTTTCGTAAGCTTCAATTAGCTGGATTTGCACGTAACTTTACTCGCTAAAGTTACGTGAACCCCCCGCTGACTTAACTTTAGCTGCGCTAAACATGACGTTTGTGAAAAACTCCCAAATGTCATGTTTAGCGCTCCTAGACGCTTAGTTCTGGGGATATGCTAGCCGCTGGCAGCAGTATTTCAGTCCGCGCAAATGAGCTAATGAGCTGCTAAACATGACGTTAAGAGCGAAAACGCGACAGGGTCATGTTTAGCACTGCCCCGCTCTCATCCGATGAGAACCGAAGCGCGCCTCAAGCAGAAGATTTTCGCATCATTTTCTATATCCACGCGATTCCAAGAGGCACACAAAATGGGTTCAGTTTGTTTGGCCTTAAGTAATCAAGCACCTATTTCTGTTTAAGGCTGCGCTTATGGGCGCGTCGAATGAGCTTAGCTTTCAATGCAGCGCGCTGCTTTGAGGTAGGGCTTGATTTGAATATCGCTGCCGCTGCCATCAAAGAAGCGCTTTCAGTAACATTAACTAGGCTTGGTTCGCCGCTGCCTGAAGCACAGAAACCAAAAGTGGATGCTGTGGATCCAGCTGCAATGACAGCCGCCCAGCTTGGCGCCGTTACAGTAACCGCATTGCCGCTGCGGGTAGCGGTACCACTCCAGCTGTCAGTGATTTTGACGCTACTAGGTAATGTGAACGTCAGCTTCCAGT
>Ga0194055_10000601_pt1 | contig 29109 bp, 28 predicted proteins | sample SepL449m_MetaG_FD_155482 | JGI IMG/M metagenome (GOLD analysis project Ga0194055, IMG submission 155482) | Anoxic zone freshwater microbial communities from boreal shield lake in IISD Experimental Lakes Area, Ontario, Canada - Sep2016-L442-9m | ecosystem: Environmental > Aquatic > Freshwater >... | reverse complement strand
CAGAGCTGAGAACGTCATGATTGTTGATTTGATGCGAAATGATTTGGGGCAAATATGTAAGAGCGGAAGCGTGAGCGTTCCGCGATTGCTATCAACTGAAGCTCATCCTGGCCTTGTGCATTTAGTTTCAGATATAGAAGGCGAACTCAAAGATGAGGTTACTTGGGCCGAGATCTTCACTCGCTTGAGTCCACCAGGATCAATAAGTGGAGCCCCTAAATCATCTGCCGTCTCTGTCATAAAAGAAAATGAAGGAAAGCGCGGGCCGTATTGCGGTGCGTTGGGTTGGGTTCAGGGGGATAGGTGTGAACTATCAGTGGCAATCCGAATCTTCTATAAAGATGACAAGTTGCGATTTGGTACAGGTGCTGGAATCACGTGGGCCAGTGTGGCAAATGATGAGTGGGAAGAAACTCAACTTAAAGCAAGACGTCTAGTCTCACTTGCTGGCGGTGATTTATGAGAGTGATCTATAACGGTGAACTAAAAAGTATTGACGATGTGGCAGCAAGTAGTTCAGGGTGGCTAGAAGGTCAAGGAATATTCGAAACGATTAAGAGTGTTGGGAACAAGCCATTCTCTCTATCTCGCCACATTGCCAGGGCACAGCACAGCGCTTTAGCTCTTGGGATTTCGATGCCAAGCTCTGATCAGATTTCACAAGGTGTGACTGATTTGTTTGCCTCAGTTCCACAGGGTTTAGGGATGCTGCGAATTTCTTTTGATAAACATGGTAATTGGTTGGCAGTTCATATGCCATATAAGGAACAAGAGAAGAGCGCTGATGTGAGAGTGCATCCAACAGCAGTTATCGGTGATGTCCACAAAAGATTTCCATATGCCAACCGTTTAGAGATTCTTGAACAAGCCCGCCTTGCTGGCTTTGATGATGCCATTGTCATAAACCCTGACGGAAATATCTGTGAGGGATCAGTTACTAATCTAATTGTCCACATCGATGGTCGATGGGTAACACCGCCAACTACTGATGTTGTTTTACCTGGAATTATTCGGCAGATTCTGATTGAAAATGAGCTAGTTGCCATTGAGAGCATCCCAGCGGATCGGCTAGTGGAAATCAGCTCTGCCTTCCTTATTAGTAGTTTGCGTTTATCGCATGCGATTTCATCGATTGATTCACGGCCGTTGCATCTTTCACACGCCTTCGGAGAAGAAATAAAGGCGTTGGCACATAAGTATTCGGTAGGCTAGCCACATGATTCAGGTAACCGTTGATGGCGCTTCGCGCTCCATTGAGGCAGATCAACGCCCAACCCACCTCTTTGCAGAAAATAAAGAGGTAGTCGTTTGCCGCATTAACGGCGTGCTCAAAGATTTGTGGACTGATCTTCAAGAAGGCGATGTCGTTGAATCTGTCTTAATCAATTCTCCTGATGGTCTCTTTGTTCTTCGCCACTCAACTGCCCACGTTATGGCACAAGCGGTGCAAGAAGTTTTCGCTGATACAAAGCTTGGAATTGGACCACCGATCAAAGATGGTTTCTATTACGACTTTGATCCCAAGACACCTTTTAATCCCGATGATTTAATAAAGATTGAAAGTGTCATGCGCAAGATTGTTAAGGATGGACAGCGCTTTCGCCGCCGTGTTGTTTCTGAAAAGGAGGCGCTGGCTGAACTCTCACACGAGCCATATAAGTGCGAACTTATCGGCATTAAAGGTCCAGCAGGTGAAGAGGCAAGTGTTGAAGTTGGTGGAGCAGAGCTCACCATTTATGACAATTTAGGTAGAGATGGAAATCCTGTGTGGGGAGATCTTTGTAGAGGTCCTCACCTTCCATCCACAAAACACATTCCTGCATTTAAGTTAATGCGAAGTGCTGCTGCCTATTGGCGCGGATCTGAAAAGAACCCCATGCTCCAGCGCATCTATGGCACAGCGTGGCCATCACAAGATGAACTGAACGCTCACTTAGAACTACTAGCAGAGGCTGAAAAGCGCGATCACCGCCGTCTTGGAACTGAACTTGATCTGTTTTCATTTCCAGAAGAGATTGGTTCTGGTTTAGCGGTCTTTCATCCTAAAGGCGGAATCATTCGCCGGGCGATGGAGGATTACTCACGCAAGCGCCATGAGGAAGAAGATTACGAGTTTGTTTATTCTCCGCATTTAACCAAGGCTGCCCTGTTTGAAAAATCAGGTCACTTGGATTGGTACTCAGAGGGAATGTATCCACCGATGATCATGGATGAAGAGCTCCATGCTGATGGAACGATTAAAAAGCCTGGCCAGCAGTACTACATGAAGCCAATGAACTGCCCGTTCCACAATCTTATTTTCCAAGCCCGTCAGCGCTCCTATCGCGAGCTTCCCCTTCGACTCTTTGAGTTTGGAACTGTTTATCGCTATGAAAAATCTGGTGTGCTACACGGCATCACTCGTGCTCGTGGCTTTACTCAAGATGATGCACATATCTATTGCACTAAAGAGCAGATGGCAGATGAATTGGATTCACTCCTAACTTTCGTTCTCAACCTTTTGCGTGATTATGGTCTTAACGATTTCTATCTTGAGTTATCTACCAAGAACCCAGAAAAATTTGTTGGAGCAGATGCCGATTGGGAAGAAGCAACTGAGACGTTGAGAAAGGCTGCAGTTGCTCAAAAACTGGAGTTAGTTCTAGATGAGGGCGGCGCAGCGTTCTATGGACCAAAGATTTCCGTGCAGGCAAAAGATGCCATCGGTCGTACATGGCAGATGTCAACGATTCAAGTGGACTTCCAACTTCCACAACGTTTCGAACTTGAATATTCAGCTGCCGATGGATCGCGCCAACGCCCGGTAATGATTCACCGAGCCCTCTTTGGTTCCATTGAAAGATTCTTTGGTGTGCTCACCGAGCATTACTCAGGTGCCTTCCCACCATGGCTTGCACCAGTTCAAGTAGTTGGTATTCCAGTTGCTGAAGCTTTTGCAGATTACTTAGCTGATGTCATTGCGCAGATGAAGAAGGCTGGCATTCGTGCAGAGCTAGATGCATCTGATGATCGCATGCAGAAGAAAGTCCGTAACGCCCAAATGCAAAAGGTGCCGTTTATGGTTATTGCTGGTGAGGAAGATATGGCAGCCGGTGCTGTCTCATTCCGATATCGCAATGGCGAACAGAAAAATGGAATTCCAATCAAAGATGCTATTTCTGAGATTCAAAAAGTAGTAGCAGATCGCACACAGGTTTAACTATGCATATTGATGGCGCAGGAATGCCTGATGGTTGGCAACGCCTATGGGCACCTCACCGTCTTGAGTATTTACGTGGTGAAAACCGTCCATTAGAGGGCAATGAAGTTGAGTGCCCTTTTTGCCGCATTCCAACATTAAGTGATGAAGAAGGCCTTATTGTTTATCGCGGCAAGAGCGCATTTGTCGTGATGAATTTGTATCCATATAACCCAGGACACCTTTTGGTCTGTGCCTTTAGGCACGTTGCAGACCTAACAGATTTAAGTGACGAAGAGCGAAATGAGATTTCAGCCCTATCTGCTCATGCAATGAAAACCATCCGCAAAGTTTCGGCCCCTGCAGGTTTTAATTTAGGTATGAATCAAGGCGCTATTTCAGGTGCCGGTGTTGCAGAACATATCCATCAACATATAGTTCCCCGTTGGAGCGGTGATGCTAACTTCATGCCAATTATTGGAAAAACAAAGGTGCTACCGCAGTTACTGACTTTGACTAGAGAAGAGATTGCTGCGGCTTGGTAGTGCTAATTAAGTTCGGCTAGATATTTCTTTATAACATCAAGGCCAATTCCCTTTTCAAGAACAAGTGGAATTGCAGGAAATAGAACACCGGCAGCAAAAGCGCCTTCACCCATTGATGTCACGAGTTCTAGATACTCATCACGAAACTCCTGGACCAAAGTTTCATGCTCTGGCTCGCACGCATTATGCGTTGGAGGAGTTGTTGAGTAGTCGGTGATGATCATGTCTGAAAGTGAAATGAGAGCTCTCGGTGAGCCATCATCATCATGAAGAACCAAATAGGGCGTGGCTATCTGATCAAAGACTCGATTAGCTAACATGACCGCATCATCAAAGTCGGCGTTGTTTCCGTCTAAGTGGGTAACAACAATCATTCGTGGTGTTAAAAACTCATCAAAGGACTGCCATTGTTCAATTGTTGTTTGGTCGATTCCAGTATTGGGATTAACAACAAAAAGTGCGCAGGAAATATCTCCATTGGCGCCACTGCCAAGTGTTGCCCCTAGCGCTGAGGCAACTTCGCCGGGGTTGGCTGAAGGGTGGCCAAAGACGCAGAGATTGAGGGGCGATGTGGGATTCTGCACTGGGTCAGCCTACGATGTGCAGTGATGCTAAGTCGCTCTTTAAAACCAGCGGTTACGAGATTAATAACACCCGTAGCCGCCTTTGCGCTGCGTATTGGGATAACTCCAAATGCAGTCACATGGGTTGGAGCTGTGGGAGTAATTGCATCAGCGCTGTTTTTCTATCCGCGCGGGGATTTTTTTCTTGGAACTGCTGTGATAGCCATCTTTGCTTTAAGTGATCTCTTTGATGGCACGATGGCTCGAATCTCCAAAGCCGGAGCTAGCGCATGGGGAAGTTTCCTCGATTCTACCATTGATCGCTTAACAGACTCAGCGATTTTGCTGGGCGTGAGTATCTTTTTGATCAATAAATCAGATGCATTGAGTTTTGTTGTCATTGCAACTTTGGTGACGGGAATGCTTGTTCCCTACATACGTGCTAAAGCTGAAAGCTTTGGCATTGAATGCAGTGGAGGAATAGCAGAGCGCACAGAACGGTTAATTATTGCAATGTCTGCAATTGCACTAGATGGTCTAGGGGTTCCATATGTTTTGGCCATCGGAATGTGGCTACTTGCATCTCTGGGAGCAATAACAGTTGTGCAACGGATGCTCATTGTTCGTAAGGCTTTCAAAGGATGATCCAAACTTTAAGTGCTTGGGGATATTTTGCAGCCTGGCGGATTCTTCGTTGGCTACCTGAAAACTTTGTCTACTCCAGAGCTAATGCAGTTGCTGACTACATGGTGAAGCGAAATGGTAAGAGCGTTGCCCGCTTGCGCTCAAACCTTGCGCGCACTCAACCTAATATTACGGCTCTCGATTTAGATTTGCTTGTCTATCGTGGCATGCGATCAGCACTTCGATATTGGTGTGACACTTTTAGATTTCCTGATTGGTCGACGCAGCGAATCCTGGGAACCGTCACGATCAATGATGAAAGTATTTTGATGGACGCCGTAGCTGCTGGAACTGGCGCAATTGTTACGTTGCCGCACTGTGGAAATTATGATCACGCTGCCGCTTACTTCTGTGCGCGCGGAGCCAAGATTGTCACGGTCGCCGAACACTTAAAGCCAGAGAAGTTGTTTAAGAAGTTCATGCAATATCGCTCAGACTTTGGCATGGAGTCACTACCTCTAGATGGTCGAGTTATTCCAACGCTGATGCAGCGCATTAGGAGTGGTTGTGTTATTGCACTAGCTGCTGATCGTGATCTATCTAAATCTGGAATCAATGTGAATTTCTTTGGTGGACCAGCCAGAATGCCTGCAGGTCCAGCCCTTCTAGCAATTCGTACAGGTGCACCCTTAATTAGTGCCTACGTTTCATACACTCCAACTGGAATTCATATTGATTTCACACGTATTGAATTGCCCACCCAAGGAACTGAGACAGAGAAGGTGGCAGCACTTGTTCAAAGGAGTGCCGATCTATTTGCAGAAGGTATTGCTAAGTACCCACACGATTGGCACATGATGCAACGTATTTGGATTGATGGCGATTTTAAGGATCGCGACTAATGCTTACTAAGAAACTCAAAATTGGAATTGTTTGCCCTTATGGCTGGGACACACCGGGTGGTGTGCAAAACCACGTTCGCGATTTAGCTGAGTTTCTGATTAGCGCCGGACACAGCGTTTCTGTTTTGGCCCCTGCCATAGATGAAGATCAGTTACCTGACTATGTCGTCAGTGCAGGCAAACCTATTTCCATTCCATATAACGGTGCAGTTGCTCGTGTTCTATTTGGTCCTATTGCATATGCGCGAGTTCGCCAATGGATTGCCAACGGGGAGTTTGATCTGTTGCATTTGCATGAACCTGCAATTCCATCAATCTCACTTCTGGCGTGCTGGGCAGCTGAGGGTCCAATGGTGGGAACTTTTCATGCCGCAGCAAAGCGACAGAAAGTTATCTTTGCTATTGGTCCAATTCTTGAACCTGCAATTGAGAAACTCTCGGCCCGCATTGCTGTATCAGAGGCGGCTCGCTTAACTCTTACCGATCACCTTGATACAGATGCGATTGTTGTGCCTAATGGAATTTATGCCAAAAGATATTCAGCAGGAACTTTCCAGGAGAAATGGGCTGGAAATACCATTGGTTTTATTGGTCGCTTTGAGGAACCACGCAAAGGTTTGCAAGTACTTGTAGATGCACTTCCCATCATTGCTCGCTTTGCACCTGATGTGAAAGTTTTCGTTGCAGGACCAGGGAATCCAAAAGAGTTTGAGAAAGAGATAGATCCCCAATTGCGCGATCGTTTTGAATTTCTGGGAAGAATCTCTGAACAAGAGAAGGCAGATTTCATGTCATCGGTTTCACTCTATGTCGCACCCAATACTGGCGGAGAGTCATTTGGAATTATCTTGGCTGAAGCTCTGGCCGGCGGTGCTTGCGTGGTTGCTAGCGATATTCCAGCTTTTGATTCGCTTTTAGGTGGGGGAGAGTTCGGTGCTCTCTTTGAATCTGAAAATTCGACTGACTTGGCAAAGGTTGTAATAGATTTGCTTCGCGATGAGAATAAGCGCAAAGAGCTAGCTATTGCAGGAAAAACGCACGCCCAAATTTTTGATTGGGATGTAGTGGCGCAGCAGATCTTTTCAATTTATGAGATGGCAATTGTTGGTGGAAATGGAGTTTCATTAAGTTCTGATGGACGTGCCTGGGGCCGTTTCCTCTCACGTGATGAGGAGAAAAAGTGAAGAGTGGCTTAACTATTGGGTTTCTAGTACTTGTTGGAATTTGGTATCTCTCATTTTCAGCCACGCGCCTTGATCGTCTGCACCATCGCGTTGAAACAAGTTGGGCAAACCTTGATGTGTTGCTTCAGAAAAGGGCAGCTATTGCACTTGAAATTGCGCACAGCGATTTAGCAGATCCTGCTTCATCTTTGTTGTTAACGGGAGCTGCTTATCAAGCTCGGGATGCAGATGTGAAGAACAGATCAATGGCAGAGAGTGGGTTATCTGGCGCCTTGGGCCTACTCATCTCCGATGGTTTAGCGCATGCATCTGAATCAGAACAAGCTCTTTTGCAAGAACTATCTGCTTTAACGGCCAAAATTCGTGTGGCAATATCAATACACACTGATGCTGTTTCATCCACGCAAATGGTGCGCCGAAAGTTCGTAGTCAGGACTTTTAGATTGGCTGGTACGGCGCCACTTCCAGTTACCTATGAGTTTGAATCTGATGTTCTTTAAGCGCATATCAATCGCTGCTGCAACACTCTTACTATTAACTGGGTGTTCGGCTATTTCAGATTTGTTGCCTCAAGCGGCCGAAACCAATGTGCTTAGTGGTCGTGAAGGCCTTAACGGACCAGTTCTAGCCGTCAAGATAGATGATACAAATGCTGCGCATCCACAAATTGGTTTAGAAGATGCTGATGTTGTTTACATTGAGCAAGTAGAAGGCGGATTGACACGTCTTGCAGCTATCTTCTCATCGCGCATTCCAGAGCGCGTTGGACCTGTTCGTAGTGCGCGCATCTCTGATATGGATATTTTGAAACAATATGGTCGAGTGGCTTTTGCATACAGCGGTGCCCAAAAGAAACTGCTGCCAGTTATAGAAGCTGCGAATCTACAAAATCTGGGAGCACAATCGCAACCACCATCTATATACACAACTGATCCCAATCGAGTGCCACCTGTGGCAATGGTCTTGCGTGCAGATCTATTAATGGCAAAAGTAGTTGAGAAGAACTACCAAATAACCTCTGCCAAAAATGTTGGTTGGAGCTTTAGTAAAGCACCAGAAGGTGGCAAGCCGACACAATCGGTCATCATGCATTGGCCAGCAGCTAGATATAGCGCAGAGTGGTCTGAGTCGGAGTCACGCTGGTTACTTTCGCACAATTCCACTCTTGATGTTGCAGATTCGGGAAAAACACTTGGACCTACAACTCTGGTGATTCAGATGGTTTCCATTACTGATTCTGAGTATCACGACAAAGTGGGCGGCGTAACTCCCTTCTCACAAACCGTTGGAACCGGTCGCGGATTCATTTTGCGGGATGGCAAAACTTTCACAGCCCTTTGGAGCAGGCCAACAGATGCTGATGGCACTACATGGACTTTGGCCGATGGAAGTGAAATAAGATTTGCCCCGGGCCAAATTTGGGTAGCTCTAACCGATACCAAGCCTGATTTCACCTATTTATCTGCGAGCGCGAAGCCCACAAAGACAAAGTAGGATGTTCCCCTACACAGGCGAAGGTGAGTAAAGAGTAAATGTCAGAAGTAAAAGGCACAGGACGAGTAAAGCGCGGTATGGCAGAGATGCTCAAGGGCGGCGTCATCATGGATGTCGTTAACGCTGAGCAGGCAAAGATTGCCGAAGATGCAGGCGCAGTTGCTGTCATGGCTCTTGAGCGCGTACCTGCAGATATCCGTGCACAAGGCGGAGTAGCTCGTATGTCAGATCCTGACATGATCGAAAAGATTCAAGCATCAGTCTCAATCCCTGTTATGGCTAAAGCCCGCATTGGCCATTTTGTTGAAGCTAAAGTTTTGCAATCACTCGGTGTTGATTACATCGATGAGTCAGAAGTTCTCACTCCTGCTGATTATGAAAACCATATTGATAAGTGGGATTTCACGGTTCCATTCGTATGTGGTGCTACAAATCTAGGAGAAGCACTTCGCCGTATTAACGAAGGCGCTGCAATGATTCGCTCTAAGGGTGAGGCTGGCACAGGCGATGTTTCAAATGCCATGCAACACATGCGCAAGATTGGCGGAGAAATTCGTCGCCTTTCTTCAATGCGCGAAGACGAACTCTATGTTGCAGCCAAAGAGCTCCAAGCTCCTTATGAATTAGTGAAAGAAGTAGCCCAAAGTGGCAAGCTGCCAGTTGTTCTCTTTACTGCTGGCGGAATCGCAACTCCTGCCGATGCTGCGCTCATGATGGCTATGGGTGCAGATGGCGTCTTTATTGGCTCAGGTATTTTCAAATCTGGAAATCCAGCACAGCGCGCAGCTGCATGTGTGAAGGCAACGACTTTTTGGCAGGATGCAAAAGTTGTCGCCGATGCATCACGCGGTCTAGGAGAAGCAATGGTTGGTATCAACGTTGCAGATCTTCCAGCCCCACATCGTCTTGCCGATCGCGGCTGGTAGTTCACTTTCTTTATGAAGGTCGGAGTTCTCTCACTCCAGGGTGATGTTCGCGAGCATGTGAGTGCATTGATTGCTTGTGGCATTAGTCCAGTAGAAGTGCGCAGGCAATCAGAGTTAGCAGAAGTTGATGCTCTCATTTTGCCTGGGGGAGAATCAACAACTATCGCTCAGTTGTCTGAAATCTTTGGGATATATGAACCTATCAAGCAACGCATTGCCGAAGGTATGCCGGTGTATGGATCGTGTGCAGGAATGATTTTGTTAGCTGATTCAATTTTAGATTCCAAGCAAGGACAGAAAACCTTTGGTGGATTAGATATCACTGTTCGTCGCAATGCCTTTGGTCGCCAAGTTGATTCATTTGAAACCGACATCTCTTTTGATGATGGGTCTAGTGATTTAATTAAGGCGGTATTTATCCGCGCTCCTTGGGTGGAAAAGGTTGGGGCTGGCGTGCAGGTTTTGGCCTCTGTCGATTCACATCCTGTGGCAGTTCGCTCTAAGACTCTGCTTGCGACATCTTTTCATCCAGAATTAACGGCAGATCACCGAATTCATCGCTACTTTATAGAGGAAGTGGCAAAGCCTGCATTAGAGAAGGTAAAGTAAGTTTCATAATCGGCGGCAATAAGATTGAAGGTGTAAGCCATGTCCGGCCATTCCAAGTGGGCGACGACCAAGCATAAGAAGGCGATTATCGATAGTCGCCGTGCAAAGGTTTTTGCAAAGCAGATTCGCGCAATTGAAGTAGCAGCACGCAATGGCGGCGCTGACATGGAAGGCAACCCAACTTTATTTGATGCTGTTACAAAAGCTAAGAAATCTTCCATGCCAGCAGATAACATCGATCGGGCAATCAAGCGTGGTGCTGGTCTTGAAGCTGGTGCTAAAGACTGGATCACGATTATGTATGAAGGCTATGGCCCAAGTGGAGTAGCAATCATGATTGAGTGTCTCTCTGATAACCGCAACCGTTCAGCTTCGGAAATCAAAGTTGCAGTTACACGCAACGGTGGATCAATGGCAGACCTTGGCTCGGTTTCATATCTTTTCAACCGTAAAGGCGTCATCATCGTCAATAAAGTTGACGGCTTAACTGAAGACCGCGTTCTAGAAGCAGTCCTTGATGCAGGAGCCGAAGAAGTAAATGATTTAGGCGAATCTTTTGAAGTGGTGTGTGAGCCAGTTGATTTGGTGCAAGTTCGAACTGCATTACAGAGTGCTGGAATTGACTATGAATCAGCTGACTCTTCATTCCTTCCATCAATGTCGATCCCACTAGATGCTGATGGGGCTAAAAAGGTATTTGAACTCATTGATGCCATTGAAGAGCTCGATGATGTGCAAAACGTCTATAGCAACTTTGATGTTTCAGATGAGGTTATGGCGAGCCTGGAATAAGTTCGTCACTGGTAAGGCCTAGGCTAGAAACCTTGAACTTAGTCAGAGGAAATGGTGACCACAATGCGCGTACTAGGTATTGACCCTGGTCTAACGCGCTGCGGTATTGGAATCGTTGAAGGTAGCCCTGGATCTCCACTAAAAATGGTGGGGGTGGGCGTTGTTATGACTCCAGCAGATATGGCACTTGAAAATCGACTCCTGGAAATTGATAAAGGTTTGAATGAATGGATTGCTCTTTGGAATCCAGATGTTATTGCGGTGGAGCGAGTCTTTGCTCAACACAATGTCAGAACAGTTATGGGCACAGGACAAGCTGCAGGTATTGCATTGCTCATTGCAGCTAAAGCTGGAATTCCGGTCATGATGCACACACCAAGTGAAGTAAAGGCGGCAGTGTCAGGCTCAGGTCGTGCCAATAAAGCACAAGTAGCTCAAATGGTTCAAAAGATTCTCAACTTAGATTCCATTCCAAAGCCAGTCGATGCAACGGATGCACTTGCTCTTGCTATTTGTAACATTTGGCGCGGTGGTTCAACTGCCAGAATCAATCAGGCCGTTGAGGCTGAAAAATCACGTCTTAGAAAACTGCGTGGATAAATGATTTCTACAGTTACTGGAACCATTCGATCGCTCTCACTCGACAAATTAGTTGTTGAAGTCGGGGGAGTGGGATTAAGTGTTCTGATTAATTCACCAACAAGTGCTGGGCTAACTCTTGGATCCCAAACCACACTATATACATCACTTGTTGTGCGTGAAGATTCACTAACGTTGTTTGGGTTCTTAACTGAAGAGGTGCGCAATCTTTTCGAACTTGTTCAGACCGTTTCTGGAGTTGGCCCAAAAGTCGCACTTTCCATCATGGGTGCATTAACCCCTGAAGATTTAGCGCGCGCGATTTCTCAAGAAGACACATCTGCAATAGAGCGCGTTCCAGGCATTGGCAAAAAGGGTGCACAGCGCATGATTTTGGAGTTAAAGGGCAAACTTTCTGATCTCTCATCAGGTTCTACGTATAAAGGTCACCAACCTGCTTGGCGTGAACAACTATTGAGCGCACTTGTTTCTCTTGGTTTTTCTCCCAAGGAGTCAGATTCTGCGATTAGTTATGTGGTTAATGATTTGCACGGTGACGATAAAGATCCAGCCGCGATGGAGTTAAGTGAGCTCTTGAAGTTAGCTCTAGCAAGTGGAAAGAGTTCCCGTGGCTGATAATCAAGATCGCTTAGTGGGCTCCAATATTAAGGGCGAAGAATCAGCCCTTGAACAAGCCCTTCGCCCAAAAACACTTAAAGACTTCATTGGACAACACCGTGTTCGAGAACAGATAGATGTTCTCTTAACTGCGGCCCGACATCGCAATACTCCAGCAGATCACATCTTGCTCTCTGGGCCACCGGGGTTAGGTAAAACTACGTTGGCGCTAATTTTGGCAAGTGAGATGCAAGCACCTATACGAATAACAAGTGGTCCTGCTATTACACATGCTGGGGATTTAGCGGCAATACTTTCTTCTTTAGTTGAAGGCGAAATTCTTTTCTTAGATGAAATACATCGCCTACCCAGACCTGCTGAAGAGCTTCTCTATCTAGCGATGGAGGACTTTCGCGTAGATGTTGTGGTTGGGAAAGGCCCAGGTGCTACAGCTATTCCATTACAACTTCCACATTTCACATTAGTGGGTGCAACAACTAGGGCGGGATTATTGCCGGGGCCACTTCGTGATCGTTTTGGTTTTACGGCCCATCTTGATTTCTATGATGATAAAGAGTTGGCCCAAGTAATTCTTCGAAGTGCTGCTCTATTAGAAATTGATATCCATACCGATGCAATCACTGAGATTTCAGGCAGATCTCGTGGCACACCACGTATTGCCAATCGTTTGCTGCGTCGCGTGCGCGACTACGCCCAAGTCAAAGCGAGCGCTTCTATTTCTCTGGCTGATGCAAAAGCTGCCCTTGAGATGTATGAAGTCGATCAGATGGGCTTAGATCGCTTAGATCGCGCAGTTTTAGTGGCATTAGTGGAGCGCTTTAATGGTGGTCCAGTGGGACTTTCAACCTTGGCAATTGCTGTGGGCGAAGAGACAGAAACAGTTGAAGCTGTTGCTGAGCCTTTCTTAGTTCGAAATGGCCTCATGGCCAGAACTGCGCGTGGAAGAGTTGCAACGGCTGCTGGTTTTGCCCATATAGGACGAACACCACCTGCTCAGTTCGCCTCGCTTTTCGACACACCCGCGCCTGACGCCTAGACTCTGCACCTATGTCTACAACTACTAAACCAGTAAAGACGACTGCCCGCCCAGCGCGATCATTGGCAATCCTGGCCCTAGTGCTCATCGCACTTACAGGCCTTGTCTTTGTCCAAAGCGCTACAGCAGTACGTCTAGGTCTTGATCTTCGAGGCGGAACTTCAGTCACTCTTCAACCGCGTATTGCACCGGGGGAGAATGGAAAAGTTACCAACGAAGCCATCGACCAAGCAGTCTCCATTATCCGCCAACGCGTTAACTCACTCGGTGTTGCTGAGTCTGAAGTTACTGCTCAAGGAAGTGGAACTAATCGTCAGATTGTTATTTCTGTTCCCGGAGATACTGGTCGTCGCGTAGTTGAACTTGTAGGACAAACAGCTGAACTTCGTTTCCGCCAAGTTTTGGCAACTGCCACATCAACTGGCGCAGCCGATCCAGCTGCAACTCCAGCTACGGGAGTGAGCGCAGAAGTGAATGCAAAGTTTGCAGCCCTTGATTGTACAAAGGCTGAAAATCTTCAAGGCTCTGGCGCTGATGCACCAACTGACACAATCGTTAGTTGCGATCGCGCAGGTCTCAACAAATATATTTTGGCACCTGCTGAAGTTCTAGGACGACAAGTTTCAAAGGCATCAGCAGCAATTGATACGCAAGGCGGAAACGCTTGGTATGTCAGCCTTACTTTTAATGGTGAAGGAACATCTGCTTTCGGTGCTCTTACTTCACGTGTTACCTCTTTAACAGCTCCACTTAACCAGGTTGCAATTGTGCTTGATGGTTTAGTTGTGTCAGCTCCAAGAATTACTGAAGCGATTCCATCAGGTAATGCACAAATCACTGGAAGCTTCACACAACTTGAAGCTCAAGATTTAGCAAATGTCTTGAAATACGGTGCTTTGCCTTTGGCCTTTGATCGTGGAGAAGTTCAGCAAGTTTCACCAACTCTTGGTGCTGATCAACTCAACGCTGGTCTATTAGCAGGAGGTCTTGGTCTTGGCCTAGTTCTTCTCTATTCACTTCTTTACTACAGAGGTCTAGGCCTAGTAACTGTTGGCTCACTTGCTGTCGCCGGATCACTTGTTTATCTACTCTTCTTACTTTTGGGTAAATGGATTGGATTCACATTGACTCTCGCGGGAATTGCTGGAGCGATCGTTGCAATCGGTGTAACTGCCGACTCCTTCATTATTTACTTCGAGCGTATTCGAGATGAAATCCGTGAAGGACGTTCACTACGAACTGCAGTTGAAACTGGATGGAGCCGAGCACGTAGAACTATTTTGGTCGCTGACTTCGTATCCATTATCGCCGCAGTTCTGCTCTACTTCTTTGCAGTAGGCGGCGTTCGTGGTTTCGCTTTCACTCTGGGTCTAACAACGCTTATTGACTTAATCGTTGTCTTTGTCTTCACAAAGCCAATCGTGACGATCCTTTCAAAGGTTAATTTCTTTGCATCAGGTCATCCTTTATCAGGACTATCAGCCAAGAGCACTGGAACACTGCCAGTAGCAGGGGAGGCATAAGAAATGTCAAAGATTTCAGGTCTAGGTGGACGTCTCTATCGTGGCGAAACTTCAATTGAAATTATTGGTCGACGTCGTCGTTGGTATGCCGTCTCTGCTGTTTTTGTTTTGCTCTCAATCGCAGCACTTAGCTTGCAGGGACTGCATTTAGGTATTGAGTTCAAGGGTGGATCATCATTTACCGTAACTAAGGCTGGGGCTTCTGTTGAGGATGCTCGCACAGCGCTCACTTCTGCAGGTATTCCCGGAGAATCAATCATTCAAACTATTGGTAACGATAAGATTCGTGTGCAAACAGGTGCGCTAGATACTGCTCAAAACAATGCAGTTCAAGATGCACTTGCTGCCAAGTTTTCAGTTCCAGTTGAATCAATTGACACACAGATTGTTGGCCCATCTTGGGGTAAGGAAATTACCCGTAAAGCTCTCTATGGTCTCTTTGGATTCTTAATCTGCGTGATGCTTTATCTGGCAATGGCTTTTGAGCCAAAGATGGCAGTTGCTGCTATTGCAGCTGTTATTCATGACGTTTTCATCACCGTAGGTATCTACGCACTCGTCGGTTTCGATGTAACGCCAGCAACGGTCATTGGATTCCTCACTATTCTGGGTTATTCGCTGTATGACACTGTCGTTGTTTTCGACAAAATTCGTGAAAACACACGCACAATCACGGCTAGCTCAAAGAGTACATATTCCCAAGCAACTAACTTGGCAGTTAACCAAACATTGGTTCGTTCAATGAATACATCGTTGATCGCACTTCTGCCTGTTGGTTCGATCCTCTTTGTTGGTGCTGGATTACTTGGTGCTGGAACTTTGAAGGATTTATCACTTGCTCTCTTTATTGGTTTGGCAGTTGGTACATACTCTTCAATCTTCATTGCACCTCCTGTTCTGGCTCAGCTTCGCGAAAAGGAGCCAGCAATGCAGGCTCTTGCAAAGCGAGTTAACGGTCGTACTGCGCCAGCTGGTACAGCAACTCCTGTTCCTTCTGTTGCCGGAGATCGCCGTGGACCACGTAATCAGCCAAAGCGTAAACATCGCAAATAGCGGTACCTAAATGGAGACTTTGATTGCACCAGTTATTAGTGCGCTCAAAGAACACCATGCAACGAATAATTTCGATGATGTTGAACGGGCCTTTGTTGTTGCCGAAAAAGCACACGATGGGCAATTACGAAAATCAGGGGATGCATACATAACCCATCCGGTTGCCGTTGCCAATATTTTGGCTGATCTTGGTTTAACTTCTGAAGCAATTATCGCTGCGCTTTTGCACGACACAGTTGAAGACACTGCATATTCGCTCAAAGAACTTCGTCATGACTTCGGTGATGAGATTGCGGGTTTAGTTGATGGTGTGACCAAGTTGGACAAACTGACATATGGTCCAACGGCTGAGGCTGAAACTGTGCGCAAGATGGTTGTTGCGATGTCTCGAGATATTCGCGTTCTGGTCATTAAACTAGCCGATCGCCTGCACAATGCTCGTACATGGAAATATGTTTCCGCCGAAAGTGCACAGCGAAAAGCCCGTGAGACTTTAGATATCTACGCACCCCTGGCTCACCGCCTAGGTATGAATGCCATTAAGTGGGAGTTAGAAGATCTCTCTTTTGAAGTGCTGGAGCCAAAGAAGTTTGAAGAGATTTCTCGTCTTGTCGCAGAGCGCTCACCATCTCGCGACAAATTGACACATGATGTGATCGAAATTGTGACTCAAGACTTAGAAGCAGATGGAATCACTGCGACAGTTACGGGACGCCAAAAGCACTTCTTTTCGGTTTATCAAAAGATGGTTGTTCGTGGCCGTGAATTTAATGATATTTACGATTTAGTTGGCATCCGTGTTTTAGTGGAAGATGTTCGCGATTGCTACGCTGTTCTTGGAGCAATCCACGCTAGATGGAGTCCAGTTCCTGGACGTTTCAAAGATTACATCGCTATGCCAAAGTTCAATTTGTATCAATCACTCCACACAACAGTTATTGGACCCACTGGCAAAGCTATAGAAATCCAGATCCGTACATTTGATATGCACTCAAGGGCTGAGTTCGGTATTGCAGCCCACTGGAAATATAAGCAGGGACACGAGAACAACGAATCATCTCCTGAGATGCTCTGGCTTCGCCAATTACATGAATGGCAGAAAGAAACTGAAGATCCTTCAGAGTTTCTAGAAGCACTGCGCTTTGATTTAGGAACTCCTGAGGTCTTCGTATTCACACCCAAGGGAAGTGTTGTTGCACTGCCTGGTGGTTCCACACCAGTTGACTTCGCATTCTCGGTTCACACAGATGTCGGTATTCGATGCGCAGGCGCCAAAGTCAACGGACGACTCGTTCCGTTGGAGTCACGGTTAAACAACGGCGATGTAGTTGAGATTGTTACGAACAAGGGTGAGCATGCTGGGCCGAGTAGAGATTGGCTCAATTTTGTAAAAAGTCCACGCGCGCGATCAAAGATAAAGGCGTGGTTTAGCAAAGAGCGTCGTGAAGAAGCAATAGATGCTGGTCGTGAGTCGATTGCAAGACAGATGCGCAAAGCGGGTCTTCCGCTACAAAAGATTTTTGCTGGGCATTCATTACTTGAGTTAGCGCATGAACTTCGCTATCAAGATATTGATGCCTTGTATTCAGCTGTGGGGGATGGACATGTTTCTGCAGCCTCCATCATCGACAAGCTTGTTGTCTCAATGGGTGTTGAAGATTCACATCCAGAACCAACCATGGATACGCTTCCATCGCGAGCTCCTACAACACGACGCTCTAGTAACGCCATTGATGTTGAAGGTGCTGATGATGTGTTGGTGAAGTTAGCGCGTTGTTGCACGCCAGTACCAGGTGACACAATCATCGGATTCATTACTAAGGGCAGTGGCGTATCTATCCATAGAAGTGATTGCGTCAATGCTGATGATTTGGTGAGAAACCAAAATGATCGAATCGTAAATGTCTCATGGCGCTTGGGCGCAGCCAGCGTGTTCCTAGTAAATATCCAGGTTGAGGCGCTGGATCGTGCATCACTGTTGGCAGATGTGACGCGCACACTCTCTGATCAGCATGTGAATATTCTGAGCGCGTCAGTGAGCACATCAAAAGATCGCACTGCTATTTCACGTTTCACTTTTGAAATGGCAGATGCAACGCATTTAGATGCGGTGCTAGCGGCGGTCCGACATATTGAAGGTGTTTACGATGTTTATCGCACTACCAACAATTAACTAAATTCAGCTAAGCCTTTTTCTGCTTCGGCTAACCAAACCTTGCGAGCTGCAGCAGATTCACGCGCTTCAGTTGCCTTTTTAGAATTGCCTGCAGCCTCTGATTTAGCAGCGATCTTTTCATAGTTCTCGATCGATTCAGTGAGTTGTTTAACAACTTCAGTAGCACGAGCCTTTGCAGCAGGATCTGTCTTGCGCCAGATTTCTGCCTCTGCTTCTTTGATGACACTCTCTACGGCTTGAACACGGGTATCAAGAGATGCACGCTTATCGCGGTGAGTCATGCCGATCTTGCTCCATGAGTTCATGAGATCACGTAGAGCCTTCTTGGCTTGATCTAAGTTAGTAATTGGTAGAAGCGCTTCAATCTGCACGACTAGCTCTTCTCGTTTAATCAGATTTGCAGCCATTGTCGTATCGCGCTTTTCTAGATCAGCGTTTTTAGCGCTGAAGAATTTATCTTGCGCAGCTTTAAAACGTGCCCACATCTTGGCATCATCACTTGGCTTGCCACGTCCAGCCGCTTTCCAGGCATCCATAAGTGCCTTGAAACGCTTTGCAGTTGGAACCCACTCAGTTGAGGTTGCTAGTTTTTCTGCTTCTTCAATGATTGCCTTCTTGGCATCTACAACAACCTTTTGAACTGATTCAAGGGCAGCAAAGTGCGTGCGACGACGCTTATCAAATTTGTTACGGGAGGAAGAAAAACGCTTCCACAGATCTGCATCTGCTTTCTTATCTAAGCGGGGGGCAGATTTCCATTCATCAAGGAGAACCTTAAGACGATCACCAGTTACTTTCCAGCTCTCAGATAGAGCAAGGCTTTCAGCCTCTGCAACAATCTTTTCTTTCTCAACAAGAATCTGTTCGCGGCGAGCGGCTTTAGCTGCAGTCTCTGCGGCCTTCTTTGCCTCGTATGCTTCGCGATGACCTTCGATAAGTGGTTCGATTTGTTCCACTGATGCTGAAAGCGCATCGAGATCGCCAACACCATTTAACTCTTTTACTTGTTCACGCAATTTCTTAACTGCAGCATATGCATCCGATGGAACCAGTGCGCCACTTTTGATACGGGCTGCAAGGAGCGCAACTTCAGCTGCAAGGAGTTCAAATTTTCGAACGAAGTAAGCCAGCGCTTCTTCGGCAGTCTTACCAGGATACGAACCAACTGCTTTTTCACCGGAAGAGGTGCGAACAAATACTGTTCCATCTTCGCCCACTCGGCCAAAGGCTGAAGGGTCTCCGATTAGTGCTGATGCTGCACTTGCTTGTGGTGTTGGATTGAATTCGCTCATGGTGTGTTCCCTTTCAGCGCGTTGTTCTGATCTAGAACGTCGCTATCAGTGTGCGTGCTCACTCAAGGCGCACCTTGGATGAGCGTGAATCGTGCGGAGGTAAAAGGTACCCTGTATAGGTGTGTGAGCGTCAATCGCTCCTATTTTCAAGCGTGGGTGAAGGGGTGAAATCGGTGCTGGTCGACTCTTTTGCAGCCCCCATGTATGCCACTAACTGCTGGGTTATTGCACCCAAGGCTGGAAGTGAGTGCGTTGTTATAGATCCTGGCATGCCTGATGTTTCACTGATGTTGGATGAAATTCTCAAAAAACACTCCCTTAAGCCTGTTGCAATCATTGCTACCCATGGACATCTCGACCACACCTTCTCTATTCAACCGATTGCCGACGGTTATTCAATCCCTGCCTACATTCATTCGCTGGATCGCTATGCCTTAGCTCATCCCGAACGTATTCATGGACCAGAATTTGCAGCGACATTATCGGCTATGGACTTTGTCGAACCTGTCGATGTAAGAGAATTGCGTAATGAAGAAGTTGTGGAGCTTGTGGGCATGAAATTCAAAGCCATCCACGCACCTGGTCACACAGCCGGTTCCCTTGTCTTTGTAGTTGATGATGAATTATTGGTCAGCGGCGATGTTCTCTTTGCTGGTTCGATAGGTCGTACAGATACACCCGGTGGATCAGCTGAAGCTATGGAGACAACTTTGCGAAAGAAAATTATGCCGATGCCAGATCATTTGCGGGTGCTGCCTGGACACTATGCCGAAACCACCATGGCGGTGGAGAAAAAGAGCAATCCATATTTAACTGCCCTGAAGGGTCGCTACTAATGGCTGGACAAAAGATTCAAGCTCCTAAAGGTGTGAGTGAATATGTTCCACCGCGCTCTGCAGCCTTTGAGTTTGTACGCGAATCTCTTATTGAGCCTGCGCGCAAAGCTGGTTATCAACTCATCGAACTTCCAGTTTTTGAGGATACTGAACTTTTCACACGTGGTGTCGGTGAATCAACTGATGTTGTTTCAAAGGAAATGTATACGTTCCTAGATCGCGGAGATCGCTCCATTACTTTGCGCCCAGAAGGAACTGCCGGCGTAATGCGCGCAGTTATCGAGCATGGATTAGATCGCGGTCAACTTCCAGCAAAACTTTGGTACTCCGGACAGTTTTTTCGTGCCGAGCGTCCACAAGCTGGTCGCTATCGTCAGTTCTACCAAGTCGGTATTGAAGCGATTGGTTTAGATGATCCAGCCATTGATGCTGAAGTAATTGCAATAGCTGATGCAGGATTTAAGGCTATTGGTTTAAGTAAATATCGTTTGGAGATAACGAGTTTAGGTGATGCTGATTCTCGAGCAGCTCATCGCATTGATTTAGTGAAATTTATTGCAGGGATGAAATTAGATGAGGCAACTGCTGCGCGCGCAGCACTTAATCCACTACGTCTTTTTGATGATAAGCGCCCTGAAATCAAAGAAGCTATGGCTAAAGCACCATTACTTGTTGATTACTTGAGTCAGAGTTCACGTGCTCACTTCGAACAAGTGAAGAAATATCTTGATGTCTTAGGTATCACTTACACACTTAACCCTCGCATGGTTCGTGGGTTGGATTACTACACCGGCACGACATTTGAATTTGTTCACGAGCTTTTAGGTGCTCAATCTGGAATCGGTGGGGGAGGTCGCTATGACGGCCTTATGGCAGAACTTGGCGGCCAGTCTTTATCTGGAATTGGTTTTGGTTTAGGTGTTGATAGAGCCCTTCTCGCAGCAGAGGCTGAAGGAGTAATTAACGAGAACTCCTTTGTCTCAGATCTATTCATCATTCCTCTAGGAGATGCTGCAAAAGAGATGGCGATGAGAATTGCTAGTGACTTACGAAGTGCCAATAAGAGCGTGGAGATTGCATTTGGAGATCGGGCTCTCAAGGGTGCTATGAAAGGTGCGGACAAGAGCGGTGCGCGCTATGTCATCGTTTTGGGGGATTCAGAGATTTCTAGCGCGACGGTCGAGCTAAAAGAGATGAAAACCGGTGCCACTTCATCGGTTAAGATTGACTCATTAATCAGCGCAATTTAGTTATAGGGATGTAGAACGCACATATGTTAAGAACTCATGACGCAGGCTCTTTGCGCAAATCCGATGCTGGAACCACAGTTACGTTGGCCGGATGGGTCTCGCGACGCCGCGATCATGGTGGAGTTGCCTTTATTGATCTACGTGATGCATCCGGATCTGTGCAGGTAGTTATTCGCGATGAAAAGATGGCAGGTTCACTTCGCGCTGAGTGGTGCCTAATGATTACTGGTGAAGTTTTAGCACGACCTGCTGGAAATGAGAATACGAACATTCCAACAGGTGAAATTGAAATTATGGGAGACACTGTTGTTGTCTTAAGTGAGTCAGCACCGCTGCCTTTCCCAGTTGATTCTGGCAATGATGCTGATATCAGCGAAGAAGTGCGCTTGAAGTATCGCTACTTAGATTTACGCCGTGAGAAGCCATCAGCAAATCTTCGCCTTCGCTCGAAGGTGACTTCAGTGATTCGTCGAGTGATGGAAGATGAAGAATTTCTTGAGATTGAAACTCCCTACTTAACACGTTCAACTCCCGAAGGCGCTCGTGACTTCTTAGTCCCAGTTCGCCTGCAACCAGGTAGTTGGTATGCCTTGCCACAATCACCACAACTCTTCAAGCAGTTGTTGATGGTCGCTGGAATGGAAAAGTATTACCAAATAGCACGATGCTTTCGCGATGAAGACTTCCGCGCAGATCGTCAACCAGAATTTACACAGCTAGATATTGAAATGTCCTTTATTGATCAAGAGGATATTTTGGCTGTGGCTGAGAAAATTGTTTCAAAGATTTGGAAAGAAGCCGTTGGTTACACCATCCCACTTCCGTTGCAACGCATGACATATGCCGATGCAATGACTCGTTATGGCTCAGATAAACCTGATCTACGATTTGGTTATGAATTAACCGAACAGACTCAATTTTTTGCACAGACCACTTTTAGAGTTTTCCAAGCTCCTTATGTTGGAAGCGTTGTTATGCCTGGGGGATCAGCATCACCTCGTCGTGAGTTAGATGCATGGCAAGACTGGGCTAAAGCACGCGGGGCTAAGGGTCTTGCATACATCTTGGTCAATGAAGATGGAACTCTAGGTGGACCTGTAGCTAAGAATCTTTCCGACTCAGAAGCGGCCGGAATTACTGCAGCAGCAGGTGCAAAGGCCGGAGATGCAATTTTCTTTGCAGCAGGTGAGCGCATGGCATCTTTGAATTTGTTGGGAGCAGTTCGTTTAGAAATTGGTAAGCGATGTAATTTGATTCCTGCAGATAAGTGGGAGTTCCTATGGGTTGTTGACGCGCCAATGTTTGAACCAACAGATAACGGTGGTTGGACTGCAGTTCACCATCCTTTTACTGGACCTAAGCCAGAGTTTGCAAAGACATTTGCTAAAGATCCAGCCTCAGCTCTTGCTTATGCATATGACATTGTTTTGAATGGAACAGAGCTTGGCGGTGGATCGATTCGTATTCATGATCGCCAAATCCAAAAGGATGTTTTCAGTGTGATTGGTTTAAGTGATGAAGAAGCACAGAGCAAGTTTGGCTTCCTGTTAGAGGCCTTCAACTATGGACCACCTCCACATGGTGGAATTGCTCTGGGTCTTGATCGCGTTTGTGCTTTGCTTACTGGTTCTGATTCAATCCGAGAAGTTATTGCATTCCCTAAGACTGCAAGCGGTGGAGACCCATTAACTGGTGCTCCAACTCCTATTACTCCGGCGCAACGCAAGGAGAGCGGTATTGATGGCGCTCCTAAAGCAGCTCCTCAGGTAGGCTAACAACATGGGTCCAGGTGGAATTGCAACAATAATCGCTAGTTGTGCGCTGATGGTTATCGCCATTGCAGTTGCTTATGTGATTATTCGTCTTGGTCGCTTAATCGATGAGGCAAAAGCTTCTCTTAAGGCAATTACCGATGAGACTGCGCCGCTAATCGATGAAGTGCACACCACAGTAACTTTAGTTAATGGACCACTCAAAAGCATTAATCGCATAACAAAAAATGCCGAAGATTTATCTGACAAGGTAAATGAAGCCACAACATCGTTCATAAGTAAAAATGGCTCAGCTGTAAAGGTGGCTGGGGCTCTGCTTTCTGCAGCATCGATGAAGAAATCTCGATCTAAGAAGAAGGCTGAGTGATCCTCACAAGTGGAATCCGCCGAGATCCGTTCGCGCTGGCTGCGCTTCTTTGAATCAGATAACCGTCAAGGTTTAACTCACACAGTTGTCCCGTCAGCATCTTTAATTGCCGATGATCCCAACCTCTTGCTTGTTAATGCAGGAATGGTTCCGTTCAAACCTTACTTTCTAGGAGAAATTACCCCTCCTTACAAGCGTGCAACCTCAGTTCAAAAATGTGTTCGTACTCTAGATATTGATGAAGTCGGTAAAACAACACGTCACGCTTCGTTTTTCCAGATGTGCGGAAACTTCTCTTTTGGTGATTACTTCAAAGAAGGTGCAATTGCACTTGCTTGGGAATTACTCACTCGTCCGATCAAAGATGGGGGTTATGGCTTTCCTGAGGATCGTTTATGGGTAACTGTTTATTTAGATGATGATGAAGCTGCAGATATTTGGCATACCAAGATGGGTGTTCCAAAAGAGCGCATTCAACGACGAGATATGGAAGATAACTTCTGGTCAATGGGTGTTCCTGGACCATGCGGGCCTTGTTCTGAGATTTATTATGACCGTGGTCCTGCATATGGCGCAGAAGGTGGACCGATTGCAGATGAAAATCGTTATATGGAAGTGTGGAATTTGGTGTTCATGCAAAATGAGCGCGGGGTTGGATCTGGCAAGAATGATTACCCGATTCTTGGCGAACTTCCTGCAAAGAGTATTGATACTGGTTTAGGTCTAGAGCGCATGGCAGCACTGTTGCAAGGTGTTGAAAATATTTATGAAATTGACACAACAATGCAGATTTTGACTAAAGCATCTGAGCTAACCGGAGTTAAGTACGGTTCTTCCGAGAAATCTGATGTCTCACTTCGCATCATTGCCGACCATGCACGTACATCAGCAATGCTGATCGGAGATGGTGTCACACCTGGAAATGAAGGCCGTGGTTACGTTCTACGCCGCATGATGCGCCGCACAATTCGTAATATGCGCTTGCTTGGTTCAATGGATCCAATCATGTCTGAACTAACGGTTGCAGCCATTGGCGCAATGGGCCCTCAGTACCCAGAGTTGGTAACTGATTCAAAGCGAATTCTCTCTGTCAGCGTCTCTGAAGAAGAAAGCTTTTTGCAAACGCTAAAAAGTGGCACGCAGATTTTCGATGTTGCTAGCGCAGCCTTAAAGAAAAGCAAGAGTGCAGTTTTACCGGGCGAAGATGCCTTCAAGCTCCATGACACATACGGTTTCCCATTTGATTTAACCCTTGAGATGGCCCGTGAAGAAGGTCTAGAAGTTGATGAAGATGGTTTCCGCCGTCTGATGAAGGAGCAAAAGGATCGCGCAAAAGCAGATTCAAAGGCGAAAAAGAGTGGTCATACAGATCTTTCCGTCTATCGCCAAGTAGCAGATAAGAACGGTAAATCAGAGTTTGTTGGCTATTCACATGAAACCAGTGAAGCAAGAATTACAGCGGTTCTGGTAGATGGAAATCTAGTTGGTTCTGCTGGGGCGGATGAAGATGTTGAAATAGTTTTAGATCGCACACCTTTCTATGCAGAAGGTGGTGGACAGTTAGCCGATGGTGGAACTATTACTTTGGCCAATGGCGCAGTTGTTGAAATTGATGATGTGCAAACTCCGGTGCCAGGTGTTTTTGTTCACCGTGGTCGCGTTTTATCTGGCTCACTGGAAAGTGGCGCCCAAGCACAAGCTGCCATTGATATAGAGCGCCGTCATGCCATATCTCGTGCACACACTGCAACACATATGGTGCATAAAGCTTTCCGTGAACTTTTGGGAGAAACTGCCACACAAGCCGGATCTGAGAACTCACCAGGCAGATTCCGCTTTGATTTCCCTGCAACCGGCGCCGTTCCTGCATCAGTACTCAATGATGTTGAGTCACGTGTTAACACTTTGCTTTTAGATAACCTTGAAGTAAGTGCTGAAGTAATGTCACAAGATGCGGCCAAGAAACTTGGAGCTATGGCTCTCTTCGGTGAGAAGTATGGAGATCAAGTTCGCGTTGTCAGCGTTGGAGATTGGGCACGTGAGCTGTGCGGTGGAACTCACGTCTCTCGTTCTGGCCAGCTTGGTGTCGTTAAACTCTTAAGTGAATCCTCTATTGGAGCCGGTGTCCGTCGCGTAGAGGCTCTTGTTGGTGTTGATGCATATAAGTTCTTAGCTCGCGAACACATCTTGCTTAACTCTCTTACTGAAATTATCAAGGGTGCTCGCGTCGAAGAACTTCCGGAGCGCATTAACGGACTTATCAATTCAATGAAAGAGATTGAAAAAGAACTATCTGTTCTTCGCTCAGCCCAAGCGCTCTCTCAAGTTGGGGAAATTGCTAAGAGTGCAAAGGTAGTAAACGGAACAACGGTAATTACTTCACTATTGGGTGACGGCATCTCCGGAGATGATCTACGCAAGATTGCCCTTGAACTTCGCTCGAAAGCAGCAAATTGTGTGGTCGCGCTTATCAGCGTCAATGACTCCAAGCCTGTACTGGTTGTGGCGGCAAGTGATGCTGCACGCGCTGGGGGAGTCAAAGCTGGAGCGTTAGTAAAGATTGGATCTACGGTTTTAGGTGGCGGCGGGGGCGGTAAAGATGATTTTGCACAAGGCGGGGGAACTGATGCAGCTAAGTCAGTTGATGCATTAGCCGCGATTTCACACGCTCTCGTTGGATAATCACTCTATGCAAAGAGGTCGCCGAATCGCTTTTGATTATGGCGATGTGCGAATTGGTGTTGCCACATGTGATCCGGATGGAATTTTAGCTACGCCAGTCTCAACACTCAAAGCCGGCGATGCCAAACTTAAAGAGCAGATCCTGAACATCTTCACCGAGTATGAACCAATTCATATCTATGTCGGTAAACCCGCTCATATGGATGGACGAGAAAGTGAGTCAGCCATCAAGGCGACAAACTTTGCTTTAATGTTACGAGAGATGGCAACTTGTCCAGTGACACTCATTGATGAGCGCTTGAGTACCGTAACAGCAACACGCAACATGCGAGATTCAGGTGTGAATAGCAAGGACGCTCGAGCTTCCATTGATCAAGCAGCAGCGGTGGCTATCTTGAATTTTGCCCTTGAGATCGAAAAGCAACAAGGATGAAGTTAGTAGGTAACCCTTTAGCACGAGTGATAGCCGCTTTTGCTTTTGCAGGAATTCTTACACTGTCTATTCATATGGTTCGCTCGAATGTATCTGTCGCACCTGATTATCCAATCGCAGTAGTGAGCCAGAGTTCACTCAAAGTTATTGTAGAAATCCCAGCTGGTGCAACTGGTTCACAAGTCGGGCAATTGCTTTTTGATAAAGATATCACCAAGTCAGCACTTGCATACTTTAGAGCAGCAGTCGCTGATCCTCGTTCAGCACAGGTAGCACCTGGTGCCCATGAGTTAAATACTCAGATTTCAGCTCGACAGGCTTTGGAACAATTACTTGACCCCGCACGCATTCCTAACTTGATCAAGATTTTTGAAGGCGGATGGAAGAGTGAAGTTGTCGAATCAATGATCAGGTATGGATTCACCAAGAGTGAAATAGACACTGCTTTTTCAAAAGTTGTACTTCCAAAAGGATTCACCAATGCTGAAGGATTACTTTTCCCCGCACAATATTCTTTCCCCGCTGGAACAACGGCTTTAGATGCAGTGCAGGCGATGGTGGATCGTTTCTCACATGAAGAAACCGGACGACAACTTTTGACTGCTACTGGAAAGCTGACCCCAGCTCAATTGCTGACAATTGCTTCCTTAGTTCAAGCAGAAGGTGACACAAAGGATTTTGACAAAATTTCTCGGGTAATTAGAAATCGCCTGGATATTTCCATGCCTTTGCAACTGGATTCAACGGTGCATTATGTGAAGAAAGTTCGCGGGCAGATCTTCCTAAGCACGAATTCGACTCTAATCAAATCTCCGTACAACACCTATAGAAAATATGGATTACCACCTTCACCCATAGGAAATCCAGGAGCGCTGGCGATAGCAGCTGCTTTAAAACCAGCCGACGGGGATTGGCTATTCTTTATTACAGTTGCACCAGGAGATACTCGCTTTACCAGCTCAAATGATGAATTCCTGACCTGGAAAGCGCTCTATGAGAAAAATAGAAAGGCGGGGGCATTTAAATGATAAAGGCCGCTGTCTTGGGATCACCCATTTCGCACTCTTTGAGTCCATTGCTACATAACACCGCCTATGCACAACTGGGTTTGAGCGCAAGTTATGAAGCTATAGAAGTAAAGGCACATTCCTTAGCGCAATTTATGGATGAGAGAGATGCAACGTGGACTGGTTTTTCTCTGACTATGCCGCTTAAAGAGGAAGTCATTGCGTATGCAATGCATGTCGATGATTTAGCTCTTCGAATCAATAGTGCAAATACTCTGTATAAAAAAGCGGGCGAGTGGCATGCGACTTCTACAGATGTTATTGGATTCAGTAAATCTCTTGAGATGCACAAGGTTGAAATCAAGGGTCATGTTGTAATTTTGGGGGCCGGTGCAACTGCCCGTGCTGCTGCAGCTGCGTGTGATAGTTCGCAAACACAGATTACTGTTATCAATCGTTCTCTCGCACGAGTGCAGGCAATGTCTGATGCGGTAATTGAATCTGAGTTGAGTTTTCTTGATTGGGGTGATTTAAGTGTTCTTGATGATGCTGATTTGGTGATAAGCACAGCACCTGCCGGTGTCACAGATTCAATTGATTTGCCAGCTAAGACTTCCGCTCCATATTTTGAAGCTCTGTATAAGCCATGGCCCACTCCAGCATCAGCGAAGTGGGCGTCAGGCGGAGGAAGCGTTATCGATGGTTTAGATCTATTGATTCATCAGGCGATAGCCCAGATTGCGATTTTTTCTGGTGCAGACTTCGATTCTGCGCTCATGTATTCGAAATTGCGCGAGGTTGGATTAGCAGCGCTTAAGTAGTCCACATACTGATTTATTAGCTCTCGAAAAGTTCTACTCTTGAAAAGTGCTATATCTTCTCTTCGCAATTCCAATCTCAATCGCTGATGTGTCCAAGCGCAAAATTCCAAACATCTATTTACAACTCTATGCCTACTTGGTCGCGGGACTGGTGGTTGTTAGGGGTGTTCCCGATCCAATATTCTTGCTGCTGGTTCTCGTAATTTTAGGGCTCATGGCAGTTATTGGTTTGGGCATGGGGGATTGCAAGTTGGTGGCCTTGGTTGTTGTGCTGCTGCAACTTTCTAGATTTCAAGAATTCGAATATCTACTATTGGCAATATTTGTGTGTGCCGTGATTCAAATTGTGCTCGTATGGCTCTATTCCAAGGTCATTCCTCGAACAATCGCTATGGCTCCAGCGATTTTTATTGGAACAACCCTTTATTTGGCAACGAGTCAGAGCTAACTTCTGCAAGAATAGGCATATGCGTTGGTTAACTGCTGGTGAGTCCCATGGTCAAGCACTCAGTGCGATCATCGAGGGAATCCCTGCTTCAGTGCAAATCACCACTGACGATATAGATCGTCACTTAGAACGCAGACGCCTTGGATATGGTCGTGGAGCACGTCAGAATTTTGAAGCTGACAAAGTCACAATTCTTGGTGGAATTCGATTAGGGCTCACCCAAGGTGGACCGATTGCAATTCAAGTAGGTAACTCAGAATGGCCTAAATGGGAAAAGGTAATGTCGGCCGATCCAGTTCCTGAAGATGAAATCAAAGATTTGGCACGCAATGCCCCTTTGACTAGACCACGTCCAGGACATGCAGATCTAGTAGGAAT
>Ga0194055_10000600_pt1 | contig 29127 bp, 22 predicted proteins | sample SepL449m_MetaG_FD_155482 | JGI IMG/M metagenome (GOLD analysis project Ga0194055, IMG submission 155482) | Anoxic zone freshwater microbial communities from boreal shield lake in IISD Experimental Lakes Area, Ontario, Canada - Sep2016-L442-9m | ecosystem: Environmental > Aquatic > Freshwater >... | reverse complement strand
GGCTTATCCTTATTCGGTTGCAATTGGCTGAAGATATCGTGCCTATCGATGTAGTCAGCAAACTTATCCTTAAGTCCCGGGATCTGTTGTCCTAGCATTAGATCTTCAAGACTAATAACATTCCTTACTTCTTCATCTGAGATGGGATTTGGCTTTAAATAGGTAAGATTATGTTTAATTCCATCTGGACGCATAGATCCAATTAGAGCTTCTTTGCCAATAACGCTAAATAGTGACCCATCAGCAGCTGAAACTCTCTCAGCAATACTTAAGAATTGCTCATCAATCTTTGGGGTAGTTTCTTTAGATAGTTCCACAGCTATAGTTCCAGCGGAAACCATATTGCTAAGTGCTGAATGTTGTATATGCATCTTTGATCTTAATGATTCGCTATTCAATACATCTCCTTATTTACTTTTATACTCGCGCTCTATAACTATTATATACAATTTACAATTAGTTAGTTTTATTTCATTACTAGGTATTCTTCTAGAGGTCGCATATAATAGCTACTATGATAATGTCCGTTGAAATAAATGAAAAATCTTTCGGAAACAAGATTCTATATAAGGATCTTTCTTTTGAAGTCCAAGAAAATGAAAAAGTTGGAGTTATAGGGAGAAATGGTACTGGAAAGAGTACGCTTTTCAATATTATGATGGGTGAAGATAAGGATTTCTCAGGACATATAAAAATAAAGAAAGATACAGTTCTCATTGGATCCCGTCAGGAGCATCATGCCTTCGATGATAAAACAGTTCTAGAGTACATCCAGGGTGACTTACCAGAATACGCTAGACTCACTCATATTATTGATACCTATCCAGACATCATGGGAGATGATCCTAAAAAACTAGCTGTATTTTCTGATGCGCTTGAAAGATTTGGGCAACTGGATTATTACGAAATAGAAGATGAGATTAAACAAGCATTTGATAATTACCAAATAGATGCCGATAAAATGCACCAGAAAGTAGGCTCTTTGAGTGGTGGTCAGAAAAGAATGGTTGAGCTAATTAAAGTTCAGCGTAGCAGGGGGGATATAGCCCTAATTGACGAGCCTACAAACCACATGGACTATATTGCTAAGGCCTCATTCGTTAAGTGGATGAGAGGGGCAGAAGAATCAATTTTGGTTATTTCACACGACCGAGATGTTCTTAGTGTTGTTGATAGGATAATAGAGATCCGTGACGGTAAATGCTTCAGTTACAAAGGTAATTACGAGAGTTATCTAAAATCTAATACTAGTCAGATCACCAATCAGGTTAATGAATATGATATAACCCAAAAAAGAATTTTAAATCTAGAAGATGACATCATTCGCTTTAGGAGATTGAAAGAGAAGGCTAGGAATCCAGGAACTATTAAGCGATTTAAATCTCAGGAACAAAAAGCAATAACTGAGCTTAACTCACTTAAGAATACTAAGAAGCCATCTTTCTGGATTGACCAAGAGTCTGCAAGCAATATGAACACAAAGCTTGCTGCATCTTACGAAAAACATAAAGCCAAGAATATTAAAGTTACTGCGCGTAAGAAAGATGCAGTTGTAGATGGGCGTCGATTGCTTAAAGTAGATAAAATTAGTCTTGGATATAATGGTACGCCTTTGTTTTCAGATATAAGTTTCATGATGCATGAAGGTGAAAGGCTCAGGCTGAATGGTAGAAATGGTGCAGGTAAATCTACGTTGGTTCAGGCGATTATGGCCACAGCAAATTCTGAAAACCTCAGTTCAGACTGTTTTGCCGGTGTAATTGAAGTTGAGAAAGAAATTAAGATTGGACTATACGAACAAGAAATTAATCATCAATATTTAGAATTAACACTCGAAGATGCACTAGAGCAAATCCTTAGAGATAAGAAACAACCAATAAGCCAACAAAAAGTTAAGCAACTTATGAGTGACTATTTATTCAATCCAGCTACTGATGGAAAAATGACAGTCAGTAGATTGAGTGGTGGCCAGAAGGCTCGAATCCAGCTCATCTCGATGCTAATTAATGACCCACAGATACTTATTTTGGATGAGCCAACAAATCACCTTGATCTACCAAGTATTGAGGAACTTGAAAATGCCATGAAGACTTATCATGGCGCAGTGATATATATTTCACACGACAGTTTCTTTGCCAATAAAATGGGCGGTGAGACTGTAAATGTTGCTTAGTTAGATTCAGTATTTTCAGGTAGAAAGATTGGGTTACCTTGAATATCATAGATGGCGACGCCGTTGTTAAAAGAATTCTTAATTAATTCAATCCTTTCAAGGTCGACAGCTATATTATTACCAACAATAATACCAGCAATTGTATTTGCAGGCATGCCAACGAGAATTGACGATAAGCGCTCGGCTTTTTTTGATCCTTTTTCTGCAGGCAGGGATTTGGGGTTAACTATTCCTTCAAATAATGCATCAGTATCGGGCTTATATGGATCAGCTTCAATTAGTCCCTGAACTTCTGGAATCTTAGGGTCAACAATTATAGAGATACGATCACCGCCTTTTTTATCTGATGGTAGTTTATTTGATTCCGAAGATGGCATTTTTAGGCTTGATGACTCCTCAGGGCTACTAATGAATTCTGTATATGACGCAATAGTTGAATCTTCGCGGACTTTAAAAAAATCTGCACAGTAAAAAGTTTCACCATCTTCCGGTTTGCCAAAGAAATCACCACTCATAACACCATGCTTAGCAATACTAGCAATGCTATCGATTGTTGTGCCATGAACCAGGGTGCCGGCAGGCAAGGTAGCATCTCCACTACTAAGCGATGATTTAAGCTCACTGGAGATGCTTAAGGCAGATATTGTCTCGAAATCATTTAGCTGCGTCTTAACTATCTCTAATTGATTAGGGCCAAGTTTTTTATCTTGATCATCATACTCAGGTAGTTTGTATTCATTGGTCGGTAGAACAAAATCTTCTTGCATGAGTCTATTTTAGTACTCTATTGCGCTATTATCAAACCATAATTCATATAACATATTTAAGATACAAAATATCTAAAAAGTCCAAATCAGTGTATTATAAATATAAAGTTAATTATTAGCGGAGTATGTACCGATGCCTGAAGCCGATCCAAAAAATAGCCAGCTTAGAGAAGCGACAAAGGATTATTTTTACAAAACAGCTGAAGTAATTCATAGTCGCTTCCCGGGTCTTACGGCAAATCAGCTGACAATTTTTAGAGCTGTAGCTTCGATTGCTTCAACTGAAGCAATAATTAAGTCAGAGGGACAGCGATTAAATAAAGTTGCTGGTATTTTGGGCTATACTGCATTTGAATTGGCCGATGGAGTTGATGGTAATCTAGCAAATATTAGAGCTGCAGAGGTTGGAGAGCCAACTAATCTCCGTGGTAATTTATATGATACACTTTCGGATAAAACAGTCGAGACATATGATTGTTTCAGAGTTGCTACTAGGTCAATGGAATACGGTGACAAACTGGGAGCAGCAATAAATATTCTTGCAGGTATTACCTCCGCTCTACCAGCTACTGTAAGGGCAAAAGCAGAAGCTAATAACATAGTCGTGAAAGAGAATGGACTTGGAACTAGGCCTGTTCGTTCAGCCTTAATTGGAATTAATATTGCTTTTGGTCAAAATAAGAGCGTGTCACGCGTTTTAGGTGCATCAATTCTTGCTATGAATATTCACACCACAAGATGTAGGATTTCTGCTTTGAGGGATGAAGAGTCAAAACATGTTGTAGGCCCACTTAATAACGAAAGAAAACAACTTGAAGCTCGATTGAGATACCCGTCTCTAGTAGCGTTCTCGGCGGTAGCAATCGGTGTTGGTGCAAGTCTAATTAAGAGAAACCATAGAAGATAGCTCCATTACTCTATGATACTGCTATGATGATTGTATGGCAGTTGAAACACCGAAATACAAAGTACTTAAAAAAGATGGCCGCATTGAGCTCAGAAATTATGAGCCTTATATCACTGCAAGTGTAGAGCTTGAAGCAACTGGCTATAATTCAGCAGGTAGTGATGCATTCGGTTTACTCGCAGACTATATTTTTGGAAATAATACCACTCAGGCAAAGATAGCAATGACAGCACCCGTGATAAGTGAAAAAAAGCAATTATCCGAAAAGATAGCTATGACGGTTCCAGTCGCATCGACCAAAATTGACAATCATTCATTTGTCACATCTTTCACAATGCCCTCAAAATACTCATTAAAAAATTTACCAAAACCGAATAACGAATCTGTGATTATTAAACAAGTTCCAGCTCATGAAGTAATAGCAATAAGTTTTTCTGGCTATACGGCCGAAGCCAAGATAAATTCGATGATAATTAAATTGAAAGATTGGGCAGCTGAAAATAAAGTTAAGCTATCCGGAGAGCCAACAGTATCTAGATATAACCCACCTTGGACACCTGGTTTTTTAAGAAGAAATGAAATTAGCTTCATAGTGAATAGTTGAAAATATCACCGAATTCAATAAATTACTTTACTGTTAAAGTCCTATGGAAGAAAAATATTCAATTGTAGTTTTTAGAAATTGAACTCAATGATCTTTTTAAATCCAGAGCTTGTTTATTTTGCTTGTTCCTGGCATTTTCTCCAATGACTGCCGCAAAAGTTTGAAGCAATTCAATATTTGGTATCAATAAACCTGGAGCAGTAGCAACCCAAAAATTACTATATTCTGACGATGCTACATTCATAAAAAATAGTTTACTAATCGGATCTTCAAAAACTTTTTTTCGTCTATTTTCTAAGACTCCTAAATCTGATTGAAATACTTCATTAATCTCGGCCTGCATTAACTGCCCATCTTGACGACATACTTCAATAACATCAGATTTGTCTCTGCTTACCAGCAATCTAGTTTTGTCATTTTGTTCAGTAGCATGTATCTGGATAACATCATTAAATAAAGGGGCACCTAAATCTGCGACGCCTATCTCTATTTTGTCTAATCCATTAGAAATAAATGGAATGGATTCGTTTAGCATCAAATAATAATATTACATAATAAATTTATCGCAAGGTTAAGCGTTATAATCTGTACTTAATAAATAATTACAATATAGGCTTTCACTGAAGTACAATAAGTTTATGAATAAAAAAGGTAATCCTTTACTCGCGGTATTTTCGACAATATTCATAGACATGCTAGGAGTAGGTATTCTTATACCTGTTTTTCCCTTACTTGTATTACCGCATAGCCCATACCGCATAACCCCATCTGGCTGGAGTATAGCGGATGGCTTTATTTTACTTGGTTGGTTGAGCGCTGCTTATCCGCTTGCTCAGTTTTTTGCGGCTCCTATTCTCGGGCAACTATCAGATAGATATGGTCGCAAGATTGTGCTTACAGTTTCAATTATAGGAACTTCGGTATCTTATATGTTATTTGCAATAGGTGTTGCTACTAAAAATATACCACTCATGTTTGCCAGTAGAATAGTCGATGGTATTACGGGAGGAAATATATCCGTTGCGCAGGCGGTAATATCAGATATAAGTAACCCGAAAAATAGGGCACGAAACTTTGGACTGGTTGGTGCAGCATTTGGTCTTGGGTTTATTTTTGGCCCTTATGTCGGCGGTAAATTAGCTGATCCTCATGTTGTTAGCTGGTTTAGCGCTTCAACAGCTTTTTGGTTCACAGCTATCCTGTCTGCAATAAATGCATTGGTTGTCATTAAGTTCTTGCCAGAAACTATCAAGAAGAAAACTATTAAGTTTAAGATTCATATTTTAGAGTCATTCACTAACGTTATAAAAGCCTTTACGAATTCTGGCCTTAGGAACATAACTCCATCTACATTTCTATTCAATGCTGGCTTCACATTTTTCACTACTTTCTTCGCAATTTTTCTGGCCGTAAGATTTGGCTTTACGCAGGGTAACACCGGTGACTATTTTGCTTATTTCGGCGTATGGACTGCATTGGTTCAGGGCGGATTAATAGGCATAATATCTAAAAGGTTCAAAGATTATCAGGTTCTTAGGTACAGCTTTTTTGGCGCAGGGATAACGTTACTTTCATATCTTTTAATACCGAACGGTCAGCATAAATGGCTATTCGTAATCCCTCCGATCTTAGCACTATTTATAGGTCTATGTAACGCATTTCTTCCTACAATTGTTAGCCGAGTTACGCCTAAAGAAATTCAGGGTGAGTCTCTTGGAATCAATACTAGTGTTAGTGCTTTGGCACAGGCTATTCCAGCAATTATAGCCGGCTACGTAGCAACTATTAATACATCTGCTACGGTGATTACTGCTAGTCTGCTCATAGGATTATCTGGATTATTATTCTGGATTATATTTAAACCTAAACGGTACACAAACGAATAGTTAACGATCTATTGAAGTATTATTTAGCAGCAAGAGTGCCTGCAAAGATTTGCCAGGCAAGAAGAGATTTAGCTACAAAACTTAGGATAATGTATGCCTTTTCACCACGAAGGTAGTTAGCCCATTTTCCTTTTGCCCGATACTGTAAGAACTGGACAATCGCAAAACAGTTAAATAATAGGAAGAGGGAAATTACTATTCCGTAAACGAATCCTGGTGCTCGTGTACTCGAGGTGTTCATCGGAGTAATGAGTTGAACGGTGAATATTATCCAAGGAATGATGCCTGCAATACAACCGAATATAAAGGGTAACCACTGCTTATCACCCGGCTTAGCATATTTCTCTTGTAGCCAGCCGAAAAGGATCATTGAAACGTTTACGCCACACACTGCAAGTAGGGCTGCGTAATCACTTATACCGTTAAGCTGTGCAATAGCGAATATCATGATCGTAGAACTTAAAGAATATTCAACCCATCTGAAATAATTTCGTTTATTCTTCAATCCTTCAATGTATCTTGGAAAAACATATTTTGATGCTATCAAAAAATGAAAGAAGGCCGATAATGCCAAGAACAGCCCAATCGTATATGCCATTCTAACTGAAAACAAAGTTATCGGCCCAGTTGATAGGTTCGATCCCGGAGGGCCTGTCATGTAGGTAGCTACTACAGGAAGTGAAAAATTATTTGCAAGTAAAACCACCCCAATTAACGAAAGGAAGTGAAGGCTACCTGCTCGAATGTTCCATTTTCTAAGTTTTTTATATTCTATGTCACTTGTATTTTTAGTCTTATTCATACCAAAATTATATCATAAGCATTAATTTAATATATACCTCGTAGTCCAGCAGATCATTTTAATAAAATTAAAGTTAAATAAAAAAATACTACGGAACAATGCCGTAGTACTTACAAATCGTGGCTGGATATAGAGTCGGTCTTCAGAACATTAACAAACGAAGATTTAGCACTAACTATCTGATTTCAACCACCCTGTCTCTTCTGTATTTACAAGGTATATTATCGTAGCCTTGGACTGTTATATATGTACTGTCATAGCTAATTATCGACAAAGATCGCCACTTATTGGCACTATTTTTCCTCTGGGATTGATAGCGGATATTTGCCGGTAACCTACTTGCCAGTTGTCTTCTCAGGTAATTTTCTAACTCAATTGCGTCAACTGAGTTAACACTTGTGGATTTAGGTGCTGGTTTTTTCTTAGGTGCGGTCTTAACTGGCTTTGTGGGAGTGCTGGCTTCCTGTACGTAAGTAGTTGTTCCGCTACAGTTAGGGCACACGGCAAACTGTTTAGCGGACTCATACCAACAGTTAGTACATACATATCTTTGCTTTTTGCTTGAAGATTTTGGTACGCGTGAACCTTTTGGAAGGTCAGTGCCAGTCACTAGCTTGTGTCGAAATGCTCTTTGGACAGTTCCGGTTACCTTCTCATAACAAATATAGCACTCGGGTCTTCTTGGGAATGGGAAGAACTTACTGTCTTTTACTTCTCCGCAATGAGGACAAGATCTAGTTTTACCTGTTCTTAATGATTCGATTACTTCTAAGTAATCGTTAATAGCTCCCGAGTTGAGGTCTTTTTTTTTTACGACGTTGACCAAAAGGTCATTCATATTATTGATCGGGTCATTTCCAAGGTTAAACTTATTAAGTCTCACGAATTTATATCCGTAACCTTCTAGTACCTTCTGCCTGTATACATCATCTTCTTTCAAGTAGCTCATAAAGTTATCTTTAGTAACGCCTTCAGCATCTACAAAGTGCTCTTTAAAGCCATCATATTCTATAACAATCTTTTGTTTGCCGAATACCATTAGGAAATCTACTTTGTAACTCGGATGCTGGTAAGTTTTGTCTAGTGAGCGTAGATAATCACCAAGCGGAAATTGAGGTATTAGTTCTACACCCTCGTTGTTCTTTTTATAGAATTCTGTCTCATAGAAGTAATGCTGAATCTTATCTTCCATCTTTGAATTTGGATCTGTTCCGCCAACAATTATACTGCTGGCTTCTTTAAGTTTGTTTTCATAGAATGAGAGAGCTTTTCTGACTTCTCCCCAATATTCGTCAATCGGTTTGCTTAATACGAAGTGAACAGTCTCCTTAGCACGACTGAAGCCTACGTTAAGTCTTTGTTTCCTTACATTAGTTTCTTCATCACCACTTTCTGACTGTAGTGTTTGAGGAAAAACATAACGGTGCTTATCGTTTTCCTTCGTTGCTACCATACTGTAGAAAATATAGTCACGCTCTTCACCTTGACAGGTGTCAAACGTCATAACCTTCAACTTATGCTCTTCAAGCCATCCTGCAAGCTCAGAAGTCGTTAGAGTGGTATGTATCAATGACGCTTGCTCTCTGTGCGGGGTAATAATACCCAACGTACCTTCATACTCACGTTCTTTCAGTTTGTGTAATTGTTCAACTATGAAATCGAGCTCAAGACCGTTGGTATTGAAGTACTGATCTTTCAAACCATCTTGAGCTACGTAATCAAATTTAAGAACCTCTCCAACAGGCAACGCTCGGGCTTTCATACACTGTAATTCGCCACCATAAAAGTTCTCATTAGAGTATGCAATAATCTCTGGATAACATCGGAAGTGCTTCTTAAGCATTATCTCGTAGTTTGAGATAAAGCGACAAAACTCAAGTACAGAGTTCTTGATATCGAAGTTATCCCTAGCTTTAGACATGTAGAGGCTAGCCGTATCTCTATCAAAACCCGAAACACTGTCTCTAAGTGTTGATAGGACTTGATTCTTGAGTTGGTCGTTTGTAAGCTTACTTGCGTTTCCTGCCTTCACGTTACTGAATTGTTTATCGTCACCAAGAACAAGTACTTTCTTACCTCTAATAAGTGCCGGTAGTGACTGAGCGATACTAACTTGGGACGCTTCATCAATAATAACTAGGTCAAAAAGATCTTTCTCCAGTGGGATATAAGTCGCATAATCTCGGATGCCGGCAAGGATACAAGGAAAAGCTTGCTTAAGTCCGCCGAAGAGTGACTTTGGAAACTTTTGTTTAGCTCGAAGTAAGTTCTTCAGTGCCCTGATATCAGCCGCGTTTTTATCAACATATTCTATGATCCTGCTGTCTAGTAAGTGAGCCATCTTAGCCGTAGTCAATACTTCGAGTTCTTTAGTTAAGTCTGCATATTCATCGGTGGAGTACTCTTCGAAAAGTCTCTGGTATCTGTTTGTAGTTGATAGAAAGTCTAAATATTCATTGAGCTCGTCTGAACTCATGTCCTTAAAAGCTTGATCAATAAGTGACACGTCAAAAGTCCGTGGATCAACACCTAATTTAGTCGCTACTTCATAATTATAATTTGCATAAAAATCGATAATTATATTACGACTATCTATTAAGCTTTTCATTTCTTTGTAATCGTCGTTGAGTTTATTGAGACGTAGCTTGTAAGTCTCAGGATCTAAAAATATGTTTTCAATACTGCTGAGTTCAATTATTCCGTTAATCGTTGTACTTTCGATTGCTATTGAGACAAGCTCTTTTGAAGTGCGAAGGAAATTGATGTGATTTATCAAGTGCTGAACGTCATCAGGACTATGTCCCGTCAGTGAAGCTTCATCCTCTGATATAGCCAACAGGCTAAGTACACTCTTTAAGCTTTGAATGTCATCTTTGGTTGTCGTAAGTAATTGTATTACATCGGTCCAATAATTTTCGCTTACACCAAACTGCTGCATTTTTTGCTCTAGAAATTCTAAGTAGTCTACAAGGATTTGTATTTCACCGAGATGCTTTTCTGGACTAGATATATCGAAGTATGGAAGTTTCTTTTTTAAATTACGCCCAGCCTGTTCAACTCCGTTTGATTTACCTGCGAACCCAAAAAGTTTAGACTTAAGTCCTTTGATAGTATCAATATAATCTTGGAAAGCAGTTATGACTTCAATAAGAGATGCTTCGTAACTAATAAGTTGCTTGAACAGATGCATTGCACGAGAATCTACACTCTTTAAGTACGCTTCCGATGAGTTAGCAATATCCTCCAGTACATAAAAGTTTTTTCGTCTTTCTGCAAAGCTCTCAAATGATTCGGACAACTTAGCACCTTTAAGTAATTCGTATGACGACTTATTGCAAAATTCAAGGGCACTGGCTGAATTCTCATTTAGTGATACTAGCTTCTTTTGAACGACTTTCTTTTTATCCTCATCTAGCTTCTTGTATTCGGTGGAAAATTCAGTACTTATATACCCAGCATTTGCCTTGGAGGTGTTGTGTGCTTCGAGTTTGCTTAAATACTCTTGGATATTCTCTAGGTCTGAGTTATCAGCATAAGACAATAGATAGTTACTATCGCTATCGTTAATGTGACACACGGCTTGGTGAAGCGTCAGAAGCGGTTCTCTAAGATCACTTGCTTGCTTTGGGTCTACCCACTGGTAAGGCTCGAATTTTGAAGACGCTTTCTCAAGTGCAATAATCTCATCCAGCTTAATCTCTTCAGCGATAGCCTTAACCCTGTCCACTTCACTTATTGCTGCAGATGTTCTTTCTTCCGTAAGTCCTTCAAAATCGCTTTTCTTAGCCTTATATGCACGATAATGCTCACGAACTCGTTCAAGTGATTGACCATCAATAACCTTTGCAAGACCACCGCCAGTTTTACCAAGTCTAAGGATTGGGTTCTGAAAGTTTTTATCGTGACGAATCGTATTCAAAGCTTCTGTTATTTTGTCTTGTACTACATCAAGTGCTTCGTCTTTATCCGACAGAACAAGCACAGACTGACCGTCAAGTAAGGCTTTACAAACTATAGCGGTAATTGTGTGACTTTTACCCGTTCCCGGCGGACCTTCAAGGATTACGATATTGCAATCATCTTTTTGAAGTGCGAGCATAACTTGTTTCTGCTCTTCGTTAAGTGGTATAGGGCTTTGTATCACGAGCTTCTCGGATATTTCTTTTTCACCCCATTCATCCGCTATATCTTCAATGAACTTATCCGGGTTCTCTGAGATGAAACCGTTAATTAATTCTGAAAATGAGTCGGCAAGATCCCCCTCATCATTAATGATTTCTTCATAGTCATTAATAAGTGCTTCGTCTGACTTATCAAATAAAAATAGTTGTAATCGATTATTGACTTTAACTACTAGATTCGACTTAGATTGATTTGTCGTCTCTTTCAGATCCACAGTATCTACGTCCAGAAGTGAAGCAAGCTTGTTGATGACATCTTGTAATTTTGCTAAAAGTTCCTTCTTGTTATCAATATATAAAATACGGTCTAGCTTGTTTCCCATACTTTCTTTGTTACCGGTCTGAAGATTAAATTCTTGTAGAACGTATTCAATCGCTTTGGTGTTTAAAAAGATACGGCTGTCCATCTCTAGCCTTACTTCAGTACCACTTTGGATAGTATTAACAGGGCTATAAAAAAGAGGGAAAGAGAATGTGTTTATACTAAGTTCGCAAAAATATATGTATAGCTCAGTCTTGTCGAGCATTTCTTTGTTTCGGTGCAATTGGTACACCTCTGAGTAAGCATCTGCCGTACTGAAGTCGTGAAAGAAATCTTTAAGAAGCTTTGTAACGGTATCTCTAGAGAACTGATCTCTAAAGTATACTTTAAGTGCCTCTGGTTTCTCGTTATCTGCAAAATACTTCTTCAGAACACCATCGAGTGAACTTTCAAGAATATTAAATAGTTTTTCTCTACTATCTACCTCTAGCTGGAACAGTCCCGCCTCAGTACTTAATCCGGCAACCTGTAGTGGCTTCTCGATATCTGAAATAAGTGGGACGATGATCTTTGAAGCTATGCTTTGTTTGATTTGCTCTACGGCTTCTTCGAGGTAGTTATCGTATTGCTTCTGATTATCGAGACGAGCTTTGTCTATATCTTCAGTTATATTTTCAATTAACTTTTCGAGATCAGTGTCCGATAGCTTGTCTATGCGATGTTCAACTAGCTCTGTAAGTGAAGCGGGGATTTTTGTCGTATACTGTTTCTGCTCAATCGAGAATTCTTCTTTAATAAAACCTGATATAAAATTCTTATATAAATCTTTCTGCAATGATGGATACTTATCCAAATACAGTCCTACCGATAACCCCTTGTTCATACGACTAGAAAGATTGCGTTTTGGCTGTCTTCGCTTCTTGAAATCAGTTTCCAGAAAAAGCATGAAGTATTTTGCCAATTCAATAACAAAATCTTTACCTATTACTTTATTTGGAGTTTCTTGTTCTGTTTCCATATTATTTATGTTTTAGTATAGACCTAAAAGAGGTGAAAAGTAACTATATATTTAGTTCAGAGCCACGTTCCTTTCTGATGCAAACTCATGGGTAACCAATTATCAATGTTATAAGTTCCGTTAATATCAGGTTGTATTAAAGAAGAATTATCTGAATTAGCTGTAACAATAGCCGATAAAGTGAAAATTCATCAACAACTTGTTAAAAAATTCGAACTAACTAAAAACGACCTCAATAACAGAGGTCGTGGGGAGCTCACTGAGTCCCTTCGTACTATATGGCTGAGCGTACTGGTCTAGAACATTATTACAGGGGTGAACAATAATCAGACACTAATGCCTGGACTTGTTTCGATGAATATACCCTAAGTTCTTAAAACGAGACAAATGAGACACCTATGAACCTTTTATTCTTAAATTCCTCATCTTAATAAAATGTGAGGTGGCTTCCATGTATTTCACATATTCACCTACATCGTTAGGTATTGGTGAAGAGGCAAAATTATTGAAAGGAACGGCGATATTGACGGAAGTATAGTCATCAGATACCGCATCCTGGAGTAAAAAGAACTCAATATATTCCTTAAAGCCACCGAATATATCAAAGAAATCCTTATATCGTGTAAGTAAAGCGTCTAACGGGCTGCTTTCTCCCAGGTAGAAGCGCCGAATGCACTCGATAGTTAAATCTAAACGGTCTACTATTTTTCTGTTGAAGCCTCTTTCGGCATTAATAGTAGCCATTTTATTGATTTGATTACTAGGCCATATAACTATTCCACCAATTGAGTCTGATAAATGTACGAATTTATCAATCTGCTCACGGGGGATCTGAGCGATTATATGTTCAAGTCTTTTCCAGGTTGAAAAGGTTGGTACTGCTCGATCACTTGAAAGAATAAATTCGCCAAGTTCAGACTTATGGTATAAACGATTGTTACTTATTTTCGTGAGAGTAAACATTTGCCCACTCGGCAAAGGTTTACTCCATAAAATACGATGATACTCTTGGAGTGTTGGACTATACCTATCCGAGTCCCGTCCATTCACTTCAGTTTGAAAATCAAAATTCGTATCTATCATCACTTAACTATATTCCTTAATTTCTATTAAACGCTTCTATTATAAGTAGTAAAAACGATAAAATTGTAGTATTTGTTATAAGAATATGCGGATTAGTTAATCTATAACAGATTGAGTTTGAATAAAATGCAATACGGTCATATTTGGTGCAAGTCTTGGCTGGGAATGAGGGATTCGAACCCCCGATCCTGGGACCAGAACCCAGTGCCTTACCGCTTGGCCAATTCCCAATAACAGATGTATTATAGCGAATATTTGTTAATTAGTATATTCTGGTGTTATTTTTTCCATTTAGAGGTGGCTTTTATTTTTGATGTATCGACTCTATCTGAATATTTTTCTGCGATATCTTTTACTTCTTCCAGTAAGCCTTTAGATAGTGTCGTCGGTTTTAGTCCAAGCTTAAGGAATTGTTTATTTTCAACTACAAGTTCATTTGATTCTGCTTCAAGTCTTGGATTTTCTTGGAAATCTATTTTCGCACCAGTCAGGTTAGAGATTAATTTTGCAAGATCTATAACTCGGTGACTTTCTGTAACCTGATTGAATATAACAGGTCTTTTTGAATCTTTTTTCGGAGGATTATTGATCGCAATCTCTATACACTTAACTGAATCTCTGATGTGAATAAAGGCTCTTGTTTGTCCTCCAGTTCCATGAACAGTTAATGGGTATCCAATTGCGGCCTGCATGATAAATCTATTTAAGACTGTGCCGTAATCTCCATCGTAGTCAAAACGATTAATAAGTTTTTCATCCATTGCTGTTTGCATGGTCTGAGTTCCCCAGACTATACCTTGATGAAGATCAGTTATTCTAATGTCATCATTCTTGGCATAGAAAGCAAACATCAACTGATCAAGAGTTTTTGTCATATGATAAACGGAGCCTGCATTAGCTGGATGAAGAATTTCTCTAGTTATTTCTCCGTCTGGTGTATCTATCTTCACGTTTAGATATCCTTCAGGAATCGGGGCGGTTCCAGTCCAGCCATACCCATAGACTCCCATAGTGCCTAGATGAACAACATGTGGATCAGTGCCAGAATCAACAATAGCCGATAATAAGTTATGGGTTGCATTCACGTTATTATCTACTGTAAATCTTTTGGTTTTTGAAGACTTCATAGAATAGGGAGCTGAACGTTGTTCTGCGAAATGAACTATTACATCTGGGTTTATTTTTTTTAATAATTCAACTAGTTCTTCATATTGTTTTGCAAGATCTAGCTTGATAAAATCTATCTTTTTGTCTTTACCGGCGACCTTTTCCCATGTATCTAATCTGACTTTCAATGATTGTATGGGGGTTAGTGATTCTACTCCAAGTTCATTGTCGGTTTTTCGCCTTATAAAGTTATCGACAATCGTAATCTTATGCCCTTGATCTGCAAGATGAAGGGATGTTGGCCATCCGCAAAAACCATCTCCACCTAGTACTAAAATTTTAGACATTTATTTCTCCCTTTACGATACCCTAAATTTAATCATTTAAAGTTAAATCTAGCAGCCAATGCTTAAGACTTGCTGATTTTAATTTTATATATTGACAATTTCCTTTTGAAGCATAAGCTATTAGTAGGAAGTGTGAGGCTTCCTCAAAAAAAATCAGATCCGAGCAGAAAGCTCGGGTCTTTTTTAATTTAACTGATATAATGTACTTATGAATATAGCGGTATTTTTTCTGGGGGGAATGTGTTTTGTTTTGCTGGGCTATATATTCTTAAAATCTAAGAATACAAATGACTCTAGTGCTTCTTTGATGCTCAAAAAAGATCTAGATAGCTTAAGTGAGAATGTTCTTAAACTAAAAGATGGCCTTGAAGGTCAACTTACGGATCGTTTCGATAAGAACCATGAGCTAATGAGAAACTCAATCCAGAAACAGTTTTCCGAAAGCTCCAAATTAATAGCTGATGTAACAGAACGACTTACTCGTTTAGATGAGACGAATAAGCGAGTAGTTGGCGTAGCGGACGAGCTTAAGACATTACAAAATGTATTACAGAATCCAAAACAAAGAGGAGTTCTTGGTGAATATTACTTATCATCAGTACTGGAGAACGTTCTTCCTCCCGGAGGCTTTAAGCTTCAACATAGGTTTAAAGACGGGGAAACTGTTGATGCGGTTGTCATACTAGATAAGGGCAAACTATTGCCGGTAGACAGTAAGTTCAGTCTAGAAAACTACAATCGATTAATAGAAGAAAAGGACGCAGAATCTAAGAATAATTACAGCGCTTCATTTCGGGCAGATTTAAAAAAGAGAATTGATGAAACTGCTAAATATATAAGACCAAGCGAAGGTACTATGGACTATGCATTCATGTTTATTCCGAGCGAAGCAATCTACTATGATTTACTGATAAACAAAATTGGTACCGCCGGAAGTAACGCTAGTGATCTAATTGAGTATGCTTTTAGAAAGAAGAACGTTATCATTGTTAGCCCAACAACATTTATGGCTTACTTACAAACAGTACTTCAGGGTCTTCGGGGTCTTGAGATTGAAGAGCAGGCTAAGGAAATACAGGAAAGAGTTGGTCAACTTGGGCGGCATCTTCTGTCTTACGAATCTTTTATGCAAAGCTTAGGTAATAGCCTAAAGACAACGGTTAATCATTACAATAAAGCCCATCATGAACTAGGAAAAATAGATAAAGATGTAGTTAAGATAAGTGGTGGTGAAAAGGTAATAGATCCGCTTTTCTTAGATAAGCCAACTTTAGAAGAAGGCTAATCATTATTTATAAGATCAATTGTTAGTGCAGCAGTCCATGAGAAATTATCTATCCCCAAAGGTTGTCCATCGATTGGGCTAAAGTACTCAGAAAAACCACCTTGCTCAACTAGTTCAATAGTTTTTTTAGTTAATACATTGGCATGGTCATCGAAACCATAATTCTTTAGTCCTTCAATAACGAGCCAGTTCATATTTACCCAGGTTGGGCCTTGCCAGTAAGACAGCGGGTTGAACCACTCCGAGTTCACAGGTACTGATGGCACCGGAAACGGTACGCTAAATTTATTATGATCCTCAATCGATCTTACTAGAAATTTTGCTTTCTCAGAGCTAATGGCTCCACTATATAGTGGCATCAATGATGATATAGAAGGAACTTTAATTAATTCGTGAGTCTCAAATTTTCTTGAATAATATTCTGCCGTTCCCTCGTCCCATAAAGAGTCTAATGCTTTCCGGCTACGTTCAATGTCGTTGATAAGATCTTCTGGAAGTTCGGTTTTTATGATTTTAGCTATTTTCTTAAGATATTCATTGGCTTTGATTAAGATGCAGTTAAAGGTTAAATCTTCGATCGCAAAACAACTATGACCTAATATTTTATCTGTAGAATAGTGTTTGTTGCGCATCTTTCTTTGCATGCTGTAGAGTGACATTGCGTCAGAGTTACTTAATCTTTCGTTTTTATGAACCAACTTCGTATCGCGTCTAAAAATGCTATAAAAATAGTCTAGATGTAATTTTTGAAACATTCTTATCCATGAGGGGGTGAGGTTATCGTGCAATTCACTCATCCAAGGAGGCGAGTTATCCATTCCACTTTCCCAGGGATGAAGTAGGGTAGCGAGGCCTTCAGAGTGTGGGTCCCTGTCGTCATAGATCCATTGATGATATTTTAAGATATTGGGATATAGCATCTTGAACCAAAGTCTTCGTTCGTCAGGCTCAAGTTTCTCGCCAATTTTATATACTGCTTCAGCGAGTAGTGGTGGTTGGGTAATCCCGCTAGTAATAATATTATCCGGAGAAAAAGGACTTACCTGTGAACGCCACATATTCGATAGGAAGTTTTTTTTACTCGAGTTACTGAAAACAATATTAGGAATCATGCCATTTTTCCATTGGCCTCTTACGAGATTCAAGATTTCATTTTTTGCTCTTTCTGGATCGAAGTGCCTTAGGCCGATTGATATAAAACAGCTATCCCAGAACCATTGATGGGGGTATAAGAGTTTTGAGGGAACAGTAATTGAGCCTCTGCGATTTTCGTTTAATACATCGGTGGCTTCGTTGAGTAGTTCATCCGTAAAGTTTTTATTTTTTTTATCAAGCATAACTGTATTAGTATTATAGACTAAATTAATTTCTTTTTTTGAGAGATTTTTATTTTTAGCTATTTCTTTTACTGTTATACTTAAATAATAATTATGGACTATAAATATCCTCAAATTCATGAAGTAGCTAATATACTAAAAGAACCTGCTCGTATTGAGCAAGACGGCAGGTCGATTCTTAGAGCTCCAGAACTTAATAGTCTATTTAGTGAATTGAAAAATTTAGGTAGCGAAGACAAGTCAGCATTCGGAAAAGAAGTCAATGATCTAAAAAATGAATTGAACCAAATACTAAATTCAATTGATGACAAAGCAACAGAATTACCACCAATCGATGTTACTGCGCCAATTGATAAAAATGTAAAATCAGATAAACACCCTAGATTACTCACAAGCTCTCATGGAAGCATGCATCCTCTAATGACTGAGCTTGATAAAATTATTGATATCTTTTATAGAATGGGCTTTACTGCCTTTGAGTCTCGTCAGATTGATGATGATTTTCATATGTTTGAAAGTCTTAACTTTCCTCTTGGTCATCCAGCTAGAGATGATTACGACACTTTTATGACTACTAATGGATTAATTGCGCCAGCCCATACTTCAACAATGCAAAACCGTATTTTGGTTGAAGGTAAAGCCTCTCTAGAAAAAGGCACTCCAATAGCATCGGTGATTCCAGGAAGGGTTTTTAGGAATGAAGATGTTGATGCCCGTCATGGCCATACTTTCGTTCAATTGGAGGGAGTGTACGTAGATAAAGACATTAATACCGGACACTTAATCTCTACTTTCAAAACATTCTTAGAGGAATATTATGGCCAAGATATGGACCTAGTTCTTCAACCTTTCTACTTTCCATTTACTGAACCTAGTTTTGAATTCGTTTTATCGTGTCCTTTCTGTCAAAAAAAAGGCTGTTCAGTTTGTAGCTATAGTGGCTGGATAGAACTTGGTGGATGTGGAATGATCCACCCAAACGTACTCAAGATGGCTGGAATTGATTCGAATACCTATACAGGATTTGCATGGGGCTTTGGAGTAGATAGATTAGTTATGATGAAGCATGGTATTGAAGACATTAGACACTTCATGGCTGGAAAGCTGGAATTTTTGAGGCAATTTTCATGAAAGTAAGCCTAAATTGGATTAAAGATTTCACGCCCGTTAATCTGTCTAACGATGAGCTTATTAGTCGACTAGGTTCACAGCTTGGTGCCGTGGAAGGCGTTGAATATATAGGTGATAAATATAAGGGTATTTTAATTGTAAAAGTTGTTGAATGCTACAAGCACGATCAGGCAGATAAATTAAATGTTGTAAAGATTGATGACGGAGGAAAAATTCAGGGTATTGATCGTGATGAGAATGGCTTAATCCAAGTTGTCTGTGGGGCACCTAACGTAAGAGCTGATATGCTAGCTGTTTGGATTCCTCCAAAGGCAACAGTGCCATCTACCTTCGATAAGGACCCATTTGTATTGGAGTCAAGGGAGCTCAGAGGTAAAATTAGCAATGGTATGCTTGCTAGTCCAAAGGAATTAGATTTTTCGGATAATCAGGAGGGATTACTCGAAATAGACATGCATTATCAGCCGGGAACTTCATTCTCCGAAGCCTATAAATTAGACGATTGCATTGTTGAGCTTGAGAATAAGATGTTTACGCATAGACCAGATTGTTTCGGAATGATTGGAATTGCTAGAGAAATAAGTGGTATTCAGGATCAAGTATTTATTTCACCTGAATGGTACAGCGAAATTCCAGAGATACCTCAAGCTGAATCTAATGATTGCAAGATTATTGTTGAAAACCAGATTGAAGATTCTGTACCAAGATTTGTAGCAGTAGCAATATCCGATATTGAAGTTAAGCCTAGCCCAATAATGGTCCAGAGTTACTTGATGAGAGTCGGCATACGTCCAATTAATAATATTGTTGATGCCACTAACTATATGATGATCCTCACCGGACAGCCGATGCACGCATATGATTACGATAAAGTCAGGTCTCTTTCTCAGAACCAAGAATCTGCAACTTTGGTTGTTCGAAAAGCCACTAAAAATGAAAGTCTTAAACTACTCAACGATAAAGACATAAAGCTTAATGATTCAGATATAGTTATTGCTACCGATAATCAGGTAATAGGTCTAGCCGGAATTATGGGTGGAGCTAGTACTGAAGTTGATTCAGGTACTAAAAATATAATTCTGGAATGCGCTACTTTTGATATGTATACAATCAGGAGAAGCTCCATGGAGCATGGTATATTCAGCGATGCTGTTACAAGATTCACTAAAGGTCAGAGTTCAAGACAGAATATGGCGATTACCGCACGTGCTATAAAACTGATCAGAGACATCTCTAATGGTCATCAAAGCAGCCAGGTCATAGATAATTCAAACATTAATCAACATTTAAATATTATTTCGTTTAGTCCGGACTTTGTTAATAGCAGGCTTGGAACAAGCTTAAGCAAAGAAGATATGGCAAGAATTCTTACAAATGTAGAGTTTATTGTAGATGCAAGCTCAGACGAACTCAAGGTCACTCAACCATTCTGGCGGACTGACATTGAGATTAAAGAAGATTTAGTTGAAGAAATAGGAAGACTATACGGATACTTTAAGTTAAAAAGAAAGCTACCATCACGAAAAATAAATCCAGCAGCTAAGAACCCTGAACTTGAGATTAATTCATTGCTAAGGAACGATTTATCTAGCGCTGGTGCCAATGAGGTAATTTCTAGCACCTTAATTCATGGAGATTTAGTTAACAAAGCTCAGCAAGAGACTAATCTATCCCATCAAATAGCTAATGCATTGAGCCCTGATCTTCAGTATTATAGACTTAGTCTAACTCCAAGTTTACTTGATTTGGTCTATTCTAATATACGATCTAACCAAGGCGTAACAGAAGATAACGAATTCGCTATCTTTGAATTAGGTAAGAGTCATAATATCATAGATATAGATCGGGAGAAACTACCAATTGAATACAGAACATTGGCTCTATTGTTTGCAGCAGATAATAAAACCGCTAAAAGGAAGTATGATGGAGCAGCATATTACCAGGCTAAGAAATATCTAAGCTATCTCGTAAATAAAAATAGCCTAAAGGTTGAAGTGGTTCCATTAAATAATGTTTCTGAAAGAATCAAGGCTAATATCAGACTATCTCAGCTGGTTGCACCTTATGAGATTGATAGAAGCGCTGCAATTTTATCCTTGAATAATAATGAAGTTCTAGGTGTAGTTGGTGAATTTAAGCGAAGTGTAATCAAGGCATTTAAACTACCCATTTTTAGTGCTGGTTTTGAAATTGATCTTAATTTATTTAATGAAAATCTTGTCAGTTCAAAATATATACCACTACCAAAGTTCCCTAAGATTAATCAGGATATTTGTTTAAGGGTAGAAAGCTCTATGAACTATTCAACTCTTTTTGAAACAGTGTGGGATGAAATAGGTCAGAACAAGCCAGAAGCTACATTTTTTAACTTAAGTCTTGTGGATATATTCGAAAAAGAAGATGATCCAAACCATAAACAAATAACTCTAAGGTTAATAATAAGCGCTTACGACAGAACTCTAACTTCAGATTTGGTTTCTGAGCTTTTGGATTGTGTTGCCAACAAAGCTCATGAAAGTCTTGGCGCTGAGAGGGTCTAAGAGTTTCTTGTAGCCAATAATTTACGAGGCGAGATGATAGAGCTCACAGGGATAGGAGCTCTATCAACCAGTCTAGAAACTAATAGTTTGAAATAGTAGATTACTATTAATTTTGTATTCCTCTAACTGTATTAACGCTAATCGGTATTGATTGTATTCAGCAAATAATACAGTAGGGCATACTATTATCATACTTTTTTCAAATTTGTCAAGTACTATCGTGTTTTTCGGGGTTTTAAATAAGTTTGATATTTTTAATTTTTGATATATATTGAATATGATTACTGCTATAAAATAAAAAATTTATAAATAAGGATAAAAAATGAAAAATAAACTAAAATTACTTAGCTATTCCATAGGTAGTGGAGCCTTTGGCGTTATATTTGGATTAATGATTCAAGGTACTGCTATGGCCGCTACCAATACATGTACTTGGACCGGAGGAGGCGGTGCAGACGCCAATTGGAGTACTGTAGCTAACTGGTCGGGCTGTGGAGGAACTGCTCCTGTTAGCGGTGATGCTGTTGTGATGGATAATAGTGTAAGCAATAATTTTATGACTGATGATATTCCAGGATTGGATATTTCTAGCTTGAAATTCATTAACAACGGAACCTATGCTGCTGTAATTATCCTGGCACAAAATATAATTATCGATAGTAGTATCACTCAGGATTCCACAGTTACTAGTAACTCAAATAGCATTGGAGGCATTGGAGCTTCAAGGACAATTACTGCAGGTGGAAATTTAACTATTTCTCAACATGGTAGTGGTGAACTCGGAATATTAGGTGGTAACATTGGAGTGAATGATATTCTGGCACTAGGTTCACATAATCTTACAGTATCGTCTACGAACTCATCGGCTGTTGGAGCAATTAGTATTTGGGGAAATATAACCGGCACTGGCTCAATATCTTATGACGCTAGTAAATTGGATCTGTTAGAGCTTCATGGAGACAGTACTTATTCAGGTAACACCAATGTTCTCTCAGGCGCGCTGATTTCATATTCGGCTACTGCATTTGGAGTTGGTGATGTGAATATTGGATCATCGGCTTCGATTGAATTTAGGACCAGTGAGACTACCTATGCGAATAATTTTACAATCGCCGGTCAAACTTCAAAGTCAAACAAGGTATCGTTAGCAATTGGTTGCGCAACAAGATGTAATTTTCCTGGCACAATCACTTTAAATGGCTATACAGCTTTTTTGAGCCCCCCAGTATCAATCAACATTGCAAATTCTGCCTCTAACGGTTTTTGTGTAGAATATCTTGATCCATTTGGTAACGCTACTGCCGCTGCCGCGAATGTGTTTACGGGAAATTCTCCGACTAGTTGTACAAGTTTTGCAAGATCTACAGCTCCAGCAGCACCAAGTACTGGATCTGGAATCATAAAATCAAATGTAATGTTTACTGCTTTAGGGGTTGTAGGCATATCTTTAGCTTTATTTACTGTATCCCGAAGATTCAAAAAAGATTTACGAAAAAGATAGTATTATTCATCTTTAAACTATGTTAATCGAGATACCTATTATTTTGACATAAGTACTTTAGGTAATATACTAGAATAAATATATTTAGGAAAAAGGTCTACATAGAAAGAAAAAAATAATTCAGTCTTTTTCGGGTTTTTAAATTGTAAAGGATATAATATTAGGAAATTAATAATATGGGTTTACAGCATATATGATTTATTGTTTTTTTTGAGTTATGATATGGTTAAATCATAAAGATATTAACAAAAAGGATTACTATGAATAATAATAAAATAGCTCAGCAATCACAGACCAGTAAAGCTGCTCCAGGTGTATTTAATAACAATATTTATCATATTGAAGAGCAGTTCAACTTAATAAAGGAGAAATTTAAAATTCAGGATGGAGCTGGCAATACGTTGCTCTGGGTTACTACTCCGACCTTAGCTCTGAAAAAAGAATTTCATTTATCTTCCGATGAAGCCTGCACTCAAGAGGTTTTAGATATAAAAATGCACAGCATAGTCAATTTTTCGGATAAATGGGATGTGACTGATACATCAACCAATACATTAATAGGAACTATTAAGGAAAAAATTCATTTAACTCCTAAATGGGACGTCCTGAACGATAAAGGCGAAGTTATGGCTAGTGTGGGCGAAGAATTAAAGGATATATTAGTCGGTCAGATAGGCATACCAAAAAAGTTTAATCTTACACATAATAACGGCAGTATTATAGGAACCTACAGCCAGGAATTTTCGATGATGATGCTCAAATTTGATTTAGATTTTAGTAGTGATACAGAGATACTTATTGATCGTCGTTTAGGAGTCGCGCTAGGCTTAATTATTGTAGATAAGATGATAAGCCAATATAGCCAAAGTCAGGAACAGAGCAGTTAAATACTATAGATAGTATCGCCAGAAGTATTTGTTTATATTAAATTCTTACAAAAAAACCATATTTGATTTACAGAAGAATCCAAAAAGTATATAATAACTTAGCTTTTTGTGGTTGAGTATTAATTTATTCCCATACTAAATGCACCTTGATAAGCGAATTATTTTAGACAGTATTATCTGCATGAAAATATACGTGTAGTTATTACTGTCTAAAAAACATCATCAAATTTTTTATTTATTCCCATTTTAATGGTTGAGTATCAAAATCTTTACCCAATATCCAAACACTAGTGAAAGCAGAAAATTATGCCCAGCAATGTGCAGTGCAATAAATGCAGAGGATCCGGAAAAACAGGATTTGGACTTAATTGTCCCAACTGCAGAGGTAGTGCCCGTGTCTCCAGCTGTCCTGCCTGCCATGGTTCTGGCGAAGAAGGCTCTTGGCTGACCAGGCGCAAGTGCGGACGTTGTCGCGGCACAGGCGCTGCCTGAAAGTAACAAGTGTTAGGATTTTGCTGATGAGTGAGAGATTTTTTTAGGTATATCCTGAAAAAAACAAAAAACTCTCATTATTCGCTTATCCTTTCACCATTTCATATATATAAATATATTAAGTGTTGAAAGCGCTATAGCCATAGCAATGCTCCTAATATATAATGTAGATTAATGAGGACAGCGTCTAGATTAATTATGGTCAGGAATAATCAGCTCCTGGTGATGCATAGAAATAAATTCGGAAGTGAATACTATGCGTTAATAGGTGGTGGTGTTAATGCTGGCGAGTCACCAGACGTTGCTTTGGTTAGAGAAGTGAGAGAGGAAACTGGTCTTATGATAGCTAATCCTAAGCTAGTATATATAGAGGAAGCAGGGAAGCCATATGGCACTCAATATATCTATAAGGCAGATTACGTTAGCGGAGAGCCAGTTCTAGCGAATGATTCTGACGAGGCTAAGATAAATGATTTAGGCAGTAACCTCTATAGGCCAATGTGGCTAGACATTGACAAGCTAGATGGAGTTCCATTCCTTAGTACTGAATTGAAGAATTTCTTAGTACATGACCTAAAAAATGGTTTTCCTGAACAGCCAATCACATTCACATCGTCGGCAGATTACGAAATAATACAATAAGGAGGAATAGTAGATGTCAAAAACTAAAATGAGTGGCAGAATATTCGCTTTAACCCTAGCTGGTTTATTTTTTATAACTAGCTTTGGATTTACGTTTTTAATTCTATGGCAAGCTCATCAGCAAAGTGTGGCGAATTCTCAAAGCACTGCATCACAAACTAATAATAAGGGAGCTAACAAAGTGAATCAGAACAATAACAAATTACAAGGGACTAAGCTGGCAGGATTTACGACAACTGATTCTGTTCCATCGCTACAAAAAATTGATACAAAAGTTGGAAATGGCGCAACTGCAGATTCTAATAGTACGGTAACAGTGAACTACACTGGAGCCGTCGCATCAACTGGCGTGATATTTCAGAGTTCACTTGATAGCGGCCAAACCGCTTCTTTTCCTTTGAACCAGGTTATAAAAGGTTGGAGTGAAGGCATTCCTGGAATGAAGGTTGGTGGTGAGAGAAGGTTAGTTATACCAGCAGCTTTAGCCTATGGCGCCAACCCACCTGCTGGGTCTGGAATTGCTCCCAACTCTGATCTTGTATTTGATGTTACACTGATTAGCATAAAATAATAATATCCTTGATAATCTTGTAAAAAACACAATATGTAGTGCTATTGCTAATTTTAAAAACACTATATATAATTTAACTAACAATTAAAAATTAAACAAAAGGAACTACAAAATGGTCAAAAATATAACAATCTTTACTACAAACACCTGCGCATATTGTGGCATGGTAAAAAAGTATTTATCGAATAAAGGTTTTGGCTATGATGAAGTTAATTTAGATCAAAATCCTGAAATGCAAGCTGAGGCACAACGACTGAGTGGAGCTTTAACTGTCCCGGTTACCGTAGTGACTCATCAGGATGATAGCCAAGATGTTATTGTAGGATTTAATTTAGGCAGATTAGTGCCAGCGGTAAGTTAATGAACGATAAGAATACGCACGAAGTTATTATTATAGGTGCTGGTCCAACTGCTTTAACGGCTGCAATTTATACAACCCGAGAAGACATTGAGACTCTTCTATTCGAAAGAGGCGCAATAGGTGGACTAGCTGCTGTTACTGACCATATCGATAACTACCCTGGGTTTGCTGATGGTGTGGATGGTCTGGTTCTGGCCGAACAAATGAGAATGCAGGCCGAACGATTTGGAGCTGTTATCGAGCTCGGAGAAGTTACCAATATTAGCCATAAAGGTAACCATATTAAGCTTGATACAACTAGTGGTGATATGTACGCCAAGGCTCTACTTATAGCAACTGGCAGTGACTATAAAAAAGTAGGAGTTCCGGGCGAGAAAGAGTTCTTCGCTCGCGGTGTTCATTACTGTGCAACTTGTGATGGTGCTTTCTATAGAGATAAGCGCCTGGTTGTTGTTGGCGGTGGTAACTCAGCCGTCCAAGAAGCAGTTTTTTTGACTCGTTTTGCATCACACATTGACCTACTTGTTCGTGGAGATCATTTTAGAGCTTCAGATGTACTTCAAGAAGAGCTCAAGAAACATAAAGATAAAATCACTGTTCATATGAATACAACAACCGACGAAATAGTTGGAGAAGATAATAAGGTTGTTAAAGTCATAGGCACAGATAAAAAAACTGGCAAAAAAGTAGATTTTCCAACAGACGGAGTTTTTGTTTTTGTAGGCCTTATGCCAAATACTCAATTTATCAAGGACAGCGGAATAGATTTAGATGAAATTGGATTTATTAAAACAGATGAAAATCTCATGACTAAGCTCAAGGGTGTTTTTGCTGCTGGAGATGTTAGGCATGGGGCTACTATGCAAATCGCAAGTGCTACTGGTGAAGGCGCAACAGTTGCTCTCAGAATTCGTGAATATATGGAAGGCCATAAAGTCATAAACGAGTAGTTTTTCCATATTCATGCTATAAATATAATATGAATTACAGATATAACTTTGAGACTCTAGACTCTGGCGCTAGGGCGGTGTTTGTCAATTTGCCTCATTTTAGAACCACTTCTATTAGAATTGTTGTAAGATCCGGTGCTATGAGTGAAAACAAGAACAATGCAGGATCTGCCCATTTTCTCGAACATATGACTTTTGCGGGCACTGAAGATCTTCCCAGTGAAACAATTGGTAATAGATATGCCAGTGATCATGACATATTTCAAAATGCTTACACTCATACTGATCACACAACCTACGTTACAGATGGCTATGATTTTGACTCAACTGCTTTTTTGATAACACAAAGAGTCTTTAAAGCTTTACTACCTAAAGAAGTTTATGAAAAGCAAAAAGAAGCGGTAATTACAGAGATATCTAGCTATCTTTCAGACCCATATCTAAACTCTAGAATAAAGCAATGGAAAACAGTTTTTGGTGAGGATGCAACTGGGAAAATTGTTGGAGAAGTCGAGGATATTGAAAATATGACTTATGAGAATTTGCTGGATTTTTATGATAAAAATTATAAATTGGAAAATTGCTGGATTGTGGTCTGTTCTAGCGAATCAATCGATTCGCAAAGAGAGAAAATGATTAAACTACTTAGTGATGTTAAGAATCGTTCAAACAAGAAGCCATCTAAGGCCAGAGACTTCAGTTTTAACCCTAACAACAATAAGTACTCTTTAGATATTGTTGATGTGCCTAAATCTGCAACAACTTCAATAACCCTTTACTACCCATTAAAGGTCCCAGAGAATGCTAAGGTACGAGTTTCTAATAATATTGTTGCTAAAAGTTTATCTAATTTTTTGCATTCTGTACTAAGAACAGATCTAGAATTAGTTTACCGGGATTTTATCGCTATAGAAGTTGAAGCAGATTTATCTTTCGATAATACAAAAAAGACATATTTTTTCTATATATCCACAGAAGCAGTTGAGGCAAATGTAATTAAAGTACTTGATGCAATTATGGGTAAAATAATAAATGTAGACATCCCAGACCATTGGATTAAATCAGCAATTGACGGTACGATTCGTGAACCTGATTATATTCTGCAGAACAATCCTGAATCTACCGCTAATAGCATAGTCGATAATCTTTTTTATAACGGTTCGGATTACGTCGATTTTTTTGAAGAAAAGGAAATTGCTAAAAGTCTTTCGGTTAAGGATATTCAAAAATTGAAAAAAGAAATATTGTCTACAAAGCCGGTAATAACCGCATTGAGTCCGAGTCAAAAAGTGCTGGATGATATTAAGGAATGGGCTGATAAGCTCTAATAACAGCTTCAATTCGATTCATCGGTAAGACTTCAGGCTGCCCGGCATCTTAGATATACCCAGGGAAGTAATCACAAACTAGGTTATTCTTGTTTACGCCAAGATCTTCAAATTCTTTTTTGAACTTTTCTACCATTGGTTCTGGTCCCGAAATATATATTCTTGAATTTTCTATGTCTTTAATCTGTTTGAATATATATTCTGAATTTAGAAACCCAGTCTGACCGTGATAATTTGTTGGAGCGTTTTGAATTACTGGAATAAACTCAAGTCTCTCATATTCTTTCAATTCCTTTTCGAAAACTAACTCATCCAGGCTTCTAACTCCATAGAATAATTGAATCTGTCTTTTTTCAGACTTATCCTTCAGATATTCAATAATCGAGTGAAATGGAGTTATTCCAATTCCTCCGGCGATGAATACGAGTGGAATGTTGTCATCTCTAGGAAGTACAAAATCTCCCATAGGGTCACTAATCTTTAATTTGTGTCCTTTTTCCATTGCTCTTAATTCGGCTTTAAAACTGCTACTATTTTTATCTGCCATCTTTGTAGTAATTGCTATTAGCTCTTTGGAAGTTGGAGAGGAGCTTATGGTGAACCATCTTTTAGTTCCTCTGCTATCTGGACTAGTGTTTGGTAAATGAACCTCAATAAATTGACCAGCAATCTGATCAATCTTCACTTCTGGTTTTAGCCAAAAAGTATATATATTATGACCCTCATGGACTACGTGATCTAGTGTTGCCTCTTTCATAAATCTATTATACCAATAAATATACTTTTGGCTTTTTATTAAACTAGGCTAAAATATTAATATCTATAAGATGTAATAATTTAAGGAGATAAAATGTCTGGAAAACTTAGCTATGGTTCTGATGCACCTAATGTTGTTAATGTAGTTGTTGAGATTCAGAAAGGTTCTAGAAACAAATATGAAATGGATAAAGAAACTGGCACAATAA
>Ga0194055_10000599_pt1 | contig 29170 bp, 26 predicted proteins | sample SepL449m_MetaG_FD_155482 | JGI IMG/M metagenome (GOLD analysis project Ga0194055, IMG submission 155482) | Anoxic zone freshwater microbial communities from boreal shield lake in IISD Experimental Lakes Area, Ontario, Canada - Sep2016-L442-9m | ecosystem: Environmental > Aquatic > Freshwater >... | reverse complement strand
CTTCTGATGCCCGGCTTTAAAACAGCTGTTTGACGTAAAGTGTTCGCTAATCCGTATGCATTTCCCTTAAAAGAATGATAATCATTTATAAAATCGCTAACTGAATAGGATTTTTTATAAATGATTGCATCCCGCACAGTTTGTCCTGTCTTGCTTTCAAATCTACTCAAAATTTTCTCAAAATACTGATCCCTGATCAATTCCGTGTCTCCCAACAATCCTGTGGCCACCGGGATCAGGAAGAATAAGTTCTCACAACCAGGCGGAGCCACGGTTTTGTCTGAAACCGAAGGGGCACCTAAATAAAACAACGGATCGGATGGCCATTGAGGATCTTTATAGATCTCTTTTCCATGCACATCAAAACTGGTATCAAAGAACAGGCTATGGTGCTGAAGTCCTTCAATTTTCTTATTTAGGCCTACATAGTAAAGCAAACAACTGGGGGCCATCACCCGATTGTTCCAATATTGATCCGAGTATGTTCTGTATTCGGCGGGCAGCAAAGCTGTTTCAATAAAATGATAATCTGCTGCTCCGATCACCACATCAGCTTCGTAGATATTTCCGGAATGGGTAACCAGTTTGCGGGCCAATTTATTTTCAATGATGATCTCGCTCACTTCTTCATTAAATATGAATTGGGCACCCTGTTCCTTTGCTACAGCAAACATGCCTTCCACAATTTTATACATGCCCCCTTTCGGGTACCAGGTACCCAGTTTGATATCGGCATAATTCATTAAGCTGTATAGTGCCGGAGTATCTTGTGCCAGTGCCCCTAAAAACAGTACCGGAAACTCGAGCAATTGCTGCAATTTAGGATGCGTAAAATATTTGGCGATATGTTGCTTCATGGAGGTGAACACATCCAGTTTAAAAACCCCTTTTATTAAATCGGCGTCCAAAAATTCGGTGAGTGACTGACCCGGTTTATGCACCAGTTTAAACATGCCCACTGCATATTTGTAAGCAGCTTCTTTCATGAACAGATCTAGTTTTGCAGCTGCGCCTGTTTCTGTTTTTTCGAAAATATCTTTTAAGGCGGTATAATCGGCAGGAATGTCCATCGCTGCATCAGGCCAGTAAACGCGATAAGAGGGATCCAGTCTGTCTAATGCATAATAATCTGAAACCTTTTTCCCAAAGCAGTTAAAAAATCTTTCAAACACATCAGGCATCCAGTACCAGCTTGGCCCGCGGTCGAACATGAAACCATCCACCAGCATTTGCCTTGCCCTACCACCCGGTGTATCGTGTTTTTCCAGCACAGTAACATCCCAACCAGCCTTGGCCATGAATGCCGCAGCGGATAAGCCTGCAAAACCACTTCCTATGATGACTACTTTTTTCAATGCTGTAAAATACAGTTAAATATTATAAATAAAAATCGGGGACAATCAATACCGGCTGATCTGTTCTTTCAATAGTTTACGAGCAAAATGTATCCGGCTTTTAATGGTTCCGAGTGGCTCTTTCAGCATGGTGGATATTTCGTGATATTTATATCCTTCAAAATATAACATAAATGGATTTTTGAAGATATCGGGCAAATGATACACGGCCGCATATAGTTCTTTCACCATCAACCTACATTCCGCATCATTGGCAAGGGCAGGTTGTTGATAATTCAACAGGTATTCATTCGGCGTGTTGTCGAATATGGTATTTTGTCTGGCCCCCTTGCGGTAATTATTGATAAAAATATTCCGCATGATGGTGTATAGCCAGGCCTTGATATTGGTGCTTGCCATATATTTTTCATGATTGGCCAATGCCCGGTACATGGTTTCCTGCAACAGGTCTTTTGCAGTCTCTGAATCCCGGGTTAAGGATATAGCAAATGGCTTCAGATAAGCCTCATTGCTCAATAAAAGCTGATTAAATTCTATGGTAGACATATTTTTGTTTAATTATTATACCATAAAGTTAAACATAAGAATCAAACTCAAGATTCATTTTGTTTAATATTTTGCTAATAATATTAAACAACATAAAATCAATGCATTACATAGAATCCAATAAATTATACGAGGGGCTTAGAGGCTGTATATGAATTCCATCACCTCTGAAAAGGATCTTTTCAATATGATGGTAGCGGGTATTTTGGCAGCGCTGCTATGGACAATCTGTCCCGATATCACCAATGAGGTTGACGGGAATTTAACCGTAGCCTGGTTGATAAATTTTTCAAAATTAAACTTATGTCCAACTGAGGTGAGATGCGCATACAGATAATCAGGTTTTTTCTGTTTCACCAATTGTACCATATCAGCAATCGGCACAGAAGCTCCGAGATAAATCGTTTTTACACCTCTTGATTTCAATAAAAAATTCATGAACAATAAGCCCAGTTCATGATACTCACCCTCGGGCAAGAATAGCAAAATGGTTTTATTTTTTTGTAAAACACCATTGATCTGCTCAATGCCCAGGATCAGTTTCTGCCGAATAATATTCGTTACTAGGTGCTCCTGCGCAGGGTTTATATGATTGGTCAACCACAGTATACCGATCTTTTCCAGAAAAGGAAAGATGATCTGGTTAACGGTTCTTTCAATTCCTTTTGCCAGGATGCAACTATCTAACAATATCTCAAATTTCTCCATATCAAAATCCACCATGTACTGGATCAGGTCATTGAGTAATCGTTCCTGTTGTGCCTGTGTTTGAGTGAGGGTAAGTAACTTTTCCTGCAACTCGGCCTCATTCATTTTATCGATATGCGAGATCTTGTATCCGTATTTATTAAGCAGGGCAATATTGAGTAATTTCTTCAATTCCTCATTGCTGTAATAGCGGATATTGGTATCCGAACGGTTTGGTTTTAAAAAAGAATAGCGCTGCTCCCATATCCTTATGGTATGTGCTTTTATACCCGATAAATTCTCAAGATCCTTGATCGTAAATGAATGCATGCGCTCTGTTTTGCTGTCTATAGAACAAAAACAACACGAAATTGTTTAATGAATTTCGCGAAAAACATTATAATACTTGCTTCATATTAAAAATTTCTTTGGGGAAGGTCAGGAAAAACCCTGTCGATTAATTTATTATAGGGGAAAAGAATTGTCCAACCGGTAAGAAAAATGATTCTAATATCCGTCATGATGGTCGCATGCCGCTGATACCAAAGCTCTAATGCGCCCTTATATTCATAAATAGAAACATACATGAGTTTAATATCAACCGCCCCGGATACCAGTTTTTCCTCATCCCTGAAAATAAGTGAACCAATACCGGTCATGCCCGGTTTACAATTATAGATAAGTTGCTGAATGGATTCGGGATAGATCTTAAAACTCACCGCCATCAATGGCCTTGGGCCCACAATACTCATATCCCCATTGATCACATTCAGCACTTGTGGCAGTTCATTCAATTTGGAGATCCTTAAAAATTTTCCAAAGGGGGTTACCCTGGGGTCGTTTCGCAAGTTGATCTCGCCGGTACCGATATTCGGACTGTTCTTCACCATGGTGGCAAATTTCCAGATCTTAAAATGCTTGTTCTTATACCCCACCCTGTTTTGCAAATAAAAAACCTCGTGCTCGCCGGTGAACAATAATATAATGATGACCACCAAAAATATGGGTGACAGTAAAACCAATGCAATGATTGCAATGAGTAGATCGAGTATGCGTTTGGTTGTACTATACATGTTTGAATGAGGTCAAAGTTATTGCTTGCGGGATAAAATACCACATCTTTTTCTAGACTCGGAGTATGTTTTTAATAAACTCCCTTTATTTTATCACATACAGCCAATATCTCTTCGTTGCTGATATTGGTGGAGCAAGGAATACTCAAACATTTCCGGTATACGGCATCTGAAACATTATGGGTTTGAACAAAAATATTCTCGACAAACATGGGCAACTGGTTCATGGGCACCCAGAACGGCCTGCTTTGCATTTGATGATCGTTCAGCACCTTTAATACTTCCCGTTGTTTTTCAGTACTGATGGTTGGGAGCCACCAGTTTGGCATAACGGTATCGGATACTTGCTGAAAACCAATATCTCCCACGCCTTCCAGTTCCTTTTTATACAAGGCAATGATCTCCAGTTTCCGGGCTAAAAATCCGGGCAACTGCTCCATCTGGGCCACGCCCATGGCTGCTGCCACATTCACCAGCCGGTAGTTATATCCGATCTCATCATGCCGGTATTCAAAGGGATCAGATTTGGCCTGGGTGGTAAGATGCTTGGCTCTTTTGGCCAGGGCTTCATCATCAGTAACGATCATGCCGCCTCCGCCTGTGGTGATGATCTTATTTCCATTATAACTGAAGGTGCCCAACAAACCAAAGCTTCCGGCATGCTTGCCTTTGTAAAAACTTCCCAGGGCTTCTGTGCTGTCTTCAATTACGGTAAGATGGTGGGTTGCGGCCAATGCCATCAATCTGTCCATATCACAAATATTACCCAGCACATGCACCGGCATCAGCACCGGAATTCTTCTGCCATCTTTTTTCAGGTGGCAAAACCCGTTGCGTTGTTCGGTTTCATTTTCCAAAAAAGACTGGAGCAGGTTGAGGTCCATTTGCCATGAACCGGCATCGGTATCGATCAAGATAGGATCGGCACCTGTATATTTAATGGCATTGCAGGTGGCAATAAAAGTAATATTGGGGGCAATCACATAATCCTGTGCACCCACACCTGTTATCAGCAAACAGATGTGTAAAGCGGTGGTGCCGCTGCTGGTGGCCACCGCATAACGGGTACCCGCAAATGCTGCAGTCATTTTTTCAAACTGATCCACATAAGCACCCACACTGCTTACCCAGCCGGTATCCAAACAATCCTTAACATATTTCCATTCGTTACCGGCCATATTGGGTCCACTAAGCAATAGCATATTTGACAGTTTTAGTTATACAAACCTATTAAAAAAAAAGGAGCGTTTAATAAACGCTCCCTAAAGAATATTATTTCAGCCGTTCATCATATATTCCTGAACTTTTGGGCAAATGAATCCGTGATGATCTCTGTGCTTAACAAGGTATAAATTTCGCGCACGCCATCGGGTACCGTTTTAGTGATGGTAAAGCCGAGTTCATTTTTTATTTTATCAAAATTCACACGGTAATCTCGCGGACCCTCATTGCTTTCTACATAGTTCACTTTCACATTGGGAACTACTTTGCACACTTCTTTGATCACCATGCCTTTGTTATAATTTTCTTCCGTGCTGCCCACATTGAATACATTGGCCCGCACTTTTTCTTCCGCAGATTCCAACACCAACACTACTGAACGGGCCAGATCATCTACATGGCAATAAGGCCGCCAGAATTGTTGACCCCATATCTCCTGTTCCCCATGCACGGTTGCATTGCGGGTAAACTCATTCACGGTAAGGTCGAACCGGATACGCGGTGAAAATCCGTACACCGTACTGAACCGAAGGGCTGTACTACATATGCGGCTATCTTTATTTTCCTCGAGCAGAAATTTTTCAAATTTCACTTTTAATTCAGCATACAAGGATACCGGATTCAAGGCAGAGCTTTCTACCACAAATGAATCGGGATCTGGCATCTTGCCATAGTTGCTGCAGGTACTCGCAAAAACAAAACGCTTTACCCCTTTTTTCTCTGCGGCATTAAAGAGTGCCACACTTCCATGCCAATTGGTTTCATTGGCCTCTTCACTGAATTTTTTGCAGGCAGGGTCGCCCACAATGGCAGCCAAATGAGCTACCGCATCGATCCCATTCAAGGCCTTATCCACTTCTTCTGCATTGCGGATATCCCCTTTCATGAATTCAAAATTGGGATGCAACATCACATCATACAAGGCTTCGCCCCCAAATTTCAAAGAATCGAACGCACGCACTGCATAGCCTTTTTTCAACAGCTGGCGCACCAGCACCGATCCAATATAACCGGCACCACCGGTAACTAATACCTTCATATTTTTATTTTTATTTTGCTGCACAAAATTAGGGTAAGAAGGGGGTAAAAGAATAACTATTTTGCCGGAACACCCATCACCGTGCAGTTGTCCGGAACATCTTTCACTACTACGGCACCCGCCCCAATCATGGCACCCGATCCTACATGAATGCCCTGGCGAATCACTGCATTCGCTCCTACAAAACTACCGGCACCGATTTTTACATTGCCGCACAACACGGCACCCGGACCAATATGCGCAAAATCGCCTACTTCACATTCGTGTTCAATGATACAACCTGTATTACAAATAGCGCCCATTCCGATGCGTGCCAATGGATTGATGGTAACCCGGGCAGACAGCATCACCCCTTCCTCACTGACTTGCGCTGTAGCATCCACTACCGCTGAGGGGTGTGCGATGGTTGAAGGGCGTATACCCCTTGCTGTTAGCTGCTTATGGATCTTTCTGCGAATGGCATTATCCCCCACCGCAATGAAACAGCCTTGCTTTTCTATGACCTGCAGGGCAGCAACACTGGTTTCCGATCCGAGATAGGCTAAATGAAAAGGATTGTACTCCTTTTCCATGGTATCGCAATAGCCGCTCAGTTTGCTGCCGGATGACTGCAAAATTCCACACACCACGAACGCATGACCTGAATATCCGATGACTACCATGTGAGCAAGATTTATCGTCTAATTTAGCAATGATTTATAAGCCTCAAGTATATTTTGCCATATATTTTCCCGGCGGTAATTTAGGTTCACCTGTTCAGCCAGTACCCGGGCCATTTGATGCATAGCCTCAGGGTCGCCCAATGCCGTTTCCAGGCATGCCCGCATTTCATCCTCGTTCCCGGGTTCAAAGATCAACCCTGTTTCTTTGTGGCGAATAATGTCAATATTCCCCGGAATACGGCTACAGATCACCGGCAGTTGCATGGCGCCTGCTTGTAATAACACATTAGGAAATCCTTCGCGGTGGGAAGGAAATATAAAATAATTGGCGAGGTACATATAATATTTCACCTCCTGCGTCCATGGAATATGAATCATATTCGGATCATGTTCTAAAACCTCAAGACAGTCCTTGGGTAAAGGATCCAGCGCGTCTTCCCGTTCACCTACCAGGATCAGTCGGAGTTGCACATGATCTTTTTGCATGGCCGTAAATACCCGGATCAATTCCGGAATCCCTTTATCGGTTACCAGTCGGCCAATAAAAAGCAGGTAAGTATTCTTTTCATCATACTGAATATTTTGCCGGATGGATTCAAGTGTAGCCTCGTCCATATTATCCCGATTAAACAATTGGGTATTGATACCATTGGATGAACCTGGACCAATCAGTCTTAGTTTAGCCGGCTCCGTGAGTTGGTGGGTGCTGATGAATTGTAATAAGGAAGGACTATTTGGCCAAACCTGGGTGGCGGCCCAATAAGTCAATTTTTCCATGGTTTTTAACAACCAATATTTGAATCCTGTTTCCACCATCATGGGTAAGCCTGCCACGGTATGTATCCGGATCGGAACTGAAGAAATTTTTGCCGCCAGCATGCCCAGCAATCCGGCCTTGGGCGTATGGGTATGAACTATATCTGGTTTTTCTTTTATGAAGATCCTGATCAGGCGAAACAAACAGATCAGGTCATGAATCGGCGTGATCTTCCTGGTGAGCGGAACAATGATGTGCCGGCATTGTTCTTGTTCGATCAGTTCACTCAATTCTTTTCCATCGGCGCTGATCATTAGCACTTCCATGCCCTGTTCTTTCATAAAACGCATTTGCCCGGGCAATAAATAACGCAATGCCATGGGAACCGTAGTGATGCGAATGAGTTTGGGCATAAGCTGATTTAACTAACGCAAATATATCGAGTGTAAGGGAATTGTGTGGCTGAATAAATTCGACTGCGATCAGCTCATCCATTAAGCAAGTTGTGGCTGAAACTGGAATACCGGCTCTTCCTTTGCAGGCTTTGCTTTGATAGCGGCTCCTGAAAGTTTTGTACGACGGTACCGATCGCGGATCAACACAAGTGCGATCACATAAAATGGCATGCAGGGAATTTTATACCGGCAAAGTGTACCGAAATTTGGTGTAGTAGCCCCAACAAATAAAGCGAACAATAAAGCAAATAAAAAGCAATATGTGATCGTGGGGTCTTTGCCAATGATCCGGAAGAAATTGAATATGCCTACTTTGAAAAGGGTGGCCAAGGTGAAAATGATCAACGCTAAACTTTCGAGCGAGGACAACATGGTTGAAACTTTTGTGGATTCCCAGATAAAGGGACGATACAGGGTGGCCACAATAGCTGCCGGAGCCATTTTGAGCATACTGCTCATGGACCCGTCAAATTCTACTCCCAGCGAAAAATTGGATTCGCCGATACCCAATGCTGCCTGATCCTGATAAGTTTGTTGCTGATGCTGTATTTGCTTGGCAATATTCTCTGCCGCATATCCGCCGAGTTCTTTTTCAAATTTTTTCATCACCTGCTGGCCAACAAACACGCTACCAATGATCAGTGCTGGGCCAATCATCATTCTTACAAATGAATTACGGATCAGGTTAACATTCTTCATAATGAGGAAGAGGAAGAAGAATGGTACATAAGAAACCAGGATATAGATCTTCAGGTTAACCAGAAAATATCCTGCCACTAATAAGATGATGCTGTTCTTTATAAGCGATTGTTTTTTATAGAACATTTCATACAAAGAGAACGTGATCCAGCCAATTGCGCCGGTACAGATCGGGTCTTTCAAAATACCTGAACTCCAGAAAACAAAAGTGGGCAGGTATAAAATGGCAATGGCCAGTTGTTTGTGCAAATGCGGATACAGGTTGTAAAAGAACCGGTACAAGCGCCATACTCCTGAAAATGAGATCATGGAAAAGAACAGGTTAATGGCCATGTATTTCCCAAAAGTGAGAAAAGAAAGTGCTGCCACGATCTTCGTCACCATATAATTGTTCTCGTCATTAAAATAACCTGCATTCCACACATCGGCCAGCAAGGCCTGGTCGTAATCCTTTCCATGAATGAACAGCAATTTGACATTGGAAATATCATGCTGGATCAACTGGAAAATATTATATCCCTCTCTCCAGTACAGCACCACGGAATCTCCTAGTGAAATTTTATAATTGAAGATAGTGAAGGCAATGGTTGAGAAAATCTTTATCCAGAATCCGATTTTATGATAATGTTTTAATACCGGATCGGCATAGAAGGCCCTCCTGCTTTTAAAAATAAAGTAGAACACAATTGTGTACACAAGGAACATTATGTAATCATTGATGTCCATCGGCAGGATTAAGCTTTGTTGTTTATTTGGTTATTAAAATTGATTATGCATTAGCAGCCCTACGACCGCGCAAAATGGAAAAAGGTAAAATGATAGACATCCGCAGGTTCTTTAAATACACGTTGATGTATGCACCCAGACTATCAGTATTGGGCCGGTTCAGTTTTGATAAGATCAATCCTGGTGTGGCGTCAAAATTGTTGGCAAATGCATCGGTAACCGGCCAGATGATAAAACTGAGTTTTTTCCATTTGTCGGTTTTTTGAAACAACAAAACCACGCCGGTAAACGCGATCAGGAAGCAACTGTAATGCAATAGGGCCAGGGCCTTATTATTGAATTTTACGCGATGGATGTGAAAACGGTTGCGCACATAGAAGTACATCTTCCAGGCACTGTTATAATCCCAGTCTTGCTTCAATGAAAATGCTGTAGACGGATGATAGTGTATGCTATCCGATATGGTACATACCGGAATATTATTTTGTTTCACAATACGGTAATAATATTCTGTTTCATCACCCCATAAGAAGAATTTAGGGCGAGGCACACCTACTCTTTCTACAATTCTACGATGCAACAATGTTCCGTTGAACGGATGCCCGATACCCTCGATCACCTTACAGTCAACCTCATCTAAGGTTTTATACTGCTGCGTTTTCCATACAAAAGAGTTTTTATCCTCTTTATCAATAACGGCACAGTTCATCAGGCGCAGGGTTCCATCATCGGCTTCCAGAATTTTCTCCAGGGCATCCTGTTTTGGATATCCGTCATCATCCATGCACCAGATCCATGAATAGCCATTGCTATACGCCCAGCTGATGCCGGTATTGAATCCACCGCTAGAGCCGGTGTTCTTCTGTGAAATGAATTGAATATCAGTTTGCTGTTGTAACCACTCTTCAGTACCATCTGTACTTCCGTTGTTTACGATGAGTATCCCCTCCAACGGACGGGATTGTGCACGCAAAGCGTTGATGCATTCGACGAGGAGGGCCTTTCGGTTGTATGTAACAACCACGGCAATAACCTTCTCCATAGGAATTGGTATTGGTTTTTTGAAAAGAATAAATTGGACTGTATATAAACGTAGTAGTATTTCTAATATTGTTCCCCGCGTGAATTTTCATAAAATCAGCGTTTCAACGCGAAAAGAATACTGAATTATGCGTAATTACTTAGTATTTATGCTATTACAGAGTACGTAAAATTACTATCCCCAAATAAACGAGTAGAAAATCTAAGGCTGTATTACTTGTAAAAATACCGGGGCCGTATTTATTTAATTCCCCTGAAGAATCGGAAATAGCAATATTGCAGAAATCCGGGGTGCGACCATAGCTTACTGGCAGCACTGGAAATATTGGTTTGGAGTTGTTGTTGTTGGATCGACCGGATCGCTGATCTCATTAAAGGGATACCGGCACTCAGTTGCAATAAAGGATAGGTAACAAAATTATCTGTTGAGGTGGGTTGTATCAGCGCCTGACCAATGATCGCCCCGGTATCAATACCGGCATCCACCAAATGAACAGTAACGCCACAATGCTCAGCATCTCCATTCACCAGTGCCCAATAGGCTCCATGTACTCCGCGGTAGGCAGGTGTGATGCCGGCATGCATGTTGATGAATGTAGCAGCCGTGGCCAGTAAAATCCGTTCACTGATGATGCGGGTGCCATTTACAACCACCAATTGCGGATCTAATGTTTGCATGAGTTCCAAACAACGGTCATCATTAACCGAAGATACCTGCGTGATCTTTTCTGCAGGGATCTCCATATCATGTAGGTTTTCTGTAGTTAGGATTTGTTTTTTTCGGCTGGCGGAAAAAAAATTGAGCAGGTTTACTACCATCAGTTGAAAAAACACCTGACCGATCACGGTTACCAAACCCAATTTTTTTATTCTGCGGAAAATGAGTTGCTTTTTACTTACCGGAGCTTCCAGGATGATATGATCGATCTCAAATTCATCTTTCAGTGCATGATAAAGTACCCGGGTAGAGATGCCCGGCCCTGCTAATAATACGATCTTGGATCTGCTCATGACTCCTGCTTTAAGATATCTGCTAGTTGCTGCATGCTTACCGAACGGAATCCATATTTTTTATTGAGGGCTTCATAATGATACAATATCCTTTCCAGGAATGCAAGGTTCTCTTTGATATTGACCCCGAAATTATGCGGATGCCACCAGAGATGATAGGTAAGTCCGTGTGTGGCGGCATAGGTCATGCTATGGGTTATTCTTTTTAATCGCAACCAATCCATAAAGGACAGCCGGCTGGAATAAGGCCTCAGAAAACGACTGGCCGTGATATTACACAATTCATTATTCATCATATACGTGGCTTCATGACAATGATGGCCACTGATATTGATATACGCATCAGCCAGTCGAACAGCCCTTCTGAACAAGGTTTCACTCTCTGTACTTTTTGCCGTGTACAACCAAGAATTTTCATTACCCCTGAATGAGCTGATCCCTTCTTCCTTGCATACATTCAGGTAGGCTTCGTTATATTGATTGCGTGGGAATACAAAACTTTTCATTTCTACCCCTCGTTTCGCAGCGATCCTTTTGGCAGCACGCAGGTCGTCACGAAAATCTTCAATGGTTTGCCCCGCTTCCAAACAGTAATAATGTGAGAAGGTTTGGCAGCCAATTTCCTGTCCTGATTGTTTGATCATTTTGATCAGCGAGGGGGCAAAATGGAATACATCATCGGTCTCATTGTTTCCCACTTCATCAAAATGACCTTCATAGGGCGAGATCAGTTTATTGGTATAGCCGGGTTTATGAGGAGGCAAACCCTCCATCATCTCTTCCTTGCTTTCAAAAAATAAAAACCCAACGGTGGCAAATGTGGCATGGATACCATGCTTGGCAAACAAATGCAGCAGGCCGGGAATCACGGTCCTTACGCCAAGAAGATTGTCTCGGTAATTATCAAGCTTTACCACATCCCATACACCCCAGTGAATTTCAAAATCGAGGGATATGACAAAATTTCCTTGTTTCATGAATAATCAAATCTATTTATTGCAATTCCAATGAACAATGCAAACAATTCGGGTGCAAATATAAGTTTCTATTGTTCAGCATTAGGAAAAACAGGAGGCTTTTGTTGATTTTGTATGGCGCTGATAAAAGTTGCTGCATAATCCAGTGCTTCCCCGATCACATGATGCATATCCATATAGCGATAGGTGGCCAACCGGCCCAAAAAGGATACCTGTTCCAGTTTTTCGGCCGCCACCCGGTATTGCATCAGCAAGGTTTTATCTGCCTGCAGTCGCTTGGGATAATACGGAATATCGGCTGGGCCGGTTTCCTTACTGAATTCTTTAAAATAGATCGTTTTATCGTGCTGTTCCCAATAGGTAAAATGTTTATGTTCAGTGATGCGGGTATAGGGAACCGATTCATCGCAATAGTTCATCTGTGTAAGACCCTGAAAATCTCCATTGGCATAATGGGTTTCAAAACTAACTGTGCGATAGCCCAGTCGGCCGTATACATGATCAAACCAGGCATCGATGGGTCCGGTATAAAAAACATGGTCGTAGCCGGTAATATCCTCGCCCGATTTGAATTTCTTATTCAAACTAATCTGTATATCAGGATGGTCCATGAGTTTTTGGATCAATGAACTATATCCGTTTTCCGGGATACCGGTATAACTGTTGTTGTGATAATTGTCGTCGTAATTGAACCGAACCGGTATTCTTTTCAGGATAGATGCAGGCAATTCAGTGGGCTCGCAACCCCATTGCTTTTTGGTATACCCATAAAAAAATGCTTCGTATAATTCGCGGCCGATAAAATGCAAGGCCTGCTCTTCAAAGTTTTGGGGATCGGTGATCGACTGATCGGCCAGCGTACTCAGGAACTGCCGGGCCGTTTCAGGAGTAAAGGTTTGTTGAAAAAGTTGGTTGATGGTATGCAGGTTCACTGGCAGCGAATATACTTTTCCGTTACTCATGGCTTTTACCCGGTGAACATAAGGCCGTAAGGTTTCAATACTGTTCACAAAATCCCAGATCTCTTTTTTATCGGTATTGAAAATATGCGGTCCATAACGATGAACCATGATGCCTGTTTCAGCATCACGCTCGGTATGGCAGTTGCCGCCGATATGATCACGTTCTTCCCAGATATCCACCCGGCAATTGAGGCCCCTCACCAATTGATGGGCCAGTACGGCTCCTGAGAACCCTGCACCGATGATCAAGTATTTTTTTTGCATAGTGGTTATTTAACCCAGCACTTCTTTGTAAATGCTTTTATAAATTTCGAGGGTTTTTTCGAGGTTATAAAATTCAATTGCCCCCTGCCGGATACCCCCATGATCAAATTGCTTTTCGTTATTGCAGACTGAAGCTGCTACCGCTTCCATGCTGGCTCCCGTAAAATCTTCCAGTACATAACCAGCATTGTATTGTTCTACGATCTCCTTTACATCGCCTACTCCACTGTTCGTGATCACCGGTATTCCCATGGCCATGATCTCACCGTGCTTAGTGGGAGAAGAAGATATCTTTGAATAACAGGGCTTGATAAAAAATAATGAGTAGTTGCTGAAAGACAATAATACCGGCACTTCATGTCGCATCCCCTGCCGAACAATGATTCGATTTGCAGGGATCTCAAATTCACGGGCAGCCGCTTCTATGTCTTCGTGGTTATTATTGGATATGAATAAAAATTTCGCTGTGGGCTTCTTATCTAATACGGCCTTACAAAACTGCATCATTTCTTTGGTGAGGTACCAGCCACCGATAGAGCCCAGATAGCTGATGATAAAATCACCATCCGTAATGCCCAGTTCAGTTTTTAAGGTAGATCTTAATGCCTGATCGATCCTGGCCGGATCGAATAACTCAAGGTCAACACTGCAGGGCACCACTTTTATCTTTACCAGTTGCGGCAGGTGTTTCCATGCCAGGATCTCGTCGCGGCCTTTATAGGTTAAACAACTATTATAATCGGCCACCCGGATACATTCATCTTCTTTTGATTTAAAGAATCGGTAGATCTTCCGGTACAAGGGATTGTTGAGGTTCCACATATCACCATCCACGCGCTCATCGGCCCAGAAGCCACGGATATCATTCATGAACTTGACGCCCAGTTTCTTTTTTAGATACAGGGCCACCAGTTGTGGTACACCCGGACGGGTATGCACCATATCAAAATGATATAGCCGATGCAGTTGTTTGGCCTTTTGTTTCAATTGATAATAATCATAAACACTCGATAGTACAGGCGGTTGTTTATGATAGGGTATCGATACCCAGGTGATGGGATAAGGGGCGATCAATTTTTCTACATAAGTTTTATTGGCTGCATATTTTTCCGGTTTGTCGCAACTCAATATCACAAACTCGTATCCTTCGGTGGTTAGTCCGGCCAGATAAGGGATCACCTGACTCTGTCCAAGCGGATCGGTCATGCCATCATAAGAAATGAATAATATTTTTTTTGCCGCAGTTGCCATGGTTAGTTGTTGTTCATCCATTTATCGTACCACATCTGGAACATCAGCAGGTACCATATCTTTTCAGCCCTTTCCACTTTCCCCTGATAAAATGATCTTCGGATGCGTTGTATCTCTGCATTATTAAAAATATCCTGTTTCAAGATAAAGGCTTCATCGAGGTACTGATCAACAAATGGTTTCAGTTCGCCTTGCAGCCAAGCGGCCACCGGGATACCAAATCCCATTTTAGGGCGGTCCATCATTTCCTTTGGAATATACTGGTGTACAATTTCCTTGATGATGAATTTTTTATTACCCTTATTGTATTTATACTCCATGGGCAATTGTGCAGCCCATTCAATGACCCGATGATCCAGAAAAGGTTCTCTTCCTTCCAAACTCACGCTCATGCCTGCACGATCTACTTTCTGAAGAATATCATCCAGTAAATAGGTCTGGTAATCGATGGCCAGCATCATCGACAGCGTGGAATGATATTCAGATTGTAATTCTTTACTTTCAAATGCGGTTTCAATGGAGCCAATCGGTTTTTTAAAAAGGTCATTGATGCCCTGATCGTCCATCTGCTTGGTCAGGCTCATCAATATATTCAGTTCGGAAGGATTTTTGAACAGGGTCTTTAGTTTTTCATACCGGCTATGGAATAAATATTTTTTATTCATTATCGGAATAGAAGAAGCCGGGATCGCATGCATCAGTGCGGCGGCGGTGGTGCGCATGAACCGGGGAATGGCCTGGATCTTTTTTCCGTATTTCATCACATAGTCGTACCGGTTATATCCGGCAAAGATCTCATCTCCGGCATCTGCCGATAATGCCACGGTAACTTTTTCCCTTGCGATCCTGCTCACCAGGGTGGTAGGGATGGCACTGCTGTCGGCAAAGGGTTCATCATAAAAATAAGGCAGCTGGGGAACGATCTCCAGGGCTTCTTTTTCTGTACAATAATATTCAGTATGATCGGTGCCCAGGTGAGCAGCGATCTCTTTGGCGAAGGGTGCTTCATTCATGCCTGCATCCGGAACGCCAATGGTAAAGGTTTTTATTTTTTCGGTATTGTGTTTTTGCAGCAGGGCTGTAACGCAGCTGCTGTCGTACCCGCCGCTTAAAAAAACACCTACAGGCACATCACTAACCATGCGGTATTGAAAAGCATTGACCAGTAATTTCTCTGTTTCGGCCATAGCCTCCGGAAAATCAATCTTCAGTTCAGGTTTGTTATAAGCATCATACACATTCCAATATTGCCGGGTAAGCAAGGCTTTTGAACCCAGGTCAATTTCAAGATAATGTCCGGGCTTCAATTTATAAGCATCATAAAATATGCAATGCGGTGTAGGTACATATCCAAACTGCATATAAGCTGCTGCCGCATCGAGATTGATCTTTTTAGTAAAGCCGGGGTGCTGTACCAGGGCTTTCAATTCGGAACCGAACAAGAATAATCCGTCTTTCCAATAATAAAAGAATGGTTTAACGCCGGCACGGTCGCGACAAGCAAATATTTTTTTAGCCTGTTCATCATAGATGGCGAAGGCAAACATGCCGATAAAATGTTGCAGGCAATCGCTGCCCCATTCGGCATAGGCATGCAGGATCACTTCGGTATCACTATGGCTGTGAAATTGATGTCCTTTATTTTCAAGCTGAACTTTTATTTCGGCATAATTGTATACTTCGCCGTTATAGCTGATGTGCAGGTGTTGGTAGGTTTGGGGCTGACTACCTCCTTCACTGATGTCAATGATGCTGAGGCGGCGATGGCCAAACCCGACAGTAGCGGCATCGCTATTGTAGATTCCATAGCCCTCCCCATCCGGGCCGCGATGTGCCAGTGTGCGATTCATTTTTTCAAGGATCTCGCGCCCAGTTTGTTTATTAAAATCGGCAAAGCCGGAAATACCGCACATAAATAAGTGTTCCTTTAAAAAATGAAATTAATAATTATCAATGGTTGTGTTATTAACTAATTTAACGCATTGTTCTATTAGCATTAAAACTTTGCTGGAAGTCGTCTTCGACATCCCGATAGCTATCGGGACAGACTGACAGCTTTTTTTATGATGATGTCATTTTTATTCAACTCTGATGTCACTCTGATCTCACTCATACTACATTCCGATGTCACTCTGAGCTTGTCGAAGAGTTGTCGAAGAGTTGTCGAAGAGTTGACGACGATTAAACATTTATACTTCTCCACATCAATTTAAACATCATTCAATGATGCTCTATAGATCTTTCTTAAGCCTTCCAAATGTTGCGTTAGCGTAAAATTATGAATGGCTCTTTCCCTGCCTAGTTCTCCCATTGCCTTCAATTCCGATTCCGGTGCCGAAGATAGCTTAACTATCTTTTCAATACAATCCTGCGGGTCGTTCAAAGAAAAATATACGGCACTGTCGGGGCACTGCTCTCTGAATGAAGGAATATCACTCAAGAGCAAGGGCATGCCCATGGCCATGGCTTCCAGCACACTCAGGGAAAATCCTTCAAAGCTCGACGACATGATATAGCAATCATATTGCGGAATGAGTTGTTCAATTTTTTTTGCTTCGCCTTTGAGTACCACTTTGGCTCCAGAGCTGTTGATCTGCTGTTGCAAAGCCCCTTCCTGATCGCCCGAGCCGTATACATGCAATTCAATGGGATGGTCTTTAAGCGCAGCCATGGCCGTGATCAGGTATTGATAATTCTTTTGAGCACGCAGGGCACCTACCGATACTAATCTGAAAATCGGAGAGGCTTTTTTCGCTTCCACGAGGGAAGGATCAAAACGGTTGATGTCTACAAATGTATATAAGGCATAAGCCTTGTATGGCTTGATCTTTAAGAATGAAAAATATTCATTGAGCGCACCCTTGGCCACCACAATGATCACCGATCTGCGAATGCGGTAGCTGAGTTTATCAATGAACCGAATATACCAGTGTTTATATTCCACCGAACTGGCAATAAAAGCATGAATGGTGGTAATCAACGGAATGCTTTTGGGCACTGCAAAACGGGCAATGGCAGTAGGCCAGAACAGGTGGGTATGCACCATATCAGGCTTTTCGGCCCGCACCACGCTGCGAAATTTGAATATAGAAAAAGGAAGGGAGAACAAGGAGCGCAGGTGCAGACAGATCAGTTTATCACAAACCAGTTCATCGCCAAAATGATTTACTGGGAATAGCGTAACCACTACATGTTCGTATTCGGGCAATTCTTTGATCACCCTTACCATCATGGTTTCGGCTCCGCCCCTGCCCAGGTTAAAAATAAAATGGATGATCTTTTTTTTACGCATACAGCTATTACCCGTAATGGCTATTGTTTTTCAAAAACAAGGGCTATATGTGAACCGTGAATGCCCGTGGTCAATTTTTTGAAGATGGCAATGGGCAGGGTGATGCAACCATAAGCCATCAGTATCAGTTTTGCAGTAAGGCTATGTTTTCCGGCGGGTGATTTTATTCTGGCCATATATTTTGCCCGCAGGTAGGCATAGGTTTTAATGCTTCCTTTCACATCGTACTGAATATCCAGTATTTTCAATTGAAGCAGTTGGGCTGTTTTCACAAAAACATCTGCATTCCACAATCCCATATGGTGTGGTGGCAGGTTGAGGGTGCAGTATTTATCGTACCCCTGGAACCAGGGCTCATTATTAGGAACGCCGATCACCAGTTTACCACCGGATTTTAAAGCCCGCAGAGAATCTTTCAAAAATGATTCTACATCGTAGATATGTTCCAGCACCTGAAACATGGTCACCATATCATAATAACCGGTATGGCTATCCGCATGCGGACCAATCATTTCATTGTATACGTCCAAACCATTACTGCGGCATTGGGCTACGGCTTTTTCATTTAGTTCCAGTCCGGCAGCAGCGTTAGTTTTCTCTTTGGCCCTGGTTAAAAATTTACCCACGCCGCAACCGACATCCAGCAGTTTATCATCCGGCTTCAGATGATCATAGGCCATTTGGTTCTCAAATTTCCAGTCGTGGTAATAATCGGCTCCCAGTTTTTGCTGTAAGCTGGCATAAAATGCACCATCGCCGTCCATTCCTTTGGGATGGTAGAAGCGGTATCCGGTATCATTGCATTGGTACAGGAAAAAGCTATCGGCGCCCTTGAAAAAGGATGATACATCCATATCCAGCTGGTGCTGGTATAATTTAATGATATCCTTACTGAAAAAAATATCAGTGAGGCTGGTATTTGGACGGCCGGTTAGGGGGCTCAGGGGGTTATCCATATATAAAAGGCTAGATCAGTATTCGTTTACACAATATTAAGAAATGATGGGCAGATGAAATAACGATTGTTCGGGCTTATTATTTCATGCTTTTAAAAATTGCACCCAGTTTCAGCCAGGGCAATTTAAGATCACATACCCGGTTTACCGTGATGAACAGCGATACAAACAGTAGCGCATACATGATCAGGTTAGCATGGGCTGCTCCCATTACGCCATCGTATTTGATGAAAAAATAGTCGAGCAGGATACAAACCACAGCGCTGTACACCGAAAACAGGATCACGGTCCGGTTCTTTTTGTAATAGTATAAAAACCCAAGCATGAGGGCATACAGTCCCCAGAAAAAATAACTGAATGCCAGCCAGGCAACGTATGGGATGCCGGGGTGGTACTGCTTATTAATTAATAAGTGATAAATTAAAGGAATGAAAGCACACAACAAAATGGTGCATAAAAGCAGGAAGCCAGCAAAAATATATTTTATCCGAAGCATTTTAAGTTTATTCTCAGGAGTAAAATCTGCCAAGAATTTATAAAGTATTGGTTGATAGGTAAAGAAAAATGCACCAATCAACACATTGATAATAAACGCGAATTGGTTTGCCATAGAATAAATACCCAAATCTGTTTTATCATGAGGATTAAAATAATTGATCATGAATTTGTCAGTAGCATTCAATAAAAACACGTTGAATTGAAAAAAAACTTGTGAAATACCAAACTTGAACTCTGTTTTCATGAATTTCACGCTAATGTTCGTATTGATCAATCCATCTTTGTAAAATAAAATCAAACCGAAAATAAACATTCCTCCAATGGCTGAAACACTAGCTATAATCCTGCCTTCAGCGCTCATCCCCAAATGAACAACTAATACCAGCACCAATGAAACTTCAAGCAGATCCTTTATGGCTGAAATAATTAAAAATTTAATGGGTTTATTTAATACCCGTAAATAGGCAAGTACATTTTCCTGAAACAGATTAAAATATGTATAAAACATACCAAATAAAAGAAACCTAAAAGGCACTGTCATGAAGCCTGAAATAAGATTTCCAGCGACAAGAAATACAATCAACAAAATAAAAAAGCTAATACTCGATAAAGCGAGAGCCGAACTAAAATATGTCTTATACTCTTTAACACTCAATTTTGTGTGTTCCAATATCATAGAACTTGGCATTCCTAGAATCACAAAGGGAATCACAAAGGACACGAATACACTATAAATCGACAAAGCCCCATTTTCCTGTGGCAAGATATAATTACTCAGAAAAAATGCTAATAAGGCCATCATCCCCTTATTGAAAAAAGATGTTACAGTATAGATGCTGAATGATTTGGCCAGGTTCATATTGAGTGAATAATAATTTTATGGGTGTTCATCATTTCACTCCTTTCACTACGGCGGCTTTGCAGTTTTGATAGGTAATGAATCCGCCCCAAACCTGCTGCATGCCGTATTTATTGAACCAGTTCACAACTGTTTTTATTTTTTGTGGCTGATCATATTGCGGCGAAAACATATCGAAGGTATCGAGCACACAAAGCTCGCGGAGCTGTTGGTAAGGAAGGTTGCGCGGTAGCGTACCATCAATATCGCAGATGGGAATGAACCGGTTGAACAGTCGGCCTACCCCGATCTTAGTAAAGAACTGCGTGGTTTTGATCATCCAGTCGATATTCCGTTCGATCTTTTTAATGAGTTTTTCGTGGCTCATTTTTTTGGTGAAAGGCCTCAGTAAATATTTGGCATGTACCTTGGTCCACCAGCCGGTTATCGGATAAAAATCAACCAGTAATTCGCCTCCTGGTTTTACCATATCGATAAGGCTTTTTACACTTTTCTCCACATCAGGGGCATGTTGCAATACGCCAATGCAGATCACTTTATCGAACTGTGCTTTGGCGAAGGGCATTTCATAGATGCTTGCCCGGAACAGGTGCAGGCGTTCATTTGGACCATTATTTTTAAAATTGGCTTCCACGGCATTGCTATAATCCACGCTGTAAAGGTTACCCTTAGTAAAATCGAGTATGATCTGCGAGAACCTGCCTGCGCCGGAGCCAACTTTCAGTATATTCTTACCCAAAAGATCTTCTTTATCCCAGCCCGTTTCGGCAAAGAAGCGGTCTTTTGAAATATTCAAATGGCTTTCTTTATCCACCTGGGTACCCACAAATTTATTCCATTGGAAGCCGAAGTTTTCGGTGTAGTTATCTGTTTGAACGATTCGATAGGCGCCATTTAACAGGGGAAAAACAATTTTTCCTTCTCCAGTCAACCCATCAGCGGATTCATTCAACAAGGTAAAAGTAAAAGGGTTAACTAATTGTATATTCATTCTTATGCCTAGTTAAGTTTAGAAAGGCAAACAAAGTTTTTAATTGCCGATCAAAGGGTTTGCTATGCTGCAAAATACATAAAACTTGTTATACATTGGTTACAAGGACTTTTCCATTTTTTGCGAAGCCAATCAAATCGGATATTTTTACAAATTATTCATCGGGCTACATTCCGTATATGTAATGTAAGGATGACCCTTGGTTTTTCGAGCATCAATTATGAAGCCATATAACAAAATACCTACACGCCAAATAAAAGGGCCCAACAGCAACATCAGTGATTTCACCATTACTGATGCGGCTGAAAACATAGACAAGGAAGTGGTGGAGGCATTTGGTGAGGAGTGGAGTAAATTTTCGGTGCACAGTGAAGAGAGTGTAAGAGAATTAAGAAAAGAGTATTTCGACATACTGAACAACCAGATTATTACCCCTGACACTTATATGATCGATATCGGCTGTGGCAGTGGCCGTTGGTCCGATTATTTTGTAGCTAAAGTTAAATTCATAGAAGCGATAGACCCCAGCGATGCCATCCTGGTTGCCGATAATATGTTGGGTAAAAAAGGAAATGTGCGCTTAACCAGGGCCAGTGTGGATACCATCCCCTGGGATGACAATACATTTGATTTCGGAATGAGTATTGGGGTATTGCACCATATCCACAACACCAGGCTTGCCTTGTTGAATTGTGTAAAAAAAATAAAACCCGGAGGGTATTTTTATGTGTATTTATATTACCGTTTCGACAACAGGGGTTTTGTTTTCAAATTTATTTTTCAACTATCAAACCTACTCAGGCAAATCATTTCAAGAATGCCGGGCAAGCTAAAGAAAATTACCTGTGATTGTCTGGCGGTGGTGGTTTACTGGCCATTTTCAAGGTTTGCCGGATTATTGCACAAATTAAACTTGCATAATTTGGCTCGTAGGATCCCATTAGAACCTTATTACAATAAACCATTTTACAATTTGAGAAATGATTGTTTAGATCGATTCGGCACCAAGCTGGAACAACGTTTTCTAAGGTCCGAAATTGAAGAAATGATGCAGGCTGCAGGACTTACCAATATTCAATTTGGTGAGCAAAGTGCTTATTGGCATGCGGTAGGGCAAAAGGTTTAAATTAATTTACAAACAGAAGTTTTTACAACAAGGATTTATACTCTTCAACATATTCCTTTAAACATATTTTCCAATCGCGCATCACATTTAAATTTCTTGCATCCAATTTCATGTTAATCAATTTTTCAGAAGCTGGTCTTGGTGCAAAGTATGTTGTTTTAAAATAGTCGGAGCTTACTGTGGTAATTCTAATTTTATCTTTCAATCCAAGTAAATCAACAAAGACTTTGGCAACATCCAAACGACTACAGCTTCCTTTGCATACTTGATTATATAAACCAAATAATCCACTTTGAACAACATGAAAAATTCCTTTTGCAAAATCTTTTGTATAGGTTGGTGTACCCAGTTTATCATCTACCACAAACAGTTCTGTTGAACCTCCTTTAATTTGCTTAAATATTTTATTAATGAATTTCTTATCTTTTTCATACCCGCCGCCCATCATCCAGCCTGCGCGAAAAACAAAATATTTATCCAGATTGTTTTTTACAAAACATTCCCCATAATATTTTGATTTTGCATAGGCGCACATTGGATTAGGCTCATCAAAATCATTATAATATTCCTGGGTTCCATCAAAAATCCCTGCCGTCGAAATATATACCATCCTAACATTATGCTTTTTACATAGCAAAGCAGTATTTTCTGGGCCCAAAGCATTGGTTAACCATGTATTCTCAAGATTCTGTTCACAGTATTCAAGGTCAGTTAATGCTCCGAGGTGTAAAACAAGATCAGGCTTGAATTCAGTAAATGCTTTATCAATTTGACCATATTCCCTAAAATCCAAATAACTAAGCCATTTTTCATTTAAATCAATATCAGTAGCCAGCACATGTTCGTATTCAGCAACAAATAATTCATAAACTGCTTTACCCAACATACCACCAGCACCTAACATTAAAACTCTTTCATTTATCATCATTGTGAATTTGTAACGGTGTTAAAAACTTTTAAATAATTTTTTAGGTTCGCTTTTACAGAAAATTTTTGTTCTACTTTTTTTCTGCCATTAGAACCAATGTTTTTTCGCAACTCAACATCATCAATTAATTCTACTATTTTTTGAACCCATTCCTCTTCATTATTTACCAAAAAACCATCAATACCATTTTCAATGACCCTGAAGTTCGTTCCGTATGCCGGCGTAACAACCGGAATAGCATTTGCCATATACGTTAAAGCCTTTAAACTGCTTTTACCAAGAGACCACTCATTGGTTGGTATCGGATATAAGCCTATTTCAATGCGGTGCAAATCTAAAACTTCTGTTTCTTTTTTCCAGTAAATCAATTCAGTTTCTATTCCATCCATTTTATAAGGTCTGTTTGAAATCACCAACAACCTAATTTGTCGAAGATTCTGAACCTTCAATAATACCTCCCTTAATGAATCTAAAAATGGGAAAGTACTGTATGTTCCTGTCCAACCCAAAGTAGTTATACTATTTTTTACATACTGCTGTACTGGTAAGAACCAATCAGTATTTAATGTAGAGGAAATATCAATGACCTGTTTATTTTTATTCAATTCTAAGGCAATTTCTTCCAATTTTGGTGTACAAACGATAACATACTTTGCATTTTTCATCATAACGATTGGCTTATTCCGGCCTTTCATTCGCTGAAATATATTTTCTTTTACATGCTCAACCTGCTTTAAAAATATCATGTCATCAATATCATATATCACATTCGGGTTCAATTTTAAGACCAGGTGCTCAAAGATTGGAATTCCCATCGGTGTAACCCATAAAAAGACATAAACAGCATCGTAAAAGGGTACTCTAAACAAATCAAACACTCTTTTAGCATATCCAATACAAGTCCAGAAGGCTTTTTCAAATAAACGTCCCGGTTGGAAAGCAATATCCCACATCCGCTTGGTTTGGAAATTTGAAATCGTAAACTTGTAACCATATTCTCCCAACAAAGGAAAATATTGCTCGTACTTAAGCCGTTGCCCAGCTGCTTCATTTACGGGGAAAGGACATAAAACCAAAATTCGCTTATACTTTTTCAATCCTTAAATAGATTAGCATGCAAATTTAATAGAAATAAGAGGAATTTTTCAAATAGGGTTTGAATAGAAATCTTTTGTCTGTAGTTCAAGTAGCAACCTCACTTACAACGTCCAAATCAAATTTAATGTATATTTGAAAAGCATGAATTTATAGCAAACCAAAATCATTAGTAGATTTTTTGTAGTGTTCAAATTATGGATTATGTAGACTTTATATTATTTCCACTCTATTCCTTCGCATTTTATTTAATTATAAGATATCGTCTAAAGTCTTTTACCAACCCAATTATCAAAATATATTATAAGCGTTCCTTCTTTTTTAGATTAGTATCTTGTTTGGCCTTTAGTATTTTTTTAGTATATATTTCTCCCGGTGATTCCTTCTCCACTTATTATGCTGAAGCGCTTAATGTATATAAGCAAACGCTCAATGATCCCTCAATAATTGATCGGATGATATTTACACCTGCCAGAAATATTGATCCATCCTTATTTTTAAAAGAGAGCGGAGGGTCTGTTGTTTTTTTTGATGAAAACAATTATTCGGTTGTTAGAATTGCCTCCTTATTCATGTTTTTTAGTTTCGGTAAATACCTTATAACTAATTTATTTTTTTCGATGCTTAGTTTCGAAGGCTGTTGGCGCCTATATAAATTCTTTTATGACCAATATCCAACATTACACAAGCAATTTGCTTATGCTATTTTATACTTCCCTACTTTCATTTTTTGGAGCTCCGGAATTGGAAAAGAATCCCTTTGTGTTGCCGGAATAGGGTTTATTACTTATGGACTATATTCTATTTTTATAAAAAATGAAAACCTATTAAAAAATATTTTACTTGTACTAGTATTTACGTTAATACTGCTTAACGTTAAAATATATATATTAATTTGTTATTTGCCATTCTTAATCTATTATATAAGTATAAGCGCTATTCAAAAATCAAAGCATAAATTAGTTAAATATTTTTTAGGGCCCATTATTTTATTCGTTTTATTAGTTGGCTTAATTTCAATTATTCTATCCAGTGATGACAAATTAGGGTTATATGCTGTTGATTCTTTAACGGAAAATATTCAACGTCAACAAACAAATTTTCAATTGCAAAGTGATATCGCAGAATCCAATTTTGATCTAGGAGTTGATTTTGATGGCAGTTTTATAGGGTTTGTTAAAATAATACCTGTTTCGGTAACCGCAACATTATTTAGACCTTTTATATGGGAAGTAAAAAAAGTTTCGACTTTTTTATCCGCTATTGAAAGTATCGTCCTTATTATCCTCACATTATATACACTTATCAAAGTTGGTTTCTTGAATTTTTTTGCAACGATATTTAAAAGCCCAATTGTATGCTACTCTTTGTTTTTTGCTCTTACATTCAGTGCTTTTATAGGAGCAACTACCCTAAATTTTGGCAGCCTGGTTAGATATAAAATTCCTTGTCTTCCGTTCTATGTAGTAGCTATGGTACTTATACTCCATATAGCAAATAAATCAAAATGAGAATCCAATTAGATCAACACTTTTGTTACACAATAAATGTACAAAATCAAAACAGAATCATAATTTATTCTTATTAAATTCTAAGTAGGTATTCACTTTAGTTATAGTATTGACCCCCAATATTTTAAATATTCTTAAGTAAGTATTTCAGGACTGCATATGGTCTTTTAGTAAAAAGTAAGGCTGGATATAATCTCACTGATCTCCGCAAATATTTAAAAGACATAGCACTAGATTTTTCCAATGCAAAATCTAATGCCACTAATACATATACGCTACCTTGAATCATTTTGAATTTATTTCCTCTCCTAGACATAAAGTAATCATTGCCCCCTAATTCTTTAAGTAATAATTCTACTCTTCTTAATGTATGGTTTCCATTTGCTAAATTCATACTTCTACCTCCATGTTGTACTATCACTGAAGTGATATTCGCAAAACCTAAAACTTCAAAATGTGAACTCAAAATTAACCATAGCAACCAATCCTCCGAGCCGGACAAAAGACGATCTTCTGAAAACGGAAATGCTAATGCAATTTCTCTAGTCAAGAAAACATTATTACAACTTAATAAATTTCCCTTAATTAAAATATCGTTCAATATACCTTCTGGTTTAACAGTTTGTATTATTTTTTCCCCCTCTATGACATGGTAGCCTAAATGGAAAAACGGTGGCTGTAAATCATTAATAACACGTGCAGCAGTTTTCAAATGATTTGGATATGCATAATCATCACTATCAAAGAAATTAATATACTTACCCTTTGAAATAATGCAGCCAAAATTACGTGCTGCGCCCCGCTCTCCATTTTGTTTATAAAAATAATTTACTCTCGGATCAGAAATTGAAGTCACCCTAGCCCTTGTGTCATCCGTACTTCCATCATCCACAACAATAATCTCGAAATTGCTAAATTCTTGGCCAATTAAACTAGCTATTGTCTTTACAACAAATTCTGCTCTATTGTAAGTCGGTATAATTATAGAAAACAATACTTTTTCTTCCATTTACAATTTCTTTTTAATGTGCTTAATCATTCTTTCAATTCCTTCCTCTACAGTAATCATTTTTCGATTAAGTAAATTTTTCATTTTTGTTATATCGGGCTTTCGTCTGGTCATATCCCCCTCAACCAATGCTGGCATATGAATTATTTCCGATTTAGAACCAACAGTTTTAATGACTAAATTCGCCAACTCCTTAATACTCAATTCTATGTCTGAGCCCACATTTACCACATCATTTACATACAGATTTTGATATAGAGCGTTTGTAGTGGCTTCAATATTATCGTCAACAAAACAAAATGTTCGTGTCTGACTTCCATCTCCAAATAAATGTATTGGTTTGTTTAATAAAGCTGCATGAATAAATTTAGACATCACAAAATCTTGACTTTGATTTGGCCCATAAGTATTAAAGAATCTAAAAATAGTGTAATCTAGATCAAAGCTTCGCTTATATGATTTTAAAAAAGCTTCCCCAACATTTTTCACAATAGCATAAGGCAATTTTGAGTTGAGCGGCGTTGTGTGTTCATTTTGCGGAAACTCTACTGGTTCACCATATACTTCAGAAGATGATGAGTAAAACACTCTGTTCACTCCAGTATTTTTAGATAAATTCAAAATATGTTTTATCCCCTGTATATCTTCTAACACTTTAATGGGATTATCCAGTGTCCGCTGAACTCCAACCAATGCAGCATAATGAAATACAAAATCAAAGCCATAACATAACATTATTGTAGATAACTCTTCGAAATTATTTACATCAGCTTGAATAAATTTCCAATTAGCATAATTTGATGATGGTAATTTTGCCTTTGATCCTGTAATCAAATTATCTACAATTACAACAAAATTATCATCGTTGGTGACTAGTTTATGAGCCAAAGCACTTCCAATATTGCCAGCTCCTCCAGTGATCAATATCTTTTTCATCTATAACAGTTTTTTATTTACAAAATATATCAAAGTGACAGTGTTCAAAATTATAATTTTCATTAACTATTTCATTAGTTTTAATATTATAACACAAATAATTGAACCGAGAAACAAATAATATTAATTCTTGAGCAGATCCCCCATTAGCTTTTAAGTTTTCATCATCGAGTTCAATAAATAATTTGGGTTTCAATTCCCGTAAAACTGCCGTGGCGCCTTTCAAAATATTAAATTCATAGCCTTCTACATCGATTTTTATTAAGTCCAATTTATTTATACTGTTTGTTTTTGTAAAATTATCGATGGTATCAATTTCAATTTCTTCAAATTCGTGAAAGCTATTATTCGGCAAAATTCTATTCATCCCAGGATTATACTCATGCACTTTAAATAGTTTCGCCTTACCCATTTCACTTCCAAATCCAATATTGAATAATTTAATTCTATTTACCAAAGTAGGATTCAAATCTATATTTTCCTGAATTCTCTTAAAATTTGAAATGCCTGGTTCAAATGAATATACGGTTCCGCTTTTTATAACATTTGCAAAAGGCAATGTAGTTGTGCCAATATTACTTCCTATATCAAAAATTACATCACTGCTAAGTGGTAAACCAAATAAGAAATCATGGGATAAATCTTCATAGCCGAAATATGCGCTATGATCCATTACATTGGAAATATCTAAAATATAGCTTATTGAATCTCGATTGACAGATCTAATTGACTTATTTTTATATGTATATACTGGAGGTATTAATCTACACCAAAAATTATTTATTGGCTGCCCATATGTCCTAGAAACTAGCCATATTTCAAATCTTGGAATTTGAAATAATTTTCGAAATATATTTAAAGCTCTAGTTTTAAATCCAATTTTATATTTATAATTAGTGCTTTCCATTAATTAGTTTAAATCAATATTCAGAAGTTTTTCATACTCTTTTTTCACAGTACTTATTTCAAATACCTCATGAACAGTTGTATGTAACAGTTCACCCATTTTTTCTAATTTTTGCTTTTTGATATCAGTTATGATTCTAACTGCATCCTCTACCGGGTTTTCTTTTGAAATTAAGAACCCATTAATTCCATCAATTATAAAATCATTAAATATGCCAACTGAATCACAAACAATGACAGGTCGCTTAACAAGACCGCTCTCAACTACTACTATTCCTAAAGATTCTGTTTCTGAAAAATGTAACAACCCGTCGGACGCTTCCAGATAATCCAATAC
>Ga0194055_10000598_pt1 | contig 29183 bp, 24 predicted proteins | sample SepL449m_MetaG_FD_155482 | JGI IMG/M metagenome (GOLD analysis project Ga0194055, IMG submission 155482) | Anoxic zone freshwater microbial communities from boreal shield lake in IISD Experimental Lakes Area, Ontario, Canada - Sep2016-L442-9m | ecosystem: Environmental > Aquatic > Freshwater >... | reverse complement strand
GGCTTCCCCTTTGCGGGGTCTACGGCTGGCGGTTCGGGGACCGGAGGAGGTGGCAGGGGCTTGGGTCGGGGGCGGAGAGCACAGAGTTGGGCGAGTTGCTGGAGCAAGGGCTCGACGGCTTCGCGTTTCGGTTCATCGATATATTTCTTTAAATTATCAACCAAAAATGTCTTAGCTTCTTCAATCAATCCCTGTTTCGCCCGCGCTTTGCCAATCCAATACATCGCCGAAATCACCGCTGGATGGGCGGGTTTTTCGCGCACAAAGTCTTCAAACATCTTGGATACCTCCGCCCACTTGCCGAGCTTTTGCAGATGTTTACTCGTCTCAAAGAGCGAATAGTTCAGCACCTCGTCAGTCAATGCGACTTGGTAAGATCTTCGGTAAGCCGTAATGGCCTCTTCTAACTTCATCTCCGCCGCGTAACTATCTCCAATCAAGGCTTGCACTTCGGCTTCCTGTTGGTTGTCTGGGTAGTCTTTGATCCAAGCGATGCCTCCAGAAATGACTTCTGAATATTTGGTGGCGGCATATTTGCAGACCATCAGGCGATAACGGGCGTCTGGAGTCAGCGAGTTCTGTGGGCAAGCGGCCACAAATTTCGTGAGAAGATCTTCGGCTTTCGCGTACTCGCCCTTAAACACCGCGCAAAGTCCCACCCGATAAACCGCCTCGTCAAAGCGTTCGCCTTTGGGAAAATCCTTCTGATATTTTTCGTAGTCCTCAGTAGCTTCGGCCAATTTGCCCTGCATAAATCGGGCATTGCCTAGAAGAAAGCGCATTTCTTCTTTAAATTGGCTGTTTGGCACCTTCTCCAGCATGCTTTGAAAGGCACTTTCTGCGCCGACATAATCTTGAACCTGCAGTGCCACCGCCCCGCTCAAATACCCAACCGTCCCCGCATTGGGCCCGTCTTTAAATTCTTTTAAATATTGATCACACGCATCTCGGCATCGCTTGGGCTGAATAAGGTCAGAGTAGGCAATAGCGACCCCAAAAAGGGCGATTTCGCGTTCTTTTCCTTCTGGATAGCGGTCAAGCATCCGGTTGTAGACCACGATCGATTCCCATCGTTTTCCCCAGTCGTAAAAGGTTCGTCCCATCCGCAACAAGAGTGCCGCCCCAAAGTCGGGGAGCTTTTCAAATTCTGTGAGGACTTTTTTCAGTTCAGCGAGTACTTCCTTTAGTTGGGTATTAGCCATCTCTACCTCGGCAAGGTACTGCGGATTTCCAATGGCGGCTTTTCGTCGTGATTCCATTAAAGCCTCGACTCTCCCGGCTCGTCCCCTGAGAATTTTCAAGACTTCTTCTCGGGAGCGGACGGTACGGTAAGCATCGAGGGCATCGGCAAACTCACCTGCTTCCAAGAACTCATCTCCTAATTTCACCGCCAGCCCATTCAGACCTACGGGGTTTTCAATTAAGTAAGTTTTAACCTCGAGTTTCTGGAGAATGTTTACCGCCTTCCGTGACTCTTTTTGTTCCGCATAGAGTTCCGCCAAGGTAATTGCCCCGCCTGCCTGGGGGACGCGCAAGATGTCGGGAGTGATTAATTTTTCAAGAGCGGCGATTGCTTCAGGGACTTTGCCGCTTTCACGGTAAGCCAGAGCTTGGGAAACGAGTGACTCGTCGCGCATTGCGGGAATCGGCTCCAACTCCTTAAAAAGAACGATGGCTTCATCATAAATTTTCGCTCGAAGAGTTGCTCGAGCTAAGCCAATTTTAATATCGAGAATTTTTTCGGCGTTAGGAAACTTTGCCAAATACTTTTTGAAATTTTCAATAGCCTTAAGATTCTCTCCCCCATTGAAATACGCCGCCCCAGTTAAGTAGTAAAGCGGTGGAAGTTGGGGCGCCCTCTCGTCGAGTATTAATTTAATCGCTGCTTCAAAGCCATCCGCGGCTTGCGTCCAATTTCCAGCACTAAAAGCCTCCACCGCACCATTATAAACTTGTGCAAAAGCCTCGGGATCAGCGACCACCCCTGCCGTCTGCGCTGAGCAGGGCGTGGCGACCTTCACCGCGAAAGTCATTCCAAGAACAATCGCGAAACTGACCATCATCAAGCGCTTGGCCAGGGCAGAAAATTTCGAAAGTTTTAGGATGAGTTGTGGCTTCACTTTTTCAAAGAGTCGTACTGATTTAGGCTTTAATAAAATTCTGACAAGAGTTTTCCCCAAGGTCTCCCCGTTTTGAGTGAATCCAAGGGATTTGCCATACAATTACTTGGTTTACTCAGTGATTTTTATCGACTTCTTGGCGAGGTATTCTTTGGCCAGTCCTTTCCGACTAATCTTCCCGCGGTTATTTTGGGGAATTTCGTCGACCACCCACAAGTCTCGGGGAACCTGCCACGAAGGCAGTTCACGATGACAAAATTGCCAAACCGATTTGGCATCTAGTCCGTCCCCGACCACCCAAGCGATCGCTTCTTCGCCTCGGACTGTCGATGGGACACCAAAGACTGCCACGGCTTTCACCCCAGGATACTTAGCTAGTTGAAGTTCTACTTCACTGGGATTGAGTTTCCGGCCCCCGATATTAATGGCATCAGAGATTCGTCCTAGGAGCGTCATTCCTTGCTCCGACCCTCCAATCAGGTCGTCGGGGGAAAAAGTTCCATTTCCGAGAATTTTACGATTGACCTTTGGAAAAAAGTCGTCACCCACCGCAGGTCCACGGACGAGAAGTCGACGGTTTTTTTTCGTTGGCATGGTGATATCAACCCCTGGAAGTGGGGTGCCAATCCAAGAATCCACGGTGGTCTCGGTGTCGCTTTGATCATAACTGATCCCGCCACATTCGGACGCACCATAAAAAACATGAATTTTGCGACCAAACCGGCGACGAAAAAGATTTGCGACAGTTGGAGGAAGATAAGCACCCGCGGATAGGCAAAGCCGCAAGTGGGGGAGAGGCGGGAGGTCCCTAAGTTGGGTTAAATTTTGAAAAAGGTACGGCGTTCCCGGAAAAACTGTTGCTTCTGTCCGCGCCAGGGCGAGGAGAATCGCTCGAGGCAATCGATCGTTGCTCGCGACTAATCGGGTCCCCTGGACGATCAAGGGGGTGAGAAGGTTGCTCATCCCATAACTGTGAGAAAATGGAATGGCCCCAAAGTTAATGTCTTCTTCAGAAATACCCATGCCGCGACAGATTTGTTGGCAATCTGCGATCAGTGACTCCGCTCGGAAGCGAATCGCCCTTGGTTCGCTGGTGGTTCCAGAAGTGACCTTGAGAAGAATGGGCGGGCGATCGTTCCAAGGGTTCGCCAGCGGGAAGGGCGATCGCCGTTCTTCGTTTAAAGTGCCATCAAGCTCATTGATCAAACTTGCCGCATTGACCGTCTGAAGAATCGCATCACGGGTCGATCCTTGAAGGTAATCAGGGAGAGGCATCGCCACTAAACCCGCCCGCCAGAGACCCAAGAGAACTCCTAGCCAAGCAGGATGATTACCAAGTTGAACTCCCACAACGCTTCCCTTCGGAAGATTGGATACCCGCGCTTGAATCTCTTTGGCTTCTGTCTCAATCTCCCCAAATGTGCGAAGGGAACTTCCCTCGGGACCAAGGATTGCGATCTCCTTGCCCATGCGCTTTCTCGTTTGATCCCAAGCTTTTAGGAGTGCATTTTCAGGGCAACGTTCGGGCACAGGAAATAGTCGGAGTTTTTGATTGCGGTGAGGAAAATCGCGTTTAATCTGCTTATCCATTTTTCACCTCATGAAAGCAGAAATTCATCCCAACTACCAACAAACCACCATTCACTGTGCCTGCGGAACCATTTACAATACTCGGAGCACGCGTCGTGATCTTCGGATTGGTATCTGTGCGGCCTGTCACCCATTCTTTACGGGCGAGCAAAAATTCGTCGATACCGCTGGACGGATCGAGAAATTCTCCCGCCGCTACGGTGCAGCTCAATCAAGGGCGAAGACGGTTTAGGTTTCAAATCGAAATTTTCAAACGGTGAAGATGCACACGCATCTTCACCGTTTTGCTTTTTTACTATTCATTAATCGACCGTTCTTCGCCCTTTAACACCCCTGTTTTTTCTCCGATGGATTTTTCTGCTCTAATTGCCCGTAAAGCCGATCGATTTCACGAACTCGAAGCGGAAATTTCTTCGTCCAATCTTTACGACGATCCTCGGAAAGCTCGGGAAACTCTTCGTGAGCACACGCGGCTTAAGCAACTAATTGCTGATTGGAAACTCCTCCAGAAATCGCGAATTGATCTCGCCGAGAACCAAGCACTCGCCAAAGGCGACGATCTGGAGTTTGCCGAAATGGCGACCGCGGAGATTCCCGCCCTCGAAGCGCTGATTCTTCAAATCGAGACTGGTGTGCAATACGCTCTTTTGCCCCCAGACCCTAATGAAAACCGCGACGCGATTGTCGAAATTCGGGCAGGGACTGGCGGGGATGAAGCGGCTCTCTTTGCGGCGGACCTTTACCGGATGTATACTCGTTTTACGGAGACCCATGGGTTTCAGATTGAACCACTTGAATCCAGTGCGGGAACGCTCGGTGGCTTACGGGAAGTCATATTTAAGGTCACAGGAGATCAGGTTTTTCGGACTCTTCGCTACGAAAGCGGTGTGCACCGCGTGCAACGGGTTCCGGCGACGGAGGCGCAAGGGCGGATTCACACCAGCACGGCGACGGTCGCGGTTTTGCCAGAAGCGGAAGAGGTCGATCTCGAACTAAAACCCGAAGAGATTCGTATCGAGGTTTGCCGTGCTGGGGGTCCTGGAGGTCAAGGCGTGAACACCACGGATTCCGCTGTTCAAGTGATGCACATCCCGACAGGAACGATCGTTCGTTGCCAAGACGGACGCTCCCAGCAGAAAAATAAGGCAAAAGCCTTAACCATTCTGAGATCCCGACTCCTTGAGGTCAAACAACGGGAGGAGCACGAGAAATATGCTGCCCACCGAAAAAGTCAGATCGGCACTGGCGATCGTTCAGAAAAAATTCGCACCTATAATTTCTCCGAAAATCGGGTCAGCGATCATCGAATCAAGTTAACCCTTTATAGCCTTGATCGGTTTCTGAACGGCGATATTAGGGAGATGATCTCCGCTCTTCAATCAGCGGATATGGCGGAGCGACTTGCCGAAGCTAATCTTGCTGGCTAAAAAAACCAAAAGTAGCTCCACCAGAGATGGTTATCCTCTCAAACGGACTCATTGCTGACGAATGTCTAAAGAAGCACGCTCGCCCTTGAGACATCCAACATCTGGGGGCGAATGCTTGGCAGAGCGACTGTCGACAATTGGTGTGCAGATTTTTCATCGTCGACTTCACGTCGGATTATCTGCGGTGCTTCTCGCCACCCTGGTCTTTCGACCGCGACCCTTTTTCGGCAAGTTCTCTGGCGCTGGCTTCGTCATTTCAATCGTCTTGGTTTTTCTCGGCCTCGCTCTCCGAACTTGGGCTGCCGGTTGTGCTGGAAATCATACCCGCCGGGCAACTATTGAGGCTCCGCAACTCGTCACAGGTGGTCCTTTCGCCTACGTCCGAAATCCTATCTACCTCGCAAGCGTCATTCTAGGAGTCGGGATGGTTGGGATTCTTCGCGATCCTTGGATGCTCGGACTTTGCCTAACGGTCTTTGTTTTTTTATACGGGGCGATTGTTCCAGCCGAAGAGCGGTTTCTTCGCGATCGATTTGGTTCTACTTATCTGCGCTATTGTTTGGCAGTTCCTCGGATCATTCCGCGGCTCCGGCCTTGGTCGGGCGCTGAAAGGAGGCAGTTTGATCGCACCTCACTTTTTGGCGAAGTCCGCCTCGGGGTCCTTCTGGTTCTGATCTACGCCTATCTTCACGCGGGGGCTTGGTTGCGAATGCGGTTTCTGGGCTTTTAATCCTTAATCATTTCTGGTCCCACGCCATTGATAGGCAGTCGGACGATAATCGTCGTGCCTTTTCCGTAGTCGCTTTCCGCCAAAACCGTTCCCTTGTGTGCATGGACAATATGTTTAACAATCGACAGGCCCAATCCCGTCCCTCCTTGGTCTCTGGTCCTCGCTTTATCTGCCCGGTAAAAACGTTCGAAAATATGAGCTAAATTGTTTGGTGGAATACCCGTCCCCGTATCCGCAAAACGGAGTTCAAAGAGGTGGTCAATTACTGACACCGTCAACCGAACTTCTCCCCCGGGCCCTGTGTACTTTAAGGCGTTCTCGAATAGATTGTTGAGAATCTGTTCCAGCTTCAATCGGTCCGCTTGGAGTTCGGGGAGTCCCTCCGGCACGTTCATGGTTAGGCGGATCTTTTTTTTCCTCGTGAGATCATTCCAGTCTTCCCCGACTTGTCGAAAGAACGTTGCCAAATGAATCGATTCAGGGCGAATCACTTCCTGCCGCGATTCCAGTCGAGCCAAGGCGAGTAAATCCTCGAGAAGCGCGTTGAGTCGTTCGGAGTGTCGACGCAATATCCCAAAAATTTCCGCCTGCTCTTCCCGAGGGATATCGGGGTCATCCTGAAGGTTTTCAAGATAACCATGAAAGATCGAAAGAGGTGTCCGCAATTCGTGAGAAACATTGGCAACAAACTCGCGCCGAACATCTTCCAATTGTTTAAGTCGTGAGATATCCCGAAAAATCGTCACCACACTAGGTTGTCCAGCCGCTTCTTGGACGGGTACCATGTGCACTCCAAAGTGCCTATGAAATCGCCCTGCACTCGCGGCGATTTCGCGGGTCTGCGCTGTTTTGGAAGCGAGGGCGATCGTAATCATTTCTTCGATCTCCGGTTCCCTCAATGCTTCCAAAACAGATTGGCCAAGGGGTTCGCTCTTCAAGTCAAAGATGCGTTTAAAAGAACCGTTTACCAGTCGAATGGCATGGCGCGAGTCGGTTACCATGACGCCTTCTTCCATGCTCCCCAAAATCGTTCTAAGGTTGAATTCCTCTCGGTCTACTTGAAGCCGAGAACGCTCCCGATCCTCTACGAGTTTTTCCAGAGGTTGACTCAACTCAGAAAAGCGACTGCCGCTTAAAAAAAACAATCCACGGGGAGTCCTGTCCGAAGCGATTTCATCCAGAATCAACTTGAGTTGATCGCAATGCCGATTGATTCGCCGATGATAGAACAGCCAAGCAACGGCGACGCTTAATCCGAGAATTCCCCAAAACCACGTGATCATTCAGGAGATATTTCTGGGATCGGGTGCCACATCAAGAGGCGAAGTCACTTCATCCACCTGAATCCAGATCTACTTTTTGAGTTCATTCATCCGATATCCAAACCCTCGGACAGTCTCGATACAGTGAGCCGAGTCCCCTAACTTCTCACGAAGTCGCCGGACATGGGTGTCGACTGTTCTGGTGTCGATGGCACTCTCGTAGCCCCAGACGTCATTGAGTAGGGTGTCTCGGCTCTGGACGCGTCCGCGTCGCTCCATCAGCACGGTGAGCAACTTAAACTCCGTCGCCGTGAAATCCACGGACTCCCCAGCGATGGTTATCTCATAGCGAGCACGATCGATCTGAATATCTCCCAGAGAGATCTGTTCGGTAGTCTCAGTCGCTCCGCGGCCTCGGCGCATCACCGATTTGATCCTTAAGACCAGTTCGCGCGGACTAAACGGTTTCGTCAAGTAGTCGTCGGCGCCCAGTTCTAGCCCAACGATCCGATCCACTTCCTCCGCTTTCGCCGTGAGCATAATGATCGGGATGTGGGCCGTGCCTGGTTCTTTCTTCAAAACCTTGCAAACCTCTAAGCCAGAAAGCTCTGGAAGCATCAAGTCGAGAACAATCAGGTCAGGCCGAGTTTCCCTCGCCTTGGTTAGGGCGACGAGACCGTCTTCGGCTTTGACGACGGTGTACCCAGCGTTTTTCAAATTAGTCGTGACGAGATGGAGGACATCTGGCTCGTCGTCGGCGACCAAAATTTTCTTGTTTGCGGGTTTGCTGGTCATGGGTTTGGGAGAAGATCATAAGTAAATCCCCATATCCAACAAGTCACGAGGTGTAACATTCTTGTAACGAAGGGGCCGCAAAACGCTTCACCTTGATACCGTTGGATTTTTTCATGAAGAATGGAAAATCCTCTTTGGTTTCCAACCCTCTTTCCTTTTATTTTTAGCAGGCTAATCTGTCTAACTCCATTTGAAATCCACCGCTTCATCTCTCAGTGCATCGTCGAATCTTTCGGCGAAAAAGTCTCGATCGCCTCGCTGGCGATCCTTCTTGGTTACTTGGCTTTTTTGTTCTGGCCTGCTTCTTCTTGCACTATTTCAGCCCAATTGTTTTCGCTTTTGTCTTGAAAAGATCGTTTGCCTCGAAGTCTGGCTTGGCGGAGGCAGTGTCCAAATCGGAGCAGTCGAGGGAAGCATTTCTGAGCCGATCATTCTTCGCGATACTATTTGGTCCTATCGAAGTTCAGCCGGACCGATGGTCCGTTGCGAAGTCGCCACCACTACCGCAGTTTTTTCTTGGCATCAGCTTTTGCCTTACTCGACAGGGCAATTTTTCCAAGAACTCCAGCTGAGCGGGGTCGTAGGCAAAGTGGAGCTATCGGCGCCTTCCGAAAAAGAGGGATTTCTCCTCACCGCTCTCCGCGATTGGTGGCCATTTCCTCCTCTGATTACCGCGGTTCCTGAGAGTTTTCAAGCGACCGACGTCGACTGGATTGTCCAAAGCGGACCTCATTATCTCCGCTTTCTCCAGACCAGCTTGCAACTGAGCAGTCTCAAAAGTGGGTTGATCCAATCAGGACAAATTATCCTCAAACAACCGTGGTCCACCCATACATTTCGTAATGTCGGGGGATCCACCGCTATCCAAGAGGGGATGATTCACTTCACCGCTCTCACCCTAGATCCTGGGATTGAGGTCGTTGATTTTTCGACGTCTCTTCGTGATCTCGCTGGAGGGCACCCGAAGTTTGCGGTCAAATTAGCGGCTTTTGGGGGCGATGTCCGGCTCGAACTGCAGGCGATCTCTGAAGAGCCCAGATTTTCTGTCGATCTCACGGTGCCATTTCTGCAGATTGATCTCGCGAAACTAGCCACTTTTCTCGGGGTATCGGATGCCGCTGGGGGAACGATTAAATCTGGACGCCTGAACTTTCGCGGTCCGCTTGAGGATCTATCGAAAGCCAGCGTAGATTTGCGGATCGAGGTCGCCAATTTTCAATGGGAGAATCGCCAGTGGGATTCCTTGGTTCTTGGCGCTAAACTCCATGAAGGTCGGTGTCAAATCCCTGAACTTTCTTTGACTCAAGGTCGGAATCGCTTGGCTTTATTTGGCGAAATGACTTGGCCATCTCCAGGAGTCGACTGGTGGCGATCAGAATTTTTTCTAAACATTAAAGAAGGCCAACTCGATGACCTCACGGCTTTATCGGCTTTGCTGCTTCCTGAATTTCGATTTGTCGCCGGTCGGGCCACCATCCGCGGATCAGTGCGCGGCAAGGATCAAAAGTTCGACGGTCAACTCGTCATTTCTGGCTCCCAACTCCGCTGGAGGAACGCCCCGATTGAAAAGCTCGATGCGAGTATTGTCCTCCACGAAAATGAGTATCAGTTAAGCAACATCTCGATCCGCAATGGTGCTGATTATCTCAGTGGGAGTGGCGTTCTTAATATTGTCGGTGACAAACAATACTGGGGCGAGGTTCACGCATCCGTTCAAGATCTCGCCAAATATGAGGCGATTCTGCGTCCTCCTATTCTGCCAGAGTCACTCTCTGGAGGAGCTTTTTTCGATTGGGATGGAGAAGGTTCCGCCAAGGGAAGTAGCGGTCGATTTCTGGCTCGTCTGCGGAAGGTCCGTTCCCTCGGCGCCACCGCATTGATCCTCCACCCGATCAATGCCGAGTTTGAAGGAAGTTATTCTCGTAATGGGGTGGCTTTCTCCACTTTCCTTTTGGCAGACGACGAATCCGCTTTCACCGCCAGAGTCGGACTCCTCGACCAAGCAGTTTCCCTGCAAAATATCCGCCTTGTCCACGGAAAAGACCTTTGGCTCGAAGGAGATGCGATTCTCCCTCTGAAAATTTGGAATGCCTGGCCCACCACATCCCTAGCCGGGTTGCTCGACGATCAGACCGTCGCCAAACTCCACCTCATCGCCCATAATCTTAGTCTTCGGGAAACGGCTCAGCTCACGGGGTTTAAGTTTCCCATTGAAGGAGTGGTTCGAGGAAGTCTCCTCGCTGAAGGTCCGCTCGGGGCACTTCAAACTAGCGGCAATCTGACGATCACCAAAGGTCGTATTCCTCTCGGTTGGAGTGGGCAGGCGATTACGGAAGTCGAGGCGAGTGGAACTTTTTCAGAACAGATTTTGCGGATTACTCAATGCAACGCCCAGCATCCCACGGGCGACTTCAAGGCTTCCGGCGAAGTCGATTTTAGCACTCTTGCTGATCCCGCTTTCCAGATTGCCGTGACCAGTCGCAAAAGCACGGTTCGGCTTTTCGAATCAGTTGACCCTCAATTCGCTCTTCTGGCTGATCTCTCACTCGATGTACGCATCTCCGGTCCACTCAGTGATCTCATCCTCCGTGGCGAGTCTCAAATGCTTTCTGCCCAGTTGATTGGGAAAGATTCGGACTCCCTTCGGGGGGTCGTTTTTGGAGAATCGCCGTGGAGATTTCCTTCGATTCTTCCTTTCGATCAATCTCCTTGGCATTCATTGCATTATGCGGTTCACACGGCCGCGGACGCTCTCCCGGTTCACGGATTTCAAATATCTGCGGACCTTCTCCTTGCCGAATTCCATGGACGACCCACCCTCGCTGGGCAATTAACCCTCACGCCATCCAGTGTTCCAGGTCGAGCAGGGGACTCTCTTGGTCTGCAAAAACTTCTTCTCAAGTTTTCTCCAGGCATTCTCTCTCAACCGATCGTTTCTGCGGAGATCGCCGGAACTCTCGCGGGCGAGCCCTTCACGGTTGCTCTCACGGGCTTCTTCCCTCGACCGATGCGGATATTTTCCTTTCAATCGCCCCTTACGGAAACTTCCCTGCGCTCCTTGGGGGAGGCGGGTTCGGTCGTCCCACTCTTTCTCGGGCGATCGACTTTTGGTTTACTCGTTCCAGAGACCCTCCGGACAGGAATCGACCTGTTTGATTGGTCGGTCGTTCCAGAGGAATTGACGCCCGAGGCGCCTTCCGTTCCCACTCCCACTCCCACACCGATTTCTTCCCAATGAGCAACCCGAAAGCCACTTCTCAGCGTGCGGGATTATTTATTGGGCGCTACTTTGGGATCCGGTTCTATCTCGACGCCTCTTGGTTTTTAATCGCCGCGATCGTCACTTACGATTTGGCTGTTGAATATTTTCCTGGAGAGCTGCCGGGCATTTCATCAAGCAGTGCCCTCGCCCTCGGCGTGACTGCTGCACTGATCTTCTTTCTGAGTATTCTTCTTCACGAGCTCGGTCATAGCTTAGTCAGTCAGCGGTGTGGCATCCCCGTTCCCCGGATCACCCTCCTCTTCATTGGCGGCTTAGCTGAAATCGACCGCGAGCCCGACGACGCCCGATCTGAACTCAAGATCGCTCTCGGTGGCCCTATCGTCAGCGTCTTTCTCAGTGGCGGTTTCTTTCTTGTTAGTTGGATACTCCGCAAGGCTGGATTGGATGCGGGTTCCCTCCTTTGCATGTGGCTGGCCCAGACGAATCTTTATTTGGTGATTTTTAACATGTTTCCAGGCTACCCGCTCGACGGTGGTCGCGTGTTGCGCGCTCTCATCTGGGCCCAAACGGGAAAGCTTCGTCGTGCTACGTTTATCTCTTCCCGAATCGGTATTGCGTTTGGTTGGATTCTGATCTTTTTGGGAGTTTGGTTGCTCATCGGACCTCTCCACGCATGGAATGGAGTCGGGCTGGTTCTGATCGGGTTCTTTCTCAAAGGCGCGGCTGAGAGTGGCTACAATAATGCCATCCAGCGCGAGTTGCTCGGCGGACTTTTGGTTCGCGATCTCATGACTCCTCATCCCGCCTTTATTCCCGACTCCCTCCCGCTGAACCTCGCCGTTGACGAGTTTTTTCTCACTGGCCACTACGCTACCTACCCCGTCTGCACCTCCGATGGTGATTTCCGTGGGTTGCTTCAACTTGCTTCTTTAAAAGAAATTGCCCGCGATCAGTGGCCTTACACCACGGCTGGGGATGCCGTCGCCAAGCAGGATTCCAATCACCTTTGTATTGGAGTCCACCAGTCCGCCGCCCACGCGATGCGACTCCTGCTCGCCCCTGAAACCACCCGTCTAGCGGTCACCGAAGGAGAAAAACTCGTGGGCATCGTCACCCGCCATGATCTTCTTCAATTCATTAAGATTCACACCGAGCTCGAGGACTGAAAATCTTCGGATCGTCGGCTCGATTCCGTGTGGCCAATCTTTGATCGGCTTCACACGCAGGGCAAACTCAGTCCAAGCCTTCTCCTCCCATTAGAAACCCTAGGCGACCAGCATTTTTTCATAGAACGACAGCTCGTTTCCCGCCCGCTTTGAGACTTAGACTGAGGTGCTACCCGTTGTCCGGCCAGAGTTGATGGAAATTAAGCTATGGCGGAGAGGCGTGCGTTGGTGATGGATGGATGTGGTTTGGATTTCAAGGGGGAAAGGCGAGATCGGCACGGGAGTTCTCCTGGCGGGGTGGGTTTGGGGGCTCGCTCGGGCGTGTTTGCCGCCGAGTTCATGTCGCTGTTTTCAACTCCGGTTGCGAGTCCCTTGCGGGCGGTTTTTACGCTTAGATTTTCGCCGGTGTCGAGCCGCCAAATGTCGCGCGCGGTCGCCACTCGTTGTAGTCGAAAAACCACCGCGCCAGCCCGGCGATGAGATCGTCAATGGTCGCGTATTCGCGCAGGTAAATGTCCTCGTATTTTACACTCCGCCAGAGCCGTTCGATGAGCACGTTGTTCATCCACCGGCCCTTCCCGTCCATGCTGATCGCGATGCCTTTTTCCTGCAGCACCGCGACCCATTCTTGCGCCGTATATTGACTGCCCTGGTCCGTGTTGAGTATCCTCGGAAAAACTCCGCCGACCCCCTGCAACGCACGCGCCAAGGCCGTCAGGCAAAGTGCCACGTCCATCGTGTTGCTCACCGCCCAGCCGAGCACCATACATTGTTCGCCCGCGTGATGTTTTTCTCCCGCAAAAGATCCGGAAATTTCGCGTCCTTCCGATCGGGAATACTCGTTCGCGGACGGCAAAAAATCGTCTCGATTCCCATCTTCCGCCGCAGCCGCGACACGCGTTTTCGATTCACGCAAAGCGCATGATCGCGCTCCAAAAGCTGGCCGATTCAGCGCGCCCCGATGCACGGGTCGCGCGGATAGATTTCATCCATGATGCGCATAATTTTCAAATCCTCCACCGACACCGGCTGAGGCAGATAATCGAGTGATGAACCACTCACGCCCAGCAGCTCGCACTGCGTCCTCAAACTCAAAAACGGATGCTCATTTTCGACCAACTCGGCACCCCCGTTCACGGCCCGAGTTGTTTGGATTTTTTTTGAGAAAATCCACTCGGATCGTCAGCTCGCCGATCTTCGACTGCAACGCCGTGCGCTCCTGCTCAAAGCCCTCTTCCGCCCGCGCCGGAGCCCCTTTTTGGAACACCCCTGGCAGCCCCTCGGCGAGCGTCTTCTTCCAATCCGCGACCTGCCCCGGATGAATGCCGAATTCGCCGGCGATTTCACTGATTGTTTTACTTCCCTTCATCGCCTCCAGAGCGACGTGGCCCTTAAATGCGGCTTCGTGCCGCTTGCGTTTTTGTTTCATTTTTTGGTGGTTCGTTGTGTGGTGTTTGAACACGCCGTCCACCGCCATTTTATAGCTTAGCCCCTAGCCCGAATTTTGGGGTCTACCGCACTCCCCAAAAGCATCCGCCACCGCTGGCCCGACCCCACCCGCGACGAAGTCCTCGCCCGCCTCCTAAAACTAAACGCCACCCGCGCCACCGACTCCCTCCAAAAGCGCCGCCTCGCCAAAGCCGTCAAAACCGCCCGCGCCAAAAAAGCCAGCGGTGCCACCCCCTCCCAACGCGACCTCATCGACCCTCCACAGGGAGACATGTTTCCATGAGGCCGCAGATTTTCCGCAATAAAACTCGCCTAATTGCAATAATCGGTCATTTGTAATCCATGTTGCTTCAATTTTCCGTGTCAAACTTCCGGAGCTTCCGCAAGCTCCAAACCCTTAATCTAGCTGCGAGCGGTCAGGACAAGACGCTGCCGGGCAACTGTATCGAGAAGGAACTGCCGGGAGTCACCGGCCGGCAGTGGCTCAAAGGCGTGGCGCTCTATGGGGCAAACGCGAGCGGGAAGACCAGCGTGCTCGGGGCCATCGAGGCACTGGCAAAAATGGTGACCACCTCCGCTGCGATGACGGACCCGAAGGATCCGATCCCGCAGATCGAACCCTTTGCCCTGCGCCCCGGCGAAGCCGAGTCGCCCACGGCCTTTGCCGTGGTCTTTGTGACGGAGGGAATGCGCTATGAATATCGGGTGGCCGCGACGCGGCAACGGGTCTGGCACGAGTCGCTACGCGCCTTTCCCACGGCCAAGGCGCAGATGTGGTTTTGCCGGGACTGGAACCCGGAGAGCGGTAGCTACGAGTGGACGCCGGATCGGCCCAGCGGCTTCGAGAGGGATAAACAGCTCGAAGGCTACACGCTGGGCAACATGCTCTTTCTCTCCAAGGCATTTGCGAGCAACCGCACCGAGCTGGAGCCGGTCTTTCGGTGGTTCAAGGAGCGGCTGAAATTTCTGGATCTGAGCACGCGCAGCAAGATGGGTGCGGCCTTCACGCTGAAGCAGGTGGAGGAAAAGACGGCGCTGTATGAACGGATCGTGAAAATGCTCCGCTTTGCGGACCTGGGGGTGACCGCGGCGCGAGTGGTGGAAGAGCAGGCGCCCAAAGAGTTGCTGGAGATGATCGACAAGATGCCGGCCGAGGTGCAGGAGCAAATGCGGAAGCGGCAATGGTTCCAGCCCGAGCTCACCCATCGCGGGCACAACAAAGCGGAGGTGCCGTTGCCATGGGAATCCGAGTCTGCCGGGACGCACCGATATTTTGCCCTGATCGGCCCGTGGCTGGACATCCTGGCCAACGGCTACACGGTCTTCGTGGATGAGCTGGAGACGAGCATGCATCCGGTGATGGTGCGCGAGCTGTTGCGCCTGCTCTTTAGCGAAAAAGAAAACCCGAACGGTGCGCAGATCATCTTCACCACCCACAACCCGCTGCTGCTCGACATCACGACGATGCGGAGGGATCAGGTGTGGTTCACGGACAAGGACGCGGAAGGCGAAGGCCATCTGTATCCGCTGACGGATTATGCGCCGCGCAAGGAGGAGTCGCTGATCCGCGGCTATATGTCCGGCCGCTACGGGGCGGTGCCGTTTTTGCCGAAGGGGCTGCTCGGGACGGAGCCAGCCTACGAAATAGTAACGGAGACTGACACTCCAGAAGAAGCGCAGAAAATGAAGACCAAGCGGAAAGTGAGGCCGGCTAAGATGCGGGAACTGCAAACGTGAGTGACGACGCGGACTTGGGTCCTCTCCATTGGATCAAAGCGAAGGAACTGAGCGTGGAACGGAAAGCAGCAGCGGTGGCGGCGGCGAGCGCGCAACCGGGTGACTCGTTTCTCATCGTGACCGAAGGTACAGTCACCGAGCCGGTGTATTTTGAGCTGTTGCTGGGGGCACTGGAGCTTTCGCGTGTGTGGGTGCGAGTGATCCCGGGTGACCACTCTGACCCGCGTCACGTCATCCGAACCGCCGACCGGATTGCCCTCGAACAGCAGCGCCAGGCGGAGAAAAAGCGGCTTGGAATCGGGGAGCCGGAGGATTTTGACCATGTGTGGGCGGTGATCGACACCGATGTGGCAGTGCGCAACGGCATCTGGAACGAGGTGCAACAACTCGCCACCGCGCGAGTGGTGAGGCTCGCCCATTCGACGCCCTGCTTTGAGTTCTGGCTGCTCCTGCACCTCGTCGAGCACGCGACGACGCGCGGCGACCTGCCCGACGGTGACTCGGCAAAAGCGGCGGTCAAGAAAGCACTCGGCCGGGATTATTCGACCAACGAAGAAGCCGCGCGCGAAGTGATCGGCTCCTTCATCGGTGAATGGCCGAAGGCCGTGCTCCACGCCGAGCAAGTGCGGCGTCAGCACGAGAGCGGAGGGACACCTTCGCCAGCGAATCCATCCACCGAGTTGGACCGCCTCGTCCGCGCCCTGAACGACTCCGCGCCCGAGCATCTACGGAAGCTCAAGTAGTGAGGGGCAACTTTCGGGGAAGATGCCCTAGTTCCGTGCGGGCGGATTAGGAAAGCGGGCAGACCTACGGCAGTACCCTGGTGACGCAATGGATTCAGAAGCGCGGCTAGGTCTGCGGCCTGACCTCCAGAAGAATTCGTTACGATCCTCGTAGGGTATGTAAAGAGTAATTCCCTTCGCCCAGACTCTGACGACAGAGCTCCACGAGGTGTTCGTGGTGAGTAAAAAGAAAAACCTGCGTGCGCTTGGAGAGGGCAGCGAGCTGAGATAAGATGGCTCCCGCTCGCGGGTTATCAAAAGTCATCAAAAGATCGTCCAGAATCAGGGGCATCGGCTGATGGTTTTCTAAATGCCTGTCCAGTGCCGCTAGGCGAAGTGAGAGGTAGAGCTGATCCCTCGTCCCCTCACTCATGCCGTCCACTGCCACAGTGGTTCCGTTCATCCTGCGTCCCATGAGCACGGGGATATCCTGTTCATTAAAATCCACCGTAAGTCTATCGAACCTGCCCCTGGTCATTTCGCTGAAAACTTTTCCAGACTTCTCCAAGAGTGGTCCCTGGTTCTCCTTGCGAAATTGCTCGATCTGTTCTTTCAAGAAATGGCTCGCAAGGCGGAGTCGAATAAAGCGGGCGGCGTCCAGTTTCAATACTCCGGCAACCGACTCAGCCTGTTGCCGGTAGTCGGCAGCCGCATCACCAGCTTTCGCAAGTTCGTCGCGCTTCCGTTGCGATTCGAATAATCGGTTTCGAACGGATTCAAGTTCGGCAGTTTTCTCCGCTTTATGTGTCGCGACGCGGGACTTGCGCGACAGAAGTTCGTCCCCGTTTTCGGCCTCGATGCGGGCGATAAACTCCTCGACCGGCGCTCCCCTCGCGAGAATTCCGAGCGCGACCCGCAGAGCACCGAGGCGTCTTTGAATTTCCGAACGCTTTTCCAGGCCAACAATCAATGGTTCCAAGTCGTCCATCGTTTGGATACTCGCCATGGCCATCAATTCATGGATGATTTGACCAGCGGTCGTCTCTTTTTGTTGGGCCAATCTCAGGCGTTCTTTGGTTTCGGTGAGCTGAGTCGATAGCTGTTCATATTCTGTCTGGGCGGTTCTTGCCGCCGAGAGGATCTTCCACAAGGTCGCTTCCCGGGCCTCCGTGCTCTCCGACTGTACTTCGAGTTGCTTTGCCAGTTCTGCCACGCGTTTTTCATAGGCGTCTAGTGCCAATGCGGTTTGGTTCGCTTCGCCTGAACATTCCTTCCACTGGTCGAATTTTGTCAGCAGATCCTTCCTTTCTATCACCAATGAAAGCCCCGTCTGTGCTGGGATATCGGCGGGCAACCCAGCCTTCTGGCTCTTGGCTAGCCAATCACCCTCGGCGATTTTAGCTGACTTCGAATGTTTTTCAGCTTCGCGAGTCAGCCTTTCAATTTCCCTCTTCGAATTTTCCATCTGCTCGACGATTTGTTTTCGGCGTCCCGTGGACTCTTCTCCCCGCTGGACTTCTTTCCTTGCCGTCTCGAAAAGGATCGGAAATGGCTTGGTTGGCGAATCGTTCAAGACGCTAGCCAGAGCATCGGTGGCGGATTGAATCAGGCGGATCTTCAACTCAAATGCCCCTTCAGCTTCGAGCAATTTGCCATGCGTCTCTCGGAACCTCGTCCAAGCTTCGCGCCAATCTTCCATTTCATCAGGCGACCGCGGTTGAATGCCAGTCGCACTCCACTCCGACACCCACCCATCCTGACACTCAAGGATCTGGTTCTGGTTCGCATCTAATTGCCCTTTGGTGGCATCGATAGCAATTTGGCAGGCAAGAATTTGGAGACGCTTTTCCTCCGCCTGAGCAACCGCATCGGCATCAATGTTCAAACGGTCGGCGATCTGATCCGCCGCTTCGATAGATTTGGGAAATGCTTCTTCGAGCGACAATAAAGGGTCGAATTGCTCTCCCGCTCCCGGGCCTTTCCAATCCAAAAGCACCAATCGCCATCCGTGGTTTCGATGCTCTCGTGCTTCCTTCAGTGATTCCTTGGTCGGCAATGCACCCCGACGCTCCAAACGAATCAGTTCCTCTCGAAGTGTCATGATCTTCGCTTCTTGTTCGCGGATCTTCGTTCTTCCCACTTTTCCTTCCTGCTCCAGCTTACTGAATCGCTCGCGAAACTTCCGAATGGTGACCGATGAGGGAACCGGAAGTCGCCCAACGGTATCCGGTTCGTCAGGGACTCCAATCACGAGTGCCTGCTCGTCCCGCACTCTACGGCGGAGATTCTCGACGGCTGTTCGGCTGATTTCGAGCGTGTTGTGCGCTTCGGTCGCTTTAGCTGCGACTGCTAACGCTCCCCGAAGTGGTTCCAAATCGATCTCTGGAAGGAGAAGCAAATCCCTGTTCTGCGTTTCAATATTACTCTGAAGCACGTCGCGGTTGAGATCGGCTTCCTTGCGCTGGCTATTGACCTCGGCCAGCACTTTTGCGGCATTTTCCAGAGCGAGGCGGTCCGCACTGGTCATTCGTAGCCCTTCCAGTGATGCGAATGGGCCTTCAATTCCGAGTGAACTCATTCCCGTGAGCAACGCTGGTTCGATCGCCACCAGTCTGCTTTGCAAGTTCGTCCGAGTTTCTTTGCGGTTGCGATATGCCCCCAATTCCTGATGGAGCGCATCCAGCTCGTTCGCCACGACCATGACCTCGGGCGTGGTTGCGCATTCACCAAGTTTGATGCTGATCTGGGTTATCAGCGTGGTATATTCTTCAACCCTTCGGGTGGATTCGCCGCAAGCATTCCGGGCGGACCTCGCCCGTTCCACAAAATCGCTTCCTACGTCGGGCAAATCAGACAGATCCCGAAGGAAATTCATCTCTTCATGGTATCGGCCAACACTCGGAAGCGCATCTTCGCAACGCCCTACCCAGTCCAGTTGCCTCTCAAAATCAGCGATTTCTTCATCGAGTCGTTCTCGAAGAAGTTGCTGCTCCTTGATTTCGGTTTCGATTTGCTCCCAGACATCCGCGGCCACCATCGACTCCCGACTTTGTTTCAAGAGCTCTTTATAGCGATGCGCGGCCGGTCGAATCGACACATTGGCCGATGCTTTTCCCCTAAAGAGTTGCTCGGACTCTTCAACAATGGCATCCGCGACGCGCTGAATCGGTGTTCCACCGAGGCTGGCTGAAAATAAAGCATTCCCAATCTCCCCCTTGCCCCGCAACAATTCTCCGGCGCCGGCCCGAAGTTCTTCGCTTCCCAGACCGAACATCGTCGAAAAGTAGGTCGAATCCACGCTGCCAAGGAACGGCGCAAGCGCGCTATCGTCGATCTGCTCCCCAGCTTCGTTCAATAAGGTGCCTTTGGTGCCCTTGCGTCGTTGAAAGACCAGTCGTTGCCCGACTCGATTCTCCAGTTCTCCGACCAATCGAAGATTTTTGTATTCGTGGAGAAAGTTGTCTGGTGATCGACCCTCAATGCCAAAGAGCAAATCGTGAATCGCCCGAAGTAGAGAACTTTTGCCCGCTTCGTTTTCTCCGTAAAATACGTGTAAATCGTGTCCAGTATTCGGGAACGAAAGATGAAAATCTGTGAACGGTCCAAAAGCGGGAATGGTTAGCCGGTGGAATCTCATGTGGTCGTCTCTCCTTTCGTTTTAAGGGCTTCCAAAATGATCGCTCGAACTTCGCCCATGATTTGATCGTGTTGAAAATCCTCCAAATCTCTTTCCACTTCGATGCGCACATCGGGTGGCAATAAGTCGAGCATCTCGAGAATGCCCGCAGGAAGCTTGTCCCGTGCAAGACTTGCCTGTTCTAGGGATTTTAAGACCGACCCAGTCAGGGCATCTCGCTCCGCCAATTGGGCAACGTCATAAATGGGAATGGTGTCGATCGTCATCCGCTCAATCCAGAGTGACTCCTCGCCGAAGTCCTGGGCTAGGGTGCGCAATTGCGCCTTCCAATGTTGGCTGTTTTTGTGTAACCCCCCGTGCAGTGGAGTCGCACCCGTCAGACGAACTCTGGTCGCGGCCAATCTTCCTTCTGATCTTTCTATCTGGTCCTTTAAAGACGCCCGAATGCACTGCAAGGCTTGGCTTTCCGTCTCCACATTTGCTAGGTCCACCTCCACCACCGCCCAGCGAACCACATCGAGAATCCGCCTCTCCGCGCTTTCGACTTGGAGTCGCTCGTTGACCGTCACGAGCTGGCATCCACGTGCACCCGTCTCGCGGATGTGCCGGCCCTGAGGATTGCCAGCAAAGACAATCCAGGGATCCGTGCTCAGGACTTCGGGTTGATGAATATGCCCCAGAGCCCAATAGTCATACCCTTTGGCACGCAGGTCCTGAAGGGAGCATGGTGCGTAGGTGTCGTGCCCCTTCATTCCATTCAAACTGGTATGGAGTAACCCGATATTAAACTTTCCAGATAGGGCAGGGGGATACTCCGCCGCCAAATTCTCTGGCACCGCCCGATTGGGGAAACCCTGCCCATGAATCACCGCTGGAACTCCCGCTACCTCCCGTGACTCCGCTTTCCGCGTCGAGAATGGGTGAACATTTTCCGGCAGGGGCAACTTCTTGGAAATCACCGAAGCGGCATCGTGGTTTCCAGAAATAAGATACACTGGGATGCCTTGATCTTTTAGTCGCACCATCTGCGACCGAAAGAAAAGTCCCGTGCTGTAGTCCTTCCAGTCCCCATCGTAGATGTCGCCGGCAATCAGCAGAAAATCGACGTCTTCTTCAATAGTCAGATTGACCAGATTTTCCAAGGCTCGGCGGGTCGCCCCGCGGAGCAACTTCGCGGGGGCACCCTCGTGGAGTTCTAGTCCTTGCAACGGACTATCCAGGTGGAGGTCGGCGGCGTGGATAAATCGGAAAGTCGTTTTAGTCATAGGGTGCTAAAGTTGAAGGGTTTATTCTGCCCCGGTTTTCTGGTGCCATCGTTCGAGTGAAGAGGGATACATCGCCGTGAAAACATTAAAGAAGGTTCTGCCAAAGAGGCGAAATTTAGCTGCAGACTCACTGAATGAATACAAACTTCAGGAGTCGAGTGAAGCATCAAAGCAGATCGATGGTGGATTAAAGGGGAGACGCAACGGGATTAATTGGTAGATAGCAAGGTATTACTTTTCCGATAAATCGTTGAATGGGGAAGATTGAATTAATGCACTAAGAAAAATTTTTAACGACCTGATTCTTCATCGTCATTTGATCGTGAACAAGCGGAATTCTGCGCGGGTTCCTTGGTGGTTTGCTGACCCGAGAACGATAATGATGAGAGTTTTCATCACCTAAACCTGCCCTCTGATCGGATGAGTTGCGCGGCTCTGGGAGCGTGCAAGTCGGAGGTAGGGGCTGAAATGAAACCCCAAACCAAGGCGCCGACTAGCCGCGCATCAGGGATTCGATCTCGTCGATTTCGATGGGAATATCTGCCATCAGATTCACGGGGCCTTTCGCCGAGATTAAGACGGTATCCTCGAGCCGAATGGCTAACGCTTCCTCAGGAATATAAATTCCCGGTTCTACGGTATAAACCCATCCCTCAGCCATTGGTTGACTAAGATCGCCGACATCGTGGACATCGAGGCCGATCGGGTGGCCCAGACCGTGCATGAAATATTTCTTCACCGCTGGTTGACTAATCGTCTGTTTTTTAACCTCTTTTGCACTCAATAGTCCGAGGCTCAGCAACTCATCAGTCATCACCCTTTCCGACTCCTTCTGCCAATCTTTGTGCACCACCCCCGGGGCCAAGGCCGCGGTCATTTTCCGAAGGACTCGAAGCACCGCATTGTAAATCTCCTTCTGCCGCTTGCTAAACTTTCCATTCACGGGAATCGTCCGCGTCATGTCGCTGTTGTAGTTCCCCAAAGAGGCACCGACATCGAGGAGAACCAGTTGCCCAGACTTCAGCGTATCCCCGTTTTCCTGATAATGCAGACAGCAGGCGTTCTTCCCCGAGGCCACAATCGGGTCGTAAGCAAATCGACCACGCCCACGGATAAACTCATACGCAAACTCCGCCTCTAAATCAGCCTCGGTTCGTCCTGGCTTGGTCGTTCCCAAGACGCGACGGAATCCTTTCTCCGTCAGTTTACAGGCCTTTTCCATCTGCTTCACTTCAGCGGAACTTTTTACCAAACGCAAAGCGTGCATCAGGGGGGCGAGGCGGCGGTATTCGTGGAGAGGGAATCGTCGTTGAACCTCAGCAATGAACCGCTCGTCGCGGGTCTCAACCTCGCAGCTGGCCCGTCGATGCTCATTGGTATTGAGATAGACCTGTTCCGACTCGCAGATCACCCGACGAAGAATCCCTGGAAATTCACTCAGCCACTTGATTTGGGTGATTCCCGTGGCCGCGATGGCTTCGGCTTTGCGGAGTTTGTGACCCTCCCAGAGTTCGTTCTGCTCGTTGGGCTCCCGAAGAAAGAGGATTTCTCGGAGTGTTGGGTCATCCGCATCCGGAAAGAGCAGTAACTTGGTTTCCTCCTGCTCCACCCCGGTCAGGTAAAAAAGGTCACTATTTGGTCGCATCAAAAGCGAGCCGTCGGCGTTCGTCGGCAAAATATCGTTGGCATTTAAAATCGCCAAAGATTTCGCTGGCAGGCGGGCCGCTAAGCGCGCGCGGTTTTGCTTAAAAAGATCAGGATCAAGCGGGGCATATCGCATGGCTGGTTTTCGGGCCAGTTGACCCCCAGTGGCAAGCGGAATTCCTCTGGATCGCCCATCTTTCTCCTGATCTTTTCTGATCGGAAATCTGGCACAGTGGGTGCTTTCAAAAAGGCATCCAATTTGTCGATCCTTTTTCATTTAAAAACAGTGTGAGGTTTTGGCCTATGGACTTTTGCCTATGTCTACCAACCAGAATGCTCTTCCTCTAGGAGTTGATGAAACTCACTCCATGGTGGTCGCTCTTGAAAATTGGCGGCATCGCCGTTCTTGGGTCCCGCTTCGGCAAGGAGAAGTTCACCTTTGGCGAGCTCGCTTAGAGTCTCTTCCCTCCCTTGCTTGTCATCTTTCCGTTGAGGAGTGGATGCGGGCTGGTCAGTTTGTTTCCGACCTTGATCGCACCCGCTACCTTGCCAGTCGGGGACTCCTCCGCTCGATCATCGCCCGATATACCTTAACTTCACCGTCGTCGTTGAAGTTCACGCGAAATTCTCTCGGGAAAATCGCCCTCACCGATCTGGCGACTTCCTTGCAATTTAGCCTGAGCTATTCCGCCGATCTGCTTTTGCTCGCGGTCACTTATGTCCGAGGCATTGGCGTTCAGCTGGAAAATGTCGAGCCCAACCTTCCGTTTGAAGTCCTTGCTGACCACTACTTTGAACCTGAGGAGGCCTGGGAATTGCGGAACCTCTCGCCCTCGGGTCGCGCGTGGAAATTTTATGATACCTGGACAACCACCGAGGCCCAGATCATCGCCAAGGAGAATCTGCCCGATGGTTCTTTTCCTGAGAAAAATGCCGATCGCTGGTCGATCCTGAAATTTACCCCAGCACCAGGCTACGCGGCCGCTTTAGCATTGGAAGGGACTGACTTTCGGCTGAAATGTTGGTCTTGGACCTAATCGGCGTCCCAAGAGTGATCTCGTCCTGTCCATCGTCATTGTTTGGATAAATCAGGATCGAGGGTGGAGGCAAATTGGTCGGTCATTTCGGCCTCAGCTAGTTCGTCAAATGGCAGTCCATTGATCATCGCCAAACTGGCACTGCGGTGGAGTGCACTCCGCGATTCGCTCCGATAAGCGAGCGCCACCGCTTGCCGAAAGTGATCTCCAGTGCTGATTCCTTCGACTTCCAATTGACGGAAACATTCCTGAGCGATTTCCGCCGCCATCGCCACGAGGGCGGTGCTCGCTGTCTGATGCTTGTGGTCGTAGCTACTTGCCCCCCCGACTTGGCAAACTTTTCGTGGATCGAGTTGCCGAAATACTTGGCAGAGTTGGCCAATCTCTAATCCCCACCCCGAAGCAACTGGGAGCAAGAGAGCGGTTTGCCTGTTCATCGCCACTTCACCAGAAAGAGGGTAGCGGAAGCTGAGTAAAAATCCGAGGAGCGGTTGGTGCCCCGCGACTCGAACAAGTGCGTGGAGGAGTGGCGACAGAAAAAGCCGCGAGACCCGCCCGTAAAGGCGGTCGGTCACCCGAGAGTAATACATTTTCGCAAAGTGAAACCCCAGACGCGGCTCTGCGACCGCGTAGCAAAGCCGGGCAAGGTCCCCCCGACGAAACGATCCGACGTCGACATCTTGGGTGGCGATAATCTCCGCACTTTTTGCTTCGGTGATGGTCCGGATCGCCGCCGCCACATTCCCGCCTTTTCCCGTCAATCCGCCGTTGAGCGCATTCGGCTGATCATTCCATAAAAATCTCGTAGCCATCGGTAAGGCGGCAAAAATTTTGGCTACCCGAGGCTGCTGTGCTTCGGTGATCCCATTTAAACTAACCACTACTTCACTGAGAAAGGGTCGCCCTTCCGCAATCTCAGCGACGAGGTGGGCTAAAGCGGGTTTTTCGAGGTCGACACCGTGGCATGGTAGGATGAGGGCGATCGGCTTTTTAAGGGCAAGCTCGCAGAGTGCATCTTCAATCAGCGGGAGGTGCCAATCGTTCAGCCGTTGCAGTGTGCAAATCAACCCATTCTGGGCGAAGTCACTCATTGAAAATAAACGGGCAAAAATGAATCCTCATTGATCAGTGGTTTAAAAAGTTTTCAGCGGGAAAGACTGCTTGAAATTCGCAGGAACGACGAGCAGGAACGCAGGGTTTTTGTTTCCCCAAGTATTCCCGAATCGACCCAAGGCAACCATCTTTCGTAACCTATTTACGCATGATCACCCCGCATCACTGGCTTTCCTTCTCCGGCGGCCACCTTAAATCACCGCATTGGAGCAATGGCAGTCCTCCGATGATGATTTCTCGGATGAAGCAAAAAAGGGAATCTCCATTGGTGATCTCACGATGAGCAACCCGCTTCCCATTGAAATTGTCGGCGGGGGGCTCGCGGGTCTCGCCCTTGGTTTGGGACTCCTGCGTTCATCGATCCCCGTAACAATCTATGAGGCAGGCAAATATCCGCGACATCGTGTCTGCGGTGAATTTATCACGGGACTGGATTCCTCGACGATTGATCGACTGGGTCTCGGCACCGCTCTGCAACCAGCACGACGCCTGAGCGAGGTGGAATGGTTTTTTCAAGGCAAGTCGGTGCTCCGCTCCCGCCTCCCTGCGCCCGCTCTCGCGATCAGTCGACACGCCCTCGACGCCCAGCTTGCCAACGATTTTACCAACGCGGGTGGAACACTGATGACAGGTTGCCGCTTTGACCCCGCCGAAGCTCCTTCAGGTCGGGTGTTCTCCACGGGTCGTCGCCGGGCTTCGTCTTCTTTGATTGGGCTCAAGTTGCACGCTCGAGGATTTCCATTGGTCAACGAACTGGAGTTCCATCTCGGTGACCAAGCCTATCTGGGAATCTGTCCAGTCGAAGATGGGCGGGTGAATCTCTGCGGTCTTTTTCGTCAAAGGCCAAACTTGCATCCCCATAAAGAATCTATTTTGGGGGATTATCTTCGTGCGTCCGGTTTGTCCGCCCTCGCCGAACGCCTCGACGCGGCGGAGGTCTGTATCGAATCCTGCTCGGCGGTCGCTGGGGTGAATTTTGATGCGGGAATCGTTTCCCCTGATCGGATCAATCTCGGCGATACCTTTGCGCTGATTCCCCCCTTCACCGGCAATGGAATGGCCATGGCGTTGCAGAGTGCGGAACTCGCAGTCGATCCCTTAGCGGACTGGTCGGATGGCGCTACGACATGGATGGAGACGATTCGTAGCGTCGGTGATGCCCACCGCAAACGATTCGCTCGGCGCTTGTTTTTTGCGGGAATCGTTCACCCTTTTCTGCAAAAACCTAGTCACCAGCGTTGGTTGACCGCGATCGCTCGCTCGGGAATTCTCCCGGTCCGTTCCCTCTATCATCTTCTCCATTAATCACTCCCATGTTCCTACAATCCATCGCTTCTGCCGTTCCTCCTGACTCTTTTACGCAAGCCGATTGCTGGGAAATCATCCAGCAGTCGCCCGTCAAACAACGGCTGGATCGCCGAACCCAGCTGATTCTACGCACGATCTTACGCGGCGATAGTGGTGTGCAAACTCGGCACTTTGCGGTTCCTGAAATTGCCGGGGTTTTTGACCTCACCGCGGATCAACTCAATGCCGCCTTTCGCGTAGAGGCTCCCAAACTTGCCGCCCGCGCCCTCGCCGCGGCCCTCGAAAAATCTGGTTCACTCCCCGAGGAGATCGACGCCCTCCTCATCTGCACTTGTACGGGGTACCTCTGCCCAGGTGTTTCTAGTTATGTCTCTGAGTTGCTTGGTCTTCGGCCGAATGTTTTTTTACAAGACCTCGTCGGATTAGGTTGCGGTGCTGCCATCCCCACTCTTCGGGCCGCTCAAGCAGTCCTCGCGGCTCAGCCACATGCACTTGTGGCCTGCGTTGCGGTCGAGATTTGCTCCGCGGCTTTCTATCTGGACGAAGATCCAGGGGTGATCATTAGCGCGTGTCTGTTTAGCGATGGGGCCGCTGCCACACTCTGGCGGAGCACGCCCGGGATCAGCGGACTGCATTGCCAAGGCTTTGACACTCTCCATCTTCCGCACGATCGCGATCTTCTGCGGTTTGAACAAAGGAATGGTAAACTTCGCAACCTCCTTCACCCCAGCGTTCCAAGCCTGGCCGCTGGTGCGGTGAGCCAACTCTACGCCGCCACCACTGCTACCCGAGGCGCCCGCCCGATTGCTCGGGTGATCGCTCACCCAGGTGGTCGTGATGTACTCAACGCTCTCGAAACCGCTCTCCCTGAATTTTCTTTGGCCGCAAGTCGTTCGGTCTTGCGCAACTTTGGCAACATGAGCAGTCCATCGGTTCTCTTTGCTCTGGAAGAAGCACTTCACGATGATTTCCCCGACCACAACCAAGACTGGTGGCTGGTGAGCTTCGGGGCGGGATTCAGTGCTCACGGATGCCGCATCGGACTGACCTAAGCCCCGGCGAGACTTTCGATACGCCTAGTCGATGGTGCGTCATCGCCTCGCTAGTCAGCGACCCGCTCTCGTGCTATCACCATGCTTTACTGATGATGGCACTGCGATTTCTGACTTTCTTTTTGGTGGCTTTTCTCGGGCAATCGGTCGGCGAAACTGGATTGAGTCAGCAGCCGATCGGGGAGGGGACTCGCTTGGAAAAAGCACTCCAGTTAGCCAAGGAAAATCGCTCAGAATTATCCAAAGCACTTGATGCAGTCCCTCCGCTCGAGCGGTCAGGTCTGGAGTTTCTCCTCGAAAATATGCCGTCGATCGATCTCCAATCCCTCCCAGCAAGTTTCCTCCTCGAGAATGTCTCGCTCGCTTATCTCTCGATGGCCACGGCTCCATGGGCGCGGCAGATTCCCACGGCAATTTTTTTTAATGATGTCCTCCCTTACGCGAGTCTCAACGAACGCCGAGACTCTTGGCGCGCGCTCCTCCGGGAAGTCTCCGTCCCCATTGTGGCAGATGCCAAAACCCCCACCGCAGCCGCGTTGGCCCTGAATAAGCACCTCTTCTCCACCCTAAAAGTCCGATACTCCACGAAGCGGAAAAAGCCCGACCAAAGTCCGCTGGAAAGCATCGAAAGTGGACTCGCTTCCTGCAGTGGTTTGGCCATTTTATTGGTCGACGCCTGTCGTTCGGTGGGGGTTCCCGCCCGGGTGGTCGGCACGCCTCTCTGGACTAATCTTCGGGGCAATCACACTTGGGTAGAAATTTGGGATGGCGATTGGCATTTTCTGGGGGCCGCCGAGTCCGATCCCCAAGGACTCGATCGTGGTTGGTTTAAGGGCGATGCTTCTCGGGCCCAGCGCGATACCCCCGCTCACGCCATTTATGCGAGCAGCTTTCAAAGAACGGACCTAAACTTTCCATTGGTCTGGAATTTGGGCGTGGATTGGGTCTCCGCCGTGAATGTCACCGACCGCTACACCGCACAACAACCCGCCCCCCAAGCCTCCATCCGTTTCCTCCTCCGCGTCCTCGATCACCGAGGTCAACGGGTCGCCGCGCAATCCACGATCACCGATCCTGCAAATGCCACTTTACATCTCCAAGGGGTGAGCCGAGATGAATCCGCTGATTTAAATAATTTGCTCACTTTTCCGTTGGCACCAAAACACACCTATCATCTGGAAATCCAGTATGGTGGCCGATCGGTGACTCGCACTATCACGACGATTGATCATCCCGGCGGGGAGGAGACCTTAACGGTTTCCATCCCCAACTGACGGCGATTTCTGCCAAAATCTTCCTCGCTTGAAGCCTTCGTTTCTGGGAGAATTTTCTGATGATCCAGCCGCAAAGTGCTCTCGAACTTCTTCAGGCTCTGATTCGGATTCCTAGCGTCAATCCTGAGGGCGATCCCGGCACCGACGGCGTTGGCGAGGCCGCTCTAGCCACTTATCTCGGGGAATTTCTTCGCCATGAAGGAGCCGAGGTCGAACTCCGCGAAGTCCTTCCCGGGCGACCCAATGTGGTGGCCCGCTTTCCCACCGATCGGCCGGGAAAACCGCGGATTCTTTTCGCTCCCCACACCGATACGGTCAGCGTGCTCGGTATGACCATTCCTCCTTTCGGCGGAGAGTTCCGCGATGGCAAGGTCTGGGGGCGAGGAGCCAGCGATACCAAAGGCCCGATGACTTCGATGCTCTGGGCTTTACATAGTTGTCGTGCCCAAATCCCCGCCCTTGGCTACGAAATCTGGTTTGCGGGTCTGGCCAGCGAGGAGGCTGGTCAGCACGGATCCAAAGCCCTCGCCTCCGAGGAAGTCTTCGACTTCGTGATCGTCGCCGAGCCGACAAAACTCAACGTCGTCTACACCCATAAAGGCTGCGCCTTTCTTCAGTTGACGACCAAGGGG
>Ga0194055_10000597_pt1 | contig 29212 bp, 14 predicted proteins | sample SepL449m_MetaG_FD_155482 | JGI IMG/M metagenome (GOLD analysis project Ga0194055, IMG submission 155482) | Anoxic zone freshwater microbial communities from boreal shield lake in IISD Experimental Lakes Area, Ontario, Canada - Sep2016-L442-9m | ecosystem: Environmental > Aquatic > Freshwater >... | reverse complement strand
GGACAGGGCTTGTCACGATCACTCAATGTTCGAGTCACTGAGTCAGAAGTCGAGAAGTGGCTCGATGGCAAACGCCGCGAGAGTGGTTTCGAAGCGGCGACGAAAGAACGGCCAGCACGTATCACATTCAAACTGGAACCTGCCGTCGAACTCGTGTTGCGAGCGATCGATGTCGAGACTGGCAAAGGAATTCCCGGCGTCGAGTTTTACGAAGAAGTCGCCGCGGGCGAAGACTGGGCACATCCGATCTACGCAGAAAACATCGGAGCAAAATTCACAGACAACGTTGCCGCGCCAAAGGGGCAAAAACACCTCACAGACAATGAGGGCTACATACGGCGCTGGATCGGTGAGAAGACGGAAGAGAGCAAGTTCGGCGTCTGGACGATGCCGGGCTACGAGTTGATCGAACCGAAGGGCGAGATTTCGTTACTCGTGAAACTCGGACAGAAACGAGTCGAACAGGACTTCAAATTCCGCCGCGTTCAACAAGCGCGGGGTGAGGCACCACGGGCAGACGTGCCGCGTGTGAGGACGAAGCCTGCATTGCTCTTGCCAGATCACTGGATCATGCAGGCAGTCGGGTTTGATAACGACGGCAAGGAACTGGTGACGGCTTCGAATCAGGGCTTCATTACGATTCGACGTTGGGATGTTATTGGTATGAAGTTGGTCAGCGAGATTAAGCTTCGGGCCGACAAACATGGGCGACCGTATCGCGAAGGGACGTTGCAGTTCTCGGGCGATCATCGGCGAGTTATCGCGGCGACTGATGCCTATGTCGGCATTTGGGACACGGCGACGGGGCAGTTGCTCAAGCAACTGCCCTTCACAGCGAAAGAAGGGATCTATGACTGTGCCATCGACAAGCTGGATTGCACTGCAGATCTCTCGGTGATCGTCGGCCATCGGGCGCTACCCGGACGCTTAACGCTGTCATATGACGCGTATGTGATCGTCTGGGACGGTGTCACGGGCAACGTCTCGCAAACGGTGATCGACAAAGGGGCGACGGACTTAAAGGCCATTGATCTGTCGACGGACGGGACACGGCTCGTCACCACCAATGGCAACGGAGCGAAGATTTGGGACACGACTACGGCTCAGTTGATCCGGTCGATTCCTAATGACAACTCGGTCGAGCATGCCGCCAGCCAGCGTGTAAACGCGCAGCGACCACCGACGATCCCCAGCCAATATGCCAACTCTGTTTGGAGCGTTCAGTTTTCACCGGACGGGAAACAACTCGCCATGGGCGATGTCCTTGGAATAAAGTTGATCGACACCGTATCGGGGTCACTTCTGCGACGCCTCGAAGGACCGTATCGCTACAGCAGCAGCGTGAGTCCCGGGCTGGTCTTTTCGAAAGATGGCGAGTCGCTTGCGCGGCTTGGGACACAAGAGGTATTCGAAGAGGGCAGGCAACGCTATCTCGTACCGATCTGGTCCACTGGGACCGGCACTCGACTTTTCGAACTCAATACCCAGGCGAATGATGCCACGTTCTCCGACGATAACCAGCGTCTGGCTGTCGGGTTCTCGGATTTGCAGCAGGCTCTGTCCGTCTGGTCTTTGAATTCCGATGCGGCCAACGTCGAACAACCCGCCGGCCCTGGACCTCATTCACGACAGGATCGAGTCGAAGAGAACGGCCATTACGTTGGGAAGACGGCCGCCGAGTACATCGACAAGTTCAAACCAGAGTGGGGGGAACCAAAACTCGGTCTGCAATACGACATTGCATTGACGAAGCCGCCGCGACAGTTCCGGACTGGTGAAAGAGTGCCGCTTGTTGTCTTCTTCCGTAATGCGAGCGACAAGCCCATCAAATTCGACACCGCTCCTGACTTTTTCGGGAATACTCCCAAGGTGCTCAGCGCCAATGGAGAACAACTTACTCTCGAAAATGTCGCACTCCTCGGGCGCATCCCTCGCTATCACGAGACGCTCGAACCTGGCGAAGCACTCGGTCCGTTCTACTTGAGTTTCGGCCTCGGCGAGAACCCGCGCCCCGGCCAGCAGCACTGGCATCCGTATCTCAAGTCTCCCGTTGCAGGAGATTACAACCTGACACACTCGGTCTCGATCAACGTCGCGGGAACAAACCCCGACGAAGCGGTCAAGAAAGACCAACTCATCAGCACCATGATCGAGTTTAAAATTGTCGACTGAGTTCTCAGGTGAATCATTACGAATCGAGCCACAACCCTGGCGACGCTTTTGTCTGATCGGAACGATTGACGATCGAGAAGACTCCCGGCACACTGAGCAGCTTCTGCTGATGCAATTCCCGCCTGTCAGGAACCGTTGCCATGATGCTTCCGTTACGTCGATCTCTGCTCGCTCTTGCTGCTGTTTGTCTTTCAGGAATCGCTTCAGCGGAAAACTGGCCGGGATGGCGGGGGCCGAGTGGAAATGGGATTTCCGGGGAAAAGAATCTTCCGGCCGAATGGAGTCCCACCAAGAACATCGCCTGGAAAGTCGCTCTGCCGGGTTCTGCCGGGGCCTCACCGGTTGTCTGGGATCATCGGATCTATCTGACCTCCGTCAATGATGCTGGTGACCTGCTGTTGATCGCCATTGATTCCACGGGGAAACAACTTTGGCAGAAGACCGTCTCCTCGGGAAACAAGGTGGCTCGTGGCGACGAAGGCAACTCAGCTTCCCCGTCACCGGTCACCGATGGCAAGCATGTCTGGACCTTCATGGGGGATGGAGTCCTGGCCTGTTATACAATTGATGGCAACGAAGTCTGGAAAGCAAATCTGCAGGATCGCTATGGCAAGTTCAACATCCAGTTTGGAATGAGTTCCACACCCGTTCTGGAAGATGGGGTCCTTTATCTCCAGTTGATCCATGGAGAAGGGAATCCCAAAACTCGCGAAGCATGTGTGGTTGCCTTGGATGGAGCGACGGGGAAGCAGGTCTGGAAGGTCGATCGACCGAGTGATGCGGAAGCGGAAAATGAGCACTCGTATGCTTCGGCCATGATGTATCATGATGGTGCCACCAAGTTCCTGCTGACTCACGGTGCAGACTTCATCATCGCGCATGATTTGAAAGATGGCCACGAACTGTGGCGATGTGGTGGCTTGAATCGACGTGACGATCCCGAACTTCGCTACGATCCGACACTCCGATTTGTCGCGTCGCCAGTCGCCGTGCCGGGCTTGATTATTGCTCCTTCAGCCAAGGGACATCCGATTCTGGCCATCAAGGCTGATGGCAAGGGAGACATCACAAATGCCAGCGACAAGCGTTACTGGTCATTCAAGAAGACGCCCGACGTCCCGACCCCAGTCGTCGTCGATGATCTCGCCTATCTCTGCATGGAAAACGGCAATTTGACGGTGCTGGAAGCCAAGACGGGCAAAGAAATCTACACGCAGGCGACTCACCGTCAGCGCCATCGAGCCTCGCCCGTTTATGCAGATGGGAAGATTTATCTCACCTCACGTGATGGCAAAGTGAATGTGATCCAGGCGGGTCGCGAATTCAAGAAGCTGGCCGAGAATGACTTGGGCGAAGATCAGTCGGCCTCGCCAGCGATCTCGAATGGAACGATTTAGATGCGAACGTTCAAGCACTTGTGGGCGATTCGCCAGCAATAATTCTGGTGTGAGTGTGGGCCTTGTTCGGCGCGGATCTGTTCGGCGCGGGTCTCCCGACCCCGCCGAACCGCCCGACCGAAGGCCTCCTCTTTAAAAAGCCAGGCGATTGGCAGAACGATCAAGAAGCATGATTGTGACTTCTTCTATCGTTCTGCCCTTCATCGTTCTGCCCACCTCAGATTGAAGCGTCATGGGAGCGTCAACGTCGACATTCGTCTTCGGCATCGCGCAACGACTTCAAACGATCATCGCAAGTCATGCCGCTATTCTAGCCAGACCAGTGTCCCTTCCTTGTCCTGGGCACGGATGACGTTGGCGACCTCGCGACGAGCGGCTTCGGCCTTGGACGCGGGGACCGTGGCGAGCAGTTCCATTTCTTCGTTCAGTGCCGCTCGAACACGCTCAGAAAGGTTTTTCAGCACCTTTTGACGCAGGTCTTCAGGTGCGGTTTTCAGCGCCATGGCGACGACCTTCTGCTCCAACTGCGACAACAGCTTCTGGATTGAGCGATCTTCCAATCGCATGACGTCGGTGAAGTCGTACATCAGGTTGTCGATTTGAGTCGCCAGGTCCGGGTCCCGTTCGGTGAGTGATTCCAGCAGCCTGATCCGCTCTTCGCGTTCGACCGACTGTAGAATCCCGATCAGGGACTTCAAGCGGCGATCCTGCTGTTCGACTTCAGCGGGATCGATTGTCTGACAGACCTCGTACAATTTCTGAATGACACGCTGTACGACGGCGGGGTTGACCTGAACCGTGTCCGCCATTAACAAGAATGTGCTCTGGCGAATTTCTGGAGGGAGAACTTCCAGGACTTTACCGCTGACTTCGGCAGGGAGTTGTTTCAGAACGGTTGCGATCATCCGTGGTGACTCACGCTTCAGTCCCGCCCCTAATACGGCAGGGGGTAACTTCATCAGGGCTTCGAGGCCGACAAGACCTTCGTCCGCCGGTTTTGTCGTGTCGCCGGTTTCGGATTTGTCGCCTGGCGTATCGGTACTCGACGGCTCAGACGGCTTTTCCGATTTTTCGGCTGACCGGGCTTCAAGAGCGTTGTCTGCGGGAGATGAGTCGCCCGCCTGGGATCGCTGTAGATTTGGTGAACCACTGACCGAGGCCCGGACTTCAGCCTGTAACTCGCGGAATTCCGCCAAGACTTGTTCGGTGAGTGATCCAAAATCCTTCCGGCGTGCAACGGCGGTTAGAATGGGGCGCAGCTTCCCGGCGAAATCCGGGCCAAGCAATTCCAGCACTTTGTCCTGAGCGCCTGGACCAAGTGACGTAATCAGCACGGCCGCTTTGTCAAAGTTGGTAACGGTCGTTTGGGACATGGGAAGGCTGCTTTCAAGACCGCACGTCGACCCCAGTCATCACTCAGACCGGTTCGCGAGACGATTTACGGCAAGATGTACTCTTTTTGCCCGTTTAACGGAAGATATCTTGGTGCGATGCATGGAATTCAACTTGGGAATCCAGCAGGACCACGGTTCCTCGAAACGCCATGTGAACAAGGGTACTGTCGATTTTGGGAACGATCACGCGGCACTTCGCCCAATTGACTGAACCCGAGAATCGACAGAAATTTCCATCATTCGATCGCAGGCGAGGATCCAGCCGATCGCTGAACGCTGCGACAAATTCAGCAGAAATTGAATTCTACGGCTGACCGCTGATCGCGGATTGCGGATTGCTTTGAAACCCGTCGACAAAATCTCACAATCAATTCACAGTCAAATGGCGGTCGTGGGGGTTGGCAAAGTTCGCGATCTCGTCCTAACATAGTGGTGGTGATTCAGTTTGGGGTTTTCCGACTGATTCACCGTCGGGTGAATCCACGTGAAGTCTTCTTCGATCTCGAATCAGGTTGCGTTATGGAAATCCACATCCCCTGCCCGAAGTGTGGGCGAGAGCTGAAGTTGCGTGACAGAAGTCTGCTCGGACGCAAAGGAAAATGTCCGAAGTGCGCTCACGCATTTGTTCTCGAAGAGCCTGCCGAGGTCGAACTCGAACTGGCCGAACCCGAGCCGAAAGCGGTCGGACGTTGGCTTCCGGAAGGCGGCGTCGCCTCGACCGTTGTCCGACCAAAACCGGCTGCCGAATTCCCCAAGTTTGGCGCCCCGGTATCCAATATCCCAGTTCTGGGGGATGGTGAAGGAGCCGCAGCGCGGTTGAAAGCCCTGCAGAAAAAGAACGCCAAACGACGCAATGTCGGGATGGTGGTGGGTGCGATTGTTGTTCTGGCGGTTGGCGGCGTTTCGTATTACGCCGTGACAAATGCCCCCCGAAAGCCGGTACCGGACCAGCAGCAGAATGCGGACTTGGGAAGAGCTGCTCCGGCAGGAAATGCCGAAGAGCAGGGATTTGAACTCGCTGGCAAAGACGATGTGAAGTCAACCCGGCCGACCAAGGGTGAAAAGATCGAACTGCAGTTCATTCCGTTCGGGACTCAGGTGATGATCAACATCCGTCCTGCGGAACTATGGCAGGCGCAATCGCGCGGGGAAGAATTCCGTTATTGCATTCCCCCGCTGGCAGCGCTGATTGAAAAGACCTTCATGGAGTACTTCAAACGGAAGCCAGAACAGATCGAAGAAGCAATGATCTGCTTGATCCCGGGACCGCAGGGTAGCCTGCCGGAAGTCGCTGCCGTGATTCATCTGGTGGAAGAAGCCAAGAAGAGCCAGTTGCTGGAGGACTTCGGCGGGATGCGCGTCGAAGATTACGACTATCCCGTTTACATCTCAGGTGAGCGAGCCTACCTGATCGCAGATCAGAAGACGGTGGCGGTCTGTTCACGAACGGTCGCTGGAGAAATGGTTTCGGCGGTCGTCGGTCGTAATCCGGCCCCTGATGGAATTGACGAACTGTTGCCACTGACGGATCGCGATAGGCACTTCACCATGATCTTTGTGCCACGGACGATCCGCCTGCATGCGGGGTTCTGGTTCCCGGAAAACGTGAAGCCATTCATCATGCAGGCCTGTAACTGGTTCGGCGATGAAGTCGAGTCTGCTGCCTGGAGTCTTCACTTGGACGAAAAGAGTTTCTACTCCGAGATGTTCCTGCGAACGACTTCCGGAATCACGTCTGCCAATCTGGAACGCGAAACTCGCAAAAAGCTGAGCAAACTGCCTTATGAGTTACTCGAAAATGTACAGAAGATGTCTCCGAAAGAAGTGGGTAAGCGAAAGCTGATTGGCCGTCTGCCGAAAATGACGGAAGTCGTGTCACTCGCTTCAAAAACCAGTCACGAGGCTCGCTATGTCCACATCGTCACGCCGTTGCCAGAGCGAGCCGCCCCGAACCTGGCGCTGGCATCGATCCTGGCTTGGGATGAATCGACGCGAACGGACTTTACGAAAGAAAAAACGACCAAGCCGAGTTCCAACGAACCGAAACTGCCTGACCTGATTGTTGACCGATTAAAGATGAAGATCGACTTCGACTTCCGGCGAACCCCGCTGCAGGACGCAGTCTCTTATATTGCTGGTGAAATCAAGACGACGATCGAAATTGATGGTGATGCGTTGAAGGCGGGGGGCTTTACCAAGAATATGCCGCAAACCTTCAAGGAAGATAAGCTGGCAGCAGTCGATGGAATCTGGAAAATCCTGGAACGGTATCAGGATCCCGCCAAACCAACTCAATCGATGGTGATGGTCGTCGATGAAGCCAATAAGAAGGTCTTGATCAGTACCGCTGCCGTTGCCGAACAGCAGAAGCTGACTCCTTATATTTTCAAGAAATAAGTCACGTCAGTGCAGGCTGAAGAATTGAGCCACTGCTTCCGCGGAGTGAATGTCGACAATCCATCTGGCTGTCCGATTGGTCTCTTATGTCGCCTGGTCAATGTCCCTGTCCAGCATGCGGTACGACCCTGCGGGTTCGTGATCGGTCCTTCGTTGGCAGGCAAATTGAATGTCCAGACTGCCATGCCAAGCTGGTTCTGAAGCTGAATGACGATCGCGAATTTGAGGCTGAACTCTTCAAGCCCGAAGTAGAACGACCTGCCTCACGCGCATCCGCACCGCGACATAAACCTCAGCCTAAGACTTCCGGGAATACGCGAAGTTTTGCCGATACGCTGCTTTCACCACTCGTCGTCGCCTGGGCACTTGGCATCGGTTTGACAGCATTTGTCGCAATCATGCTGCTGCGACCGGCTGTGCGGTTTCGCCCACCGTCAACGGAAACGGCGCAGCCCATTGCCGAGACCGTGCCGGACATCGAAGCTGCGAAACCACCAGAAAAAATAGCACCAGATTCGGCCACTCAGTCCCCCGACCCGATGCCACCGTCCATTGTCGAAAAGCCCCCGGTCCCCGAAGTCCCACCAACGCCGGCCGAAGTTAAGCCCCCCGTTCCTGCTGATACCGAAAAGCCAGCGACAGTTGTCACAACGCCGGAAGAAACTCCGAAGCCTGCGGTTCCAACTCCGCCCAAAGTCAATCTTGAAGAGGTCCTCAAACAGCGATTGAGTGGCTTCGTCACAAGCTCCAAAAAGCCGAATCGTCGTCTGGATCTGATTGAACAACTTGATGAACTGACGGGGTACCGGATCAAATTTGATCGGCAGGAACTGGGTGAAAAGAAGCTGATGCAGACGGTCTCGATCTCGGTCGAGGTTACGACCGTCGGTGCTCTACTGAAACTCGTTCTGGAACCTGCCGGCTGGGAGTACGTGATCGAAGACGAATATCTTCGCCTGAAACCGCGTCAGGTGGCTGGCACGGGAACTCCTTAAGTCGAATGCTTCCCTGACGACAACTCTAAGAGACTTCTGTATGCGATTCGCTTTGATCTGCGCCCTGTGTGTCTGCGGTCAGTACGCACTGGCCACTTTATCCCACGCCACCGAGGCATCCTCGGCCGCACTACCGAATGTGTTGTTTATCCTGTGTGACGATTTGCGTTGGGATTCACTGGGATGTGCTGGTCACCCGCACCTCAAGACACCACATATCGACCGGCTGGCGAGTGAAGGTGCGTTCTTTGCCAACGCGTTCTGCACGACATCACTCTGCTCACCCAGCCGAGCGTCGATCCTGAGCGGTCTGTATGCTCACACGCATGGAGTGACGAATAACTTCACTGAGTTCCCGACCGAGATGGCCAGCTTTCCACGGCTGCTGCACAACGCAGGGTATGAAACTGCCTATATCGGCAAGTGGCATATGGGAGAAAACAACGACGAAAAGCGGCCCGGATTCGATTATTTCGTGACGCACAAGGGGCAGGGAAAGTACTTCGATACAGAATTCAACATCGACGGCCAGCGGCGCGAGGTGGTGCCGGGGTATTACACGACTGTCGTTACTGACATGGCCGAAAAATGGCTCAAACAGCCTCGGACCAAACCGTGGGTCTTGACGCTTGGCCACAAGGCTCCTCACAGTTTTTATACGGCGGAAGAGAAATATCAGCAGGCCTTTGACAAGGTGGATGTGAAATATCCCGACACCGCCTTTGCGCTCGAAACTCAGCCGAAATGGATCAAGGAGCGACTTCCCACCTGGCATGGGATCTATGGTCCCCTGTTCGACTTCCGCAAGAAGTTCCCGGACGATCGCCCTGAAGCGGTCGCCGACTTCGCGAAGATGATTCGAAGCTACTGGTCGACGATTCTGTCGGTTGATGACAGCGTTGGGCGACTGGTGCAGCACCTGAAGCAGTCTGGTCAACTCGACAATACGATCATCGTTTTCATGGGGGACAACGGTTTGCTGAACGGCGAACATGGCATGGTCGACAAGCGGACAATGCACGAGCCCAGTATTCGCATCCCGCTGATCGTTCGTTATCCGGCACTGACCTCACAACCCAAACGTGTTGCCGGAATGGTCCTGACGGAAGATATTGCCCCCAGTCTTCTGGAACTCTGCGGACGTCCCATTCCCGCAGGCTTGCACGGACGTTCGTGGAAAAAGCTGGTTCAGTCAGGCGACCACACATGGAGACGTTCATTCCTGTATCATTACAACTATGAAAAGCAATTCCCGTATACGCCAAATATCCGCGGAGTTCGGACCGAGGACTGGAAGTACTCGCACTATCCTCACGGCGATGGCAAGCCCGATCGGCATCTGGCTGAATTGTATGATTTGAAAAGTGATCCGGACGAACGCCACAATCTGGTGGCCGATCCACGCTATGCCACTCGACTAAAAGAAATGCAGTCCGAATTGAATCGCGTTCTGGCGGAAGTCGGAATTGTCGATGACAAGATGCCGCTCGATGAGGGTATCAAGCAACAACTTCCCGACCAGAAAATCCGTTGACGTTTTTCCTGTTACTGAAAGTAATGACTTATGAACGCAAAAGATGCCATTCGAAGCACAATGGGACTCAGCCTGACCGTCCTCAAGAGCTATTTCAGCGACATGACCGATGCCGAATTAATGACTCGCCCCGGCCCAGGGTGTAACCATCTGGCCTGGCAACTGGGGCACTTGATTGTGTCGGAAGTTGGATTGGTGAACGATGTTTGCCCCGGCGCAGCAGCTGAATTGCCAGCCGGGTTCGCCGAACAACATTCCAAGACCACGGCTGGTTCTGACGATGCCGCCAGTTTCTGCACGAAGCAGCAGTACATTGACCTGATTGACAAAGTACGCGCAGCAACTCTGGAGGCGCTTGATAAGTTGCCCGACGCGGATCTCGACAATCCTGGCCCCGAGCGTATGCGAGCGTTCTGTCCAACCGTCGGATCGTTTTTCACTCTGATCGGTACCCACCCGATGATGCACGCCGGCCAGTTTGTGCCTGTCCGTCGAGCATTAGGAAAGCCTGTCTTGATGTAGAACGAAAACGCTCGTCTGTCGCGGAGTGACGTAATCTGGAATTCGTCGGCAGTTCGCGCTCTCGAAATTCGCAACAGAATCCCACGCCCCATGCTCATTGCGTTTGCGACGAGCATGGGGACCGCGACACTTTGGAAGTCATCATGATGAAGCTGTTCGGCGAACGAAGATGGCATTTCCTGGTGATTATCGGCCTGCTGGCAACAGCATCTGTGTCCGTTGCCGAGCCACCCGCTGTCGGTACCGGGTTGGATCGACTTCGATACAACCATCCCGGTCTGGTCGTTGATCTTGGCGTCGGACTGTGGGCGTGGCCAGTTGTGTGGGATGCTGATGGTGACGGCGATCTGGATCTGATCGTCAGTTGTCCTGACAAGCCCTATAACGGCACATACTTTTTTGAGAATCCCAGTGGCGGTGGAGACAAGGGTCGAGGGGACAAATTGCCGGTATTCAAGCCGGGGCGACGATTGAGTAAGGGAGAATTCAACGTCACGCCGTCGGTCGTCGATGGAAAACTGACGGTGACAACGCCCGGCTGGATTCACCCCGAATTTGCCACGCAAGGGCTCAATCAACCGGTCAAGCTCCCACTTGTTGCAGACCCCATCGGACGCAACCCTGATTTCTTCCGACCCCATCAACCGGGGATCTACAAAACTCGTCATAATCAATGGCGGTTTGTGGATTACGATGGCGATCAGAAACTGGATCTGGTGATTGGGCTGGAACTCTGGTCCGAATATGGCTGGGATGATGCCTGGAATGCATCGGGACGGTGGAAGAATGGACCGCTGCACGGGCTCGTCTATTTCCTGAAAAACACAGGCTCAAACCAGAAGCCCGCGTACGCTCCACCAGCCATGTTGTCGGCTGGCGGAAAGCCACTCAGTACATTTGGGTTGCCCTCTCCGAATTTCGCGGACTTCGACGCCGATGGAGATCTGGACCTGTTGTGTGGGGAATTCCTGGATGGCTTCACCTATTTCGAAAACATCGGGAGTCGAACTGTTCCTGAGTTCGCAGCGGGCCACCGATTGATGCATGGCGACCGGCCACTCACGATGGATCTGCAGATGATTGTCCCGGTGGCATTCGACTGGGATGGCGACGGAGATCTGGATCTGATCGTCGGCGATGAAGATGGCCGTGTTGCCCTCGTTGAAAATACTGGACGGTTCGTGGATCGCGTCCCGCAGTTTGAACCGCCACGTTACTTCCAGCAGGAAGCGGACACGGTGAAGTTCGGGGCGCTGGCAACTGCGTGCGGGTTTGACTGGGACGGCGATGGAGACGACGACATTGTTGCCGGGAACACTGCCGGTTACCTTGCATTTATCGAAAACCTCAGCGGACCGGGTGTCGAGCAGCCTCGCTGGAATCCTCCTCAGAAGCTGAAGGCGGGTGACAAGACCATCCGGATTCAGGCAGGCCCAAACGGCTCAATTCAGGGGCCAGCCGAAGCAAAGTGGGGATACACCACGCAGACCGTTGCCGATTGGGATCATGATGGGTTGCCCGATCTGATCGTCAATTCGACCTGGGGAAGAGTGCACTGGTATCGAAACATTGGGACTCGCACATCTCCCAAACTGGCGGAAGCTCAATCGATTGAAGTCGAATGGCCTGCGGAAACGCCGAAGCCTGCCTGGACCTGGTGGAAACCTGAGGGAAAAGAACTGGTAACCCAATGGCGGACGACTCCTGTCGCCGTCGATTTCGACCGCGATGGACTGACCGACCTCGTCATGCTCGATCACGAGGGCTATCTGGCGTTCTTCCAGAGAATCAAGGGCGAGGGGAACTCATTGCGACTGCTGCCGGGGCAGCGACGATTCGTCACCTCCAAGGGAGAACCCTTGCGATGGAATGACCGTCGCGCGGGAGGAAGCGGACGTCGCAAGCTGTGCGTAGTCGATTGGGATGGCGACGGAAAACTCGATCTGTTGGTGAATGGTGTGAACGCGAACCTGTGGCGTCAGACGGCGTTTCAAGACGGTAAGTGGATTTTGGAAGATACTGGACCACTCGACAGCCGCAAGATTGAAGGCCACGACACCAGCCCGACGACCGTTGATTGGAATCACGATGGAATTCCTGATCTCCTCGTCGGGGCCGAGGACGGCCGATTCTATTACTTGCGAAATCCACGGACAAAGTCGGCCGTACGTGTATCGGCCACGATACCGGTCCTTGCCCAGATTGAACCGATGCCTGCGGTGGCATCAGCCATCGTCAAACGTGAATTCCTCTACGAAACGGCTCCGTTTCCATCGTGTCACGCTTCGACGATTGTCGAAGCCAGGGATGGGCTGATCACAGCCTGGTTTGGCGGAACTCAGGAAAAGCATCCCGATGTCGGGATCTGGCTATCGCGGTTGGTCGACGGCAAGTGGACGGCTCCGATCGAAGTCGCAAACGGAGTCGAATCGGCCGAGAAGCGTTATCCCTGCTGGAATCCAGTTCTGTTTCAACCGAAGACCGGACCATTGCTGCTGTTCTACAAAGTCGGCCCCAGCCCGGACACATGGTGGGGGATGTTGATGACATCTGAGGATTCAGGGAAGACTTGGGCCAAACCACAACGTCTGCCTGAAGGAATTCTGGGGCCGATCAAGAATAAGCCGATTCAGTTGCCGAATGGTGATCTCCTTTGCGGGACCAGTAGTGAGCACGACGGATGGCGAGTTCATTTCGAACGATCCACGGACCTCGGCCGGACCTGGCAAGCCAGCCCTCCTGTGAATGACGGCAAAAAGATCGGTGCAATTCAGCCGAGTTTACTCGTGCATCGCGACGGTCGCCTACAGGCCGTGGGACGATCGGAGCAGAAGTTCGTCTTCGAGGTCTCGTCGGCCGATGCAGGAAAGACATGGGGACCGCTAACTTTGACGACGCTTCCCAATCCCAACGCCGGGACTGATGCCGTGACGCTGGCCGATGGTCGCCATGTCATCGTTTACAACCACACGACGAAGGGACGCTCACCCTTGAATGTAGCGATCTCGACAGATGGACAGAACTGGCAGGGCGCGGTAGTTCTCGAGAACGAACCGGGCGAATACTCCTATCCCGCCATCATTCAGGCTTCCGATGGCCTGCTGCATATCACCTACACCTGGAAGCGACAAAAAATCCGGCACATCGTCATCGACCCGAAACACCTGACCTCTGCCCCGATCATCGATTCCGTGTGGCCCAAGGAAATCAAATAGGCGAATGCCCCTTCAGGCACGCCGACGTGAACTTCGGCGTTCGTTCGCAGAGCGAATCTAAGACTGGACTCGCCACCCGGTCACGCCTCGTTTCCACGATAGCGGCTGGTCGCCCGAATCATGAGCAACCATTGATACGACGTCCACTTGCCAGCGTTTTGATCACGATAGATCAGTTCAAAGGCACAAAGACCAAGAACTCACTCAGGGCATCGTTCGGAATCCCCTATTTTTGGCGTTTTGGAGGAAAACCAAGTCTACGGCCCAGATTTTGCCTAGCCTGTGAGCATGGACGCGTATTTCCCACTTCTCACATACGACCGAAGGGACTGAGCATGCTCACGACGCTCGAAGATGATCGGGTTGTCACCTCGACCAGCGAGGAACGGGTTGCCGGGCAGGTAAGAGGTGCGTTCGATGAATATCAGGATGGGACTGTCGCCCGCCATCCGCTGCTGTTCAATCGGCTCGACAAGTTTTCGACTCAACATCTGGCGGACCGGCAGCTCGCTGCTGAAGTCCGGTTACGCGAAAAAGGGATCACGTTTGCCGTCTATGGGCACACCGACGGCACCGAAAAAGTCTGGCCTTTTGACGTTGTCCCGCGTCCGATGGCGTCCGACGAATGGACCAGGATCGAGCTCGGCCTCAAGCAGCGTATTCGAGCCCTCAATCTTTTCCTCGACGATATCTATGGGCCGCAGCTGATTTTGAAGGATGGAATCGTTCCTCGCGAATTGATTCAGTCGGCGAAAACGTACCGTCCGCAACTGGAAGGCTTTCGTCCTCCCAAAGGAGTCTGGACGCACGTTACCGGAACCGATCTGATCCGCCATAGCGATGGCGTCGTCTATGTTCTGGAAGACAATCTGCGATGTCCTTCGGGCGTATCGTACGTCCTGGAAAATCGCGAGTTGATGAAGCGGGTTCTTCCTGAAGTCTTTCAGGGGTCCTCGATCGCTCCGGTGGAAGATTACGGTGAACGTCTGCTGGCCATGTTGCAACAGACCGCACCGAAAGATGTCGATGCTCCGGTGGCAGTACTGCTGACGCCTGGGTCGTTTAATTCGGCCTATTTTGAGCATTGTTTTCTGGCCCAGCAGATGGGGATTGAACTCGTCTGTGGTGCTGACTTGGTCGTGAAAGATGGCTACGTTCAGATGCGGACGACGCGCGGGACACAACGCGTGGATGTCATTTACCGTCGCATCGACGACGACTTCCTGGACCCGAAATGCTTCCGCGCGGATTCTGCACTCGGTGTCCCGGGCCTGATGGACGTCTATAAAGCAGGCCGAGTCACGCTGGCGAATGCTCCTGGAACGGGTGTGGCTGACGATAAGGCCGTTTATGCCTGGGTTCCGCAGATCATCAAGTACTACCTGTCGGAAGAAGCGATCCTGCCGAACGTTCCAACGTACATTTGTTCGAATCCGGAGGATCGCGAATATGTTCTTGCCCACCTGAACGAACTGGTCGTCAAACCGACGAACGAGTCAGGTGGCTACGGCATTGTGATGGGCCCGCGAGCCTCGAAGGCCGAATTGAGCGATTGTGCGGCCCAGATTCTCGCGAATCCGCGCAATTACATTGCTCAGCCGATGCTCACGCTGTCAACAGTCCCTACAGTGATTGATCGTCGGTTGGCACCCCGCCACGTTGATCTGCGACCGTTTATTCTTTACGGCGACGATATCTACGTACTGCCGGGAGGCTTGACTCGCGTGGCGTTGCGAGAAGGTTCGATGGTCGTGAATTCGTCGCAGGGTGGTGGAAGCAAGGATACATGGGTGCTGTTGAAGGATGAAGGGCGTGCAGTGGGTTGAAGAACGCGGCGACGAAGTTGGGGAACTTGGGTTGGCGCGTTTTCGCGAATTCCCGGGGCTTCCTTCGCAAAGCCTCTGTCCAGCCCCGGCCACCCTTATCGCGATAGTGTGAAAAAGCGTTGGCCCACGGTTCGAACCGGACGCTATCGCGTTCCGGCTCATGGGCCTAAGGTGAAAGATAAGCGAGGTCTCAACCAAACGTTCAATCAGCGAAAAAATGCCAGCGTTGCTGGCTGAATTTGAAATTAGTGATTGTGGTACCAGCTTGAGAAGTCCAGGCCTCTGCGCTCGCATTGTGCCGCCACTCATGACGAAAAAACGATGTTACGCCGTGTTGCAGATTCCGTATTTTGGGCCAGTCGCTACCTTGAACGAGCGGAAAACGTCTCCCGCTTTGTGGATGTCTGCCAGTCAATGTCACTGGGGGGGCATCCACAATGGTCGCCATTGATTTATGCCAGTGGTGATGAAGAGCTGTTTCACAAACTTCACGGTCAAGTCTACAGCGCTGAACTTGTCTTGGGATTCCTGCTCTTCGATGAACGGAACCCAAGTTCGATCTGGTCATGCCTCCAAAAGGCCCGTGAGAACGCTCGGGCCATACGCGAAGTGCTCAGTGTCCCGATCTGGGAAGCGATCAATCGTTTCTATTTGCGAGTCCGCGAGGCATCGCGATCTCCCGACGAAATCTTGCAGAATCCCGCCGACTTTCTGGAACGGGTTCGGCGGTCGAGTCACGAAGTGATTGGCGTGATGGAAGCGACGATGTCGCATGACGAAGCCTGGCACTTCGCTCGCATCGGTCGAATGCTCGAACGAGCTGACAAAACGTCACGAATCCTGGACGTCAAGTACTTCGTTCTTCTGCCCAATGAATCCAGGATTGGCTCCGCGCTGGATGTCGTCCAGTGGACGGCGCTGCTGGAATCGACGAGCGCACTGTTCATGTATCGCAAGCGTTACGGGCGAATTTCGCCGCCGCTGGTGGCTGAATTTCTGCTGCTGGACGCGACATTTCCCCGTGCAGTCCGCTTCTGTGTCGGCCAGGCAGAGATTTCGCTCCATGCAATTACGGGGCGGCCGGTTGGAACAACTGTTGATCCGGCCGAGTCAGAATTTGCCAGTTTGCATGACCACTTGCGAACGGCGAAGATTGAACCGATCATTCAGGAAGGTTTGCATGAGTTTATCGATGCCTGCCAATGCCGCCTGAATGACATCGGTGCTACGATGTATCGGGCATTTTTCGAGATTCTACCGCTGGTGGAAGATGCTTCCCAGCAGCAGTGAAGGCAGGTGTATTGATGACAATTCGAGTCGTACTGCGGCACCTCACCGAGTACCAGTATGACCGCAGTATTTCGCTCGGACCCCAAGTGATCCGCTTGCGACCTGCGCCCCACTGTCGTACTCCCGTGCCAAGCTATTCGCTGAAAGTACTGCCTGAAGGGCATTTCCTGAACTGGCAGCAAGACCCGTTCGGCAACTTCCTCGCCCGGCTTGTCATCCCCGAAAAGACAGACCACTTCAGCGTGGAAGTCAGCCTGACCGCAGATCTGACGGTGATCAACCCGTTCGATTTCTTCGTCGAGGAATACGGTGAGGAATTTCCGTTCACGTACGAACCGACCCTGGCAAAAGATCTGCAGGCCTTCCTGGAGTTCCTGCCACAGGGGCCCGCATTCGAAAAGTTTTTCGCCCGAATTGATCAGAAACTCCGCCGGACAACAACGTTCCTGGTGGATATGAATCAACTTCTGTGCAAGCAGATCAAGTACGTGATCCGCATGGAACCTGGTGTTCAGACACCGGAAGAGACTCTAGTAAAGGGGACTGGTTCCTGCAGAGACTCGGCGTGGTTGATGGTGCAATTGTTGCGTCGCTGCGGTCTGGCCTCGCGATTCGTGTCGGGTTATCTGATTCAATTGCGGGCGGACGTTAAATCGCTCGATGGGCCTTCCGGCCCTGAACAGGACTTTACGGACCTGCATGCCTGGTGCGAGGTCTATCTGCCAGGGGCCGGTTGGGTTGGTCTCGATCCTACGTCGGGACTGTTTACGGGCGAAGGGCACCTTCCTCTGGCGGCGACCCCCGCTCCCGCCACCGCTGCACCGATTTCAGGACCGCTGGAAAAGTGTGAAACCGAATTTAACGTCGAAATGTCGGTGAAGCGGATCCACGAAGATCCACGAGTCACTCTCCCTTTTACCGACGAGCAATGGGAAGAAATCAATCAACTGGGACTTGAGGTTGACGAACACCTGAAGCAACAGGATGTCCGGCTGACTATGGGAGGGGAACCGACGTTTGTTTCGATCGACGACATGGAGTCCGTCGAATGGACGACGGGTGCCGTCGGCGTCGACAAGCAGCAACGGTCCGGGCAACTGCTTCGGCGGCTCTACGATCGCTTTGCACCGGGCGGTCTGCTGCACTACGGTCAAGGAAAGTGGTATCCGGGCGAACCGCTGCCACGCTGGGCATATAGTTGCATGTGGCGCGTCGACGGTGAACCTCTCTGGAAGAACCCGAAATGGCTGGCCGACCCCACAGACAAGGGGCATGCCGATATTGAAAGCGCGGGCGAGTTCCTGATGGAAGTGGCCGAGCGTTTGCATGTCGACGGGAATTGGATGAAACCAGCGTACGAAGATCTCTGGCGGACGATGGAGCAGGAGCAGAAGCTTCCGGTGGATGTCGATCCCCGCAAATTCAATCTCGATGACGACAAGGACCGCCAGCGACTGTCATCCATTCTGGAACGTGGTGTCAGTCGCCCCGTCGGATACGTGATGCCACTCACCAAGGCGTGGTGGCAGGCACGGCCCCACTGGACGAGCGGTCCTTGGCCAATGCGGGCGGAACGTCTCTTCCTGATTCCTGGGGACTCTCCCATTGGGCTGCGATTGCCGCTGGATTCACTCCCTGTCGGCGGATCGGATGAATTTCGGACGCTTTACAACATCGATCCGTTTGAGGATCGCGATCCGCTGCCGACACATCTCGATTTTCGACGACGGGCTCAGAATCGCCTCGCTCAATACCAGCGAGATCTCGAACTAAGTGCTCAGGGAAACGCCAGCCAACTGGTGACACTGCTCAGTCAGCCAAGAACGGAAGTTCGTGAGTCCGACCGGATCCTGCCGAATACTCAACCGTGGAACGTGATCGGGACGGCGCTCTGTATTGAACCTCGCAACGGTATTCTGCATGTCTTCATGCCGCCGCTGGCGCGATTGGAAGACTATGTCGAACTGGTCGCCGTCGTCGAAGCGGTTGCTGAGCAACAGCAGATTCCCGTTATCATTGAAGGCTATCTTCCGCCGAATGATCATCGGATGCGGATTCTCAAAGTGACACCTGATCCCGGTGTGATTGAAGTCAACATTCAACCCGCTGCGAACTGGGAAGAACTCTGTGCGATCACAACCGGTGTCTACGAAGATGCGCATTACACGAGACTGGGGACCCAGAAGTTCCATCTAGACGGCAAACATACGGGAACAGGCGGTGGAAACCACCTGGTGCTGGGAGGTCCGACCGCTGCGGACAGTCCGTTCCTGCGTCGTCCCGACCTGCTGAAAAGTTTTCTCGCATACTGGAACAATCATCCGGCACTGTCATATCTCTTCTCTGGTCAATTCATTGGTCCCACAAGTCAGTCACCTCGCGTGGACGAGGGGCGACGGGACTCCATCTATGAACTGGAAATTGCATTTCAGCAGATTCCCGATCACGGACCGATTGCTCCCTGGCTTGTGGACCGGATCTTCCGCCACCTGCTGGTTGATCTGACCGGCAACACACACCGCGCCGAGATCTGCATCGACAAGCTCTATTCACCGGACCACGCCTACGGTCGATTGGGACTCGTGGAACTGCGCGGGTTCGAAATGCCCCCGCATGCTCAAATGAGCTTGATCCAGCAGTTGATGGTCCGGGCGATGGTTGCCTGGTTCTGGAAAGAACCCTACCGGCAACCGCTGATTCGCTGGGGAACCCGACTGCACGATCGCTGGCTGTTGCCGAGTGCGCTGCGAGCCGACGTGTCTGAGATCTTGTCTGATCTGCGTAAACACGGATTTGCCTTCAGTGACGAATGGTTCAACGCTCAGTGGGAGTTCCGTTGCCCACATATCGGCGAGATCCAGCACGATGGAATTCGACTGGAACTTCGGACGGCGATCGAACCTTGGTATGTGCTGGGTGAAGAACCGGGGGCCGGAGGGACCGCACGGTATGTCGATTCGTCGGTCGAACGAATTCAAGTTTCGCTCACCGGAATGACGTCGTCGCGTTATGCCGTGACCTGTAATGGTCGTCGTGTTCCCTTGCAGGAAGTGGGTCGCGAAGGGGAACTGGTGGGAGGTGTCCGCTATCGCGCCTGGCAGCCACCAAGCTGCCTCCACCCCACGCTGCCTGTTCATACACCACTCACATTTGATATTGTAGATCTGTGGATGGATCGTTCGATTGGCGGTTGTCGTTACCACGTGGATCATCCGGGCGGACTGAATCCGTCTGTCTTCCCTGTCAACGCTCTGGAAGCGGAATGCCGTCGGTCGGCACGGTTTGTCGAACACGCACATACGGGTGGTCGAGTTAACGTACGGGAGGAACAGTCGGCATTCGAAACGCCCTGGACCTTGGATCTGCGAATGCGTTTATCTGAAATCAACGCTTGATGGCCGGAAGGTCGTTCTGCGGAGATCGCTGAACGACTCTTGCGGGTTATCAGACCGGTAGGATTGCCGTCGCGCGAATTGGTCGGCAGGGAAGTTACCGTTACCGGGAATGTTGATTCGATGACCGTATACGCCGCGCCGGGACAATATCTTCGGGTTCCACACACGGTCCCGACGCTGGTCTATCACGAAATGCTGGATCGGCAGGGAAACCCACGTCCGGCATGGAAATCATTTGTTGAGCGGATTCCGAACGTTACCGTCACGGACTTCGCACACCGGGCTCAACAAGCCGAACAACTTCTCGATGAAAACGGTGTCACGTTCAACATCTTCCACGATGGCCAGCAGTCTCAGCGGCCGTGGAGTCTGGACCTGTTCCCCTTTATCCTCGGTGCGAATGAATGGGACAATCTGGCGGGTGGATTGCGTCAACGGGCTCGTCTGCTGGATCGCATTGTTCGCGACTGCTATGGTCCGCGGGAACTGATTCAGAACGGGATTCTTCCTCCGGAAGTCCTGTTTGCCAACCCCGGCTTTCTCCGTCCGTTCGTCGGATTGCATCAAGGGCCCCAGTCGATCACGCTGTTTGCGACGGAACTGGCACGCGGTCCCGATGGTGGCTGGCGAGCCATGGCCGACCGAGCCGAAGCCCCAGCAGGTGCCGCCTTCGCTCTGGAGAATCGTATCGCCGTTTCACGCGCGATGCCCCCTTCGCTCCATGATCCACTCGTCCGGCGACTGGCTCCGTTCTTCCTCGCTATGCAAAACCGACTCAAGGCGCTTGGCCAGAAACTGTCAGAGAATCCGCGGATCGTCTTGCTGTCGCCTGGGGCCAAGTATCCTTACTACTTCGAAGACGTTTATCTGGCTCGCTACCTGGGCTACACGCTGGTCGAAGGGGCTGACCTCGCGGTACGAGATGATCGAGTCTTTTTAAAGACGCTGGCAGGACTGGTTCCGATCGACGTGATCATTTCACGTGGAGTGGAACGAGGAATCGACCCGCTGGAATTGGGTGGCGGAGAACCGCACGGGATCCCAGGCCTGCTGAAAGTCATCCGCGAAGGAAAAGTTGCGGTTGCGAATGTTCCTGGATGTGGTCTGATTGAATCACCCATTTTCATGGCATTCCTGCCACAAATCTGTCAGTACTGGCTTGGGGAAGATCTTCAGTTGAAGTCGATTCCCACCTGGTGGTGCGGCGACGCTGGTCAGTTGAAAGATGTCATGGGACGCTTCACGGAACTGGTCATCAAGCCCGCATTCCAGGCGAGCGGCGGTGAAGAAGTCATTGTCAGTCGACTCGATCCCGAAGGGCGGCGTGAACTGATCGACCAGATCACGGCTCATCCGTACAAATATGTTGCTCAGGAACTGATCGCACGCTCGGCCGTCCCAGTCTTCCGCAACGGAGAGGTTCAAAATGGACACGCCGCGATCCGCACGTTCCTGACTGCGAATCATGACGACTACGATGTGATGCCGGGGGGACTCGTTCGAGTGGCCCCGACACCCGATCCGATGGTCCTCTCGATCTCGGCAGGTGATAGCAGTAAGGACCTGTGGGTGTTGGCTGATAGCCTGGTGAAGCCTGTTTCACTGCTGGGGGATATCGACAAGCCTGTCGTACTACGGCGGACGAGTGCCATATTCCCGAGTCGAGTTGCAGACGATCTATTCTGGTTCGGGCAGTCTCTGGACCGTGCCGATTTTCTGTGCCGCCTGTTGAGGGCGGTCATTGAGCGACTCACTGCTGAATCCGCTTCTGATGCCCCGGAACTTCCGTGGCTCATTCGAGCGTTGGCCGACCAGGGACAGGTGGAACCTGGTTTCGCGATTGAATCGTTTCTGGTCCAACTCCCCACGCTGACAGATGAGTTGCCGCGGATGATCTCCAATGTCGAGGAATCGCGTGGCGTCGCTGCTGCGATTTCCGAAATGGATCGACTCGCTTCGCTGGAACGACTCTGGATGTCGCCCGATACGTTTCGAAAGGTGCGGGAAACGGCACTCGCGTTTCTTGAGTCGCCGGACACTCGCTGGACGGGCCTGGTCGATGTACTCGAAGCGATTAATCAACTGATTCTGGATCTGGCGGCTGTCAGTGGACTGCTGCACGATGGAATGGTGCGAGGCCCAGCCTGGCGACTGCTCGACATGGGCCGTCGCATCGAGCGTGCCCGTAATACGGCGAGCATGCTGCGCAGTGTGATGTCGGTCAACGCGACGTTCGAACGGCCGGTTTTGAAGTCGTTGCTCGAAGTGATCGATTGCCGTATGACCTATCGGGCACGCTACTTCGACAACCTGCAACAAAATGCGGTGCTTGATCTGTGCATCAGTGATGAAACGAGTCCCCGTTCGATCGTCTCACAGTTGGTTGCCTTGTCGGACCATGTCGATGCACTGCCGAACGATGGTCAATCGGTGTTGCGTAACGAAGAAAAGCGGATTGTGATGATGGCTGTTCATGCCGTTCGAATGGTTTCCCCGGAAAACCTCGAACAAGTACCGGCAACTGCCCTGCAACAGATTCTGCTGGATGTTGAAAAGGACATGAGTACCCTTTCGCAGGTGATCACACGCAAGTACTTGCTTCATTCCGGCATTCCTCGCCAAATCACGTCTGGTCTGGAGATGCCCCAATGAAGTACCGCATCGTTCACAAGACGTCGTATTCCAGTACGGATCCGGTTTCAGTCGGTCACAACGAGGCCTGGCTGACACCGCGTTGCACGCAGTTTCAATCGGTCCTCGCACACAGGATCGATATCGAGCCGCAACCGTCAACCCGCGTCGTGCTGACCGACTATTTTGGTAACACGGTGACTCAGTTCCTGTTCAATCAGGGGTATTCAAAGCTGCTGATTTCGGCCATTAATGAAGTGGAAATCGTTACCCCTGCGAAGTGGGTGACCAGCCCGCCGTGGGAAGTAGTGCTGGCGGACGTGCAGGCTCATTATTCGCACGAAGCCCTGCAAGCGTTCGAATTCACGTTCGATTCACCCCGCTGTCGGCGAAGTACTGCGTTCGCAGATTACGGAGCATCCTCGTTTCATCCGGATCGCCCCATACTGGAAGTTCTAGCGGATCTGCTGGATCGATTCTTTGTTGATTTCAAATACGATTCGACGGCAACAACAGTTTCAACCCCGGTCGAACAGGTCTTTCGTCAGCGACGGGGAGTCTGCCAGGATTTTGCACATCTGTTGATCTCGATTCTGAGGTCCCTCGGTTTTGCCGCACGTTATGTCAGCGGTTACCTGAGAACGCTGCCCCCACCCGGCAAGCCGCGACTCGTTGGAGCGGATGCCTCGCATGCGTGGTTATCGGTCTATTGCGGGCCACTCGGCTGGATCGATATTGATCCGACCAACAAACAGTTTCCGACCACCGATCACCTGACGATCGCCTGGGGCCGCGATTACACCGATGTCGCCCCGGTCAAGGGTGTCTATATCGGGGGCAGCAGTCCACAATTATCGGTCAGCGTCGATGTCTGCCCGATCAATGAATTGCCTGCGCCGGAATCTTTGGACGCGAGTGCAACCTGAGCCGGGATAATTTATTGACTGGGTACTAAGCGGCGCAGTCAGCCGGAATGTCACCCGCAGCGACGATGAGGCAAACGCCAAATGATCAGCGACTGATCAACTCATCAGACTCACCAGAATCAATCCGGGACTGGTGGAATACGTGCCACCCAACCGCGTCGTGACAAAGCATCAATAAAAAAGGACGCCGGCATGAAGCCGACGTCGCGGGGATAACTCAAAGGTTGACATGGTCACCAGAAGCCGTGAGGGGATCAGACTCCTGGTAGCGAGGGCGGATCGATTACCGGACGGTTCCAGCGATCGACATTGATGCTGTCTGGTCCAGGGCTGGTACTGTGGGACTTGGTGCTCGGGCCACCCACTGGCTGACTCGAATTACGGAAGGTGCCTTCATCGCAGGGCGACTGGGGATCACGGTTTCAGTGACTTCGCCACGATCAGATTCACGTTCGCGGACGGGATACGAAATCTTCTTATTCGGATTCGAATTCGGAGTGAAGCCTTCCGGGTTCAAATTGCCATCGTCCCCTGTCGCTGTTCGTTTCACATTGGAATTCGTATCCGGCGTTGGCTGCAGCGCAGTCGAACCGCCGTTGCCTGGTCCACTCGCTGTTACCCCGCCGTTACCTCCCACTGGTGCATAGCTGACGCGAGTTCCCACCTGAACGGTTCGAGCAACCGTGACGGCCTTCATCGCTGTCACTTCTTCTTCGACGTATCGGACGGAGTTCACAGCAACCTTACGAGTTGTCTGGTGAGGGACCATAGATGTGACGTTGTACGTCACTTGCTTCATCCCCTGGATCGCCACCTTTTTGGTACACGGAACCGTGCAGGTCATTGTTTGTGGAACAAACGTACGGCTCACTTTGGTATTCGGTGTGAACGAATTCCGAATGTCGTGGCCCGTTCGATTCATCCAGCCGACAAAGCCAGGACTGTTATCGTAAGCACACGCGGGAACTTTGTTGACAGGTTCCGTCTTGGTGGCGTAATAGCCAACCTGCTTCTGAACCTTCTTGTATTCGGTCACGTTCTGGTAGTCGACCGTCGGCACATTGACTGTGCGCTGTTCGGTCACAGGTCGCATTTCAGTCACAGCCTGATCGACCCACTTGGTGTCGGTCACGGCCCGCTGAACCTTTTGCTTGACCGGTTGGTATTCAACGACTTGGACGGTGTCGTAAACAGGATGAACGACCGGCTGCAGCGCCTGGACTCGGACGGTCTGAGCCACGGCCATCGTCTGTACCGGTTGTTCAATGGTACATGCGACGGGTTGGCCACAAGAGACGGCTTGCGACGTATACGCGGTCTGATAGACCGGGTTGTACGCGGACGAATAACTCGCTGATTGCGAGAACGGAGCCATCATCGTGGGTCGTGCACCGCAATTGCAGGAGTTACTTCCGCCAAACGGAAACCACTGGGCGGATGCGGAACCCGTCATCGCCAGCATTGCAAGACTGCCCCACACTGACGCGGAGCTAAACAACGAACGTGCCATGGGCATCTTCCTACCTGGAGAAGGGGCAGAGAGCCGTCAATCGGGATGTGAACGGGAGAGGTGAACGGCACATTCGACCGAAGGCCAATCGGCCACCCGTCGAACGCGGCGGGTTTTTAGAAGAATCCGAAAATTGGGTCAAGACCACGGCAGGAAGTGCCGACACACAACCCCCAATTTCGCCGTCTTCAGCGAAATTTGCCGCCCCCTAACTTCCAGCCAGCCCGCAAGTTCCGCCGTAGATAAGATTCTCGAAAAAATCACGAAACAGTACTTCCCTGGCAGCTCGATCCCGCCCCCGCCGTACATCCAAAACAGTGGCGACCCGTCACAATCTGTCGTTTTGAAAGACGCGGCCCGTCAAATTCGCTGATATGACGCGGCACGGTCGAATAAACACCCAGATCGAGCATCTGATTAAAGTCGCAGTCAAACAATCGGCCGGTCCAGTCGACACTTAACGTCTTGCGGCACATCACTTCGTCAACGGCCTGCGGATTGAAACCATCGATCAGTTTTTGCAGGTAGGCTTCATATCGACCTGTCTGCAACAGATCGTCCAGAAACCGGCTGATCGGCATGTTTGTAATTACGAACAGTCTGGAAAACTCAATTCCATGACGTGCTTTCAATTCGCGTCGATAGTCCGCTTCCAGATCTGCCTGACGAGGTGGCAGCGAAGTCCCGCCCGGATTGAACACCAGCGTGAGTAACAGTCCCGTTCCCGCTTTCCCATAGCCCAATGCGTTCAATCGCTGCAGTACGGCGATCGATCTCTGGTAGACGCCATCACCACGCTGACGATCCGTATTTGCTTCCAGGTAACACGGAAGTGAGGCGACAACTTCAACGGCGTTCTTCGCCAGGAACTCGGGAAGGTCGGTGTATCCGGGCGCTTGCAGGATCGTCAGATTGCAACGATCGATCACGTGCCGGCCCAGGCTGCGGGCCTGCTCGACCAGCCAACGAAAGCTGGGGTTCATCTCGGGAGCTCCCCCCGTCAGATCCAGGGTTGGAATCGCGGAGTTTCGCAAGACATTCACGCACTGTTCAGCCGTCTGCTGCGTCATGATTTCCCGGCGATCCGGCCCGGCATCGACGTGACAGTGATGACAGGTCTGATTGCAGAGTTTTCCCAGGTTCAATTGCAGGACATCAATCCCGCATGCAGTCAGTTCATTCTGACCGTGGTTCTGCAGAACTTCTGTGAAACTCGGCCAGCCATCACCAGACTCAAGGATTTCTCGCTGGTGCTGTGCATCCGCCAGCGGACTCGATTGTCGCAGTAACGTCAAAACCATCTCAGTACCTCTTGCGCCTTTCTGCAGCTTCCGTGTTCCATTCGGGCTTGTGAATCGTCCTCATCAGGAGGTAGTCTTTGATGGGTTCCCGCCATCTTTCCCGCCTGGACAGTCTCATGCGTCAGTACTTCCTTGCATCGCTGCTGATGCTGATCAGCCTCACTGCGGTTCTTCCCGCGGCAGACACAGGCATTCCGAATCCCAATTATGAACTTCACATTCGACCGATTCTGAAAACACATTGTCTGCAGTGTCACGGTGAAGAAGGAAAAAGGGAAGCGAAACTCGATCTCCGTTTGCGGCGATTGATTGTCGCGGGCGGTGAAAGTGGTCCAGCACTCGTCGCCGGAAAACCAGCAGAGAGCCTGCTGGTCAAACGCCTGAGAGCGGGCGAAATGCCACCCAATGGCAAAGTCCTTCCGCCGCGAGATATCGACCTGATCGAACGTTGGATTGCGGCAGGGGCACTGACCGCAAAAGACGAACCGGTGGATGTCGCGGCGATCAGTGAGATCACCGACGAAGAAAAAGCCTTCTGGTCGTTTCAACCGCTGCGTCGACCGGCGATTCCTGACGTCCCGTTGAATCGCGTCCGCAATCCTGTTGATTCGTTCGTGTTGCAGAAGTTGATGTCACGCGGGTTGAGCGTATCTCAAGATGCCGAGCGTCGCACACTGCTCAGGCGAATCACCTTCGACCTTCATGGCCTTCCCCCTTCACCCGAGGATGTCGACGACTTTCTGAAGGATGATTCGCCTGACGCGACTGAGCGACTGGTCGACCGATTACTCGCGTCACCCCATTATGGCGAACGCTGGGGACGACACTGGCTCGATCTGGCAGGCTATGCAGATTCCGATGGCTATACCGAAGCAGATCCCGTCCGAAAATACGCACACAAGTACCGTGACTGGGTCATTCGCGCGGTTAATGCCGACATGCCGTTTGATCAATTCGTTATCGAACAACTGGCGGGTGATGAACTCGTTCCCCCGCCTCACATCAACCTCAATGTCGAACATCAGGACCATTTAGTCGCAACGGGATTCCTGCGCACGGTGGCTGATGGAACCGGACAAGGGGCTGACCCGAAAGTGGCCCGCAACGCCGTTGTGGCAGAAACCATCAAAGTCGTCTCCACGTCACTTCTCGGTCTGACAGTGGGTTGCGCGGAGTGTCACAATCATCGATACGATCCGATCCCGCAGGCGGACTATTACCGAATGCGAGCGATCTTCGAGCCGGCACTCGATTGGAAAGACTGGCGTGGCCCCGGCCAACGACTGATTACGCTCTACACCGATGCGGATCGAGCGAAGTCGGCGGAAATTGAGGCCGAAGCCGCCAAGATCGGTGAAGAGCGCCAGAAGAAGCTCGCCATGTTCATCGAGCAAATCTTCGAAAAGGAACTGGCGAAAGTTCCAGAGGAACACCGTGACAAGGTCAAGCAGGCGCGCAATACGCCTGACAAGGATCGTTCGCCTGAACAGATCGCACTCTTGAAGGACTACCCCAGCGCCGATCCGAAACCCGGTCAAATCGATCTTTACGATCCGAAGGCGGCACAGGAACTGAAAAAGGATGATGAGCGTGCCGCGGAAGTTCGCAAACGGAAACTGGTCGAAGACTTCATCAGCCCCTTAACGGAAGTCCCCGGAAAAGTTCCCGAAACCGTGGTCTTCTACCGGGGCGACCCTGATCAGCCGAAACAGGTTGTTTTGCCAGCAGACCTTTCCGTGCTGGGATGGCTCGGGACCAGCATTCCACCCAAGACCGAAGGTCTGCCAACGACGGGACGGCGCCTGGCCTACGCCCGGCATCTGACAGACGGCCGCCATCCCCTGGTCGCGCGAGTTTTTGCCAATCATGCCTGGGCGCATCACTTTGGGCGAGGGATCGTTGCTACCCCAGGCGACTTTGGTGTTCTGGGCGAGCGTCCGACGCATCCCGAATTGCTTGACTGGCTGGCCATGGAGTTTATGGGAACTGGACAGACGCGATGGTCCACCAAGCGACTGCAACGACTGCTGGTAACGTCGGCTGCCTATCGGCAATCGTCCGCACGAAACTCGCAAGCCGACGCTGCTGACCCAGATAACAGGCTGCTATCTCATATGTCCATTCGAAGGTTGCAGGCGGAATTGGTTCGCGATGCGATCCTCGCCACGAACGGAACTATCAATCACAAGCTGGGGGGGGCACCAGTCCCCGTCATGCTCGACGAAGATGGACAGGTCGTGGTCGGAATCGAAAATCTGAATGGAGAGAATCGACCCGGCCCGATTATTCCACTGAACGGTGAAGAATACCGTCGCAGTGTCTATGTCCAGGTGCGTCGCTCACGTCCGCTCGCAGTGCTGGATACGTTTGACCTCCCCACGCTGGACCCCAATTGCACCGCGAGAAACTCATCCACCGTCGCACCGCAATCGCTGCTGTTGATGAATAGTGAATTCATTCTCGGTGCGGCGAAACAACTGGCGGACCGCTTGAATACCTTGGCAGGCCCTGACACCAACGAACGAATCCGCGTCGCCTGGAATTTGTTGTATGCCCGCTCCCCCAATGACATTGAACTTCGTGTCGCGAACCAGTTCCTGGCAGATGAAGTCGCTCGCCTGACGATCACCGCAGCAGCGGTCACCGATCCCAAGCAGAAACCCGATCCGACCCAATGGGCCTGGACCGCCTTCTGCCAGGCACTGCT